>ULIZ01080095.1_pt1 | contig 70949 bp, 70 predicted proteins | sample 1950601 | NCBI WGS metagenome assembly ULIZ01 (sample SAMEA4835456, study PRJEB28245) | human gut metagenome | biome: gut microbiome; material: fecal sample | place: Denmark | collected 2008 | reverse complement strand
TTCAAGTTGATTATACAATCTACCAAAAAATTTACTTTAATTTTAGTTTACATTTGCTTTAATTATCTTAAAGAAGCTTTTTCTATATTATTTTTAAGGAATGATGTTATATGCAGATTCAAGATTTGATTATCCTTATCTATATTATCCTGCGCGTTGCTCCCAGCTCTTATCTATGCTACTATCCCTTTTTGGAAGACCTGCGCTTATCCAAAAAAACAGCAATATGCGGCTTTTTTGCTATTATTCTCATAGAATGGGGCATTTTCATCTTTACCGGACGCAATTTCGATAAGCTGCCGTCATTATATGGAGTTTACCTGCTCTACATATTCTACTACTTTGCCATCGTAAAAGGTAATAAAAGTAAACAGCTTTTTTGCATCCTGCTCTCTGGCAATTTTGAAATTGTACTGCAGACACTGGCTATGCTCGCCGAACGCTTCTCGCCCACTCCCGGCTACTACTATGCCACCGCCACCTTCGTGCTCCTGCTTGAACAATCAGCTTATTTTTCCTGGTTCTACTTTACTGTAAAAAAATTTAAGCAACTCTTTCGCAACACTAAATACAATAAGATTATCAACTATTCCAACTATATTTTAGCTTTTAACTTCGTTGCCCTGGTAATCATCCGCAATTTTTCCGAGCCACGCACCTGGAATCTTTTCTTTGCCCGCTTTCTGTGCATCATGCCGCTCTTCTTCTTTGTTTGCATGATGATGGAGCTGCTGAAGGAAAAAATTGATAACAAGATGATGTCCGTCAAGCTCAGCTCACTGGAAGAACTGCGTCGTAACGAAAAGCCTTACTACGATTTTGTTATCGAAACCTGGCAGAAATCACGCCGCCTGCGCCATGACCAAAAGCATCTCGCGGTTATGCTCAACCAGCTTTATGAAGAAAAACAGTTTGATAAGCTTGGTCAGCATCTGCGTGCTATCCTTAAATATACCGAAACGCTGCAAACAGTAAAGCTTTATGGCAACGAACCCATCGACGGCCTTATCGGCTACTGGCAGATGCAGGCACAGGAAAAAGGCATCCCCTTTGCCGTGGATATCAGCTTCAGCAAGATCAAAATCAACGATATTGATCTGGCCATTATTTTAGGCAATGCTTTGGAAAACGCTTTTACCGCAGTTACCAAAGACGACGTAGCCCAGCGCAGCAACTGCTATATTAATGTGAAAATCAGAGAAAGAGCCTCTACACTGTTGATAGAAGTTGTTAATTCCTTCAGCGGTAACATCGTGCGTTATAATGACCAGTTTTATTCCGCCAAGCGCGACTACAAGGAACCTGGCACCGGACTGGAAAACATCAGGATGATTTGCGAAAAATACGCAGGCAGTAATAATATAAGCTTTGACAACCAAAGCTTCAAGCTGCAGCTGATGCTGGCAAACACGCACTTAGAAAGTTAACCCTTGACGCAAAAACTAAAAGTGCTTATACTAAAATAGATTGTAGCTTTTGCACAGTCTATTTTTGTATTTTTATTAAGGGAAAGAAAAGAAGGTAACAAAATGCTCTCATTAGACAAAATTTATCATGCAGCCTTCATCCTTAAAAGCGTAGCACGTAAAACAGATTTAATAGCTGCTCCGCATTTAAGCGAAGGCAACAACTTGTATCTGAAAACAGAAAACCTGCAGGTAACAGGCAGCTTCAAGGTACGCGGTGCCTACTACAAAATCAGCCAGCTAACACCCGAAGAAGCAAGCAAGGGCGTTATCGCCTGCAGCGCCGGCAACCACGCGCAGGGCGTAGCACTGGCTGCAACCAGCATGGGCATCAAAAGCGTCATCTGCATGCCGGACGGCGCACCGATTATGAAGGTAGAGAACACTAAGCGCCTCGGCGCACAGGTGGAGCTTGTTCCCGGTGCCTACGACGAAGCACATGACCGCGCCGTACAGCTGCAGGAAGAAACAGGCATGACCTTTATCCATCCATACGATGATGAACTTGTTATTGCCGGCCAGGGCAGCATCGGTCTGGAAATTTTGGACCAGCTGCCGGATGTAGAAGCAGTAATCGTACCGATTGGCGGCGGCGGCCTTATCAGCGGCGTAGCCTTCGCTATCAAAAGCCTGCGTCCGGAGGTTAAGGTTTACGGCGTACAGGCAGCAGGCGCAGCCAGCATGTACAACGCCTTCCATGACCATAAATACGAAACTCTGGAGCACGTCAGCACCTTTGCCGACGGCATTGCTGTAAAAACTCCTGGTGAAAACACCTACGAGCTCATCAGCAAATATGTTGACGATATCGTTACCGTCAGCGAGGACGAAATCGCAACCGCAATCTTAACCCTGATTGAAAAACAGAAGCTGATTGCCGAAGGTGCAGGCGCAACTCCGGTAGCAGCAGCGCTGTTCGATAAGCTGCCGATTAAGGGCAAGAAAACCGTCTGCGTTGTATCCGGCGGTAACATCGACGTTAATATTCTTTCGCGTGTTATCACCCGCGGTCAAGTTACCAGTGGCCGCAGAGTCAACCTTGTTATTATGCTGGAGGACCGTCCGGGCCAGCTGCTCAAAGTCAGCGAGATTATCAGTCAATGCGGTGCCAACGTTGTCGGCGTACACCACAACCGCAGCGATGCCAACATGGCCATCACCGGCTGCTTCCTCAAACTGGAGCTGGAAACACGTGATGCCGCACAAATCAAAGAAATCGAAGACAAGCTGACGGCAGCAGGCTTCAAGCTGGTCAGCGACCAAACCGCAGCACAGCATTAACAACAAAAAAATTACCACAGCCTACATAAAATGTAAGCTGTGGTTTTTTTTGCAGAGTTTGCGATTTTTAGACGTTATATTCTTCTGTTTCTCAATAGTTGGGAGAATGTACCGGAGGCGATGCGAACCTGACGAACGCGTACTTTTAGAAAGGTTCGTTAAGCATACGGTGCGTTATGCCCGCTCTTACTATTCTACGGTTACGCTCTTAGCCAAGTTTCTCGGCTTATCTACGTCTAATCCTTTGGAAACACTCACATAATAACCCATAAGCTGCAGCGGAATAACTGCCAGACTGGTCATGAAATGCTCGTCGGTCTTAGGAATATACACTGTGAAATCAGCTGTATCTTCAATATTATAATTGCCATAAGTAGTCAGGCCCATCAAATAAGCGCCACGACTGCGGCACTCAACCATGTTGCTGACAGTCTTTTCATAAAGCTCGCTTTGAGTCAGTACACCAATAACAAGAGTACCGTCCTCAATCAGGCTGATAGTACCATGCTTCAATTCGCCGGCAGCATAAGCCTCACTGTGGATGTAGGAAATTTCCTTCATCTTCAGGCTGCCTTCAAGGCTAACAGCGTAATCCAGACCACGGCCGATAAAGAAGATATCTTTAGCGTTTACCTGTTTAGCTGCAAACCATTGGATACGTTCCTTATCCTCAATAATCTTTTGAATTTTATCCGGCAGCTGTGCCATTTCCTGAATCAGCTCCAGATATTTAGCTTCGTCAATAGTGCCGCGAACCATAGCAAACTGAATTGCCAGGCAGTAAGCAGCAATCAGCTGAGTGCTGTAAGCCTTGGTAGTTGCAACGGCAATTTCCGGGCCTGCCAGAGTATAGAAAACATTATCAGCTTCGCGGGCAATAGAGCTGCCTACTACGTTGACGATGCCAAGAGTTTTGATGCCCTTTTCTTTAGCCAGACGCAGAGCTGCCAAGCTGTCGGCAGTTTCGCCGGACTGGCTGACAATGATAACCAGCTCGTTCTTGCTCAGCAGCGGTTTGCGGTATCTGAACTCGGAAGCCAGCTCAGTACGAACCGGAATCTGTGCCAGATCCTCAATTACATATTGCGCTGCCACACCTACATGGTAAGCACTGCCGCAGGCAACTATGCAGATCTGGTCAATCTTTTTGATATCCTCGTCGCTGAGGCCGACAGCGCTCATATCCAGCTTGCCGTCAACCAGTACGGAATTCAGAGTATCGCGTACTGCCTTGGGCTGCTCGTGGATTTCCTTCATCATGAAATGCTCAAAGCCTGCTTTTTCGGCAGCTTCGGCATCCCATTTGATTTCGGTCAACGGTTTTTCGATTACTTCTTCATCAACGTTGTAGAAGGTAACCTCGCCGTTAGCCAGACGAGCCATTTCCAGATTGCCGATGTAATATACCTTGCGGGTGTATTTCAAAATAGCAGGAACGTCGCTGGCAACATAGCATTCGCCGTCCTGCACGCCGATAATCATCGGGCTGTCCTTGCGGGCAACATAAATTTCGCCGGGATATTCCTTGAACATTACTGCCAAAGCATAGGAGCCGCGCATACGGATCATAGCATGGCTCAGAGCATCAGTCGGAGTATGCTCATATTTTTTATAGTAGTAGTCAATCAGCTTAACGGCAACCTCGGTATCAGTCTGAGAATAGAAGGTATAGCCATTGTGCAGCAGCTTTTCCTTCAGCTCCTGATAGTTTTCGATAATACCGTTGTGGACAGCAACTACATTGCCATCTGCACTGGCATGCGGATGCGCATTAGTTTCAGAAGGCTCGCCATGGGTTGCCCATCTGGTATGACCGATACCACAGGTACCAATGAGGCTTTGTCCGCCATTAGTTTTGGCATAAAGCTCCTTCAGACGGCCCTTAGCCTTAACAATCTGCACCTGTGCACTGCCATCGCGCACTGCGAGGCCGGCAGAATCGTAACCACGATATTCAAGCTTAGACAGACCATCTAACAGAATAGGCGCTGCCTGCTTATTTCCACAAAATCCAACAATACCACACATAAATACTTTTCCTCTTTTTCTACTATTTTTTTCTTTTTGCCTTATGCTTCAAAGCCATTAGGGTTGTTCTTCTGCCAGTTCCAGGAATCGCGGCACATGTCCTCAATACCCAGCTCTGCCTTCCAGCCAAGCTTTTCCCACGCCTTTGACGGATCTGAATAGCAGGTGGCAATATCCCCTGCACGACGTTGGTCAATTACATAAGGTATCTTAATTCCAGTAGCCTTTTCAAATGCTTTGACTAAATCCAGCACTGAATAGCCAATACCTGTACCAAGATTATACACCTCTACGCCGCATTTGTCATCTATTGCCTGCAAAGCTTTCACATGACCTTTAGCCAAATCCACTACATGAATAAAGTCACGCACGCCAGTACCATCAGGAGTGGGATAATCATTACCAAAAACATGCAGGCGCTCCAGCTTGCCAACAGCTACCTGAGTAATATACGGCATCAGGTTATTGGGAATGCCATTGGGATTTTCGCCAATCAGACCGGAGCTGTGCGCACCGATAGGGTTAAAGTAACGCAGCAGAACCACATTCCACTCCTGATCAGCTACATACATATCACAAAGTATTTGCTCCAGCATCGACTTTGTCTGGCCATAAGGATTAGTGCACTGCCCTTTAGGACAGGTTTCCGGAATAGGCACTACAGCAGGATTACCGTAAACAGTAGCCGAAGAGCTGAAAATAATATTCTTACAGCCTGCTTTACGCATTACGTCCAGCAGTACCAGAGTACCGGAAATATTGTTCTCATAATACTCCAATGGCTTCTGTACCGATTCGCCCACTGCTTTCAAACCGGCGAAATGAATACAGCAGTCAAAGCTATGCTCATCAAAAACTTTTTGCAGGCCGGCACGATCCCTGATATCAGTTTCATAAAAAGGGATTTGCTGACCAGTGATTTTTTCTACACGCTGCAGTGCCAGCCTGCTGGAATTAACAAGATTATCTACTACTACAACACTGTGACCAGCTTTAAGCAGTTCAATGACAGTATGCGAGCCGATGTAACCAGCTCCGCCTGTGACTAAAATATGCATTTTTTCACCTCAATTTTTTCGCATCAGGCAGCTATTAATTTCTGCCTACAGTATTATTTTACAACCTTTCGCCTTAAACTAAGGTGAACAAGCTAACTGTTTTTTCATAATTTCTGTTTAACTGCCGATAATCGGCTTATTTTCCATAGTATTTACCAGCTTAGAAAGCTGCCATTTTATTGTTTCCGCCGGCTTTTCATAATTACCCATTTCACGCAGCCCGCTTTCACGCACGCGTTTCTTCAGCAGCTTATTGCCATCCTTTTTATATACAAAAAGGTCTGCATCCGCTACAACACGCACATAGGTATCGTGATCAAAGCGGAATCCCCAGCCGCTGACGAGGCTTTCATCCATTTCATAGATGCGTGCAACAACCAGCACATCCATTTTGCTTTTTTCCGCCAAAGCGGCTAAAGATGCTGCATCCAGCTTCACACCATCACGCACAGCCTGGCTCACCAGCTTCTGTGCCTCGCCGCCATCTATGATTTGATAATCTGGAAAGCGATAGCCCAGCTTGACCATCTGCCGCCACTCCTTATAAACAGCGCCGTCCACACCGCCATCCTGGTCGATTACCACAAAGCCCACAGGACGCTCCGCAAAATCTGCCCGCGCCGTCTGCGGCAAAACAGCTGTAAACAAGAACGCAAATACTGCCAAAAAGCAGACCTGCAGCAGCCATTTAATATTTTTCATAAGAATCACCTGCCTCTTACTCAGCTGCCTCCGCCAGCAGCAGCTCGGCAGCTCCGCGTGTCACCTGCACCATATAGCCGAAGGCACGCTGATAAACGTCGGGTGGCGCCACGCTTTCGCTTTGCGTGCGCTTAACTACAACGCCGCAGACAGCGCCGGCCTCTAAGCCTAACGCCTGCGAGGTCACGAACAAAGCGGAGGTTTCCATTTCATAGTTCAGCACGCCCAACGCCTGCCATTCCTGCATCGTCCCGCGGAACCGGCGCGGTACATAGCCGGTGAAGCTGTCGTAACGCTCCTGCCCCGGCCAAAAAGTGTCGCTGGAGGCTGCAATGCCCAAATGATAGGGAGCACCGGCGTTCTTGGCTGCCAGTACCAGTGCGGTTGTAACCTCAAAGCTGGCAACTGCCGGGAACTCCAACGGCGCATAATGCTGCGAGGTGCCGTCAAGGCGAACGGCAGCCTTATCAATAATAATATCACCGAGATTAACCTTTTCCTGAATTGTTCCCGTCGTACCGAAGCGGATGAGCTTTTTGATGCCCATACGCGCCAGCTCTTCCAGACAAATTGCTACGGAAGGACCGCCCATACCCGTAGAGCAGACAAGTACCGGAGTATCGCTGATTTTAGTCAGCCAGCTGGTATATTCGCGATGGCTGGCAATAAAGCTTGCATCACTGCCCAAGGCCTTCGCTAAAGGCTCTACACGTCCGGGGTCACCGGGAAGCACGGCAACAGTTGCGCCCTGCAGCTGCTGTGCCGAAAAACCTACATGGTATAAAATCTCCTCAGGTGCTGCGTAATGTTTGCTCATATTGTCCACCTCTTTCAAAACAAGTCCGCTTTAGTTCCGGTAAGGGTTGGTTCTATTTTCATATAATCGGCAATCGTCTGTCCTATATCGGCAAAGGTCTGCATAGGCTTAAGCTGCTTACATTCAATGCCTGCTCCCGAAAAGAGTACGGGAATTTTTTCGCGCGTATGGTCCGTGCCGCTCCAGCTAGGGTCATTGCCGTGGTCCGCCGTCATCAGCAGCAAATCGTCCTGATGCAGCAGAGCGGTAATTTCCGGCAGTCTGCTGTCGAAATATTCCAGTGCCTCACCATACCCCTGAATGTCACGGCGATGTCCGTAGGAGGAATCAAAGTCAACAAAATTAGTAAAAACAATGGTATTATCTGGAGCATCGGCTACAGCCTGCTTCGTTGCATCTATCAGCTTATCCAGGCCGCCTGCCGCATAATGCTTTGTAATACCGCGATGCGCAAAAATATCGGCAATCTTGCCTACGGAGTAAACGCTGCCGCCGGCTGCAACCATTTTATCAAGCAATGTCGGCTGCGGTGCCGGTACTGCGTAATCGTGACGGTTGGTTGTGCGGGTAAAATCCGTAGCACAGGTGCCGACGAACGGACGCGCTATTACCCGGGCAATATTATACGGCTGCACCAGCTTAAAAGCCAGCTTGCACAAATCATACAAGCGCTCCAGACCAAAGGCTTCCTCGTGCGCCGCTATCTGCAGCACGCTGTCGGCGGAGGTATAAATAATCGGCTTGCCGCTTCTTACATGCTCCTCGCCCAGCTCCTTGATGATTTCGGTACCGCTGGCATGACATTCGCCCAGCACGCCCGGCAAATTGCCTTGGCTGATAATTGCGTCTACCAGCTCCTGCGGAAAGCATTTCGGCACATCAGGGAAATAGCCCCAGTCAAATTTAACCGGCACACCGCTGATTTCCCAATGTCCGCTCAGCGTATCCTTGCCGCGGCTGACCTCCTGCGCATAGGTATAAGCACCGATTGTATGCTCGGCGCCCAAGCCTGCCGGCAACGCTTCGCCGCGGCTCAGCTCGGCAGCTGCCTGCAGTCCGTGCTCAGCCAGATGCGGCAAATGCAGCGGCTTCGGCGCTTCGCCTGCGTGACGCGGATTTTTTGCCAGCCAATCACAAATATGCCCTAAAGTATCTGCGCCCTTGTCGCCATAAGCATCAGCATCATGGGCGTAACCAATACCAAAGGAATCCAACAACAGAATAATAGTACGAGCCATTTTTTCACCTGCTTTCTTATGCAAAAGGGAGCTGCTAACACCTACGCTAAACAACTCCCCTTGAATCAGAACCCTAAGCTTTCACCGACTAAAATGACTTTAATGCGTCCCTTATTACGACTGGTACGCGTTATAACAATCTGCGAGCAGATGCAGTCCGCGGAAAGGCAATCACCGCAAAGGCCGGCTTTATAACAAGGTGTTTGCAGACCGGCAAACCTTTTGGCATTTATCGGCGCAGCTACATTGCGCGCTCTGTCCATGGCAGCCTCCAAGGAGCCTGTAACTTTATTCAGACCGGCAATAACCAGCACCTGCTTCGGTCCGAAAATCAAAGCGGCACAACGGTTACCGTTGCCGTCAATATTTACCAGCTGACCGTCGTTGCTGATGGCATTGCTGCTCATTAAATATGTATCACACAAAAGTGCCTGACGCATCAATTCTGTTTTTTCTTCCGGCGTTGCTGCTACAGCTCTGTCGATAACCTTATTGCGCTCTTTAACTGCGTCCAAAAGGCCAATTTCATCAATCGTTACAGAACCGCCCCAGGAAACAACATCCTGCTGCGGAATCAGCGCCAATGCCTGCTTAAGCGCGGCCTGCTTATCAGCACAATAATAAGCATCAAAGCCACGCAGCTTCAATTTTTTTACCAAAGTTGCGCCCACAGCCTCATTGCGCAACATTTCAGCCTGCTGCATAGAATCTCCTCCTGTTCCATTAACAAGCTACTGTTGATTATTCTTCGATATCACCGATTGCTACTTCATCAATGCCGTCTTCCTCTGCCAGGTATACATTGATAGCTTCCTTATGGGAGGTAGGAACATTTTTGCCGGCAAAGTCAGCACGGATTGGCAGCTCGCGATGTCCGCGGTCAATAAGTACTGCCAACTGAATAGCCTTCGGACGGCCCATATCCATAACCGCATCAAGAGCAGCGCGGATAGTACGACCGGTGTACAGCACATCATCAACAAGAATTACGGTTTTGCCGTTCAGATCCAGGTCAATTTCTGTACCGTGTACAATCGGATTATATGCAAGAGTAGACAGGTCATCACGATAAAGAGTGATATCCAGCATTCCTACCGGCAGCTCAACATTCTCTATATCTTTAATTGCTGCTGCCAGACGTTCCGCAATAGGTACACCGCGGGTACGGATACCGACAATGACAACATTGTCTACGCCTTTATTTCTTTCGATAATTTCATGAGAAATACGGACAATTGCACGGCGCATAGCCTCTGCATCCATAATAACATTCTTTTTAACAAAATTGCTCATTTGGCTCACCTCTTATTTTTATTCAGGCTTTTTAACCTGCTATCAAGACTGCCCTAAGGCAGAGCTCAACTAATTAAACTGTCCCAGGCGCAGGCGGGTAACAATCTTATGCATATCCTCCGGCAACGGAGCTTCAAAGCTCAAGCGTTCTCCCGTACGCGGGTGGGTAAATTCCAGTGTCTGCGAATGCAACGCCTGTCCCTGAATGCTGAAGGGAGTTTTCATCGGAGAATATTTCGGGTCACCTACCAAAGGATAGCCCAGATACTCCATGTGTACGCGAATTTGGTGCGTACGTCCCGTTCGCAGGCGGCAGCGCACAATGGTATATTTGCCAAAGCGCTCCAGTACCTCGTATTCTGTCACAGCGTTGCGTCCGCCTTCTTGGACAACAGCCATCTTTTTACGGTCATTTTTATCACGGGCGATAAGCGTTTCAATCACGCCGCTGTCTGTCTTTATGTTGCCGCGTACTACAGCAAGGTAGGTACGCTGAGCGGTTTTAGCCTGTATCTGCTGCGACAGGGAAAGATGCGCCGCATCATTTTTGGCACAAATCATAATACCGCTGGTATCCTTATCCAGACGGTGCACGATACCCGGGCGGATAACGCCGTTGATACCGGATAAGTTTTTGCAGTGATACAAAAGCGCATTGACCAGCGTTCCGTTTAAATTGCCGGCCGCCGGGTGGACTACCATCCCGCGCGCTTTGTTGACAACAACAACATCCTCATCCTCATAAATAATATCCAGAGGAATATTTTCCGGCTGTACATCCAGAGGCTGCGGCTCAGGCAAAGTGACATCAATTTCGTCACCCAGACGCAGCTTGTAGTTGGATTTCAGCACCTTGCTGCCGCGCACCGCACGGCCCTCCTCCAGCAGCTTCTGCATATTAGAGCGAGTAAGCTCCAGCATTGCCGCCAAGCCTACATCGGCACGCTGTCCGGCCTCCTGTTCAGTTATAATTAATCGTTGCTGCTCAGCAGCTCCGTTTTTAATATGCTCCATATAATCAAACCTACTCCTACGCAAATTGCGATATCTGCCACATTAAATATCGGCCAGATACGAAAATCAAAAAAGTCAATTACTACACCGCGTGCAGTGCGGTCAATAAGATTACCCAAAGCACCGCCGGCAAAAAGCGCTGTTCCCCAGCAGGCCATTACGCCGCTTTTGGCAATCTCCCGGCGCATAAACCAAACACCGCCGATTACGGCAACCGCAATCAGTACGAACAGCCAGCGGCTGCCCTCCAGCATGCCGAAGGCGGCACCACGATTCAGTATAAACGTCCAGTGAAATACATTATTAATCACCGGCACGCTCTCCCCTAACGCAAAATGTGTTACCACATAATACTTTGTTGCCTGGTCCAGCAGAACCACCAGCAAAGCTAACAAACCATAAACCATTTTATTCTCCTATTATCTTGATATGTATATTATAACACACTAAAGACATAAAAATACAGATGACACAAAAACTTAATGAAAAAAAGCCATTGCATATTTCCGCAATGGCTTTCGTAAATACTAATTAATTATTTTCAGTTGCCAGATCTTCACGAATCTCAGCAAGCTGTTTGCGACGGCTGTGAACCTTTTCCCAATGCTCGAAGTACAGCTTGGTTTCTGCCACAACCACACCACTCAGGCCCAGCAGAGCAATCAGGTTAGGAATAGCCATCAGACCGTTAACGATATCGGCAATAATCCAAATCATTTCCAGCTTCAGGAATACGCCCAGACCTACCAGAATGATGTAACCGATACGGTAAGGCATGATGCATTTTACGCCGAAGAGATATTCTGCGCAACGCTCGCCGTAATAGCTCCAGCCGATAATAGTGGTGAAAGCGAAGAGTACCAGACCACCGGTCAGGACATACTTGGCAACAGCCGGGAAAGCAGAAGCAAAAGCAGCCTCAGTCAGAGCGGCACCGTTCAGGTCACCGGACCAAGCACCGCTGACGATAATGGACAGGCCGGTCATGGTGCAGATGATGATGGTATCGATAAAGGTACCGGTCATAGAAACAAGGCCCTGTTCTGCAGGCCATTTGGTTTTTGCTGCAGCTGCTACGATAGGAGCAGAGCCCAGACCGGATTCATTGGAATAAATGCCGCGCGCGATACCGCTGCGCATTGCCAGCATAATTCCGGCACCGGCAAAGCCGCCTGCTGCCGCAGTACCGTTGAAAGCACCGTCGATAACCAGCTTAATTGCAGCCGGCAGAGCATCAGCATAAAATACCAGCACGGAAACGGTTGCGATAACATAAACAGCAGCCATGAAAGGAACAATCTTACTTGCTACCTTAGCAATGGATTGCAGACCGCCGATAATAACAACAGCTACAAGAACAGTCAGAACTGCTGCTACAACATATTCGGAAACACCGAAGGATACATTAACAATAGAGGTGATTGCATTTACCTGAGTAAAGGTACCGCTGCCCAGGCAGGCAGTCATAACACCGAAGATAGAGAACATTACAGCCAACGGCTTGAATTTTTTGCCTAAGCCCTGTTCAATGTAGTACATCGGACCGCCGGAGGCATTGCCGTTTTCATCATAGGTACGATACTTAACAGCCAGTACGCCTTCGGAATATTTGGTTGCCATACCGAAGAAAGCAGCCAACCACATCCACAGCAGAGCACCGGGACCACCGAGCTTAATTGCCGTTGCTACACCAACGATATTACCGGTGCCGACAGTTGCAGCCAAAGCAGTGCACAAAGCCTGAAAGCTGCTTACATCACCTTCGCCCTTGCTGCGGGCGGTAAAAATCAGCTGCAAGGCTTTAGGCAGCTTCATAACCTGAAGCAGGCCAAGACGGACGCTCATTAAAATGCCTGTGCCAATAAGCAAAATCATCAAAGGCGGGCCCCAAATGAAGCCATCAATAGAATTCAAAATCTCCAACATAAAAAATTCCCCCAGTAAAAACTTAAAACACGTTTACAATTTAAGGCTTTTTCCCGAAGCCCATGTATAGTATTGTAGCACATCAATATATAGTGTACAATACTTCACGCGATTGTATACACGTATTCTTCTTAGTGGCAGGGAATAGTGTGACAAATCACTGCATACAAAGCAAAAAGCCTCCGTCTGCGGCCAAGGGCCACAGGCAGAGGCTTCTATTCCTTAATCAGCAATGCTTATTTTACTTCGCATTCTACACGCGCCAGGATAAAGCACAAATCAGACAAACGGTTCAGACAAACAAGAACATTAGGGTTAACCGGTTCGTTTTCAGCCAGACGCAGCAGGCAGCGCTCGGCACGACGGGTAGTAGTGCGTGCGATGTCCAGTGCGGCAGCGCCTACAGTATCTCCGGGGATAATGAAATGGCCCAGCGGCTGCAGCAGAGAATCAAACTTGTCGATTGTATCTTCAAACAGCTTAACGTGTTCTTCTTTGATGTAAGGTTCGGGCAGGTTGAGGCTGGCAATATCAGCCATCACAGACATGAGCAGCTTTTGTACATTGAAAATGGTTTCGCGTACGTCCTCACGCGTAACCTGAGCACGTGCCAAACCTAATGCCGAGGAAATTTCATCCACAGTACCATAGGCTTCTACACGCAGGCTTTGCTTGGGAACACGTTCTCCTGTGTACAAACCGGTAGTTCCTTTGTCACCGGTTCTGGTATAAACAGCAGCTTTCTTCATTTCTGCACCATCCTTTCCGTGAGAGTGTAACCCCTCTCAGTCAGCTCATGGCTGCCGAAAGGCTAAAGTTAATTAGTAAATTTCTTCCGGAGCGAAGAAGTTGTTGATTTCGCGTTCAGCAGCTTCCGGGCTGTCGGAACCGTGAACAATGTTTTCACCGATGCTCAGAGCGAAGTCGCCGCGGATAGAACCGGGAACTGCTTCAATCGGGTTGGTAGCACCGTTCAGTTGACGAACAGCTTTGATAGCGTTTTCGCCGCGGATTACAGCGCAAACCAGCGGAGCGGAGGTAATGAAGTCAACCAGTTCGCCGAAGAAGGGTTTGCCTTCATGCTCGGCATAGTGGAATTTAGCTTGAGCTTCGGTAACTTTAACCAGTTTCAGAGCTGCAACTTGCAGGCCTTTGTGTTCGAAACGAGCGATGATATCGCCAATCAGATTTTTCTTAACTCCATCGGGTTTTACGAGTACGAGTGTTTGTTCCATGTGTGAATCTCTCCTTAAAGTTTAATTAAATTTTTATACTAACCCAGTCACCAATGTGACTTAGAGGTATAGTTAAATTGTTAACGGATGCCCATTTCTCTTGCCTGCTCACGCAGCAGCTGAACTCTTTCCTCGGTTGCGGGGTGAGTGCTGAAAAGCTGCTTGGCATCAACACCGGCAAAGGGGTTGATAATAAACATATGCGCAGTTGCTTCGGTAGCACCGGGCATTACGCGACGCTCCGCATAAGCTTCAATCTTCAGCAATGCATCAGCCAGAGCGTTCGGATTGCCGCAAAGCTCACCGCCGGATTTATCAGCCATATATTCGCGGGAACGGGATACTGCCATCTGAATCAGCATAGCTGCCAGAGGCGCCAAAATCATAACCAGAATAGAAGCGATAGGATTACGGCTTTCGCCATTCTCATCACGGCCGCCGCCAAAGAACATGCCCCATTGGGCAATCGTGGAAATAGCACCTGCCATAGAAGCGGCAATAGTGCTTACCAAAATATCACGATGCATAATGTGGCTCAGCTCATGACCTAAAACACCGGCCAGCTCTTCCTTGGTCAGCATATCTGCCAGCGCAGTATTTACCGCAACGGCAGCATGCTCCGGATTTCTGCCGGTAGCAAAAGCGTTAGGCACCGGACTATTGATAATATAAACCTTCGGCATAGGAATATTGGCTTTTTTAGCCAGCTTTTCTACTATTCCGTACAGCTCCGGCGCACTGTTGCGGTCAACCTGTTGTGCATCGTAATGTGCCAGAACCATCTTATCGCTGTTCCAATAAGCAAAGAAGTTCATTGCCACGCCTACAAAAAGCATTACGGTCATGCCGCGCAGACCACCGAAGAAGTCGCCCAGGAGCATCAGCAGCGCTGTCATTAACGCCATTAAAAACGCTGTTTTCATCTAAGTAATTTCCTCCTCATAAAAGACCTGCACTGTAAACAGGTACAGGCATTAATAGAATACATTTTCAACATATCTATTATAACAAGTAATTACTTATTTTTCAATTTGGGCCTTGATAGAGTTTAACATATTTTCACTGTTTTCACGAACTTTTTTCTTAAGAATAGGATTCAGGAGGCCGGCAATCATCGGAATACCGAACTCAAAATCAACTGCTAGCGTTACCTCGCAGCCGTCAGCCTGCGGTGTAATAAGCCAGGAGCCTTCCATTTTCTTTAAATCACCCTCGGTCTGAGCGTAGGTAATTTTCAGCTCCTCAGGATAGAAGGTATCGCGCTCGGTCCAGACGATTTTGCGTCCATCAACATTACTTACCCAGTGAGAAACAGTGTAATTCTCACCGCGCTCCAAGATTTCTACGCTTACCAGGTCATGCATAAAATTAGGGTAAGCAGCCATATCCTTGATAATATCATAAATTTTTGCACCATCGCCCTTGATGGTGGTTTTGCTCTCTACATAAGGCATAATCTTATCTCCTCTTATAAATCTTCAATAACATCCGCGGTTTCCTTAACAGCGCCTCTGAAAGCCTCCAGAACATGGTCGATAACCTCTTTAGGCATAATCAGCGGCGGCTCCATACGGATAACCTTAGGATTGTTCAAGGTATAAGCAACAATAATGTGCTGGTTAATCATCAGGCTCATCAGCATACCGCCGGCACCCTCTTTGGTCAGCTCAATGCCGATCATCATACCGCGACCGCGTACTTCCTTGATAACGGAAGGATATTCTGCAGCGATAGCCTCCAGACCAGCCTTAAGATACGCACCTGCCTCACGTCCGCGACGCAGCATATCCTCTTCCTTGATAGCCTTGATAGCTGCTACACCGGCAGCGCAGGCCAGCTGGTTGCCGCCAAAGGTAGATGTGTGCAGGAACGGTGCTTCAATAAGACCGGCCCAGGCACGCGGAGTACCGATAATCGCACCTATGGGCATTACACCGCCGCCCAAAGCCTTAGCGCAGGCCATCAGGTCGGGAGTAACGCCGTCATGATTAACGCCGAACCATTCGCCGGTACGGCCGATACCGGTCTGCACTTCATCGGCAATCAGCAAAGCACCCTTCTTCTCGCAGATTTCCTTCACCTTGCGCAGGTAACCCGCAGGCGGAACAATAATGCCGCCCTCGCCCTGAACAGGCTCCAAAATAACGGCAGCAGTATCTTCATCAACAGCAGCATCAACAGCTGCGGCGTCGCCGTATTCTACATGAGTAAAGCCATCAAGCAGCGGTTTAAACGGCTCGCGGTACATATCACGTCCGGTAGCAGTTAAACTGCCAAAGGTTTTGCCGTGAAAAGCATTCTTCGCAGCAACGAATTTTTTGCGTTTTGTTGCCAGGCGTGCTACCTTCAGGCAGCCCTCAACGGATTCGGTACCGCTGTTGACAAAAAAGCTGTACTGCAGCTCACCGGGGGTAATCTCTGCCAGTGCCTCTGCCAAATCAGCCATCGGACGGTTGAACAGCACCTTGCCGCACATCGGCATAGCATGCAGCTCCTTTTCCACAGCCTCAACAACCTTCGGATGACGATGACCTAAAGCAAACATACCGTAACCGCCCAGGCAGTCAATAAACTCCTGACCTTCGCTGTCGGTAATCGTCCAACCCTCAGCATGGCCTTCAATGCTTGCCAGGCCCATAAAGCGGAATAACTTTGCCTGAGCAGGATTGATATACTTTTCATATTTACCGATTGTTTCTTCTACATAATTAGACATTTTCTTACCTCGATTCAGTTTATGTAATTTAGAGTTTTAGAAACAGGAAAAAACTTTTTTCTTAAAAATTACAACTTCTGAGCAACACACCAGAGCAAGCAACTAATATATCATGCAGCGAATAAAAATTTTAGCAAATGAGTGTCCGGAACCATAGAAACAAGGCAACCGAAAACTAAAGGTTACTTGCAAACAAAATCGGCGCCGCACGTTTCGTCCTGGTTCCACGCGAAATTTGCGTTGTGCCCTACGGGCACGGGAAATTTTTTTCTGAGCGGAACGATATGTTAGTTGCACAGTTATCAAGTGAACCTTTCTTCCGACTTATTTCAGTTATGAAAGAAGCCGAGTCCCAATACTAATACTTTAATACAGCAGCTCCGTCACCGGCACAAAGGTTATCCCCGTCCGCTTAAACTCCGCCGCATACATCTCCCAACATTTAGCCGTATTCGGTCTGGCATGGCAGATAGCAATAACGCTGCCGTTTCTTTCCGCCATAGCAAAAGCCTTATATATCTGCTGACGAATCGCCTGCACGTCAGAGCTGTTATCCAAAAAGATATCATTACGAGCCGTCGAAACACCCACCTGCTGTGCCATTGTGCGCGCTACCGAAGCAGAATTAGTACGGCTGTCCACAAAGAACAGCCTCTGACGACGCAGCTCCTGCAAAACAACTCGCATAGTATCCTTATCCGCAGTCGCCTTCGAGCCCTGATGATTATTTACACCCACAACTCCCGGCAGACTATTAAGCGCACGCCGCGTCAAGGACAGCTTCTCCGCCGCAGACAAATCCGTACGAATAGTAGCAGCGCCCTCGCTCATCGCACTGCGGTCAATAGGCTCCATCGGCAGATGCAGCATCGGCACACGTCCTTTAGCCTTTACCATCTCCAGAACATCGCTGCTGTACCGCTTATACGGCAATATAGCATAGCTGAACGGCAGACCGGTATTCAACAGCTTGCGCACCGGCGCCATATCATAACCGCAGTCATCAATAACGATGGCTACTTTTCCTCTGAATTGCCTGACGGTCCCCTGCTGCTCCTCTTCTGCCTTTTGCTCCGGTAAATCCTTAACATCCTTATCCTGCTTGGTCAGGTTACTGTTATGGAAGAAAATCACAGTATCCGTTACAAAGCTTTTACTGCCTGCACCGGCCTTAACCTTAATACCTATTTCTGCCTTATAGGCATCCCATTTTTTATATTTGGCAGGCTTACCGCTGATATAAACCAGTCCCGCCTGCTCCACCTTAGCCTGCAGCCAATCACCGGCACCGGTCAAGCTGGTGCTGGATGGTATGCCCACCGCCAGCTCACGCTGGTTAATCTGTACCTTAGCACCGGATTCTTCTACCTCTACATCCTTTTTGCCATGGTCATTTTCAATCAGCTGCCAATTATTTTTCTGCAACAAAATATTATCCAGCAGACGCTGCGCCTCTATGGACTCGTCCAAAAGACTAACAGTCTGCGCCTCATCACCCTTCTTAGCCAACACATCCTTTTTGCTTTGGCTGTTGGCAAAGAAAAGACCGCAGGCAATGGCAATTACTGCCACAATTGCTATTAAAATCAGAACACCATACTTGCTGCCGGAGGATTTTTTCTTCCTTCTTCTTGTCATAGCTGTTCTCCCTTCTTAAGCCCTTGGATGTGCCTTATCATACACTTCACGCAAGCGCTCCACATCAAGATGCGTATATATTTGCGTTGTAGAAATATCAGCATGTCCCAAAAGCTCCTGTACTATGCGCAGATCGGTACCATTATTTAAAAGATGCGTAGCAAAGGAATGGCGCAGCATATGCGGTGTAACGCGCTTGCTGATGCCTGCGCTCTTGCCATAGGCCACAATTATTTCGTAAAAACGCTCCCGTGTCATCGGTCCGCCCCAGCCGGTTACAAAAAGCTCTGCAGCCGCATCCGGCTTACCATGCAGAAGCTGCGGGCGTACCACAGACAAATAATGCTCCAAATAATGCAGCGCAGTACGGCCTAACGGCAGCATACGCTCCTTAGAGCCTTTGCCCATAACAATGACATACTGCATCTTCATATCAACATTCTTCACCGGCACATTTACCAGTTCAGACACACGCATGCCGGTAGCATATAACAGCTCCAGCATCGTCTTGTCGCGATAGCCGTCCAAGGTTCCCAAATTAGGCTCATCCAAAAGCCTTTCTACCTCCTGAACGCTCAGCACCTTCGGCAAATGCAGTCCTCTGCTCGCCGCCTCCAGCACCTCGGCAGGATTACGGCGGATATAACGCTCTGCCGTCAGAAAACGGTAAAACGCTTTTATCGAAGCCAGCTTGCGTGCTACCGTAGAAGCTGCACGTCCCTCCTGCTTCAAACGTACCAGATATGCTATAAGCTGCTGGCGTGAAACCTGCAGCAGCTCTTCATCTGCTTTCAGCTGCAGGCTTTTCATCAGCAGGCGCAAATCACGCAGATACGCCAGCCGCGTATTTTTAGACAAGCCCAGCTCTACCATAAGATATTCCTGGAACAATGCCAGATAGTCAAACATAAAAACCTGCCTCCACCCTACAAATTTGCCGCTTGCAAATTTTGTCGGATGCAATCTCTTTCAGAAAAAGAAAAACAACGCTTGTGCGCCGTTTTTCTTTGTAATCATAACTTTATTAATATTCTTTTTTCTCAGGCTGCATAATAGTAATATTAGTTGCCGGGGAAATAGTGGAAATAGCATGCTTGTACACAAGCTGCTGTTTGCCTTCGTTTTCAATAATAACAGTAAAGTTGTCAAAACCTCTTACTAAGCCACGGATTTGGAAACCGTTCATCAGATAGATGATAACACCCAGGTTTTCCTTGCGAACATGGTTTAAAAAGCTGTCTTGCAAATTCATTGCGGGTTTTACTGAAGTAATCATTAAAAGCCCCTCCTACTCATTTCGTTATCTCCGGAAGTACAGATTCCTAAAAACCTACACTCCTCTTTATACTTATATTTTACACCGAAATGCCACTTTCTACAAGTATTTCGGAAATTTCTGCCACTGCCTGTTTATAATCAGGCTCATCATCCAGATGCAACCAGTGAATATACGGCATTTTTTTATACCAGGTAATCTGCCTCTTGGCAAAGTTACGCGTTGCCTGCTTCAGCTTGTCTACGGCAGCAGCATAATCCATGCTGCCGTTAAGATACCATACCATCTGTCTATAGCCGATGCTCTGCATCGACTGGCACTCGGGCGCTACTCCCCGCTCCAGCAAGCTGCGCACCTCCTGCTCCAGGCCGGCCTCCAGCATCAAATCCACACGCCTGTTGATGCGCTCGTACAGCGCCTGACGCTCCATCTCCAGGCCGATAACTACGGCATCATAAGGACTTTCCTGCGCACCGTATTGGTTGACAGCCTCGCCCTGCATAGCAGATTCCAGTGCACGGATAACGCGACGCACATTATTGGGATGAATGCGCTGCGCCTCCTGCGGCGCCAACTCCTGCAAGCGCGCATGCAGCGCCAGCGCGCCCTTTTCCTGTGCCTCGGTCTCCAGCCTGCGGCGCAGCTCGCTGTCCTCATCCGCATTATTAAAGGCATAATCCTCGAGCAACGCTTTTATGTACAGACCTGTACCGCCGGCAATTATCGGCAGATGTCCGCGCGCATTAATTTCCGTAATCAGCGCAGCTGCACGCTCCTTAAAATCCACAACGCTGAAGGATTCGTCCGGCGGCAGAATATCCACCAGATGATGCGGTACGGCAGCCAGCTCCTCGGCAGTTGGCTTGGCAGTACCGATATTCATATTTTTATAAACCAGCATTGAATCACCGGAAATTATTTCACCCTGAAACTGCTTGGCAATCTCAATAGCGCAATGACTTTTTCCGGTTGCTGTCGCTCCTAAAATAACAACTACCTTGGTTTTTTGCAACATAAATCACCTTTTTATTATTCCGTACTTAATCCTGCTATATTTTCCGCCGATAAATTCCTCGCAGCCATACTCGCGCAAAATATATTCGCTGCGCTCCTTGATAACTACGCGCGGCGCTGCTTTAAGCGCCAGCTGCAGCGTTTCTGCCGACAGCGCTTCCTCGTAGGAAAGCGGACGCAATGCTTCCATGCCCTTGGCACCGTTGACAGGATGGCGGAACATCGGATCGAAATAAACAACGTCAAAGCTATCCGGCGCACACTGCGCCAGATAATTCTCCGCCAACGCCTGCGCCGGCTGAATCCGGCGCAGTGCTGCCGTCAGGTCTGCATCTTCTGCCACATAATGCTGCAAACCATAGCTCACGGCAAAATGCAGCAGCGGTGAAGCCTCCAGCCCCACAACTGTTCCCGCAGTACCAACAGCATATGCGCTGATGGCGGCATCTGCCGCCAGGCCCAGCGTAGCATCCAGCACTCTTTTTCCCGGACGCAGGTCCAACGCCGTCAGCAAATGCTCCGTCGCGCCACGCTTCAGTTGCTGCAGACGCAGCACCGCCATCCCCGGATGATAGGCAAAGCTGCCTGCGGCGCTATGAATACGCGGACCATCCTTTTCGCCCACGACAAGCGCTGCCAGTTCATATTGCGCCATAAGCTCGTCTACGCCCATATTGTGCGGACGCTCCACATAAAGTGCGCCCAGCTGCTCCGCCCAGGCCCTGGCCTGAGCTGCAGCGGCGCTACCTGTCGCATTTCTGGCCGTTGTTACGCCAATTCTGCCTGTAAGCATCAAAAGCCCGTCCTTTTAAACATTTTATACAGCTGATTGCTGTCAATTTCAATCATGCAAGGTCTGCCGTGCGGGCAGGTAAACGGATGCGTAGTATTGCACAAATCAATAATCAGCTGACGCATCTGCCGCATATTCAGCAGCTGTCCGGCCTTGATTGCCGCCTTGCAGGCAGTCATGTGCAACACCTCCTGCCGCAAATCGCTGCCATTGACATTACGCATTTCCCGCAGCATTTTGCTGATAGCATTGATAAAATCTTCAGCAGCATCAGCCTTGATATCCGCCGGCAAACTGCTCACGCGCAGCAGGCTTTCGCCGGCACTGGCAGCATCCACACCCAAAGCCAGAAATTCATCCCGGTGCTCCTCAATCAGCGCAATATCATCGGCAGCCATATCCACATACAACGGCATCAAAAGCTGCTGCGACGGAATCTGCTCATGCGAAGCCACCAGCTTGTCATAAAGAATGCGCTCATGAGCAGCATGCTGGTCAATCAGATAAAGCGTATTTTCACTTTGAGCAATAATAAAGGTTTTATCAACCTGACCAATCGGCCAGATAGTATCCATACCGCTGTCGGTATCTGTAAAAGCAATAGTTTCCCTGTTGGGCACAGGTGCAGCCTCCGTCGGCTGCGGTTTGGCAAATTCACTGCGCGCCTCATGCACCTCCAGCACAGGCTCCTGATAGCCCTTGGTATAGGAAACGGTTGCAGATGTTTTGTTGAAATCATCAAACGGCTGCCACATAGCCTGCTGCTCTGCCTGCTCTTTTTTTACGGCAGGCACAGGCTGCTGCTCATTTCCCAACAGCTCTTCTGCTGCAGGCTGCTCCTCATTACGCTCCGGCGTTTTGAAAATCTGCTCCGCGCCGCCTTTGAACACAGGCTGATACGCCGGCTTAGGCTGCGGTGCAGGTGTAACCGGCGCACATGCAGCTTGCGGCTGCGGCTTCACAAACACATTCAGCTCTGAATCAGGCAGCAGCGTTACCTGCGTCTTTTGGGCGCTCATCGGCTTCGTCAGTGCATCGGTCAGCGCCTTATACATAGCCTTATAAATCAGACTGTCATCACTGAATTTGATTTCACTCTTCTGCGGATGCACATTAACATCAACGCTGGCTGTATCAACTGTTAAATTGATGACAGCAAAGGGAAAGCCGCTTTTGGGAATCTGCGACTGGTAAGCATGGTCCATAGCCTTTGAAAGCATCTTGCTGCCGATGCAGCGTCCGTTGACAAAGAACGTCTGCCACTGGCGCGTTCCCTTCAGCAGCGTAGGCTTGCCGATAAAGCCGCTAACTCTTACCTTAGGATCGTTCAGCGATACCTCCAAAAGGTTTTCGGCAACATTCTTGCCATACAGTGCTTTAATCGCATGCTCCAAATCACCGTCACCGGGAGTACTGAGCACCTCTTTATCATTGTTCACCAGCTTAAAACGCACATCAGGACGCGAGAGCGCCAGCCTTGTCAAAAGCTCGCTGATATAACGGCCCTCGGTGCTCACGGTTTTCAGGAATTTACGGCGTGCAGGCACGTTGAAGAACAGATTCTCTACAATTACGGTAGTACCCGTACTGCCGCCGCTTGCCGTAACCTCCGTATTTTCACCGCCGTCGATATGCACAGAGGTAGCGAATTCCTCGCTCTCCGGACGGGTAAGCAGCGTAAAGTTAGAAACAGAGGCGATACTGGGCAAGGCTTCACCGCGAAAGCCCAAGGTATTCAGACTCAGCAAATCCTCAGCCTTCGTAAGCTTGCTTGTGGCATGGCGCAGCACAGCCATTTTGGCATCAGCCTCACTCATGCCGCAGCCATTATCAGTTACTCTGATATATTCCGTACCGCCGGCAAAAATCGTTACTTCAATTTTATCCGCACCGGCATCCAGTGCGTTCTCAACCAATTCCTTTACTACGGACGCAGGCTTTTCTACAACCTCGCCGGCAGCAATCTGGTTGGCGGTATTCGTATCCAACAAACGGACGGCATGCTCTTCTGCCATTATTTACCCAGCTCCTTTCTTGCTTCATCCTGCAATTTATACAAGGCGCTCATCGCCTCAATCGGTGTCATGCTCATAACATCGAGCTTCAAAAGCTCATTGGCAATAGAGCTGCCAAACAGCGAGCCCATCATATTATCCTGCGGCGCTGCAGCAGCTGCAGGCTGCTGTACACGGCCGTTATCATTATCATATTCCTTAAGCAGCTCCTCCGAACGCTCCAGCACCTTCTTCGGAAGGCCCGCAAGGCGTGCAACATGCACGCCGTAGCTGCGGTCGGTGCCTCCGGGCACAATACGGCGCAGGAAGATAATATCCTTGCCTCTTTCCTTAACGGCAACAGAATAGTTCTTCACACCGCTCAGCACATTTTCCAAGGCAATCAGCTGATGATAATGCGTAGCAAACAGCGTCTTTGCCTTGATGCGGTCATGGATATATTCCATAACTGCGTGAGCAATACTCATGCCGTCAAAGGTACTGGTACCGCGGCCCACCTCGTCAAGTATAATCAGACTGTTTTTCGTAGCATATTTTAAAATCTGCGCTACCTCGTTCATCTCCACCATAAAGGTGCTCTGGCCTGTTGCCAGGTCATCACTGGCGCCTACACGCGTAAAAATCTTATCTACCGGGCAAACGCTAGCCTGACGCGCAGGAATAAAGCTGCCGATTTGCGTCATCAGCACCAGCAGCGCCACCTGACGCATGTAGGTTGATTTGCCTGCCATATTCGGACCGGTAATAATTATCATGCGTTCATCGGTATTATTCAGATTGGTATTGTTCGGAACAAAAATCTCCTTTTCCAGCAAGCGCTCTACTACGGGATGGCGTCCGTCAACAATCTTGATTTCGCCGTTATTATTCAGCTCAGGTCTTACATAATTATATTTATAGGCAGCCTCTGCCAAGCCTGTCAGCACATCAATATAGCTAACGGCGCGGGCAGTTTCCTGAATCTCCTTGATTTTGCCGCGAATCAATGTACGCAGCTCATCAAACAGATAATATTCCAGCTGCTCAATTTTTTCCTTAGCACCGAGAATCTTATTCTCGAACTCCTTAAGCTCGGGAACAATATAGCGCTCCGCGTTTACCAGCGTCTGCTTACGCACAAAGTACGGAGGCACGCTGCTGCTCTGTCCCTTGCTTACCTCGATATAATAGCCGAAAACCTTATTGAAACCAACCTTCATGGTTTTAATGCCGGTTTCCTCTTTGATTTTCTGCTCAAAGTTCTGCATCCAGGTTTTGTTGTCGGCAGCAATCAGCTGCAGCTCATCCAACTCCTGATTATAACCGGTGCGAATCATGCCGCCCTCGCGGACAGAAAACGGCGGCTCATCGACAATCGCCTGCTGCAATCTTGCAGCCAGCTCCTCATGCAGATGCAGGCCCTTCCACAGCTTGCGCAGCAGTCCGCTGCTACAGCCTTCCAGAATGCCCTTCAGGCCCGGAAGCACGCTCAGGGAATTGCGCAGAGCTACCAAATCCCTGGCATTGGCACTGCCTACCTCAACACGGCTGACAATGCGCTCCAGATCTGCCACCGCCTTCAGCTGCGCCACAATCGCTTCGCGCAGCTCTGCTGCTGCCGCCAGCTCGGCTACCGCCTCCTGACGTTCATAAATGCGGCCCACATCCAGCAGCGGGCTTTCAATCCAGCTGCGCAGACGGCGCGCACCCATCGAGGTATTTGTAAAATCAAGCACCTGCAAAAGCGTACCGCGCTTCGAGCCATCCGTCATATTGCGAACCAGCTCCAAGTTACGGATAGCGGTCACATCAAGATTCATAAAGCTGTTGCGTTCAATTCGCACCAAACGGTTAATATGGCTCAAATCGGCCATTACTGTTCCATGCAGATAGCGCAGCAAAAGCTCAACCGTACTATGCACCTCATCCGGCACCTCACTGCCGGCAAAGTGTTGCGTAAAATAATCAGCCTCCGGCGTACTCTCGTCATAATGCGTAACAACGCATTCCGGTAATCTTGCTGCCAGCCATTCCTGCAGCTTCTCACTCATTTCCTCCGAAGTAAAATGAACAACAAGCTCTGCAGGCTGCAGTCTGTAAAGCTGCTCGGTGATATTCAAAAAGCTTTCCGAAGTTTGGTCAAGAAACCATTCGCACTCGCCCGTAGTTACATCAGCCGCCGCCAGGCACATTCCCTTTGCCTGCGCCTGCTGTAAAAATACCAGATAGCGATTGTGCTTATCCTCTAAAAGCTGTTCGTTCAGCGCCGTTCCCGGAGTGATAATTTTAATAACCTTGCGCTCGACAATACCTTTGGCTAGCTTGGGATCCTCCACCTGCTCGCAAATGGCGATGCGATAGCCTTTTTTTATCAGCTTGGCGATATAGCCGTCCACAGAATGATAAGGCACACCGCACATCGGCATATGCTCCATGCCGTTGGAGCGCTTGGTCAGTGTTAAATTAAGCTCACGCGATGCTGTGATAGCATCATCAAAAAACATTTCATAAAAATCGCCCAGACGGAAGAAGAGCAGCTCATTCTGATGCTCCTGCTTTACCGCCATATATTGTTGTACCATGGGCGTAACATTTGCAGCAGCCATTAATCAACCGCCTTACCTTTCACCAGCCAGGTCTGCGCAGCTTCAATCTGCACATTAACCTTCTGTCCTACCTCGTATTGCTTATCTTCAATCGGCCACAGCACCAGAACTCCTGTGCGTGTACGACCGTTCCAGACTGTTTTCTGCTTGCTGGGACCTTCTGCCAACACTTCCACAGTCTGACCTACAAGCTTTTCATGGCACTTCAGGCTGTTTTCGTTCTGCAGCGCCATCAAACGGTTCAAACGTTCCTTCTTCACTGCCAGCGGCACCTGGTTTTCCATTTTGGCAGCAGGTGTACCGCTGCGCTTGGAATAGATGAAGGTATAAGCGGAGGTAAAGCCAACCTGACGCACGACATCCAAAGTTTCTTCAAAATCCTCTTCGGTTTCACCGGGGAAGCCTACAATAATATCTGTAGTAATCGTTGCGTCCGGCACATACTTGCGTACCATCTTCACCAGCTCAAGATATTTTTCCTTCGTGTAACCGCGGTTCATGCGGCGAAGAATTTCCGAGCTGCCTGCCTGGAACGGCAGATGGAAGTTTTCGCAGATGTGCTCACATTCTGCAACAGCCTTGATAACCTCCTCGCTCATATCACGCGGGTGGCTGGTCATATAATGAATACGCTCAACGCCGGGAATAATATCCACACGGCGCAGCAGCTTAGCGAAAGCGTCCTTGTCGCCAAAATCCTTGCCATAGGAATTAACGTTTTGTCCCAGCAGAGTAAATTCCTTGTAGCCATCTTTAACTGCTGCCTCAATCTCGGCAACAATATTATCGATGCTGCGGCTGCGCTCGCGTCCGCGTACATACGGCACGATGCAGTAGGTGCAGAAATTATTGCAGCCATACATAATAGGAATCCAGGCAGCAAAGGAGCTTTGTCGTACCATATGACCTTCAAACTCACTTTGATGAATAGTCAGATCGGTATAAACCGCAGCCTTGCGCTCTGCCAGAAATTCCAGCAGCAAACGCTTGAAATCGTTAACGTAAGCAGTACCCAGCAGCAAATCTACCTGCGGATGCTTCTTGCGCAGCTTTTCGCCGTCTTTCTGTGCCATACAGCCTGCAACACAGATAACTACATCCGGATTGGCACGCTTTACAGCCTTTAATTCGCCAATTTTGCCGGCAATTTTCTTTTCCGCACTTTCGCGCACGCAGCAGGTGTTGACAATAATTATATCTGCGGTATGAAAATCAGGATTAGGCGCATAGCCCAGCTCCTGCAGCTGTCCTGCATAATGCTCCGTATCGGATTCATTCATTTGGCAGCCGTAATTTATCAGACAGTAGGTTTTATTTTTATCACTCATGTAAATACCTCCGTGTAAAATCAGTCTATCATTATATTATAACCAATTACACTCACTTCCCGCAACATTTCCCCCGGAAAGAAGTAGGGAATAATTTATAAAATATTTTAGTAGTAGGTATTGAAATCTGCCCTTAAGATGATTACAATATATGCAGGCAAAGAATTTTTCCGATTGCCTTTTAATATAGTTTAGGAAGGTCAAAATCATGCAAAGCAAAAAGAAATGGTTTGTTGTATTTATTCTGCTCGCTGCCCTCGCAGGCGCAGCCTTTTATTTTCTTTATTTTATCCGTACACCGGCTTATGCCTTGAACGAAGCGCGCGTTGCACTGCAGCAGCATGACAGTGCAAAATTTTCACGATATGTTGATGTTCCCTCTGTTATGGACAACGCTTTCGAGGACATCATCAAGGCAGAAAGCAAAATCAACAATGATAATGTTTTCTCCAACCCGTTCGCACTCGGCATTCTGCATATGCTGAAGCCTTCGGTTGTAGACCTGATGACGCAGGAAGCTCTGGACAAAATTGCCGCTAAGCCCGACAATACTCCTAAGCAGACGGTCGATCCCGTACCTGATGCTATGAAGCGTAACCTGGAACGCCACATCCCCATTCAAAACCTTACTGTCAAAGATCTGAAGCTCAGCAAGCATGAGGGCGAGACAGCAAAAGCAACCCTGGTGCTGCACAACAATGAGCTGGATAAGGATTTTATTGCCGAGCTGCTGATGCAGCAAAATGATAAAGGTGATTGGCAGATTAAGAAAGTCAGCAATCTGGCAGACTTTATCGTTCAGCTGGATGCAGCTAAACGTGCTAAACAAGCCCTGCTGAACAAGCCTGTTATGGATCGCCTGAACAAAGCACTGCAGGCAACCAGCGAGCGCCTGACGCTGAACAAGGACAGCAACAAAATCGGCAGCGAGGAAAAAGCTACGCTTACCGCTACCATCATGGCCAAAAACATGAGTAACGTTGCTATCAACCGTATGTATTACGATGTAACGGTGCTCAATGAAAAGGGCGAGCAGCTTTATTCCTATCCGGAGCATTATCAGGGCAGCATTGCCCCCGGACAGGCAGTGGAGCTCACCACCAGCAAAAAGCTGAATTCCATGCTGCCGGATGACAAAAAGCTGATGAATCTGGATATTACCAAAGAAACCGTAAAAATTCAGGTCACCTATATTGCTTTTGATAACGGCGAGGTAATTTCTCCTAAAAATTTTGTAGAATAAGAAAAAAATTAGACGCTTACATCCCACGCGATGCGTGGGGCGTAAGCGTTTTTTGTTCTTTTGATAAAAATATAGGTTTTTACACCACAGCTTTACTCTGTAACATGCAGCTGCAAAACATCCGGTCGTGAATAATGACCACAGGCGTCAAATTCCATACGGCTGGCAGGCACCTTGTCTATATCCAAATCCGCATAAATAATTGCTTCCTTATCCCAGACAGGCTCCGTAACATAATGTCCATAAGGATCAATCACACAGCTTCCGCCACGACAGACAAGCTCAGGCAGCTTAGCGATTTCCTCCTGCGCATGCAAATCAGCAGGATACATATCTTTAGTGAAGAACTGATCGCAGTTAATGTAATAGCAGCGTCCTTCGAGCGCAATATGCTGAATAGTAGCCTGCCACTCAGGATTATCATTTGTATTGCAGGAAATCAAAATCGTGACGCCTTTTTGATATAAAGCCACACGTGCCAAGGGCATGTAAGATTCCCAACAAATCAAATTACCAAGTGGTCCCCATGGTGAAGCAACCACAGGGAAATAAGCTTTATCCGCATCACCCCAAACAAAGCGCTCAGCACCTGTAGGCTTAAGCTTGCGGTGCAGGGCAGCAATGCTGCCGTCAGGAGCAAAAATAATGTTGCTGTTATAAAGCGTACCGCTTACAGCATCACGCTCCGAGATACCAACGCTTACATAAGCATTTACCTCGCGCGCCGCTTGTCCGAGCGCATCAGTTTCTGCGCCTGGCACTACGATTGAGCCATCATAGTAGCGCTTCCAATCAGCTCGACCTTCATCTTGCCTGCTGCCTACGGTAAAGCCAAAGGTCATGCCGTAAGGATAGCAGGGAATAATCAACTCCGGCAGCACGATAAGCTGTGCTCCGCCGGCACCTGCCTGCTTAATCAGATCAATACATTTGGCCAGTGTTGCATCCTTATCAAACATTATGGGCGCACACTGCACTACAGCTACACGACAATTTTTTTCTAAATCTACCATTTTATTCCCCTCAGATGAAAAATTTATCCGGTACAATGCTTACTGCATAAAACAAAAACATAGCATATCATTGCTCGCACCAATATTTTTATTTTTTTAAATCAGTGGCAGCTGCCATGTCTTTCGCTGCTGTCAGTAAGCTTTCCGGATTTATATACGTATTATACAATAATCATCTGTTGAATTATATAGATATACAACAATTATACATTATACAATAACGAAATGCGCCTTTAAGAAAGTAAGATACAATTAATCATTCTATCCACCAACCCGCAGCCAGCCTTTGGCCAGCACCGATTGGCAAAACACATCTTCTTTAAGAATATAGATATTCTTGCCCGCGTTTTTCATGCTGACAGCACGCTGCAAATCAGCACTGTCACACACGGAAGCATCCGCCGTGCCGACAATAACCATATCAGAAGCTGCTGTAACATGATAAGCAACGCTTGCACCGAGCGCAGTCAGTATCTCCCGAAGGTTTTTAAGATAAAGACCGTCAAAAGAGCCAAGCAGAACTATATTTTTATCTGCCAACGGTCTTAAGCGCCTGAAAGACGGTACTATTACCAGCTCTCTTTGCTGCGGCGGCAGATGATAATCCGCCACCGCCAGCTCCTTCAGCTTTTGGTAACAGCCGTTGCAAATGCCGCAGTCAACAAGTGCCCTGTGCGCGCCTGCTATAGCAATATTAAAATATTCGGCGACCGCAGTCTGCTTATACCTGCCTAAAAACGGTAATTCATTCTGCGCCAGCTTCATAACATCAACATAATCATTGGCTAATCTTTTGGCATAATAGCCTGCCAGATTTTCCGCAATAAAGCTCAAATCAAAGGCTACATTATAGCCTGCAATAATATCATCAGCCAGAAAATCCTTAAAGGACAAAATTACCTCGTCGATTGATGGAGCATCCGCAACCATGGCGTCATTGATACCGGTGAGCCGTGTAATATAATACGGGATAGACAATTCCGGCTTAACTAAACTGGAAAATTCATCTACTCTGCGATTATTGCGGTATTTTATGGCCGATATTTCCGTTATATAATCATTTTGAGGATTCAGCCCGGTAGTTTCAATATCTAAAACAGTATAATCGTCCGGATAAGCCAGCAGCAGCTTGCCGTCTATATACCTATCTCTTTTTACAGAACTCAAAAAATCACCTTGCCGAGCTTAGCTCAGCGTCTATGTCCTTTCTTTTGCTTATTTATCCAACACCTTCATGCACATAATTCCCTTTTCGTTACGCACCAGGAAAAAGCTTATTTCATCGCCCTTGTGCAGACCAGTCGCCGCTTGAGGCTCGGAAAGCAGTGTGCCTATGATATTTACCTCGCGTACTTCCTTAAGCAGCACATAAGCCGCTTCCGCCTCATCGCCGCGCACCAGATAAACAGTTACGATATCGGGATGCGTCACAAGTCTTGCAGGATCTAATGAGGTAAGCTGGCGCATCGCTTCTGTCGCTTCGTCTGCCTTATAAGCCTTTTGCACCATTGCCACCTTGCTTTGGAACTCGCTCAGGCGAGGCATTTCGCTCGGCAGCACAGCTGCCTGCGCTTCAAGCAGCTCGGATAATCTTATCTTCGCTAATTGCTCATCATTGCCATGCAACAACTTCAGCGTCTTTTTAGCTGCATCGTGTACAGCACAACAGAGTATTTCAAAGGTAATGCCTGCCTGCGCATCTATATAACCATAGCAAAGCACACCGGTAGCATCTTCTGTTACTTCAAAAATGCTGCCAAGGTTCTGCGTCATGCCGACTGCGTCTATGTAAAGATATTTATCCACGATGTCGCGGAAATTCATTTCTTTAAGAAGCATATTATCACCTCATAGGAATGGAGTTAATTTTAATTATGATATAGGCATTTTACTTTACGCTTTTGTAAAAGATTGCCTGTAATCAATCATACATGCAATTTACGTAATTTGCAATAAAGTAATGAGTTTTTTTGAGTGTTTATGATTGGGTGGTAGAACAAAACAGAATTATTTGCAAAAAAAATTGATAATCACTATAAATTTCTTATGCATGTAAAACACCTCAAATAGAGGTATTTTAACTAACAATGTAGAATGTATTATATATCGGGGGTGTATTTAAATGAAAAAAATCATTTTAATTTTAATATTACTATTGACACTTGTTTCAACAGCATTTGCCAAGATACAGGTACCAGAAGATAATCGCTGGGCTTATGTATCCGGTAACAAAACACAAGAAGATACGTGGATGGACTTGTATACCTTTGAATTTGGCAAAAGCTTAGATTCAGATTACAGACACGCAGAGCACACATTTGGCAGAATCTGGTTTATGATAAATAAGTATTCATCCGATACTAGAATAGTACTATTTTATGAATTCGACTTGCAATGTCACACTGCTCGACTTCTTAGTGCTACAAGTTATGATGGCAACGGAAATGTATTAGCTGTTATTCCAAAAAGTTATACAGTACAAGCTGTAGTTCCCGGTACAAACGGAGAAACATATTTTATGATTGCAGAAGCTTTAGAAAAAATACACACTGACAAAGAAATGCTCAACAAATTTTATATAATGTCACAAGAAGATTCAGATAAATACAGGAAACTATAAATAAAGTCCGCAGAAATGCGGACTTTATTATTATGCTATACTATACAACAATATAAATAGAATCGAAGTATACAGTTACCCTAAAACCTATACATTTATTCTGATTTTTAAAATCCTAATCGTAAAAACGTCCCACCCGTCAAACGAGTGGGACGCAAGCTCATTATTAAGCTATCTTAGTGATGGAACAGGCGCAGGCCGGTGAATGCCATTGCAATACCGTACTTATCGCAGGTTTCGATAACATTATCATCACGGATAGAGCCGCCTGCCTGTGCAATATATTGAACGCCGCTGCGATGCGCACGCTCAATGTTATCGCCGAACGGGAAGAATGCGTCACTCCCAAGAGCAACGTCCTTCAGCTGAGCAACCCAAGCCTTTTTCTCTTCGCGAGTCAGCGGTTCCGGTTTTTCAGTGAAGAAGTTTTCCCATACGCCGTCAGCCAGTACATCCTCATAATCATCGGAGATGTAAACGTCGATGGTGTTGTCGCGGTCGGGACGACGGATGCTGTCCTTAAACGGCAGAGCCAATACCTTCTGATTTTGACGCAGCCACCAGATGTCAGCCTTACCGCCTGCAAGACGGGTGCAATGTACACGGGATTGCTGGCCGGCGCCGATGCCAATAGCCTGACCGTCTTTTACGTAGCAAACGGAGTTGGACTGAGTATATTTCAAAACAATTAAGGAAATCAGCAGGTCGCGTGCTGCGCCCTCCGGAATTTCTTTATTCACAGTCGGGCGGTTTTGCAGCAGGTCAGCGGTAATTTTAGCTTCGTTGCGCTCCTGCTCGAAGGTAATACCGAATACCTGCTTGTGCTCCAGCAGCTCCGGCTTGTAGTTTTCATCAATTTTAATAATATTGTAGGTGCCTTTGCGTTTGCCCTTCAGAACAGTAAGAGCTTCTTCGGTATAACCGGGTGCGATAACACCGTCGGAAACCTCGCGTGCCAGCATTTTAGCGGTCTGCACGTCGCAAACATCAGACAAAGCAACAAAGTCGCCATAGGAGCTCATACGGTCAGCGCCACGAGCACGTGCATAAGCATTTGCCAGCGGAGAAAGCTCCAGGTCGTCTACATAATAAATTTTCTTCAGAGTATCGCTCAGCGGCAGGCCTACTGCAGCACCTGCAGGGCTTACGTGCTTAAAGGATGCTGCTGCCGGCAGACCGGTTGCTTCCTTCAGTTCTTTTACCAGCTGCCAGCTGTTGAAAGCATCGAGAAAATTGATATAACCCGGACGGCCGTTCAGTACCTCAATCGGCAGCTCGCTGCCATTGTTCATGTAAATACGTGCGCTGCCCTGATTAGGATTGCAGCCATATTTTAATGCTAATTCTTTCACTATAACTCCTCCTCTTTTGTATAGTGCCAGTCACTTAGACAAACAAAAAAACCGACACACTGGCACAAGAAAAAATCTTTGCCCAGACGGTCGGCGTGCTACCGGTCATACTCCCCTGTGGTAACCCACTTCCGTCAGTTATATGACCTAATACTAAAATTATAAGATGCCTCGTTGTTTTTGTCAATAGCGGGCGATTGTGGTAAAATAAATGTATGATGAATTAGAGTGTTGCCCCCTTTAGTCTCGCTATCGCTCGACAGTTCCCCCAAGGGAGAACCAAGAATTCTTGTCTATACATATATCGAAAAGGTACGGCAAGCTCTTTTCAAAGGAGGAAATAATATGACTCTCTGTTATGTATGTCCGCATCGCTGCGGTGTAGACCGCCCGGCAAATATGTCTGATACTACCGGCTGCTTTGGCAGTTGCGGCGTCGGCCTCGCTCCGATTGTCGCCCGCGCCGGCCTGCATATGTGGGAAGAGCCCATCATCAGCGGCACTAAAGGCAGCGGTACCGTTTTCTTTTCCGGCTGTAATCTGCACTGTGTTTTCTGCCAGAACTATGACATAAGCTGCAAGGGCTTCGGCAAGGAAATTACCATTGAACGCCTAAAGGAAATCTATCACGAGCTTATTGCCCAGGGTGCGCACAATATCAATCTCGTTACGCCCACCCATTTTACCGAGGCAGTACTGCAAAGTCTGGACGAGCCGCTGCCGGTGCCTGTTGTCTATAACACCAGCGGCTTTGAAACGCAGGATACACTGCGCCGTCTTAAAGGCAAGGTGCAGATTTATCTGCCGGATTTAAAATACAGCGACGATATGGCTGCTATCAAATACAGCAACGCTCCTTATTACTTCCGCATTGCTACCGAAGCTATTAAGGAAATGTATAATCAGGTAGGCGACTACCATATTGACGATAACGGTATCATGACGAAAGGTGTCATCATCCGTCATCTGATTATGCCCGGAATGCCGGACAACACCAAGAGAATTATCGATTGGGTTGCTGCCAACTTCAAGCCGGGGCAGGTAATGTTCAGCCTGATGCACCAATACGTTCCCTGCGGCCGCGCCAACAAATATCCCGAAATCAACCGCAAGGTTACGGATGAGGAATACAAGGAGCTGGAAAGCTATCTGTTGCAAAGCACTATCGAAGACGGCTTTGTGCAGGAGGGTGATGCAGCCTGCAAAGATTTCATCCCCTGCTTTGACGGTACAGGAGTGTAAAAATATATTTGCTTTAAATTTCATAAAATGATATAACTTTCGCATAGAGATAGCCGACATCGGTTTCCTGCTGGAAAGTGGGGTGATGCTATGACTGTTTTCGAAGCACTTCAGCTTATGATAGGCTTTGCAACTCTCGTAGTTTTGATTTTATCACATCGCTCTAAATAAAGGTATGAAAAAAACCGCCTAGTGTAGAGGCGGCTTCCTTCAAACTCAAACTTTGCAGGGACAGCCGACCTACCACAATCGGCTATCTCTATAATTATTATAGCAGTTTTTGCGCTATTGTCAATTTGCCTCCCGACGCAAAACCTCCGCCAGCACCTCAATGCCGCGACAGATATCCTCAGTTGAAGCATACTCTGCCGGATTATGGCTGATTCCTGCGCGACAGGGAATAAACAGCATTGTCGTGGGACAGATTTTCGTCATATGCATAGCATCATGACCGGCGCCACTATTCATATGCAAAAAGCTGAAGCCCTTTTCCGCACATATCGCTTCGCTCTGTGCGGCCAAGGCCTTATCCAGCGCCACCGGGCTGTCTGCTGTCAGCATTTCCAGCTGCACGCCGACGCCGTCGCAGACAGCAACGTTTTCGGCCTGCTCGCGGATGCTTTGCAGTACGCGCTCAATGCTGGCTTCATCAACGCCACGCACATCAACCCACAGCGTAACTGCTCCCGGCACAACGTTAATCGAACCGGGCTCTACATCCACCACGCCAACGGTACCGACACTACCGTTGGCTTTTTCTGTTTCCGCAGCCTCGTTCACCGCCAAAATAAGCTTAGCAGCACTGACGAGCGCGTCACGGCGCATGCCCATCGGCGTTGCACCGCTGTGGTCTGCCACGCCTTTAATATGAATCTTAAAGCGTGTCGGTGCCGCAATATTATGCACGATACCAAGCTGATGCTGCGTCTGCTCCAGCACCTTGCCCTGCTCGATATGCAGCTCCGCAAAGCACTTATAGCTGCCGGGAGCAATTACGGCATCACGATAAGCGTCAGGATTGCAGCCCCATTCACGCAAGGCCTCGATAAAGCTGATATCGCCCTTCTTGGCTCCCTTATTCAGCTGCTCCGGCACTGCGCTGCCTGTCAGCAGCTTGCTGCCCATGGTTGCAAAGCCGAAGCGACTCGATTCCTCCGCGCGGAAGATGATAACCTCAATGCTGCGCTCAAGCTCCTCGTCCTGCAGCATGTACAGCGCCTCCAGGGCACCTACGACACCGCACATGCCGTCATAGGCACCACCGTGGATAACAGTGTCCAAATGCGAGCCAGTGGCCACCGGCGTCAGCTGCGACTGTTTGCCCTCACGACGCAAAAAAACATTACCCACAGCATCGGTGCGTATTTGCAAATGCAAATCCTGCACCTGCTCCAACAGCCAGCTCTGAGCTTTTTTATCCAGCGGACTGTAGGCAAGACGGGTAACGCCCTCTTCACTGTCCGTAAAAGCAGCCAGGCCTTGTAAAAGTTTAGCTACACGTTCATGATTTACCTGTAACATTTTTATTCCCCCTTCATTCTGAAATAGCAACAAAAAATATATAATAAAGATGACAGCTTTATTATACTTGCTTCTTAAGCATCACACAAGAGCAGCACTTCATCTGTAAATCCGAGATTATGGAAAGTTTTTTACACTTTTGCTAAAAACTCCTTGCAATTAATGTAAAATCCACGTAAAATTATCATAGCAAAATTTAAGAAAAGAGGTTATTTATTTTGGAACGCAAAGTTATTCAAGTTGAAGAACGTCCGCCATTACTACTTAATATTCCGTTAAGTATCCAGCATCTGTTCGCCATGTTCGGCTCTACCGTGTTGGTTCCCTTTTTATTCAAGGTCAACCCTACCACCTGCCTGTTCATGAACGGCCTGGGTACCCTGCTCTACATCTTCATCACCAAGGGCAAAATTCCTTCCTATCTCGGCTCCAGCTTTGCCTTTATCTCTCCTGTACTGCTGATTATATCCACCTCTGCCTATAACCATGCACAGTCCGGCTTTATCGTTTTCGGTCTGCTGTTCATGCTCTTCTCGCTGATTATTCACTGCGTAGGCACCAAATGGATTGATGTTATCTTCCCGCCGGCAGCAATGGGCGCAATCATCGCTGTTATCGGCCTGGAGCTGGCACCTGTTGCAGCTAACATGGCAGGTTTGACCGGCGATAAAATTGACATGGTCAACGTGGCTATTTCTATGTTCACATTGGCGGTCGGCGTTATCGGCTCTGTTGCCTTCCGCGGCTTCATGAGCATCATCCCGATTCTCTTCGGCGTTGTATGCGGTTATGTTTTTGCAGCTATCATGGGTATCGTCAACTTCCAGCCGGTAATCGACGCTCCATGGTTCCAGGTACCGCATTTCTACGCTCCGGTTTTCGATATCAACGCTATTATGATTATTGCTCCGGCAGCACTCGTTGTACTGGCTGAGCATATCGGCCATCTCGTAGTAACGGGCAACATTGTAGACCGCGACCTGATTAAGGATCCAGGCCTCTCTCGTTCCCTGTTTGCTGACGGCCTTTCTAATGTTATCAGCGGCTTTGCCGGCGCAACTCCGAACACTACCTACGGTGAAAACATCGGCGTTATGGCAATCACCAAGGTTTACAGCACCTGGGTTATCGGCGGCGCTGCTGTCATGGCAATCATCCTTTCCTTCTGCGGTAAGCTCAGCGAGCTGATTCACAGTATCCCCGTTCCTGTTATGGGCGGCATCTGCATCCTGCTGTTCGGCGTAATCGCTGCCAGCGGCATCCGCGTACTGGTTGAACGTCAGGTAGATTACAGCAAATCCTCCAACCTCGTAATGACCTCTGTTATTATGATTATCGGCCTTTCCGGTGCGAAGCTCTCCTTCGGTGCATTTTCCGTACAGGGCATGGTGCTGGCAACTGTTGTTGCTATTATTATGAGCCTTGCCTTCAAGCTCTTTGAATACCTGCACCTGATGAACGAATAAGGCTACTAAAGCACAAAACCGCTGCAGAAGCTCTGCAGCGGTTATTTTACTGTTTACGACCGGAGCCTGCACCCGCAGGCTTGTCTTTTTTTATTTTAGAAACGGAAATCTCTTTCACCCTGAGCAATTTTTTGCAGACGCTCTACGCAAACCTCACGCACCTTTTCCTGCGGAATGTTCGGCAACTCGGCCTGCACCAGTTTTTCGCCCAAAGCCTTCGTTGCCGGGGAAGCATAATCCTCCAGATATTCCTTCAGCGTCAGCAGCGCATTAGGATGGCAGCAGTTTTGAATCTGCTTAGACTTGCACAGCTCCATAAATCTGTCGCCGGTGCGTCCGGCACGGTAGCAGGCAGTACAGAACGAAGGCAGAAAGCCTAATTCCATCAGCCATTCGATTACTTCATCCAAAGAACGTTGGTCAGAAACGTCAAACTGCTCGGTATCGGTCGGGCGTACATCCTCGGTGTAACCGCCTACGGAAGTACGCGAGCCGCCACTGATCTGAGAAATACCAAGATGCAGTGCCTTTTCACGCACAGCCTGATTTTCGCGCGTAGAAATAATCATGCCTGTATAAGGAACAGCAATGCGGATAATCGCAATAATCTTGCAGAAGGTTGCATCATCAATACCGTTGTCAAAAACGCCCGGGTCGATATCATCGGCGCGTTTGATACGCGGTACGCTGATGGTATGCGGACCTACGCCGTGTACTGCCTCCAGATGCTCGGCATGCATCAAAAGGCCGGCCAGTTCGTAGCGGTAACGCTCCAAACCGAACAGTACACCCAAGCCTACATCATCAATGCCGCCCTCCATGGCTCTGTCCATCGCCTCCGTATGGTAAGCGTAATTGTGCTTCGGTCCACGCGGGTGCAGGTTCTCATAGCTTTCCTTATGGTATGTTTCCTGGAAGAGGATATAAGTACCAATGCCTGCTTCCTTCAGTTTGCGGTAATTTTCTACAGTAGTAGCCGCAATGTTTACGTTTACGCGGCGGATAGCGCCGTTTTTATGCTTAATAGAATAGATAGTCTTGATGCAGTCCAGAATGTACTCAATCGGATTGTTTACCGGATCCTCGCCGGCCTCCAGCGCCAAGCGCTTATGGCCCATATCCTGCAGTGCGATAACCTCGGCACGTACTTCGTCCTGCGTCAGCTTTTTGCGTCCGATATGCTTGTTGGTTGCATGGTAAGGACAGTATACACAGTGATTGATACAATAATTGGATAAATACAGCGGAGCAAACAGCACTATACGGTTGCCGTAAAAGTCCTTTTTAATCTGCTCAGCCAGAGCAAACATCTCCTGCACCAGCTTTTCATCCTCACAGGCGAGCAGCACGCTAGCCTCACGATGGCTCAAGCCCTTGCGCAGCTTGGCTTTGGCGATAATCTGCTCCAGCAGCTCCTTGTTGTTTTTGTTGGCCTCAGCATAAGCAAGTGTGTCGAGGATTTCCTCATGACAGATAAATTCTTCGGCCTTCATTGATTTTGCATTATACATTTTGTCTCCTCCTTACAGGTCAGTAGTATCTTTCCCGTCAGATAGTTGATATTCAGCAGTCTATTCCTTGGCAGCTACGTTGGAATAAGCAGTTTTGGCATTCACACCGGCAAGCAGTCCCAGCTTACCGCTCATAGCGCTGATAATATCCTGCGGCGCATCAACGGCAACGCAGATAATATTAACATCCTTCTGGCGATATGGCAGGCCCATGCGGCCGATAATATAACTGCTGTAGGTGTGTAAAATTGCGTTAAGCTCTTCTACAGCCTCAGGCTGCGTTACAATAAGAGAGATAACAGCTACTCTTGTTTCCATACTTATCACCCTTCTCTTTTCGGAACTTAGGCAGAATCTAAATCTGCTATATTTTGCTGAATATATCTATAATAGTATACCATATTTCACGAAAAATGTGGTATACTAAACCTATAAATATTTATCTGCTTGTAAACAGCTTATAACAAAAGGAGCCATTATAATGCTGAATATATTTTTCTCTTTATTTCTTTTGGGCATGCTGGTCGTTTTATGCGGCAAGGCAATCCGCCGCGCCATGCACCAGCAGCAGCCGTTAAACAGCAAGGAAGCCGCTCTGCTCATAGCGCTTTCGCTTGGCTGTCTTTTCGCCCTGAACGCCGGCGTCAGCGCCGTCTACAAAACTCAGCTGCTTTTCTACTGAAAAGAGCGCAGCCCGGCTGCCGCAAATGCGGCAGCTTTTTTGCTTTACGCAAAAAAGAGGCAGACAGCAGACTTACGCCTTGCTGTTTGCCTCTTATACTGCTATTTTGTTTTGCGTTCTGTCGCAGAAATCCCCATTAAAGCTTCTATAATTAATTCTGCTTCAGCAAATTAATAGTTGGTTACCTTCAGCTCGAAATAGCCCTGAGGATGGTCGCATACCGGACATTTTTCCGGAGCCTTTTCAGCGATAACAATCTTACCGCAGTTAGTGCAGATCCAAACCTTTTTCTCTTCACGCTGGAAAACACGGTCATTCTCGATGTTTGCCAAAAGCGCACGATATCTTTCCTCATGCTCTTTTTCAATCTTGCCTACTTCTTCAAACAGGAATGCAATTTTATCAAAGCCTTCCTCTTTGGCAACCTTGGCAAATTCGGCATACATTTCGGTCCACTCATAGTTTTCGCCTGCAGCTGCATCCTTCAGATTTTCAATAGTCTTGGGAACAGCGCCGCCATGCAGTGCCTTGAACCATAATTTGGCATGCTCTTTTTCATTACCGGCAGTTTCGGTAAAAATAGCGCCAATCTGGTTGTAGCCTTCTTTTTTGGCTGCACTTGCATAATATTGGTACTTAGTGTGAGCCTGAGATTCGCCGGCAAAAGCGGTCTGCAGATTTTTTTCAGTCTTGCTGCCTTTTAAATCCATTTTCAATTCCTCCTCTTGAAAACGACGTAACAGCCTTCCTAAGCTAAAGCTTATATAGCCTTAATATCAGTTTTGGTCATCACCCAAAACTTCTTCGCTTACAGGGTGCTCTGCCATTTCCTTTTGGCATTCGGGGCAGATACCGCTGAAAACAATATCATGGTGATTCATTTTGTAGCCGGTTACAGCAGCTACCTTTTCATCCATATCCGGAATATAATCAAAGTTTTCTACGTTCATGAACTTACCGCATTCAGTGCATTTGATGTGGTAATGTCTTGCGAGGATATGATCAAAACGATCGGCACCGCTCGGAACGGAAACCTTGCTCAGCAAACCGCTTTCAACCAGAGAATTAAGGTTGCGGTAAACGGTACCTTTGCTGATATCAGGATACTCCATAGTAATGCGATCATATACTTCTTCAGCAGTAGGGTGATCTGCTAAAAAACGTACAGCCGCGATAACAAGTTGTCTTTGAATAGTGTTTCTTTTAGCCATTTTCATCATCCTTTATCAAAAATAATTCTCATTTAGAATTATACACCCTCCGTCAAAATTGTCAAGTATTTTTAGCACCAATCTACAAAATAATCACAAATAAATTTATACTTTTTTTGCTGTTGTCTAGCAGATAATTAATTCATTCTTAATTCTAAAATTACTCAATAGGAAAAATATAACAAAGAATAGAAAATGCTTCTCATTAACGCTTGATTCAAGATATAAAAAAATACTGTCGAAACTGTGTCCGACAGCATTAGTTAACCTATCTCATTATTTATTCAGTTTTCTCCCAAATCAGCTGCACCGGCAGATTAGATGCACCGGGAGGTGACCAGATAAAGCTGTAGTCGCCGGCCTTCAGCTGAGCAAGCTCAATTGCCTCCTCTATCTTTGAGCCTAAGCATACTGTCTGCTCCGGCAATGCCACCAGCTGACGTTCTCCCTTAGTTTTGTTTTCCAGTACGCCGTAGCCCGCAAAAGGACCGCCGATGGGGTTTAAAATAAAGCTTATCGGCTTTTTGCCGGCTACAGTAAAGTTTACCTTGTAGATAACACCGTAGTTGCCATAGTTTTCCGCAGGCAGTCCGGTGGTTACGTCAACGCCCTTAGCATAGCCCTCCTGCGAGGTTGCCAGCTCCAGCATCAGCGGCTTTTCCGGCGCATTGACAGGCTTTTTCAGCGTATAGTTCCAATCTGCAGCCTCAAATGTACCGCGTAGCGGATGCTCGTCCATCGGCTGAATTGCGGCAGCCTCGTTAAACAGCTCCAAATCACTCTTCGTTTCACACATCAGCACACTCACCTCAACAGGCTTGTCAAAGTGCAGGTCAACAGTTGCCGTGTACAGCTTATCCGTCGGCAGAATAATTCCGTGTCCGCTGAGCAGCTCGCGGCTACCGCCAAAGCCCAGCTTGCCCTCCTGCGGCTTTTGGTTGCTGTCATCAAAATATTCCTTTTGAGAGTTTTTGCCGTCACGCATATAATCATAAGCAAAGCCGGCTGCGCCGCTGCGTGTTACCTTGTAATGCACCGGGCGCAGATTATCCGTATTCTTCAGCATTACCGCCAGCTTTTTCTTAGCGGCAACACCATTGACATGATGCAGGAATAAACGTACATCCCCCTCAACCTTATCACGATAAAGTATACCGTTACGATAAACAGTTTCCGGACTGTCGCTAAAAAGCAGCTTCGGACCGTTGGCGACAAAATCCGCCTGCGCCTGCTCTGTAACATAATCCTCAGGAATAAACACCGGTCGCTGCTGTGCGCCTGCCACGTTCAGCATGCCACAGGATATAGTAACAAGAAAAGCCTGCAAGGCCTTTTTTAAATTCATCAAATCACTCCCTCCAACACACAAAAAAACTTTCCGCAGCCAAAATCATTCCCTATAATTAAGGCTGCGGACTCAGTAACAATATTCTAAAATTTTTACTTCAGGCTGTTTTGATAATCAGCCATAAACTGCGCCAGACCTTTATCTGTCAGCGGATGAATAATCATCTGCTCCAGCACCTTAGTAGGAATAGTTGCAATCTGACAACCGGTCAGCATAACCTTTTCTACGTGCTCCAAATTACGGATGCTGGCAGCAATTACCTCGGTAGTAATGCCATACAGCTTAAAGGCTTTGACAATATTTTCTACCAGCTGTACGCCGTCTTCACCGATATCATCCAAACGGCCGATAAACGGGCTGACATAGCTGGCACCTGCGCGTGCGGCCAGCAAAGCCTGAGCCATGCTGAATACCAGCGTTACATTAGTTTTAATGCCTTCTGCGCTCAGAATTTTTACTGCCTTCATGCCTTCCGGAATGCAGGGGATTTTGATAACGATGTTATCCGCAATCTTTACCAGCTTGCGTGCTTCCTCCACCATACCGTCACATTCGGTGCTGATAACCTCAGCACTGACGGGACCGGCAACCAGTTTGGCAATTTCCGGGATAACCTCAGCCTGTGTACGGCCGCTTTTGGCAATCAGGCTCGGGTTGGTTGTAACACCATACACAACGCCCCAATCGACAAATTTAGCAATCTCCTCTACATTAGCAGTATCCATAAAAATCTTCATTTTTAACTAACCCTCTTTACAAATCAAAATCATATTTTTTTATTTATATGGTGCTTTATCGCGCGTCCTTACGGAAGTACTACTACCTTCTCAGCGTGAGTCTGCGCCGGCAAGCTCATGGTCATCATGCTGCTCCAAACCAGCAGCTTATCACCTTTTTTAATCTTAGCGAAGTCTGCGCACGCATTTGCATCAATCGTCGCAATAACGTCATTATTGGTATTAAGTACGGTTACATAACTTCCATCCTTAGCAAGGCTTGCCTGTGCTACCTCAAAAAAGCTTGCAGGCTCTTCGCTGTCTTCGATAACAATCGCCAGAGCATGGCTTTGCGGCGGCATGCTGCGAGTCATAGTTGCGGAATAATAGGCAGTAACCTTCTGGCCTTCCTTTAAAGCATAGGGCAGACGCAGCTTACCGCTATCACCCTCCACAATGTAGGTACCACGGTCAACAATAGTAGCGACCATGTTTCTGCTGCCCTCACCTTTAATAACGTACATACCATCCTCTACAGCAACGATTTCACCGCGGGTAACATAGGTTCCCGGTGCGCGCATTACCTCAGGATTTGCCTGCACCTCGTCCAGGGGAGAGGATTGAGCCGCATCAGCGGCGAAAGCACTGCCGGCACCCAACAGCGCCATACAGGAAAATACTAAAGCGATTTTTTTAAGTGATTTCATAATATATACCTCCAAGATATTGCTTTTGTTTATGTTTATAAGTATAGCATAAGATTATGGCAAAATCATGGCAGTTTTGATTAATTATTTACTTGTTGCTGAAATGTACAGCGATTTCCGTAATAGTAGCAGCAGCCTTCCACAGGCAATCCTCATTGAAATCGAAGTGACTGTTGTGATGACCTGCCGCAATCTTGGTACCATACATCATGTACAGGGCACGGCCGCCATGCTGCTGCACGCGCTCCATGAAGTAACCGCAATCCTCGCTGCCGCCCATATCTACATATTCCACAACCTCGTCATAATGACATTTTTCTTCAATAAGCTCTGCTACCTCGTGGCCCAGCTCCTTGTCTGCAAAGCAGGCAGGTGCAGCACCGGCCATAGTGATTTTTACCTTAACATCATACATAGCGGCGCAGGCATTAAGAATGCGTTTAGCTTCCGTAACCATGTATTCATCAATTTCGGTAGTAGCACCGCGTGTTTCCAGCTTAATAGCAGCGATATCAGGCACTACGTTGCGGCCGGTGCCGGCGTTGAGCACACCTACATTAATACGGCTGGAGCCCTTGCTGTGACGGGGAATAGTATTCAGGGAAATTGCAGCCTGTGCTGCTGCCAGCAAAGCGTTTTTGCCCTGCTCCGGTGCTGCGCCTGCATGGGCAGATACACCAGTAAATTCTGCATCGAGCTTCGTAGTTGCCAAAAAGCCGTCAGTCATCGTTACCAGGCAGTTGTCAGTAGTAGCCTTAAAGCCGATGTGACCGCCGAACAGATAATCCACATCATCAACTACACCAGCGTTCATCATAGCGAAGGCCCCGCGTACGCCTTCCTCCGCAGGTTGGAAAATCAATTTAACGGTGCCTGCCAAACGTGCTTTATTAGCAGCAAGCAGCTTTGCTGCCGACAGGCCGATGGTTACGTGACCGTCATGACCGCAGGCGTGCATAGCCTTTTTATGTTCGGAAGCAAAGCCTTCCTTTGCCGGTCGATGCTCGTCGCAGCGCTCCTCTTCTACATCGTTGCAGTCCATATCAAAGCGGAAGGCAACTGTTTTACCCGGTTTATCTGTTTTAAGAGTTGCCACGATACCGGTCTTGCCGCCTGCCATCTTCTTTACCAGCTCCGGATCCGCACCTTCGTTGATTGCTCTTTGCATATAATCAGCCAGCTCTGCCTCGCTCGGCACACCCATCATAGATTTTTCGTCAATAACGTCAGCGCCAAATTTAACATCATAGCCAAGCTTTTTCAGCTCACCGATAATCATGCTTGCCGTACGGAATTCCGTCCAGCCTGTTTCCGGATGTCTGTGCAAATCTCTGCGGCGTTCGACCATTTCATCTTTTAATTCTTCAGCCTGTTGCCAAATTGTTGCCATGTTTCTTACCCCCATTAAAAAAGTACAGTCTGCTCACTGTCTAAAGGCAGATAAACCTCACTCTTATCTTTTAAACGATTGTTATTATCCACCCACTGTCCGCACGGACATTGTATTACAGCGGTAGGCAGCGCCCAAGCCAAATGTTTGCCGCAATCAGGACAGATATATTCTACCTGCAGCCTGTCACGCTCTTTTTTCTTCATAAATAAAGCGCACCTCCTGCTTCTTCTTGCGTTTTTTATTATAGCACATTTGTACCATTAAGAAAATGCTTTGACGGCAGTAAGTATTAAAAGTAAGTAAGTTAAGCAACTGCTTCATTTTATTTATCACTGTCCTGCTCCTGTCTGTTCGTGTTTTTTCTGTGTCTTTCAGGTTTAACTTGTATTTATGTGCTATAATTAAGCTGATTTAATAACAGTCAGGAGGTTATATTATGACTAAGATAAAACAAATGCTTTGTGCTCTGCTTACCGTCTGCCTGCTGCTTATCGGCAGTGCCAATGCTATGGCTGCGCAGCCTGATACACCAAGCATCAGCGTCAGCGCCAACGCAACTATCGAGGTAGCACCGGATACTGCCGTTATCAGCTTTGATGTCAACGGCAAGGGACGTACCGCTGCCGAAGCAACAAGTGCATCTGCCGCCAAAATGGATAGCGTTAAGCATAATCTGCTTGGCTGCAATATTTTGGGTAATGATATCACAACAACAAGCTATACACTTTACCCCGATACCGATATCAAAGGTAAAATCACCGGTTATACCGCCAGCAACAGTGTGCGCATCAAGCTCAAGGATATCGGCAAGCTTGGTCCTGTAATTGATAAAATCAGTGCTGCCGGCGTTGATACAATCAATAATATTTCCTTCAGCGTAAGCAACAGAGAGCTTTACCGCAACAAACTGCTGGCTCAGGCTGTTGAAAACGCACGCCAGCAGGCTGCCGTTGTCGCCAATGCCGGCGGCCGCACACTAGGCAAGCTGCTGAGCGCCAACATCAGCACCTACAGCGGCGGCATGGAGCGCTCCTATGGCAACATGAAGCTGATGGCTGCTGCCGACAGAGCTGCTGCCCCCGAAACAAGCATCGCTGCGCAGGAAATTACGATAAAAGCCAGCGTTGATACTGTTTTTGCTATGGAATAAATTGCTGCACGCTAAAAACTGCTGCCGCGCGTTACAGACGCAGGGCAGCAGTTTTTGCGTCAGAAGGCAAGCCTTCAGCATTAGCAATTTTATTTTTTCAGCAGCTTATATTCCTTCAGTGCCTGAAAAAGTTCTGCACTTCCGGGTGCATATTGAGCACACAGCTCCTTGAGCGCAGCAAAGTTTTTCAGCTCTACGCCCCACAAAAAGCAGTCAGCCTCATCATAGGCAGCAACAACGATAAACTTTTTGGCGTCCAGCGGTGTTTTGCCAAAATCATCCGTCAGCATAATATAATCCGTGCCAAAATCCATACCATAAACCGTAATATTTTCTTCCGGAGTAGAATCCTCCCAAAATCCCAACTTATCAAAATCAGCAGCAGTAAGCATAATACACCTCGTTTTCATATAATCTAGCCTTAATATAACACGTTGCGCTGTCATTTGCAACTTTAGCTGTTGCGGCATACAACTTAAATTAAAGCTTCACCTTACTGCTATTCCTATAGCAAATGCGTAGTACACCATTTTTTACTATAAGTTAACAAGAAAACATCAAGCATAAAATACATTTTGTAAATAAAATTAGCGTTTTTTTTATAAAATTCTGCCCCTACCCTACCCGAAATTGCCATTTAGGGTAGGGACATTTTCGCATAAACATGTCATAATATACTTAAAGAACGAAACAACTGCTTCCGTTCATGTAGAGAACTATAAAATGTTCTATTGTTGAATAACATCTGGAGGTGCAATTTATGGCAAGCTTAACTGTAAACCCCGACTATAAGCTTATCGGCAACAATATCAAACAGATGCGTACCAAATCGCAGGTATCTCAACAAAGTCTGGCAAAGGCAATTAATATTTCGCAAACACACATGAGTAATCTGGAAAACGGTAAAACCGGCGTGAGCCTGGCTATTGCTATCCGTATCGCCCAGCATCTGCGTTGCAGTCTTGATGCGCTGATTTTTGGTGAAGATAAAAAAACTTATGCGTTAGAGGCCAAGCCGTTAAGCGCCCACACGGCTGATGAATTCAACCAGCTTTTGAAGCGCTCGCTGGCAGAAATGATGTTTCAATGCCTGCAGAAACCGGAAGTCCAAAATGAAAAATAAATCGAGCTGTTTTTCAGCTCCTTCTTTAAAGCCGCTGCGTCCCTTTAGGCGCAGCGCTTTTATTATAGTGAAGCAACAATAAAATAGCTGTTATCGAATACTGGTGTCATCTGCGTGACACCAGTATTCTTATGTAAGGATAATAATGCTTGTCAAAATTTAAAATCGAATTTTTCTTAAAATGCTTTTAAAAGACTTTACTAATTAAGAAAAAACAGTTATGATTATATATAGAATAAGCTTTTTAGCTATGTATTACTGGAGGTAATTAAGATGAAAAAATTAGTATTAGTATTAACCATGCTGCTCGCCTTTGCTTGCAGCAGTCTGGCCTTTGCTGCTGACGGCGGCGACCTGAACAAGGAACAAAAGGCTGCTGAAAAAATGATGACCTCTCTGGCTGGAGACGCTGCTACTGAATATGCAGCTCTTGCTCCTTCCCTGAGCGCTGAACTGGGCAAAACCATGGACCAGAAAAACTTTGCTGCTATCCAAAAACAGGTTAAACAACAATTCGGTTCCTTAAAAGAAACCAAATTCTTCAGCTTTGAGCGCTATGACCATGCTGATAAGGTAACATATATCGCAGGCTTCTCCAAAGAAAAAATCGTAGTTATGTCCTTTGTCTTCGGCAAAGATGCTAAGCTGCAAAACTTCAGCTTCTCTCCGTACAAAGCACCGGAACAGGCTCCTGCTGAAAAGAAATAAGATTTTTTGCACTGCATCCTGCTGCCCAGGCAGCGGGATGCAGTTTTTTTATTGCTTATAATTCTCCTTTAGCTTATAATTAGATTATCCAAAATTTTTTTAGGGAGTAGGTATTTATTTATGGAAAGAGAAAGCTTTTCCTCACGCCTTGGATTTATTTTAATATCTGCCGGCTGTGCAATCGGCTTAGGCAATGTCTGGCGTTTCCCGTTTATTACGGGCTTATACGGAGGTGCATCCTTCGTTTTAATTTATCTTTGATTTTTGCTGCTTTTGGGCCTGCCCATTATGGTAGCAGAATTTGCGGTCGGCCGTGCGAGTGTGCGCAGTGCAGCAAAATCCTTCGACGTACTGGAGCCTGCCGGTACAAAATGGCATCTGTATAAATATGGTGCCATTGCCGGCAATGTTCTCCTGATGATGTTCTACACCACGGTTTCCGGCTGGATGCTGTATTACTTCTACAAAATGGCTGTAGGCGGCTTCGTCGGCCTGGATGCCAAGGGCGTAGGCAACGTTTTCGGCAGCCTGCTGAGCGACCCCGTAACAATGGCCGGTAATATGATTATCATTGTTCTCTCCTGCTTTGGCGTTTGCTATCTGGGCGTCAAGGCCGGCGTTGAGCGCATCACCAAAAACATGATGGCCTGCCTGCTGGTGCTCATGCTGATTTTGGCAGTAAATTCCATTTCCCTGCCCAACAGCGCCGCAGGTCTCAAATATTATCTCTATCCAGACTTCAACAGAGTTCTGGAGCATGGTATCCGCGAAGTAGTTTTCGCCGCTATGGGACAGGCCTTCTTTACGCTGAGCCTTGGCATCGGCGCGCTGGCTATCTTCGGCAGCTACATCGGCAAGGAGCAGCGCCTGACGGGTGAAGCAATGTGGATTATGGCACTGGATACCTTTGTAGCAATTGTTTCCGGCCTGATTATCTTCCCGGCCTGCTTCAGCTTCGGTATCAATCCCGACAGCGGCCCGAACCTGCTGTTCATCACCCTCCCCAACGTCTTCAACGCTATGAGCGGCGGTCGTATCTGGGGTACTCTGTTCTTCCTCTTCATGCTTTTCGCTGCAATGTCTACGGTCATCGCAGTATTCGAAAACATTACCTCCTGCATCTGCGATTTAACCGGCTGGGAGCGCAAAAAAACTATTCGCTTTAACATTATTGCGATTATCCTGCTTTCCCTGCCCTGCGTGCTGGGCTTCAACCTGTGGGGCCACATTCAGCCCTTTGGCCAAGGCACCTGCATTCTTGACTTCGAAGACTTCCTTGTCAGCAACAACCTGTTGCCCTTAGGCAGCCTGATTTACCTCAGCTTCTGCACCAGCCGTTACGGTTGGGGCTGGGATAACTTTATTGCAGAGGCAGATACCGGTAAGGGCATTCCCTTCCCCAAGTGGATTCGCTTCTATGCTACCTACATTCTGCCGCTGGTAGTGCTGTATATCTTCTTCAACGGATACTATGCTATGTTCGTAAAGTAAGCATGCGTTGACAGTTTACGTCAGTGCACTTATAATTATTATATAAATATAAGAACAAAAAGAGGTAAGACTAATATGAGTAAAATTATCCTGACCGGCGACCGTCCTACCGGACGTCTGCATGTAGGCCACTATGTAGGCTCTCTGCGCCAGCGTGTACAGCTGCAAAATTCTGGTGCATACGATAAGGTATATATCATGATTGCTGATGCCCAGGCGCTTACAGACAACGCTGAGCATCCGGAAAAGGTGCGTAAGAACATCATCGAGGTAGCGCTGGATTATCTGGCCTGCGGCCTTGATCCTGCTAAATCTACCCTTTTCATTCAATCCATGGTACCGCAGCTGACCGAGCTGACCTTCTACTATATGAACCTGGTCACTGTATCCCGTCTGCAACGTAACCCGACCGTTAAGAATGAAATCAAAATGCGTAACTTTGAAGCAAGCATTCCTACCGGCTTCTTCTGCTATCCTATCAGCCAGGCTGCCGACATTACTGCCTTCCGTGCGACCGTAGTGCCTGTAGGCGAAGACCAGCTGCCGATGCTGGAGCAATGCAAGGAAATCGTGCACAAGTTCAATTCCGTTTACGGCGAAACACTGGTTGACCCGGACATCATGCTGCCGCAAAACGATGCCTGCCTGCGTCTGCCCGGCATTGACGGCAAAGCCAAGATGAGCAAATCCCTGGGCAACTGCATTTATCTTTCCGATGAACCGGAGGATATCAAAAAGAAGGTTATGTCCATGTACACCGATCCTGACCATGTACGCGTAGAGGATCCCGGTAAGATTGAAGGCAACACTGTTTTCACCTATCTGGATGCTTTCAGCACCGAAGAGCACTTTGCTAAATTCCTGCCGGACTACGCTAACCTGGACGAGCTGAAGGCTCACTACAAACGCGGTGGCCTGGGTGACGTAAAGGTTAAGAAGTTCCTCAACAACGTGCTGCAGGACGTTCTGGAGCCCATCCGTGAGCGCCGTCACTATTGGGAACAACGCATCCCTGAGGTTTACGAAATCCTGCGTGCAGGCAGCAAAGAAGCTGAAGCAGCCGCTGCTGCAACACTGCATGACGTACGCAAGGCAATGCGCATCAACTACTTTGATGACGAAGCTCTGATGAACCAGCCCTACGAAAAACAACACTAAGCAATAAACTGCAATCCCCTCTTTCCGAACAGGAAGAGGGGATTTTTGTGCGCTGCAAAGCTTAAAGCATACTGCCTTCGAGGAAAATAAAAGACCTACGGTATTGCTACCGTAGGCCGATATTGTGATGTTATTCCTGATTCCTTACATGCAGCTGTGCCAGCGCCTGCTTAGCAGCATGCTGCTCCGAATCTTTTTTAGTGCGACCGCTGCCCTCGCCGATAACAGTATTACCCAACATTACCTGAGAGGTAAATACCTTATTGTGCTCCGGACCGGTGCTGCCTAAAAGAACATAATGAATATCTACATCGCCGTCACGCTGCAAATACTCCTGCAAGCGTGTCTTGTAATCATTAAAGATACCATGGCGACAGATGAAATCTATTTCTGGCTGCATCATACCCAGCAGGTAGGCCTGTACGACTGCAAAGCCCTGGTCCAGATAGATAGCACCCAAAACAGATTCAAAAGCATCAGCCAGGATGGAAGGACGCTCACGCCCTCCGCTCAGCTCCTCGCCCTTACCCAGCTGCAGATAGTCTCCCAGATGAATCTTTTTGGCATATTCATACAGGGAGCCTTCGCAAACTAGATAAGCACGCAACTTAGTAAGCTGGCCTTCAGCCAAATCAGGAAAGTTCTTATACATGTAGGTGCTCACGATAACGCTGAGCACGGAATCACCCAAAAACTCAATCCGCTCATTGTGATGCGGTTTAGGATACTGCTTAGCTTCATGGGCATAAGATGTATGTGTCAGAGCCATATCAAGAAGCTCTAAATCATGCATATGGATACCCAGCCCCTGGCAGAAGCTCTGCAGCTGCTGTGTACGTTTTTCCTGCATTTTAATCAATCCTGCTTATTAATCAACGTATTTTTTGAATACGATAGAAGCGTTATGACCGCCAAAGCCCAGGTTATCGCTCAGGGCAACATTAACAACTTTCTTACGAGCTTCGTTCGGTACATAATCCAGATCCAGCGGACCTTCCGGATCGTCCAGATCCTTATCCTTGTAGTTGATGGTCGGCGGAATGATATCGTTTTCGATAGTCATAACGGTAGCAATAGCTTCTACGCCGCCAGCAGCGCCCAGCAGATGGCCAATCATGGATTTGTTGGAGCTGATGCACAGTTCGTAAGCATGCTCGCCAAATACCTTCTTGAAGGCAATGGTTTCACCCAGGTCATTACGATGGGTGGAAGTACCATGAGCGTTGATGTAGTCAACCTCTTCCGGTTTTACGCCAGCGTCAGCAACTGCTGCAGCGATGCAGGCAGCCGGAGTTTCGCCGGTCGGATCCGGAGCGGTGATATGGTATGCGTCGCAGTTCATAGCAAAGCCAGCCAGCTCAGCGTAGATGTGTGCGCCACGAGCCTTAGCATGCTCCAGCTCTTCGAGAACCAGAACGCCAGCGCCTTCGCCCATTACAAAGCCATCACGCTTTTTATCGAACGGGCAGGAAGCTGCTTCAGGGTTTTCGTTGTTGGTAGACAGAGCCTTCATGTTAGCAAAGCCTGCGATAGCAATCGGAGAAACTGCTGCTTCGGTGCCGCCTGCCAGCATTACGTCAGCATCACCGTATTGAATGGTGCGCAGAGCGTCGCCGATGCAGTTGGTGCCGGTAGCACAAGCAGTTACGATAGCAGTGTTAGGACCTTTCAGGCCGGTTGCAATAGCAATCTGGCCAGCAGACATGTTCGGGATTTCCATCGGAATGAAGAACGGGCTGATTTTGGACGGGCCCTTGGAACCAAGCTTCAGGGATTGCTCCAGGAAGGTGTGGATGCCGCCGATGCCGCTGCCAACGCAAACGCCGCAGCGCAGGGGATTTTCCTTGCTCATATCCAGCTTAGCGTCTTCGATTGCCAGCTTAGCAGCAGCAACTGCAAAGTGGGTTACACGGTCCATACGCTTGCCTTCTTTTTTATCAATGAAAGCAGTGTAATCAAAATCCTTAACCTCACCGGCAATCTTTACTGTGTAATCAGTAGTGTCAAACTGAGTGATAGGGCCGATACCGGATTTACCGGCAACCAGGTTATTCCAGAAGGTATCCTTGCCGATACCGATAGGAGTTACAGGGCCAACGCCAGTTACTACAACTCTTCTTTTACTCAAAATAGTTCACCTCGTAATCAAATTTTTGAAATTTCATCCTTTATGCGCCTAAAGATTTCTTTTACAGGCAGTATTTCCTTGATTTTCCACATATTGGCACCAGTGAATACCAAGCCGGTTTCTACGTCACCCTGCTGCGCACGTGTCAACGCTCTGATAATACAGAAGCTGTGGGTGCAATGCTTTAAGCACAAATCGCAGGTAGTAGGTTTAGGGGCTTTATTATCTAAAGATAACTGTGCAAAGGGATTGCGGATAGCACGTCCCTTATAGCCTACAGGGCTGTCAATCTGCACAACATCTTCTTTAGTCATTTTAAGATAGAATTCTTTTAAAGCAGGTGCGCCGTTGGATTCCTCACTGGCAGCAAATCTGCTGCCCATCTGCACACCGCTTGCGCCCAGCTTCAAAAGCTCGGCAACATCACTGCCGCAGACAGCGCCGCCGGCAGCAATAACAGGTATATTAACGGATTTAACAATCTCCGGAAGTATCTCTTTGATAGATTGCTGAGTTCCCAGGTGACCGCCTGCTTCGGTGCCTTCGACAACGATAGCAGAAGCTCCCAGCTTCTCAGAAATCTTAGCCAGTTTTACAGAAGAAACAATTGGTACTACTTCGACACCATATTTACGTCCGACGGCAAAAATATCTCTTGAAAAACCGGCGCCGGCTACAATTAAATCTATTTTCTCTTGTGCAGCGGTAGTAATCAGACCTAAAAACTCTCTTGCTGCAAACATTGCATTAATACCGATAATGCCTTTGCCGCCTGTAAGTTTTCTTGCCAGACGTATTTCTGTACGCAGTTCGTCAAAGCTCATGCCGGACGCTGCGATAAGTCCTATACCGCCTTCTTTAGCTACAGCAGCTGCCAAACGGGCTGTAGACAGCCTGATAGCCATGCCTCCTTGTACAATCGGTACTTCAGCAACAAGCTTACCGATTTTTAGCACTGGTAGTTTCAACAAATATCCCCCATTTCAGGACTAGAGTAGAGTAGCTTGTGTCCGGGAACCCACAGGGGGTTCCCTAAACATAAGCAGGTAAAGCATTATTTTTCTTCATCCAGCAGTTTAACAGCGTCAGCTACAGTGCGGATTTTTTCAGCTTTTTCATCAGGGATTTCAACACCGAATTCCTCTTCGAAAGCCATGATCAGCTCAACGATATCGAGGGAGTCAGCACCGAGATCATCGATGAAAGCGGATTCCATCTTTACTTCGTCAGCGTCAACGCTCAGTTGTTCAACAGTGATGTCTCTTACTTTTTCGAAAGTGCTCATTACGATTCACCTCCTTCCAATAGGTAAAGTTGCAGGTCTCCCAAATGGGCCCCCTATTACATTACCATACCACCGTCAACATGTAAAGTCTGTCCGGTAATATAATTGGCGTCATCGCTCACAAGGAAGACAACAGCCTTGGCAATATCAGTAGTTTCACCCAATTTGTGTAAGGGTATAGAAGTCAGCATACCTTCAACAACTTTGTCGGAAAGTACACTTGTCATATCCGTTTTAATAAAGCCGGGAGCAACAGCGTTCACGTTAATGCCGCGAGCAGCAACTTCCTTGGCAACGGATTTAGTAAAGCCGATTACGCCAGCCTTAGCAGCAGCGTAGTTAGCCTGGCCAGCATTGCCCATAAGGCCAACAACAGAGCTGATGCTGACAATTTTGCCAGCCTTTTGTTTCATCATGTATTTGACAGCGGCCTTGGTGCAGTTGAACACACCCTTCAGGTTGGTAGTCAGAACTGCGTCCCAATCCTCTTCTTTCATACGCATCAGCAGACCATCGCGGGTAATACCTGCGTTGTTTACGAGGATATCAATGCGGCCGAATTCTTTTACAACTTCGTCTACCATAGCAGTAGCAGCTTCGTTGGAGGAAATGTCTGCCTGTACTACGAAAGCCTTGCGGCCCATAGCTTCGATTTCTGCAGCAACCTCTTTAGCAGCAGCTTCACTGCCTGCGTAGTTTACAACAACGTCAGCACCTTCTGCAGCGAGAGCCAGTGCGATTGCACGGCCAATGCCGCGGGAAGCGCCGGTTACGAGAGCTTTTTTACCTTCTAACTTCATTGTAAGTTCTCCTTATCCTTCAATTCATCATCTGTCATTTAGTCTTCACAAATACATACTGCATGTACGTTTAGGGGAATTGCGAAGCTGACAGTTTAGCCTGGTGAATTATTTATTCAGCTCAGCTAAGGTTTTTTCCAGGCTGGCAGCGTCTTCAACGTTGAGAGCCATCATGCCTTTAGCAATCTTCTTGGTAAAGCCGGTCAGAACCTTGCCCGGGCCAACCTCAACGAAAATGTCTACGCCGCCTGCAACCATGTTGCGTACGCTGGTTTCCCAGAGAACAGGCATAGCAGCTTGTTTAACGAGCAGCTTTTTGATTTCCTCGCTACTGGTAACTTCCTGAGCGGTTACGTTAGCAACAACAGGAACGGTGATATCTTTGATTTCAATCGGAGCCAGAACCTCAGCCAGGCGGGCTGCAGCGGGCTGCATCAAAGTGCTGTGGAAAGGAGCACTTACGGGCAGCAGCACAGCGCGTTTTGCACCGGCAGCCTTCAGAGCTTCGATAGCTTTATTTACAGGATTAACTGCGCCTGCGATAACAACCTGACCGGGGCAGTTGAAGTTTACTGCTTGCACTGCTTCGCCGGATTCAGCTTCTACGCTGCGGCAGATTTCTACGATTTTGTCGCTGTCCAAACCGAGGATAGCAGCCATGCTGCCTTCGCCTACGGGAACAGCCTCTTGCATGAACTGGCCGCGTTTGTTAACGATGCGTACAGCGTCAGCAAATTTCAGAGCGCCAGTGTTTACCAGTGCGCTGTATTCGCCCAAGCTGTGGCCAGCAGCGATATCGCAGCTTACGCCATGCTCCTTCAGAACTGCTGCACAAGCAGTGCTGGCAGTCAGGATAGCGGGCTGGGTATTAGCGGTCAGCTTCAGGTCTTCAGCAGGCCCTTCGAAGCACATTTTGCTGATGGAATAGCCAAGAGCGTCATCAGCCTCTTCAAAAATCTGTTTTACAACAGGATATTCATCATAAAAAGCTTTGCACATGCCAACGGTCTGAGAACCTTGGCCAGGGAATACGAATGCGATTTTACTCATCGTGTAAATTACCTCACTTTCGATAAAAATCAAATACTATTAAGACAAACGAAAAATGTTTGGATTATTTACTCCACTTGAGGACAATAGCTGCCCAGGTCAAACCTGCGCCAAAGCCATCAAGAATAATGTTGTCGCCTTTTTTCAGGGCGCCAGCCTTTTGAGCCTCGCACAGAGCGATAGGAATAGATGCGGCAGAGGTATTAGCGTATTTGTCTACGTTTACCCAAACCTTATCCATCGGCATCTTCAGACGCTTAGCAGCGGAAGTGATGATACGGTAGTTAGCCTGATGCGGGAACAGCATATCCAGCTCTTCCGGCTTCATATTCGCCTTAGCCAGAGCACGCTTTGCAGTCTTGCCCATAATCTGAATAGCGAATTTGAAAACCTCCTGACCGTTCATATGAATGGTGTGGTCTTTGGCAGCAACGGTTTCTTCGCTTGCCGGATTACGGCTGCCGCCTGCCGGTTGCAGCAGGAACTTGCCGCCGTTGCCGTCAGCACCCATATCAATGCCCAGTACACCGTAGCCTTCTTCAACCTCGCCAACTACAGCAGCACCGGCGCCATCACCGAAGAGAACGCAGGTGTTACGATCGGTCCAGTTCATAATACGGCTCAAAGTTTCCGCACCGATAATCAGAATCTTGTTATACAGACCGCTCTTAACCATCTGGCTTGCTACAGCAAGGCTGTAAACAAAACCGCTGCAGCCTGCAGCCAGGTCAAACGCAGCTGCGTTTTTAGCACCCAGACGAGCCTGTACCAGGCAGGCGGTAGACGGGAAAATATAGTCGGAGGAAGCAGTGCCTACAATAACTAGGTCCAGCTCTTCCGGAGCAACGCCAGCGTCCTTCAGTGCTTCTACAGCAGCATTGTACGCCAGATCAGAGGTTGCTTCTTCCGAAGCAGCGATGTGACGCTGCTTGATGCCGGTGCGCTCAGTAATCCATTCATCACTGGTCTCAACGATTTTCTCCATGTCTGTATTAGTGATAATCTTCTCAGGAACATAATGTCCTAAACCTAAAATACCAACAGCTCTTGTCATTTATCTAATTCCTCATTTCTTTTGATTCCGCAATCTTATCTTTGATGATACTTACAACATCCTGCTCTGCAAAGTCCATAGCTACATGAATAGCATTGGTAATTGCCTTGGCCTTGGAGCTGCCGTGGCAGATAATAAACGGTGCGCGGATACCTAACAGCAGGGCACCGCCGTATTCAGCAGGGTCAAGACGTTTCTTCAGGCCCTTCAGTGCAGGCTTGATTAAAAGTCCGCCCAGCTTTGCCAGAATGCCGCCGTTCATAATTGCTTCCTTGATCAGCGTCATAATAGCCTTCGCCAGACCTTCACCGAACTTCAGCACGACATTGCCGACGAAGCCGTCGCAGACAACTACATCTACCGTACCTTTGTTGATGTCACGACCTTCAACATTGCCGATAAAGTTTATCGTCCAAGTATCCTTTAAAAGCGGGTAGGTTGCCAATGCTTGCTCGTTACCCTTAGTTTCTTCTTCACCGATGTTCAAAAGTCCTACCTTCGGCTGAGAAATTTTTAAAATTTTTTCTGCGTACACCGTACCCATGATAGCACTCTGTACCATATGCTCAGGCTTGGCGTCAACCTTAGCGCCACTGTCAAGCACTACAGTAGTACCCTTCAGGCTGGGAATCGGCGTTGCAATAGCAGGTCGTTCCACGCCCCTGATGCGGCCTACGCAAAAAAGCGCTGAAGCGACAGCAGCACCAGTGCTGCCAGAGGAAACAAGGGCATCACATTCCTTGTTTCTCAGCAATCCTGCCGCAACTACGATAGAAGCGTCCTTTTTGGACTTAACCGCAATCGCAGGATGCTCGTCCATCGCAATTACCTCGCTGGCATGATGAATAGTAATCTTCGGATTTTTATCCGCACCGTATTTTACCAGCAGCTCACGGATTATTTTTTCATCGCCAACCAAAACAGTTTCGCAGCCATACTCTTTAACAGCGTTGACTGCACCTAAAACAAGCTCTTTGGGACCATAATCGGTACCCATAACATCTACGGCGATTTTCATGCTTCCTGCTCCCCCTCATGCTTAGTTCTGTTATCCAAAGAAACAATAATGAACTTAGCGCGAAAAACCTCTTCGTTATTGTTTTTCACGGAAACAAAAATATAATATTTATCCATGCGGCGGTGTGTAACTACTGCACGGGCTACAAGCACAGCACCTGCATTGACAGGCAGCTTATACTTGACATTGCCTACAGCAGTCAGCGCATATTCCGCATCTACAACTGCCAAAGCCAACGTATTGGCCATGGCAAACATATAATAACCGCGGGCAATCCCGGTACGCTCAAGCACCATATCAGGTGTAATCTTCAGCGTGGAAATACCGATTTTGTTCAGCTCCAGATCCAGCAGCTCGCCCACGATATCCTTTTTATCAATGGCACGCAGCTTGGTCTGAGCTTCTTCGGCCATAGTACGAGTTCTGGCACGCAGCTCAGGAATTCCCAGAGCAACACGGTCCAGACGTATAGTCTGTACGCTGACATCCAGCATCTTTGCCAATTGCTCATCAGTGCTGAAGGGATTATCCTTAAGCAGCTTCTTCAAGCTTCTGTGACGTATTAATTTTTTAGAAGAAGTCATTCCATCACCTGCTTTTTAGTACCAGCTCATAATATCTGTTTTTATTATAAAAGCATGGCACGTTTTTGGCAAGGGGTTTTTAGCAAAAAAATTGTAACATCTCTTATATTTCAGCGATTTTTTTAATTACACAATTAAGTGCTGCTTAAACGATAAGCTTCAGTATATCATGTAAAAAGCCTCCGGAATTACTTCCGAAGGCCTTATCAACAGCTTAAAATTATTCAGCTTTAGCAATGACTTGTTTGCCATTGTAGTAACCGCATTCAGGGCAAACGCGATGCGGCATTTTCATTTCATGACATTGCGGGCATTCAACCATGCCAGGAACGCTCAGTTTCCAGTTAGCACGACGTCTGTCACGACGGGCTTTGGACATTTTTCTCTTAGGTACTGCCATTTCTCAATACACCTCCTCAGTGCTATGAAGTGAATTTAATTTTTGATGAATTGCTTCAATGCCGCCAGCCTCGGATCTACAGTGAACCTGTCGCATCCGCAGTCACCATCATTAAGATCAGCGCCACAAACGGGACAAAGTCCCCGGCAGTCTGGCTTACACAGAGCCTGCATGGGCTCTGCAAGCAGCAGCCCTTCACGAAGCGGTTCCGTTATATCAATAACGTCCGAATCGTAGACAAAAGCATCATTTTCAATATGTTCAGCACTTGCCGGATAAAACTTCTCGACAACCTCTGCCCTGGTTTTACCTGTAAAATCCTTCAGACAACGGCTGCAGGTACGTCGTACCTTAGCAGTCATTACAGCCTGCAGTAATAATACATCACCAGCGTTGCTCATTGTGCCTTCTAAATTTACTGTGCCGTCAACAGCAAGCTCTTCAGCTGCAATTTCCAGCTCAGCAGGCGAAAGCTCATAAGCAAGAGTTTTTTCACCGACTAGTCTTTTCTTGATTTCTGCGACATTTATTTTAATCATATTTCACCAATCGTTACAATTATAGCGGTATTACCGCTCTTTGTCAAGTAAAAATGCTTTGTACGGATAAAAACTGTTATCAGTTACTATAACCTCATGCAAATGGCTACAGCTTGATGATTCTGCGACAGATATTATAGGTATCGCGGGCAATAACCAGCTCCTCGTTTGTCGGGATGACGAAAATCTTTACACGCGCACGACGCACGCTGATTTCGCGCTCCTTGCCGCGCACCTGGTTCAGTTCCGGATCAACGCGCGTTCCCAGATATTCCAGGCCATTGCAGATTTTGTCGCGCATAAAGGGAGAATTTTCTCCCAGGCCTGCAGTAAAGACAATCGCATCTACGCCGCCCATTGCTGCTACATAACCGCCGATATATTTTTTTACCTTGTAGGCAAAAACATCTATCGCCAGCTGGCTGCGGTCATCACCACGGTTAGCAGCACTTTCCAGGTCACGGAAGTCGCTGGACAGACCGCTGATGCCCAGAATACCACTGCGGCGGTTCAGATAATCATCTATCTGCTGCGCATTCATATTTTCCTTTTCCATCAGGAAGGGAATAATCGCCGGGTCAATCTCGCCGCTGCGGGTGCCCATAATCAGGCCTTCAAGCGGTGTGTAGCCCATGCTTGTATCAATGGATTTGCCGTATTTAATTGCTGCAATGCTGGCACCATTGCCAAGGTGGCAGGTAATAATACGCAAATCATTCATATGCTCGTGCATCAGCTCTGCAGCACGTAGCGCCACATATTTGTGCGAAGTGCCATGGAAGCCGTAACGGCGCACGCCATATTTGACATACATTTCATAGGGCAGGCCGTAAAGATAGGCAACCTTAGGCATTGTCTGATGAAAGGCTGTATCAAACACAGCAACCTGCGGTGTTCCGCGCATAATCTCCATGCAAGCGTTAATGCCGTACAGGTTAGGCGGATTATGCAGAGGTGCAATTTCACAGCAAGCCTCAATACCGTGCAACACATCACTGGTAATCAGCACGCTGTCAGTAAAGCGCTCACCGCCATGCACAACACGATGGCCTACAGCATCAATCTCGGACATATCCTTGATAACGCCATATTCCTTGCTCGTCAGCGCTTTAATCGCCAAACGGATACCAACCTTATGGTCAGGAATTTCCTCTTTTATATCAATTGTGTATTTGCCTGCTGGCGTATGCTTTAGTGTGGAGCCTTCCATACCGATGCGTTCAATCAGGCCTTTGGCCATGACATGCTCGCCTTCCATGTTTATCAGTTGATACTTGATGGAGGAGCTGCCACAATTTACTACGAAAACAATCACAATAAACCTCCCGGTCAACGCCAAATTTAATTCTAGTCATAAATACCAATATACTATTAGTATACACTATTCGTAGCTAATTGAACAGAAATATTTTCTCAATTCCCAGCCTATGTTATAATAATATTCATAGAGATAAGATATTGCGAGGTAAAAATTATGCAGGCTACAGGCATCATTGCCGAATATAATCCCTTTCATAACGGTCATCTTTATCATATACAGGAAACGAAGCGTTTGACGCAGCAGCCAGTCATCGTCGTAATGAGTGGCAGCTTTATGCAACGCGGCGAGCCTGCCATTTTAAGCAAATGGCAGCGCGCCGCCTTTGCTGTACAGGGCGGTGCTGATCTGGTGCTGGAGCTTGGCTGCGCCTTTACGCTGCGCAGTGCCGAATTCTTTGCCAGAGGCGCTGTAGAGCTTCTGGCAGCCACTGGCTGCGTCAACACGCTTGCCTGCGGTACAGAACACCCGCAAAGTGATTTCGTGGCCGCAGCACGCCTTGCCTGCAGCGCTGAAGCGCAGGCAAGGCTGCGTGAGCTGCTGCAAAGCGGCAGCAGCTATGCGCAGGCCTGGGAAAAAATTTTAGGCGCACACACAGCCTTCCGCTCTCCCAACGACATTTTGGCGCTGGAATATAGCAAGGCGCTGCTGCAGACTGCTGCAAGCATTAAACCACTTTACCTGCAGCGTACAGACGAAGGCTATAACTCCACCGCCATCAGCAGCAATATAGCCAGCGCCAGCGCCATCCGCCAGGCTTTGGCGCTCGGCAACGGCAGCTGGCAGCAGGCCACGCCTGCCTACACACATGCAGCACTTACACGGGGCGGCTACGACGCGCAGCTTTTATGGCAGCTGCTGAAATACCGCCTGCGGCTGCTTACGCCGCCGCAGCTGGCCGAGCGCTGCGAGGCCAGTGAAGGCCTGGAGAACCTGCTCAGCAGGGCCGCTGACTGCGCAAGCCTGCAGTCAGCACTCGCTGCCTGCATCAGCAAGCGCTACACAGCCAGCCGCATCCGCCGACTGCTGCTGCAAATACTGCTGGACCAGTCCAAAGCAGTATGGCAGCAGCAGGAGCCTGCCTACCTGCGCTTGCTGGCCTTCAACGATACAGGCCGTCAGCTGCTGCATCAGATGAAGACAAGCACCAGCCTGCCACTCATCACCAAGCTAGGTCAAAACGCCTTAAACAATGATAACGCCGCCTACCAAACGCATTTAGCATTGGAAATAGCTGCTACCGACACATGGTCACTGCTGCAGCATGACACCGCACTTAACCGCAGCGGCAACGATTTTTACCAATCACCCATCTACGTCCGCAGCCAAAGCTAAATATCGCTGTCAAACAACTAAAATACTGCTTAAACAACAAAAAGCTGTAACGTCAGCATCACACATATGATGCCTCGTTACAGCTTTTATAATGCACTTGTTTCTTATTCTTCTTCAGCAGCTTCCGGCTCCGGCGCTTCTGCCGGTGCCTGCGGATGCTGTATGTTATTCATTTCTTCCTTAACACTTTGGATGTTTTCCTTAAGTCCGCCCAAAGCACTGGTCAGATTACCACTCAAAAATTCAAGCATATCATCAGCATACTTCAGGGAAGACTGTTTAACCTGTAAAGCATACTCATCAGCAGCAAGCTTGGTTTCCTCCTGATAGCGCAGCACATTAGCCTTAATATCCTCGGCTACAGCATTGGCCTGTTTTACAATCTCCTCCTGCTGTACCTTGGCATCAGCCTCAGCCTGAGCAACACTTACAATACGCTCTGCCTCTTCCTTAGCCTGCTGCACAATACGGTCGGCATCAGCATAGGCCTTATCGACAATATTCTTCTGCTCCTCCAGCACCTGGTTGGCACTTTTGATTTCACGCGGAATTGCTTCCTTGAGATCATCAATAATATTCAGCAGATCGTTTTCATCAAGCATAATCTTATCCATCAAAGGAACACGTCTTGCATTAGAAACCAAATCAAGAAATTCGTCAAAAAGTCCATCGAGTGCTACATTAGTTTTGTTGCGTTCAATCATGATATCATCCCCACTCTAATCTATTCAAACTTTTGGTAAACGTGCTTACGAACGCGTTCTTCGATGCATTCAGGCACTAAATCCTTTAATTGACCGCCGAAGGTTGCCAGCTCGCGTACACCGGAAGAGCTGACGAAGGAATATTTTGCATTGGTCATGATGAAAACAGTTTCCAGATCATTATCAATTTTTTTCAGCAGCAGCGCTCTTTGGAATTCGTATTCAAAATCAGTAAACGCGCGCAGACCTCTGACAATAAAAGGAGCATCCTCCTTTTTGCAGAATTCATTCAACAGACCTGAAAAGCAGGTTACCCTTACGTTAGGAATATGCTTAGTTGCTTCCTTAAGCATTTCCACACGCTCTTCCATAGAAAACATTGCCTTATCCTTACCAGGATTATGAAAAACGCTGATAATCAGCTCATCAAACATCGCACTTGCTCTTTCAAAAATATCAATATGACCCTTGGTAACAGGATCAAAGCTTCCTGGACAAACTGCTCTGCGCATAGCCAGACCTCCTAATCTATTCTTAACCGGAACCCGATCAAAGAAAACCCTATTATATATCTTGTCTTTTATTCGACATAAAAGCTGATAATCCTTTTTATTTCCCAAAAATATTATACTTACAACGGATTATAACAAATAAAATCTACCAAAGTTTCGCCATAGCGACTGCTACGCACCAGCTCACAGCCCGCCGGCAGCTCCGGCAACGCATTATGCGCACTGCGCTCTACTACCAAATAGCCACCAGAGCGTAAAAAAGAGCGTCTGCCCAAAAGAGCAATAATCTGCTCTATCCAGCCCTTGTTGTACGGCGGATCGCAAAAGGCAAAATCAAACTGCTCCCCTGCTGCCGCCAGCCTTTCTGCAACGGCAGGAGCACTGCCCTGCAGCACTCTGCAATCAGCCTCTGCGCGGCACTTGGCAATATTGCTGCGCACCAGACGCAAGGATTCCTTACTCGCGTCAATAAATGTAACAGCTGCAGCGCCACGGCTCCAGCTTTCCAGCCCCAGGTTACCAGTACCCGCAAAAAGGTCCAGCACCTCAGCGCCGATAATTTTACTGCCTATAATATTAAAAATGGATTCCTTAACCCTGTCCGCAGTCGGCCGTACGTCATATGTTTTCGGTACAGTCAGCTGCAGGCCGCGGGCCTTGCCGGTAATTATTCTCATATACTGCTCCTCTGTGTTATAATTGGGTTGAGATGGCATTTCGCCCCCTTTCGCCTCACTTCGTTCGGCACCTTCCCCGTAGGGGAAGGCAAGCAGTCAGCTTTCGTAATCACTTTCTCGCCTGCCCCATCGGGGAAGGTGTCAGCGAATGTAATGAGCTGACGGAAGGGGGAAATTAATCTTAAACATTCTCTACATTTTCTTTCAAAGGACACTCTTATGCGCAATTCAAGCAAAATAATCTTCATAATTTGCACCATAATGCTGATATCAGGCATTTGCTTACGCCTTGCGTTGCCCTCAAGCATCCCGCTCAAGCTGAAGCAGCCAACGCCAACGCAAAGCATCCTGCTGCTGCCTCTCGACAGCCGCCCTGTTTGCAGCACCATGGTGCAAAAGCTGGGCGCGCTTGCAGGCCTAAATGTAATTTTACCGCCAAAAAGCTATCTTGACAACTACCAGACGCCCTCTGACAGACAAAAACTTTTCCCATGGCTGCAAAAAAATCAGCTATTATGCGATTACAGCATCATTTCTGCCGATAATCTGCTGCATGGCGGCCTGCTGGCCGCCCGCATGAACACCGCCACTCCATCTGAGGAAGATGAGCTGCTCAAGCAGCTGCGGCAGCTGCCAATAACAAGGCAGCAGGCAATTTTTTCCGTTATTCCGCGTCTGCTCGTCAGCGACCAGCTTTTGCCCGACCGCTGGTACCAATACCAGCTGATGCGTTATTCCCAGCTTGCCGATATGGTGCGCATCACCGGCAGCTTCGCCCTCACGCAGGAGCTGCGCCGCACAGAAGCAAAAATTCCGCCCAAGGTCTTGGAAAAATACCGCAGCCGTTATCAGCAAAGCGACCGCTTTAACCTGGGCCTGCTTAAGCTTGCCACAGATGACAGACGGATAACCTTCGGTCAGGACGATGCTTCACCCATCGGACTGCCGCACGCCAGTGCCGTAAAACTGCAAAGCAGCATCGTTGCCCAAAAACTGCAACAGCAGGCGCAGCTCACCTACGGCGCAGATGAAATCGCCTCCCTGCTGCTCGTACGCTACTATCTGCAGCAAAGCAACTGGCAGCCCAAGGTCTACCTGCATTATGCTTCTCCCAAAGCAGAAAGTGCAGATATGCCCTATATGGCCGTCTGCGTCGGTGCAGCGCTGCGCAACCAGCTTAAGCTCATTGGAGCGTCAGAAGTAAGCACGCCGGATAGTGCAGACCTCATCTGCTATGTTAACTGCGGTAACGACGATTTCCGTCCGTCTGTCAAGCAGGCACAAGAGCTGCAGCAAATGCTGGACCAGGACTATAAGGTCGCACTCATCGACAGCAGTACCAATTTTGAAGCAGAAGAGCTACTATTGCCGCAGCTTTTGGCAAACAACGTACCAATCAACAAGCTCGCCGCCTACGCCGCCTGGAACACCTTCAGCAATTCTTCAGGCACTGCCTTGGCACAGGGACTGCTTTTTTGCGGCCGCCTGCGTCAGCTGCAGACAGCAGGCGCGGACCCCGAGCGGCTGGCAGCACTCTTCGCTGCCAACCTGAACTTCACGGCAGAACGTATCCTCGAGGACTACTATTATCAAAAGCTGGTGCATCCCCAACTGCGGCAAACTCTTGAAGCCTTTGGCGCAAATCCCGTAGAGCTGGACAGCGAAGATAAAACGGCAACAGAGCAATATATCCAGGGAAAGCTCAGCCTGCAGGCATATAAGCTGCTGCACGATAATTTGGGACGCACACCCTTTTATCAGCAAAACGGACAAAGCTATTATCTGCGCGACCTCAGCGTCGGCGCTAAGCTCCCTTGGGCCAGAATCTTTGAAGCAGAGCTGCAGGTATGGACAGATACGGGTGTCAAAACAGAATAAAATTTTACTTTGTACTTATTTTAAAGCAAGACAAAAAACTGCCCCGCTTGTAAGCGGGGCAGTTTCCTTCAGCTGTCGGCTACGCCGTCAGCTTATTTTTTCTCTTTAATTTCTTCTTGCAGCATAGAGATAAATTCATCCTGAGGCATAGCACCGATATCGCCTTCACCACGACGGCGTACATTTACAGTGCCTTCTTCCATTTCCTTGTCACCAACGACCAAGGTGTAAGGAACCTTCTGTACCTGTGCTTCACGAATCTTATAACCAAGCTTCTCATTGCGGTCATCAAGGTGTACACGCAAGCCAAGATCAAACATCTTGTCAGCCAGCTTTTTAGCATATTCAACATGCTTGTCGGTAATCGGCAGAATGCGAACTTGGCAAGGAGCCAGCCAAGCCGGGAAAGCACCGGCATAGTTTTCAATCAGAATACCAATAAAGCGTTCAATAGAACCATACACAACGCGGTGAATCATAACAGGACGATGCTTCAGGCCGTCCTCACCGGTATAGGTCAGTTCAAAACGTTCCGGCAGCTGCATATCCAATTGGATAGTACCGCACTGCCAGGTACGGCCGATGGAGTCGGTCAGATGGAAGTCAATCTTAGGACCATAGAAAGCACCGTCACCTTCGTTGACTACGTAATCAAGACCACAATCCTCCAACGCATCTCTCAGACCTTGGGTTGCCAGCTCCCAGGTAGCGTCATCGCCCATGGAATTTTCCGGACGGGTAGACAGTTCTGCATGATATTTCAGACCGAAGGTTGCATAAACCTCGTCAAACAAACTGATTACATTCTTAATCTCGCTACGAATCTGGCTGGGCATCATAAAGATATGCGCATCATCCTGAGTAAAGCAACGTACACGGAACAGTCCGTGCAGAGCACCGCTGAGCTCATGACGGTGTACAAGACCAAGTTCACCGGCACGGATAGGCAGTTCCTTATAGGAATGCGGATGCAGCTTGTAAACCAGCATACCACCAGGACAGTTCATCGGTTTAATAGCATAATCCTGCTCATCGATCTGAGTAAAGTACATGTTTTCTTTGTAATGATCCCAGTGACCGGAGGTTTCCCAAAGCTTACGGGACAGAATCATCGGGGTTTTGATTTCTTCATAACCATAACGGCGATGAACCTGACGCCAGTAGTTAATCAACTCGTTACGGATAACCATGCCGTTCGGCAGGAAGAACGGGAAGCCGGGGCCTTCATCCATAATAGAAAACAAATCCAGCTCCTTGCCCAGCTTACGATGGTCACGTTTAGCAGCTTCTTCCAGCATATGCAGATAAGCATCAAGCTCTTCCTTGCTGGGGAATGCAGTACCATAAATGCGCTGCAGCATTTTGTTCTTTTCGTTACCGCGCCAGTAAGCACCTGCAATACTCTGCAGTTTAAATGCTTTTACTCTGCCGGTAGACGGGCAGTGAGGACCGGCACAGAGGTCAGTGAAATCACCTTGGGTATAGGTGCTGATGATTGCATCCTCAGGCAGGTCATTAATCAGCTCAACCTTATATTTTTCATCTTTAGCAGCAAACATTGCCAGAGCTTCACTGCGCGGCAGTTCTGCACGCTGCAGAGGAATATTCTGTTTAACAATTTTTGCCATTTCCTTTTCGATAGCCTGCAAATCCTCCGGAGTAAAGGTATGCTCGCTGTCCAAATCATAGTAGAAGCCGTTGGCAATAGCAGGACCGATAGCAAATTTAACATCCGGGAACAAATGCTGAATAGCCTGAGCCATAACGTGTGCAGCAGTATGACGGATTGCATGCAGACCCTCCGGAGTATCCGGTGTAACAAATTCTACTGCTGCATCATGCTCCAGCTTATCGCTCAAATCCTTGTTGACACCGTCAACAACAGCCAGCAGAGCCTGTTTACCCAGCTTTTGGGAAATACTCTTGGCAATGTCCAGCAAAGTTGTGCCGGCAGCAAATTCCTTGACGCTGCCATCTTTCAAAGTAATCTTGATATCAGCCATAATTATCCTCCTCTAAATTACGCAGTAACACGCAATATTTTTCTTAAGCCTTCCGAAACCTCAGCTTACCCGCCTGTTATTTTTATTAAAAATAAAAATAACCCCAATCCCTCTGCAAAAAGGGACGGAGTTTTCCGCGGTTCCACCCTGATTGACTTATATACTAAGCCCACTCGGTACCGTTAACGCCGGTAGTACGGACTGGCATACTTACTTACGTGTTCCGCAGTCAGTTTGAAGGCGGTGCGCCCTTTGCTTTTCCCCTGCTGCTCTCAGCCAACGACAGCATTTTCTGTGGAGTAGGTGCAACGGCAATTCCTTCGCATTACTGTTAATATTTTTACTTACTCGTTTATTATAGCACACCAGCAATGCTTGTCAAGCTTGCACTGGAAAAAACTTTTATTTCATAGTATAATAAGAAAATAAATTCTTTTACTTGTAAACATGCCAAACAGCGATTAATTTGTGCATGTATATTAACCTTTATAAAACGTATATATTCAAAACTGTTAATATTCAAGGAGGCGTACGCATGGCAAAATTAACTTTCCGCAGGCATAAATTAGCGGCACTCATCTGCACAGCTGCTTTATTGCTGCCAGCTTCAGTCCAAGCTAAACGCCTGACGATTCTTTATGTGCCCTTAGACAACAGACCGGTCTGCTCGACCTACGTACAGCAGACCATGGAGGCAGCAAACTGCAAAATTATCCTGCCGCCAGAAAAATATATTGCCAGCAACGAAAAAAACGGTAACCCTGACGGCATTTGGGAATGGCTGGAGCACAAGGCACCCAAGGCCGATGCTGCTGTTATCAGCACCGACAGCCTGATTTATGGTGGCCTTGTTGCCTCGCGTACACACAACATCAGTCGTGAGGAACTGCAAAAACGCGTTAAGCATCTGTATGAATTAAAAACTACTTTACCGATAAAGCTTTATGCCTTTTCGACGATTATGCGCACACCGCGTGCCATCAAAGGACGTGTAGAGCCACCATACTACAGCAGTATCGGCCCCAGCATATTTGCCTACAGCCAGCTTTTAGACAAGCAGGACCAGGGCAAGCTGTCGCCCGCCGAAAGGCTGACCATGCAGGCACTGGAGCGCAACATGAAAAAAGCTGAGCTGGGCGACTGGCTGGAGCGCCGCGAAAAAAATCTGCTTATCAACCAGGAGCTTACACGCATGGCACGCAACGGCAAATTTCATTATTTTGCCATCGGTAAGGATGACAACGCTACTCTTTCCGCTACGCACATGGAAGGACGCAAAATCAGCCTCAGCACCTTTGATATGAGCAGAGACAGCTTCCAGATTCTTGATGGCGTTGACCAGCTAGGCCTGCTTTTAATCGCCCGTGCCTACAACGAGGCTAGCGGCAGCAAGCCTTCTATCTACCCAATGTACAGTGCCGGAGCCGGTGCCTCCACCCTGCCCCAGTACAGCGATGCACGTCTGCAAGACAGCGTACCCCAGCAGATTATCGCTGCCGGTGCAGTACAGGCACAATCTGCGGACAACGCCGACCTTATTTTGGCACTCAATACGCCGCAGGACGGTATCGTCAAGGATTCCACCGCTGACGACAATCAGCCCTTCGCTTCCGTTGCCAACAAAAATTTTGTAGGGCTTATCGGCAAGCAGCTCCAAGCTGGACGCAGCGTTTCACTGGCTGACATCAGCTATTCCAACGGTGCCGATAATGGCTTCATGCAGCTATTGGCAAACAGCGGTGAGCTTGAGCACTTAACGGCCTACAATGGTTGGAATACAGCTGACAACGCCGTAGGCTATGCCATCGCCCAGGGGCTTATCGCCCGCGATATGAGCAGCGAAGCACTCAGCAGACTGCTGCGCCAACGCCTTATCGACGATTGGTTTTACCAGAGCAATGCCCGCCGCAGCATTTCCAACGAGCTGGAAAAGCATAACCGCGAGGATTTGAAATATGATCTTGCTACAGAGGAAAAATTAATCCTGCAACAGGTTACTGCAGACTGCCAGAGAATGGTCAATGATTGTCCGCTAACTAAAGGTACTAAGTTCTCACTTTCCTTCCCCTGGAAGCGTTTATTCGAGGTAGATGTAAAAATAAAGAAATAGAAAAACAAAGCGCAGAGAATTGCAGCCAAAAGCTGACAAGCTCTGCGCTTTTATTATGATAACGTTATTATATAAAAGTCGACAAGACAAATTTAGGCAACAAAAATCCCCGTCACTTTCGCGACGGGGATTGATTTGCATTTGTGACGAAGCATATGGTGCTTTATTCGTCATTAGTTCCAATCACCAGGCTGGCGAGAAAGTGCCAGAGGCGAGGAACGGATGCCACCGGCGTACTTCCAGTACATTAAGGCATTTGTGACGAAGCACATGGTGCTTTATTCGTCATTAGTTCCAATCACCAGGCTGGCGAGAAAGTGCCAGAGGCGAGGAACGGATGCCGCCGGCGTACTTCCAGTACGTCAAGGCATTTGTGACGAAGCATATGGTGCTTTATTCGTCAGACTGTAATTATTTGCCGGGGAAGAACGGCCAAACCATCGGAATAACAACCAGGGATACTACGAAAGCTACCA
>ULIZ01014138.1_pt1 | contig 72474 bp, 96 predicted proteins | sample 1950601 | NCBI WGS metagenome assembly ULIZ01 (sample SAMEA4835456, study PRJEB28245) | human gut metagenome | biome: gut microbiome; material: fecal sample | place: Denmark | collected 2008 | reverse complement strand
CCATAATATTAAGTTTTAGGGGTTAGACAATTGAATTATAATAGAGATAATTGTTTACAGATGCATACGAATATTGGCTATAAAATAGTATTATCGCAAAAAATGTCAAGCAAAATCCGATTTGGCAGCAAGCTTTATTCTTTGTTTTAGTATATTGATTTTATTTCATTTATTAGCTGGACTTATATGTTTGTTTCCGGCTTTGTATGTTTGTAAACAACATACGGAGAGGAAAATGAAAACGATTACGGAAGAAGGCAAAACGGTGACGTTTGACGAAGCGGCAAGCATTCTGGGTTATACGCCCAGAAGTATCCGAGTACGGTTCTACAAAATGAAAAAGCAAAACGGTTCAGCGCCGAAAATTGTCAAAAAAGACGGCGGAACGGCATATTATGACCTCGGCGAGCTTCTTTTGCACCTGCGCCCGCCGGTGCCGAAATGTCTGGTCGATACCAACAAGGCGGCAAAAATCCTGAAAGTTACACCTAACATGCTGATCGGCTGGCGCCGCAATGACCGCCTCTCAGTCCGTCCGCCAAGACTGCCCTACATTATGATACGGGGAATCTATTATTACCACTTGAACGATTTATCCGTTTATCAGAATGAGCTGGATGCGCAGTATTATCTGACCTTGGCACAGGCGGCAGAAATTATGGATATAAGCGAAGAAGACCTTGTCCGCCTGACCAGAATGAAAAACAAAAAAGGAGAGCATGCAATTATGCACCGAGTGGTGGACGGCGAATACCGCTATCGGCTCAAAGACCTGAACGTTTACAAGCGCAAATGCCTGAGCGGAAAGGCTCTCCGGCTGCCGAAAATTGAAACGGACAAACAGCAGGAAAAGAAAAAATATGGCAAAATTACGGCAAAAATATTGAAAAAGGAATGGGTTACCGAACCCCAACTGGTAAAAATGCTTGGGGTATCGGTCAGCTGCCCGTCATTCTGGCGTACATGGGACACAAATCACGGATTGCCGCCGCGAATAGCCTACCGCAAAGAGAACGGACGGCATTATTATCTCAAAAGCGATGCGTTGGAATATAAAGACAAAAGGGAAAAAGAGCCAAAAGAACTGGAGAAAAACGATTATTGCACCACGCAGGAAGCAGCCAAGATTCTGGAAACGTATCCGGAAATGCTGGGGTTCTGGCGGCAGGTTGACCGCAACCGCTATCGGCAAGACCGGATTCCTTACATTCGCCGCGGCCACCGGATATATTATCGGAGAGAGGATGTTTATGCTTACAAAGAAAAGTTGGAGAAAGAGAAAAACGGAAATGCCCGGATATAAAATAACGGCGAAAAACCGTTATTTTAATTGACTTACGGCGGAAAATCGGCTTAGATTCCATTGTCAAATAACATATAGGAGTTTTATTCATGAACAAAAACGAACTGATTGACAGCATGGCGGCTGAAGCCGGTATGACCAAAGCTGATGCCGGAAAAGCGTTGGATGCATTCATCGCTTCCGTTACTGCAGCCCTGAAAAAAGGCGACGAGATCCGCTTGGTCGGCTTCGGAACTTTCTCGGTTTCCAAACGTGCCGCAACAACCGCACGCAACCCGCGCACCGGTGCCGAAATCAAAGTTGCAGCAAAGAATGTTGCAAAATTCAAAGTCGGCAAAAGCCTGCAGGACGCTTTGAATTAGTAAAATTTCTCCTAAAGAAACGCAGAAACCCCGCTTTGAAAGCGGGGTTTTCTACGCTTTGCAACAGGCAAAAGACTTTTTAACGGGCGACGGCTTTGGAGAATACATTAACAATCACAATGCCGGCGGTGTTATTAAGTTATTTAACTGAGATTAAACACCTCATCTGTTCATTAGCAGCTTTCAATCTGCAACAGCTTATTTAGCAAAAAAAATTATGAAGTCAATTATTTTATTATGCAAAACAAAAGGCAAGACCTTTATTTCTCCGGTAAAGAATCCGACGGACAGAAAAGATTAAGTACCGGCTTGCCGTGGCTGCGAGCCGTCTGCAAGGCCTCATAAGCTCCGCCATAATCTTTGCGGACATAGGCAATGACGAAGTCGGCATTAGCCGCCATATAACGATTTCGGGCAGAAATGGCAAATTTCTGCGGTGCATTTTCAGCCTCCAGAGGATAATCGAAACCATCAAAAGGAAAGATATCGCCATAAGCATGGAGCTGGCGGGCATAAGCCACAATCAAAATGAGCCGTATATGCGGGTATTGCGTTTGAAGATTACGGATGCAAGCGGCAGCCATCTTGTCAAATTCCCCGTGACCACCGACCCAAAATGTGTCCACCTCTTCGTTGTTAATGAGATTTGTGACCGCCTGTTCAAGGTTTGTTTCCAGACCGACAGGAATGTGGCGATGCCCGAAAAAAGTGCAGATCTTTTCCATGAAGGCTCTCCCGAAAAAAATAAACCACCTTTACGCACAAAAGGTGGCCGGAGAGTTCAAAACCTAACCATGTGAGCAGGTCCTCCTAACCTTTAGAATCCCGAAGAATTCCTCTTGTATACGTTAGAAGCTCCCCGACCATAGTTTGGTTACTAATCGGGGATATATTACCCTGTTAAACCAACGGCGAGATAGCCTAAAGGCAATAAGTCGTTGGTATATGTGGTATAACGGTGTATATCACACCGCACATGGTTGGCTTTGAAGACCGACACACCATCTGGTGCGAGATACACGGAGTGTGCGCTCCGGCATCCGAGGTGAAGTCTAGATAAGATTTTTATAAAACACAAGCGAAAAAAACGGAAAATACTGCTATGGCGTATTATTGTACGCTTTTTGAAAATGTTTCGCCGTGTGGGCGGATTTTGGCCAAGACAGCGGGCGTTTGCCAGTTTCTGGTTTCAGCGACACAATAAAAAACCCAGCAGAAAATGAACTGTCCCGGAACTTTTACTTGCCCAAGTTTTGGCGGACAGATCAGAACTACCGGGACTCTCCGTTTTTTTGCAAAATCGCTTGCAAATTAAAATTATGTTCTGTATGCTGACAAGCGTCGGAAAGCCCAATTCCGACAAGGAACGGTAATTTCTAATCAGTATGGGCAAGTCTCTTGAGCTTTATGAGCTTTAAAAACAAGAGTGTGTTGCTATATGGGCATCTCACCCTAACGGGTGGATGCCAGGTATATAAGGCATGGCTCGAATAACTGGGCTATTTTTCATACTGATTATAGTTTACCCATCCACCCACCTGTGGTCACACAGGTGGGAAAATGTGTTACCGCAGAGATAAGAGTATGGAAATAGCTGATTTAAAACAACGTGATGAAGCCATTTGGCAGAAGTATTGCCAAAACGTTGATGAAGACGATCTTGTAGCAATTTATCGTCAGGGGATGTTTTTAGGCATTTATGAACAACTGGTACGCATTTTGAGGCGTAATACGGAGAATGTTGCCAAAGACTATAGAAACAGCGATTTTTTTAAGCTTGCGCTGGTAACTTATGTCGATTTGTATTGCCGGATTTTGGTACGGCAAGAATTTGCAGCAGAGGAACAAGATATTGCCGCAATTGCCATTAGCGCATACTATAATAAAGACTACGATGAGATTATTAAGCTTCCGCAATCGGCTTATGCCTCAGAAAACGCCGCTGCCGAAATGTGGGTGCGCTATATGCGGAGCGAGATTATTGTATGGGGCGTGCGAAATTTGGCACTTTTAGACGTGATAAACGGTTTTTATTATCGGCAGTACGGAAAGCTTATGCGCTTTGAAGCCGCAGAGAAATATAAAACCCATTTTACAGATTAGTTCAGACATTCAAGCAAAGGCGGGCGGATTGGTAACTATGATTAACGTGAAAATAGCCCAGTTATTTGGCTAAGCCTTATTGGCCGGCATCCGCCCAAATTAAAACGACAAAATTTCCCTTGCACGTAAAGGCGGGCGGATTGGTAAACTACGATGATATGAAAGTAGCCCAGTTATTTGGCTAAGCCTTATTAGCCGGCATCCGCCCAAATTAAAACAACAAAATTCCCCTTGCACGCAAAGAAAACCTGCCCACACCAATCAGGCCTTACCAACCTACCAGAACGCCAACCTCCCAGTACATATCAGTATAGGCAGCATAAATAAAAAATCAAGTTCTTTATTGTTTCGGTTTCCAACGTCTAGGCTTGGGTCGATATGGCAGACAACCGCCATATTTTAACATATAATGGTTAACATCAATCTCAATATCATTGCGGATAATAAAAAGAGTACCAAGATAGCGGCGGTAAACATCTTTTCCTTTGAGTTTCACGTAGAAAAAGGCTCGGTTGTCCCGCCACAATTTTTTCAGGACAGCGGCTGACTGCTTTCCACGATGCAAAACTTCCGTTTTGGTTAAACCATAAGTTTCCGCCTGCCACTTGGCACGCAGATTGGGCTTATTTTCAAAGCAGTCTATTTCTAACAGCCGAAGTTTTATTTCTTCTCCATTCACAGCAAGCAATACCGTATCACCGTCAGTTATTTTTAAAATGTCCGCTTTATTTAAGTCTGCGGCAGACAATGGCTGTGCAAAAAGTAATAATACACCTATCGTCATCCAACCCAAATACTGTCGCATCGGACTTAACTTTCGTGTCTTTTGCAATAGGATTTGAGTTTGCCGCTGTTAATGTAATAGTCAAACAACGCGAGCTGAGCCACATTGGTAATCTCGCCAAGTTCTTCGTTTATTCTCGCAATAATGAGTTCAGTACGAGCCAGACAATCATGTAGAGAATGAACCATAGCACAATAAGTGCGCTGAGGTTCGGGGAAGTATTTTAAGACTTCCGGCAACAATTTTTCAAGCTGCGGTTCATCGCCATTTTGCAGCATTTTTTCAATTTCTCCGGCAATCGTATAAAAATATTTTTTTGTCGCTGTAACCGTTTCTTCCGTTTCTGTCAGCAGCGAAAAAGCGTACACATCTTGTTCCTCTGCAGAAAGCGATTGATATTGCCGCCATTGGGCATCATCCATATTGTCTACCACACAGCGGATAAGTTCTTTGATTGTCGGTTCTTCAAATTTTGGCGCTAATGCCTTAGTTCTTATGAATTTGAAATCTCGCATCGCTGCCATCCTTTCAACGGGTTAATACGTTTTTCCCACCTGTGCGACCACAGGTGGGTGGATGGGTAAACTATAATCAGTATGAAAAATAGCCCAGTTATTTGGCTAGGCCTTATTAGCTGGCATCCACCCGTTAAGGTGAAATGCCCGATAGCAAAATACTCTTGTTTTAAAAGCTCACAAAGCCCAAGAGATTTGCCCATACTGATTAGGTTTTACCGAACCCTTGTCGGAATTGGGCCTTCCGACAAATAGTAGTATAAAATGCATATTTTAAATTGCAAGTGGTTTGCGTAAAAAACGGAAAACCCCGGCAACATCCGGGGTTTTTTCATGGTCTTAAGCGTTTAATACACTGGTGTCATAGCCCATTTTTTTCAGAATCCGGAGCTTTTCGGCATCCGAGGCTTCACCTACCCAGTCCATGGCACGGGAATGGTTGAAGATGGGACCGTTTTCAATCAGATTTTCGGCTAACAGAATATCTGTCAGCGTGTCAATATCATTGTACAAGATTTTGATGAGCATGTCCTTTTTTTTCTTAGTCATTTGATTTTCCTTTCTGAATCCGAAACGACACCGCGTCGTTCCTTATGTTTGGAGTTTTGCTTAATGTTTCGGAAATGTCCAGTTATTTATTAGCTAATTTATTGATTTTATTTCACTTTTTAGCTGGACTTGTGAAATTGTTTCCGGCTTTGTTTGTTTAGCGGCGGCGATGGCGTCGCCCACAACAAACGAAAGGAAAAGACAATGTTCAAACGTGAAAGCATAAGTGAAACAATCAGAGCCTACCGCAATGGAGAATATGACAAAGACAGAACAGGCAGCGACGCAAACGTCAAAGACCTGTGGTGGGACTGGTTCTGCAAAGAGAGCAGCCTTATCAACAAAGGGCGCAGCCTGCTGCAAAAGCTCAACCAGATTGCAGACAGCAAGAAGATTGACGCAGACAAAACCTACGTCTGGTTCAAAAACCACTGCCCCGGCAACGGTACGCTCTATGACAGCATGTCAATCAGCGACATTGAGACCAAAAACGTTATCTATTGCATTATCCCGAAATCAGGACATAAATGCGACGAGGGAAAAGCACAGTTGTACAGCAGAGAAAACGGCTTCAAAACCCCAATTGTCGAGGGAACATGGAAAGACATCAAAGACTGGTTCCGTAACTAAGCGAAACAACCGCCCGCCCGAAAAGGCCGGCGGCTTTTTTGGAGAAAATCGGCAGATATGATTTAGGCAAATTTTAATGATTTTGAATTAAAATTATAAATTATGAGTGCAAGTTTGGGTTTTCCAAAGCAGAGGAGCTGCGATGAAAAATGATATAAAACTTTTTGAACAAAGCAGAATTCGTTCGGTTTATGACGAAGAAAAGGATTTGTGGTATTTTTCGGTCATCGACGTGATTGCGATTTTGATTGAGAAAGATTATCAGACTGCGCGAAATTATTGGAAAGTCTTGAAAAACAGACTCTTAAAGGAAGGTGCGTCTCAACCGGTTACAAATTGTAACCAGTTGAAAATGGAAGCCCCAGACGGTAAAATGCGACTGACAGACGCCGCTACCGCAGAAACAATGCTGCGGATTGTGCAGTCGGTTCCTAGCCCAAAGGCCGAACCGATTAAACAATGGCTGGCACGCGTTGGCTATGAGCGGATGAAAGAAACCGCCGACCCGGCCTTGAGTATTGACCGGGCGCGGGAAAACTGGCAAAAGCTCGGACATTCGGAAAAATGGATCCAACAGCGGATGATGGGCCAGGAAACCCGCAACAAGCTGACCGATTACTGGAAAGAACATGAAATCAGCAAAGATGAGGAATACGCGATTTTAACCAACCTCATTCATCAGGAATGGAGCGGATTGTCGGTTAAAGAACATAAGCAGCTCAAAGGGCTGAAATCGGAAAACCTGCGCGACCATATGAGCGAGGCCGAATTGATTTTTACGGCGCTGGCCGAGCTTTCTACCCGGCAAGCGGCGGAAAATACCTGCGCGACCGGCATGAAAGAGAATAAGGAAGCGGCCAAAATCGGCGGCGGTATCTCCAGACGGGCCAAAGAAGACTTTGAGGAACGCACCGGGCAAAAGGTTGTGACGGACGAGAATTACCTGCCTAAACCGAAAGTACAAAAGCAGCTGAAATAAGCCCGATATGAAGAAACCAGAACCGGGTAATTGGAGAAATATATCATCAAAGCGTATTATTGTACGCTTTTGAAAAATGTTTCGCGGTGTGGGCGGATTTTGACCGATGCGGCAGGCGTTTGCCGGTTTTTAGTTTCGGTGACGTAATAAAAAAGCCCCGGCGGAGAAATTGCCAAGGCTTATAACAACCTAATAATAAACAATACTAAAACAAGGCATTGTTGGCTTAAAACAACAGGATTGTCCAGTCTTTTCTGCAAAAAAATATTGTTTTTACGCTGGACTTATGAAATTGTTTCCGGCTTTGTTTGTTTAGCAGCGGTGGGAGCTGCCCGATAAAAAACGACAAAGATAGGAAAAGGAAATGTATTGCAACCTGAACAAAGCCATCCCGGTTATTGAGGAAATGATCAGCCGTCCGGGCGGCGCAACCATCAAAGAGATTAAAGACATCTTGAAAATCAAACGCACCAAAGTGATGCTGCGGATACTCCGGAACCGAATGGACTTGGATCTGCTTGCCATGTTTAAGATGACGGCTGAAGAAATTAAAGACGATATGCCTTTGAAAAAATGGTAGAAAAAGGAAGCCCCGGCAGAAAAGCCGGGGCCTGTTTTGCATTACGGTTTGGGACGGATATATTCCAGCCGCAGACCGCCGCAGGCAGCGGAGCCTTCGGACGAACTGCCCCAATTTTCATAAGGACTGGCCGAAGTGACCGTACCGACACCGCCGGAATAGCCGGTTTTGCCGTTGCTGCCGTTCGCAGCTGTGAGGGTTTGCAACACCTGAAGCGCCGGATTGATTTCATAAGTGCCGCCCGTGCCGCCGCTGGTACCGCCTTTGGTACCGCCGTTTGCGGTTACCATGAGGACACCGCCGAGCTTCATCCAAGCGGCGGTGCCGTCAACGCCTTTGGAGGTTATGGCTCCTCCGGCATAAAGTTCCACCTGCTGTTTGCGAGGATTATAAAATATGAGTTCGACCGCAGCGCCGGAACCGCCGCAGGATCCCCAACCGTAGGAATTGAACCACCAGCTGATGCCGGAAGCCCCGGTTCCGACAAGGCAGACCTTAAACACGCCCTTGGGCAGTTCGGCAGCAAAAGTATGCTCGCCGCCGGAATAGACCAGTACAGTCTGAGGTTTATAGGGATTTTTAACCCCGCCGCCGAGCGGCGTGAGTGAAGTACGAAGTACCATGATTATTCTCCTTAATTTAGGTTGCACAAAAACACCACAGTTCTGCGGGGCAGAATCCATGGGATAAACGCGGCAAAAGCCGGTTTATGGGAAAACGGGCCAAAGCCCGAAACTCACAAAAAAAGCCCCGGACTCAGCCGGGGCAAGAAAATCAGAAGCAGACCTTAGCTTCTACCACCTCTAGCGCGGCATTGCGCGCCGTGAAACTTTGCAGCGGTATGGAAGCGGACACCGTCCCCGCCTCGTCAAGCAGCTCTGCTGTATAACGCGGAGAGCCGAACGACGCGAACGGATAGTGATAGAGATTGGCAAAATGATAGGTCGTGCGCAAAGACTGCCAGACCATTTGAAAAACAACCGGCTCGGCATCGGTTTTCGGCTCGGCGACGCGACGAAGCCGGAGTTTGTCGCCGGACGTAAGATGGATAATCATTTCATTATTTGGTTTAGACATAGCGTTTCTCCTAAAAAGGCTCCGGTATGCACCGGAGCCGTTGAGGGTTAATCAAAAAGTTTGAAAGACAGCATAGCAACGGCAGCTTCCGTGAGATCAGCAGCTTCGAGTACGGACGCGTTGCCGAGATTGCCGTCTTCATCGCTGAGTTCGGCGAAAAAGCAGCTGGTGCCGCCGCCGAATATCGGCTTGGGCGCGACGGTCAGGCAGCCGATGCGTTTTTCGGAAGTATTAACGGTAACCGCAACGTCATAGCGGGCGGTGGTGCAGCCAAGTTCTTCGGCAGTGCCTGCCGGAACCAGCCGGATGGCAACGGGGGTTTGGATTTCAATATCGTTTGGGGTCATTTTATTTTCCTTTACAAAAGCGGGTTAGATTTTAGCGGAGTTAACCAAGTCGGACAGAGCCTGCAACGGCTCTTCAATTTCCATCAGGCATCCGCCGATATAGTTAGCCTGGCGTTCGGCGTCTTCCGGAAAAGCATTTTGAACGGCTGATTCGACACGGCGATTAATTTTCCTGAGTAAAACTCGGGCTGTTGCCAGCTTTGCCTGAATGACGGCTAAACGTTGTTCTGAAGTAAGCATTTTATTCTCCCGGCAGGTTCCGGGGCCGAAGCCCCGGAAAAGATTGACAATTATTTGAGTTTAACGATGGCATCGGTTGCCTGAGCCAGACTGTTGAGGTTGGCAGTCAAATCGGACAGATTGCCAAGCCCGCCAACAAGGTGGGTATAACGACGGCTGTCATCATAGTCTTCCGGAGCAGGTTCTGCCGCATGGCGAACCTGTTCAATGACCTTTTGAGCAAGCATCTCAATGGCAGCAAGGTTGGATTGCATAACGGTTAATTTATCTTTTTCAGTTAACATTTTGATTTTCCTTTCTTAAATTCGTGAGCAACACAGCGTCGCCCCCTGTGCTTGTTGTTTTTGCTTAATGTTTCGGTATTGTCCAGTCTTTATTTGCAATTAACGCATTGTTTTTGCTTTATTTTTTTAATAAAGGGCAGCAGAATCGCCCTTAAAGATTAAATTTTATCCAGCAAACCGATATAACGCGCATAATCGTAACCTTCCGGATCAATCAGCAGGGTCGGCTTGCCATGACAACAAAGAGCGATGACAGACAGCACAGGCTTCCCCTGATATCGGGTATAACCACCCTTGCCGCAAAATTCCGGACGGCTTTTCAGACAGGAATTGCCGAAGTCACTGTATTCAGCAGCGGTCAGCTCCCAGACTTCGGTTATGAGAACGGCTGTGCGATTTAGGATGTGGCAGCTAAATTCTTCAACTTCCCGCAGAGAGCTTGGCTTGCGGACAAGACGGGTGTGGATCAGCGTATTAATCAGCGGATGCCGAGAGGTTTTGATTTCCATAATTTTATTCCTTTACAAAAAGCGGTGGAGCAGCTCCGGCGGCAAAACACCGGAGCTGCAGCGATTATTTTTCCAGATTCAGAATGCTGAGGTCATAGCCCATTTCTTTAAGGACAAGAAGTTTTTCCTTAAGCGGCGGTTCTTTTTCCAGCCAGCACATAGCGTCACTTTCGGTCGTACCGCCTTCCAAAATAGGTTCAATCAGCTTTAATTTGACCAAAACATCAGCAAGATACGGCTCATCATCGCGAATAGAGGTAGCCTCATGCCACAGTACTTCGTCAATCAGAGATTTGGGAGTGATATTAAATTTTTTAGCCATTTTATTTTCCTTTCTTAAATTCGTGAGCAACACCGCGTCGCCCGCCTGATGTGTTTGTTTTTGCTTAATGTTTCGGATTAGTCCAGTCTTTACTTGCAGTTAATTCATTGTTTTTACTTATTTTATTTGCATTTTTTTATAAAACTGACTTTGGACGACATGGCGAGCGTTTTTTGCCGTGCAGGGAGGAAAATTTTATTTCGGCGTTCTTTTGTACGCCGGAAATCATATATTCCCCCGGTTGGGCCGCCGGGACGGTTTTGCCGTCCCGAGAAATCTGCATTCCGGCGCATTATAAAAAAAGAATGGCCTCGGTTTTGGTGCGGAGCGTCTCCAGATCGGCGGAAAACTCATCTAAAACAAGTTGGAGAGCGGCACCGGTCAGATTTTTATAATCCTGCCCACTGAAGCGAGGGGTGTAAAACAGCTCATGCGGCGTTTGCATTAAGGCATACGGAATGGCGTACAGGTCTTTCCAGGTCGTACCGTCAAAAACACAGGCTTTGGCATAACTTTGCGGCGCAAAACTGTCGGATTTGATTTCGAGCTTTATGGTATGCCCGTTCAGTTGATAGATTATCCGACAGGTAACGCTTTGGCTGCCGGGATAAACGATGCTTTCAATGATATTTTCGTTTAGCATGGCTTTATTCCTTAAAAAAAGGCTCTCCGGAGAGAGCCGGGTTAATCTTAATTTTGAGCAAAGAAGTTGTTGACAATGCGGCGACAGATTTTTAAGGCCGCAGGGTTCCAGGCTTCGGAAAAACTTTCCGGATGTTCGGCATACTCATTGAGAAAATCTTCAAGACGGGCGGCAATCAGGCAGCGGGCGTCGCTGTTTGAGCCGTCAGTCTTAATTTGCTCGCAAATGTTATCGCTGAGTTCGTCGTCGCCTAAAAGATTATAAATGGCGTCTTCCGCCTGATTTGCCTTCAGAGGTTTGGCCATAAGAGCGGCCAACTGTTCAGCTGATTTTTTAGTTTGAGGTAAAGCCCAAGTTCCCATTTTATTTTCCTTTCTAAAACTCGGGAGCGACACCGCGTCGCCCGCCTGATGTGTTTGTTTTTGCTTAATGTTTCGGATTAGTCCAGTCTTTATTTGCAATTAGCGCATTGTTTTTACTTGTTTTATTTTGAAACATTGCAAACAGGGAAAAGATTTTCCCATACGGAAAGTTCAGAGATCTCAGCTAATGCAAACGATTGGCTTTTTACAATGCTGGTATGCCCATTCCATCCAATAAACAAACCAACCGAGCCGATCGGAAATCCAGTCATAGCCCGGCTCCATAAATTCAGGTTTGAAACCGATATAACAACCAAGTTCGTCTCCGACGGTTTCGATATAGGATGGTTTATGCGGACGAGCCTGATATTCGGCAAGCGTTTGTTCAAAAAAACGGATAACAGAAGGCGTAATTTTGAAATAACCGGGATAATCCTTAAGCCAAATGCCGCCGACTGACATACGTTCTTGAAATTTGCCGCCGATGGTCTCAACCATTTTGCCAAAGTCTTTATAGGCCAAGTCTATACAGTTTTCTTGCTCGCCGCAGGCAAAATCCAACGGTTCATCGGCATCGGCAGAATAAACGCTGCGTTTTCTTTTGCCGTCTTCCCAGTAGATTTCTTGTTCGCCAATACGAATAGTATACCCCATTTTATTTTCCTTTCTAAAACTCGGGAGCGACACCGCGCCGCCCGCCTGATGTGTTTGTTTTTGCTTAATGTTTCGGATTAGTCCAGTCTTTATTTGCAGTTAACACATTGTTTTTGCTTGTTTTATTTTGCAAAATATTTATGAAAACGAATTTTGCAGACAACAGACGGCTTTTCGGGGCGGCGGAAAAGAAAATTTTGTTTCGGCGTATTATTGTACGCTTGTTTGTCCGTACGCCCCGTTTACGCAGCAAAGCGGCTATCTGGTTTCGGCCAAGGCAGCATTGGTTTGCTTGAGCAAAGCCGGAGAACGGTAGGTTTCAAGCAGTTTGAAAACAATCTGCCGCCCTTCAACGCTGCAGGAACGCAGCAGGCGCAGAAAATCAAGCTCTTCATCGGTCAACGGCGTGGCGCCGGAATTATCGTAATTGCCAAAGAACCACGCTACCGGGCAGGAATATTCAACGGCAAGCTGGTGGAGCCGACCGGCAGATATTCGGTTTTGCGCTTTCTCATACTTTTGAAGTTGCTGAAACGTGAGTCCGAGGGCAGCGGCAGCATCCATTTGCGAGCGTCCAAGCAGATTACGCATTTTGCGGAGACGGTTGCCGACGATGACATCAACTTCAAGACGGCGACGGGAAGTTTTAGGCTGAGTATTGGTCATGATATTTTCCTTTCCTTAAACCCATAGAGTTTGCGCTGGTCGTTCCAGAGCAGCGGTATGGGATGTTGTTTCATAAAACGGTAGGTTAAAAATTCCGGAGCTTGTCCGGCCAAAACAGCCTCAATGATCTCTGGATCTATCAGGCTGATACGGAGTGCGAAGCGAATATCGCGTTCGTTGATTTTTTCGGAAGAATAGATTTCCTGCAGTGTCCAGCCCGATGCCAGTTTCTTTTGCCATTCATAAGCTTTGGCAAAATGGCGTGCCAAAGTCAGGGAGCCGTTAAAACGATTTTCCTGCGGCGCGGTGGACGGAACGATGATCTTAGCTCCGTTAGGCAGCCGCTTTCCTACATAACTGACACTGATTTGGAATGTGTCGCCTTCATGATATTGAATACCGGCGATTTTGTTGTTTTCCATTAATTCGGCAAAGACGTTGCTTAATCCAGATTTTTTCACGTCAATGGTAATACGGTCTTTATAAACCGTTATACGGGAAACAAGTTCCTGCAAAATGCGAATTTTTTCAGTCTCAAATAAACGATCCCAAACGTTGTCCAGATTACAAAACAGAGAATGAACCGTAGAAACTTCAATTTCCCGCTGGGTTGAAATATATTTGATAAAGAATTCGCGGGTTTTGAGGATTGACAGAACCTGCTCCATGACAACACGTTCAATTTCGGATGCGCGAATTTGGTTAATCGGGCATTTGTCATCAAGTTTCCTCGCCCGACGGTAACAGCGATAATAGCGGTAACGGATATCGCCTTTATTGCAAAAACTCGGCGTCATGGCAGAACCGCAGCACCCGCAATAAATAAGTCCGGTTAAGAATGCCTGTTCGCTGACGCGATTTTCGGTCTTAGCCTTTCTGGCCGGACGCTGAACAGCATGAGATTGAAAGATTGCCTGAACGACATCAAATGTCTGCGCCTCAATAATTGCTTCATGCTGCCCCGGATACAGTTTGTCTTTATGAGAAACCAGCCCTTTATATAACGGGTTTTGCAAAATACGCTGAATGGAAGCCGTGGAAAACTTCCGCCCGCCGGAAACCCGCCCTTGTCTGGACGTGTGGCATTTGGTGCGATAACCGGCATTGTTAGCCGCATCCGTTGTATCGGCAAGAGAATGGGTAATGGTAAACGTTTGAAAAATGGAGCGGATGATGGCAGCTTCTGTCTCGTTGATGACCAGACAACGGTTGCCAATGTTATATCCCAAGGGCGGAACGCCCCCCATCCACATTCCTTTGGCTTTTGAATTGGCAATTTTATCACGGATGCGATCTCCGGCATTTTCCCGTTCAAACTGGGCAAAACTCAGCATCATATTAACCATAAGACGTCCGGGTGCGGTGGTGGTGTTATAAAACTCGTTTTCTTTGACAGAAATGAAGTCAACATTATATTTTTCAAAAATATCGTAAAGTTTGAAAAAGTCGCGCATTTCACGAGTCAAACGATCAATCTTATAGAAAATGACTCGGTCAACCAGCCCGCAGCGAATGTCTTCCAGCAGGCGCTGGAGGGCCGGACGGTTCAGGTTGCCGCCGGAATAGCCGCCATCATCATAGCGGGTCGGAACTATATGCAGACACGGATCATTTTGGGAAACAAGGTAATTGTGACAAAACTCGTATTGGTTATCAAGCGAGTTAAAATCCTGATCCAGCCCTTCTTCAGTGGACTTTCGGGTATAGATGGCGCAATTTATTATTGGATCGGACATGGAATTGTCTCCTTTACAACCAAAATACGGGTTTGGTGGGCTGCAAAAAAATCAATTATTTTGACAAGCTGCCATGAACGGCGGCTTAATAAAGAAATATCTTCGACAATTACGCCGTGAATATGGCCTGAACGAATATCGTCAAAAAGATTTTCCATACCGTTGACGGCTCCACCGTCCGAAACTTTCAACGTATCGGAATACTGCGGCAAAAACGAACCGAGATGGAAGCGTCCGGCAAAGTCCCGACAATGGCTGTATTGTATCTGGTCGGCTTTGCAGTCTATATCACCCGGATGACTGCGGGTATAAATGGCATAACGCATTATTCTGTCTCCGAAAGTTTGAAAAAACGTTTGGCATTCCAATTGGTCCCGCCGGTAATTGTCCGGGCAATTTGGGCAAGTGACGGGTAATGAATTTCATTCATGACAAAATCACTGTCCGTGACCCGTATTTTATAAGTCTGGCCGTGGTATTCCTTGATAATGATGGTTCCGGCCGGCAGGGTCAGTTTGGTTTTCGGACGCGCATAATCCGGCACTTTGCCCTTATTGATATCTTCCATCATACGGATGGCTTTGGAACTCAGCCCACCGAAAGCTAAAGCCTGAATCTGATAGGCAATCTTCGGAATCAAATGCCGACGGCTGGCTGTGGCAGACGGTTTTTCGTTGAACAGTTCCTGGTATTTTTTACGAAGTTCGGGCATTTTCATTTTATTAACGGAAATCACCTCTTGTAATACGCTATTCATTGTTTGCTCCTCTAAGGTTGTTAAGATCAAAGGTAGTTGTGCTTACATTTGAAATTAGTTCCAGTCCTTTCTGCGGGCTTTTCCCTTGTTTTCTGACTAAATAGCGATGGAAAGCCAATGTGAGCAAATTAGTGACAACTTTGAGGTTATCCGGCAGTTCTTCCGTATTTGAATTCATGACAGCAATCTCCGTTGGTTAAACTTTATTTTGATGACTCAACGGTTGCACAAACAAAAAAATTTGTCGCCGTGGGGAACTGCGGGGAGTGGAGAATATTATTTAACTTTTTGATTTTATTTGTCTTTTATGCTGGACTTATAGATTTGTTTCCGGCTTTGTATGTTTACAGGCAGCGATGGTGCCGCCTGAAACAAACAAAGAAAGGAAATAAAAATGAGTAATGAAGTTAAATACCCGGAAATAACGGTACAACTGACAGGACAGGACGGAAATATCTTCGGCCTGATCGGAATCTGCACAAGAGCCATGCGGCGGGCAAACGTTAGCATGGAAGAGTGCAACCACTTTGTTGACGAAGTTACGAGCGCAAAAAATTATAACGAAGCGTTGGCGGTTATCATGCGCTGGGTAGACGTAGAATAAAGAAATGAAGCCCGGAAACAAAAACTTCCGGTGCTTTTTTTGGGAAAATGGCAACAGTTCTTCGGCAATTTATCTTTTATGCTTGACTTATAAAAATGTTTCCGGCTTTGTTGCTGTTGTAAAAGATAAACTATAACGGAAGGAAAAAGATATGACAAAACAATCAAAAATGTTACAGCTACTGACTCAGATTAAACAAGAGTTTAACATTGGTGAACCCAGATTTCCACATCTGAAGCTGAAAGTCAGTGACATCAGTCCGGAACAGGATGCAATTGAACTATATATCCGGGCCAAGGATATTCTCTGGAACTCAAACCTTCCTCAAAGGCAAGTTGCGGATATTATTCTTGATCTTGGCGCAGCAGTGCAGCTGAAAGATGGTAAAAACATTCTTCAAGAAATTGTAAAACTCTTTTCCTTATATTAAGAGATTATCCCCTTACTTAATGCGAGGGGAGATTCTTTTTGCCGTACAGTAAAATATGCGGTGTTTTGTGTTTATTAGCTGGACTTGTCGTTTTGTTTCCGGCTTTGTGTGTTTGAAAAAGAAACAATTGATGAGGATAAAACAATGAATACAAAAACCGCGAAAATAAGAGAACTGAACGACCAACTGAGAATTCGGCATATCGGCGGACAGATTGTCTTCTCCGCTAAAGTAAGTGCCTTGTCTCCGGAACAACGTGCAAAAATTGTACAGAAAGTGGTAAAATTTAAAAACTTTACTGCCGAAAACGACCCTTACAAAGAACATGATTTCGGAAAAATCAGCCTAGCCGGAGAAGACTACTTCTGGAAAATAGATTATTATGACCTTGACTTCTGCTTTCATAGCCCGGATGCGGCAGATCCGACCATGACCAGACGGGTATTAACCATATGTCACAGCCTAGAATGGTAGAGCCAAACTCCCCTCACTGGAGGGGATTTGCTTTTTAAGATAGTTTTCGTGCTAACTAATCTGAATTATTGTCTATTGTTTCCAGCAGAATACGGACATAGTCAAGGCCGAGAGGAAGCCCCAATCGAGCAAGAGTATTTTCCAAAGCGGCACCTAAGTCGCTGGACAGACATTTTTCCCAGTATTGTCGGGAATGAATAGCAGCCTGCCAAACATAATAGCATTGTGCCTCCCGCAATTTTCTTGCCAAACTTGTGCCGAATGTAAAGCTGTCAATCTGGCGGCACAGACGATATTGAAGGTGTTGAAAAGAAAATTCGTTTTGACTGACCGCATGCAAATATGTTTTGGTGGCATTATCCAGAGAGAGCTTGGCATCGTGATCCAGACCGGTAAGCTCTCGTTTTTTCTTTTCTGCAAGATATTGAGTAACAAGCTGGCTGAGTTCTTTTATTTTCTGCTCGTGGACAGCAATGGCCTCTTTTTCGGCCTGAATTGCAATCCGGGTTTCTTTTATGGCAGTGGAAATATCAATCATATAATGAGACTCTGTGCAGACCGTCTCACCATTGAGGCGGTCGGAGAGTTCAAATCATTGACAGTATAAGCAATGCCTGCAACCTTTAAAGCTGAAGCTTCTGAACATTCGTTACAGGCTCCCCGACCATTTACCGGTGGGGATATATGCTGCATGAAAGCAGCCGTTAACGGCCCATATCCTAAAGACCGTATACTGTACAAAGAGATTTGAATTTCTCCGGAGGTACTATCCTCCTAAGTTTTGCCACTTTTTTGAATGTAACGACAAAACCTGAAGTTAAAATAAAAGAGTTTCTTTATTTAATCAAGTGTTTTGTTGGTTGGAAGATAATCTCCTTGAAATCTGAAAAAATATAGTTTAGCCTAGATATGTTCGGCAAAGAGTGACGCAAAGCTCTATCCGGAAACATAATTATCACGGCGGGTTCAGATATTACCCGTCAGCCAATAGGCATAATATCTCGGCTGTACTTAATGGTCGGGGTGCTTCCGACTATAATGTAAAAGTCGGGAGCGCGAAACATTACTTAATGGCAACGTGACGACGACTTTTACAAAAGGTCTGAGGTCTCATTTCCGTGATGATGATTTTGCGACACTCCCGACCGCCTTTTATGGTGGTCTTTTTGTTTTTGGACTAGCGGACTATTTATTTAATTCAAAGGAGAATGTTCATGACTAAAAACAAAGAAAGACATAATCGCAGCGGCCGTATGGATGACGGAACCCCAAACCCGGTTGACCTGCATATAGGCAAAAGAATCCGCCTTCGTCGTGAGCTTCAAAAGCTAAACCAAAAAGCGCTGGCTGAAAAGCTCGGATTAAGTTATCAGCAGGTGCAGAAATATGAATTGGGCATAAGCAGAGTTGTTGCCAGCCGCCTCTGGGATATAAGTAAGGTACTGGATGTGAGCTTGTCGTATTTTTTCGAAGAAATGGATGAAAAAACTTTAAGTAACTCTCCGCGCAAACGAAACAACAACGACAGCAGCCCTGATGAGCCTTTACAGCCCAGATTGCTTGATAAAGAGGAAAGCTTACAACTTTTAAAAGCTTATTATAAACTGAGTGACGATGTCCGAAAGGATCTGTACAATCTAATTATAAAACTTTCAAAACATCCTGCATACCCTTACGCAAAAAAACAAATGATGAATGTAATTGCAAGCTAAACGGAACGTTTCTTAATATTTTTATTTTTCTCAAAAAAATATGTTTATTCGCTGGACTTGTGAATTTATTTCCGGTTTTGTGTGTTTGTAACCCAAATAAAGCATAATATACAAAGGAGAAAAAACATGAATATTAAACTGACACCCGCACAGGAAAAACTCATTAATGCATTAAAAGCCAATCCGGACAGTGATGCCTATGAACACTTAGCTCATATACGTAACCGGCAGATAAGCGACAACTTGGTTAATACAATGCTTCATCTTGACTTGTTGCAAAAAGACTCTGAAACCGGCAAGATCAACCTGAATTATGAAAATCCCGTCATAAAAGGCAACATGACGATGGAAAGCAGTATTGCCGCAACTTCCGACAGGATGACTGACAACCAAACCGGCGATGGCAGCGAAATAATTGCAGAATCTGGTAAAGCTGAGGAAAACTCCGCCGAAGAAACCGAAATTGCCGCCCCGGACAGCAAAACGGAAATGGTGCCTCCAACCCGGAATAAAAAAGCAGTTATCATGGAAATGCTGGCCCGCAGAGCATCGCTGAGCGAAATGATGGAAGCGACCGGCTGGCTTGAAAAATCCGTCCGCGGCGTTATCAGCCAACTGAAAAAAGAAAAAAAACTGGTAATTATCAGAGAAAAAGACGAGCTCAAACAAAATTACTACTCCATTAAAAATCTGAATGCCGAGGCCCTGCGAGCGGCGGAATAAAGAAAACCAAGCAGGCTTTTTATATAAAATCTAAGAAGCCTGTTCGGTTTTTTGGAAAAAAAATTCAAATTTTACTTGAAAAATTCGCTCAATACACTTAAAATGAACAATGTAGAATTAATTTCTACTCCAAGTGGTATAATAAGTTAAAGGTTTAGAATGCAATTACCAGTAAAAGAATATTTTAGCTTACAGGAAATCTGCAGTCTTTGGTCTGTCACAAATGATGATTTACTGTATTATGCTGAAAATAACTTGCTAGAAATTTGTGCCAGAGCCACGGCAATCATAGCGGAATTAGAGCAAATGAACTCTGAAAATATGAGTTGGGAAGATTCTGAGGGGAAAAGCCTGCGCTTTTCCCCTCAATCTTTAATGTTAACAGACATATACCGAATTATCAAAGCCGGAGGAAATCCGGTATTGGTTTTTCAGACTAAAAACAGCGGAATGGATAAACTGTCTGAGCTGATCCACAATAAAGGCATATCGCTCTCCATGCAGGATCTGATTATTACCCGAAAGGAAAAAATCCGCTTTGAGCAATTTAACGGAATAAGCGACAAGCAGCTGCAATACCTAAGTTTTTCTTACTCCCCGGACTTTCGTGAAGTGTGGCACTATGGAAAACGGCATTTATTCGGGCCGGTACAGGCTAAAATTATTTCACAGCTTTATAGTGCCAGCAAGACCGATAAACCTTGGGTGCATGCCAAAACGCTGCTTTCTCAGTCCGGATCCGTCAGTACCAGAGTTTCGGCGGTTTTTCACGGCAACCGGTCATGGGATGAGATTACCTATTCAGATCATAAAGGGTATTATCGTTTGAAGATTCCGATAAGCAAGACGCCATATCCAGCCCAAATGTTGTTGGAATTTTAACCCAAAGAACAAACAACCCAGATTTTCCGGGTTGTTTATTTTAAAGACCAAATAATCCTAAAATAACATAACAGTTAATATATAAAATATTTCCTAACCGATTCCTTACCTTCTCCATGGAAAAAGCAAAACTTCAGCTTAAATACTTAATATTTTATATAAAAACTTAAAAACCTCCATACCTGCCCCTGAAGCAAAGATTTGCTTGCTCATACCGACAAACAAAATTTTTTATGTTAAAGATTCCTACGTTAACGGAGGTATTGACAGATATGCTTAATAAAAAATATTTTTCAGTAACTGAATTGCTTGAACGGTGGAATACTAATTTATATGATATTCTTTATTTGGCAGAAAACAAGGTTCTTGATTTAAAAATCAGAGCATTTGGCATTTGGGGAACGTATTGTCAGCTTCAAAAGAACGGCGAACTTTCCTATGAACTTCCTTTAAAAAGCTGCGAAATGAACGGAATATTTCCAATATCGCTGAAATCTGCCCGACAGATTATTCTTAACCGGGCAACCGAACTGAATACATTGTTGCCGACTCAAAAAGACTGCGATTACATTAAACTCGGAGAAAGCTTAAAAATCGGACTTGAAGATTTGGTTGTATTAGAAAAAGATAAGGAGCGGATTGAAAAGGATTTTGGCTTTTTAGACAGTATTCGCAAAGTTAAAAATATCTCGCCAGCAGATAATATTGATGATTTCTTTATTGAAGAATTACCGAACGGCCATACACGGTTCAGCTATCATGGTAAAACCTACACTTATGGCAGGGTTCAGGCGTCTATCATCAGGCAGCTTTATGATGCGGCTAAAGACGGACGAGTTTGGGTGTATGGTAAAACGTTACTGAAAAATGCAGGATCGTCAAGCTTTCGGCTTGGCGATATTTTTAAACCGCACCGAGACTGGATGGAGATAGTAAAAGGCAATAATCAGGGTTTATACCGGCTTTATTTGGAATAAGAGAAAAACATTGTGTGTTCCGTTTGGGAACAGCTCCCCTTTGCTTCCCGCTGCTCCCTGCATCGTGTTTTTAGCCGAGACTGCCACAATAACCTCCGTAATCTTAAACTACCTGTGGAGGTTATTATGCAACCGACTAACATTATTTATGAAATATCATCAAAACCTATCGGCGAGCTGGCTGAACTGCCCGCAGCCGAACTGGCAGAGATGCAAAAGGAAGTAGAGACCCTGATTGCGCTGGCAGACAATGTGCGCAAATGGCTGAATGGAGCTTTGCGGCTGAAATATCGTGACCGGCTCGATGCCAAACGGCGGGAACTTGGCCGCACGTTCGGCGAAATCCGTTTGCAGGAAGACGGGCTGGAAATTACGGAAGACCGGCCGATGGTACTGGAATGGCAAAAGGACAAGCTTAAGGAATACGCCAAGCGCATTGCAGCCAATGGCGGCAACCCAGAAGACTACATGGACATCGACTATACGATTTCAGAGAAAAAGTATTGTTCGCTTAGCAGTGAGGCTCGCAAGAGTCTGAATGCGGCCGGAAGCATCCGCCTCGGATGTGCAGTCATTACCCTGACCAAAAGGAAAACTGCCGATGACTGATGCTGAAAACCTGTATGAGCGGCCACTGTCTTCCTTTGCCGAATTAGGCAAAGTTGCCATTAACCGGCTGGCGGAAAACAAAATCATAACAATTACGGATTTGCTTAAGCTTTCCAAGCGGGATTTGCAGTATATTCCCAATTTTGGCCCGAAAAGTATTGAGCAGGTGCTGAAACTGCTAAAGAAATATAACCTTAAAATCCGCGAACGCTAAAGTTTATCGAGGGGGATAAGCCGATGCAGTTTTATTATGACAGCGGACTCTTGAAAAAAAGAGTTCTGCAGGATTTAGAAATCTGGCTGCCGCAATGGTACCCGAAAGGACGCGGCCGCAAAGGATATTTTGAAATCGGAGATATTGGCGGCACACCCGGCGACAGCCTGAAAATCTGCCTTTCCGGTGCTAAGCGCGGCCTGTGGTACGATTTTGCCACGGCCGAGGGCGGCGACGTTTTCTCTCTGTGGGGACGCAACCGCGGTATCTCCGGTTTTGGCAATATTCTCAAAGACATTGCCGGATATTACGGCATCAGTGGTTGTGAAGTCCCCGGAACCAAGGAAAAACGCGGCAGCCCGGATCGGCGGCATGTTTATCTCAATGCAGACGGCGATATAAGCTGTTATATTTATCGCTACGAATATGCAGACGGCAGCAAAGAGTTTCTGCCCTGGAATGCGGCAAACGGCAAGACCGAATTTCCGTTCCCTCGGCCGCTTTACCGCCTGCCGCAGCTTCTTAAAAACAATGTAATCATCTTAGTTGAGGGCGAAAAATGCGCCGATGCGCTGGCCGCCGCCGGATTTGCAGCGACGACGCTGATGGGCGGTGCCAATACCCGGATTGAAAAAACGGATCTCTCACCGCTCAAAGGCAAAGACATCATTTTGTGGCCGGACAATGACGAACCGGGACGGAAATATGCCGACAATGTGGCTGAAGCTCTGCTAAAGCTGCCGGTTTCTTCACTTAAAATCACCCCGTTAACACCGGACAAGCCTGCCAAATGGGATGCGGCAGATGCGGTGGCGGAGAAATTTGACATTGTCGGACATCTGGCCAAAGCGGAAATTTATGAGCCAACGGAAAAGTTAAAACCAAGCGGACGTTTGAAAATCGCTGATTTTACCGGAGAAATGTTCGCTACCGAGCCGCCAGAACTGCAATTTGTGGTCAAAAACACAATTCCGCGCGGCGTGGTCGGGCTGCTCTCGGCAATGGGAGACACCGGCAAAGGTATGCTGTTATTGGATTTGGCGCTCAAAATCTGTCAGGATAAGACAGGAATGAGCCTTAAAGCCTTCGGTAACCCGGTAACGGCTACCGGCAGCGCGGTCATCTTTGCCGGAGAGGACACTGCCGACGAAATTCACCGCCGGATTTACAAGCTGATGCCGGGCGGACTGAACGGACGGATTGATCCGGCCAAACTCCATATCATTCCGCTGCCGAATACGGGCGGACCGTTTGCAATTGCCCGAAAATGCCGCGGCAGCGACGAATTCTGCCTGACCGAAGAATTTGAAAGCATCAAAATGCAGCTTGAAGCCATTCCGGACTTGGCGCTGGTGGTGTTTGACCCGCTGGCCTCGTTTGCCGGATTGGATCTGAACGCTGATCCGCGGGCGGCAAGCTATATTACCGGACAGTTGGCCGCGCTGGCGACCGCAACCAATGCCGCGGTTATTGTTGCCCACCATATTCGTAAAAATGACGGCATTACCTCGCCGCAGGAAGCCCGCGACGCCATTCGCGGCACAACCGCAATCGTGGACGGGGTGCGGTTTGCGATTGCCTTCTGGGCAAATACCGCTGAAGAAAAGAAGATTTTTGCCGAACTGGACCAGGAATACCGTCCGAATGCCTGTTTCAAAGGCGCGGTAGTCAAAGCAAACTTTGGAGCCGACCGGACGGTGCGCAACTATATCCGCAGCGAAACCCGGGCGGTGTTAGAAGAAGTGCCGGTCAAGATTGTGCCGAAAACCCTGTCGGCAGAAGAATTTGACAAGCTGCTGGTTGAAGCTATCGGCGAAGCGGAGAATGCCGGAACGCCGTTTGCAATTTCAGGAATCTCCGGACTTTACGAAAACCGCGAGAAACTGCCGTTTGAACTGCAGGAAGCTTCCCGCGACTTTATCCGCAATACGGCCAAACGGCTGTTGGCTTCCGGACAGATTTGCCGTATCGGACAGACCGGCAGCAGCGATAAAAAATGGCTTGGTATCTCCGATGCCGGGAGGTGCGCATGACGGCGCCATTACCATACTTTCCTGAATGTAAAAAGCCGGAATACGCCGTCAGGAATCCGCAATGCAGGAAAACTGCGGCTTACAGCAAAATGACCGCTAAGGCAAAAACGGGTTTCCGTCATGAGCGTGACGGATTCCGGCGTTTAGATTTTGGTTCAGGAATCGCTTTTAACTCATTGAAAAATAATCATTACTATTTGAAGAAATTCACAACAGCGCGGTCGGTATATATATTTTTTAAAATATATATACCGGCTGCCGTGACCGTCGTCAGGAACGGAAAACAGGAACAGCAAAGGAAATTGTCATGGCAGAATTAATTTGGACACGGGAGATGGTCAAAGACTGGTTTGAGAGCGCCGTTTATACCCTCAAAAAAATGCCGAGAGAAAAGGTTCAGGGTTATAAAACCTATTGGCCGGGCATCAGATATACCGAAATGGAACTTTTGCAGATGGACAGTAAACCCATCCGTCTGGTAGCCAACAGTCTGGACATTGCCCGTTTGGATGCGGTGCTGGAATGGATCTATCTGGTGGATAATGTAGACCAGCGGTGGATTATCTGGCAGCGGGCCAAACGTTATCCCTGGCGGCTGATCTGCAAAAGATACGGCAAAACCAGCCGAACGCTGATTGACTGGCACAATGCCGGGATTGATGTCATTGTCAAAGTGTTGAATAATCCGAAAAGTGATCTCTTTGCCAGGAACCGCATTCTTTTAAGCAAATATTTGTCTTATTAGCTGGACTTACCAAAATGTTTCCGGCTTTGTGTTTGCTGTAACGAAAAACAGTAACAGAAAGGAAAATACAATGAGAGATGAAAACATCAAACTGACGATTGACCCGGCAGCCGGCCTTTTGAAAATCAAAATGCCGGACGGAACTGTCCTCAGGGTGGAACCGGAGAAAAGCCTGCCGATTTCGGCGGATTTGGCCGGATTTAGAATCAACGGGGAGCATTACAGCAACGGTCTGGGCGATGGATTCGGCGAAATCATTATCTTCCGCCTGCCCAAAGACCTTCAGCCGACGGAAGAAGAAAGCCGCAGGTTGACAGCCTTAAAACCGGCGATTGATGATGAAGAAGACGAAATCAGCCACTTCTTAAGTTCGGACAGCACGGCAGGACAGTTTGAAATCTGTGAGTACGACTTGGACGATCTGCCGTCTTATCGGATCAGCGGCTGTGCATCGCTGACAACATACATTTTTGACATATTCGCCATTCTCGGCAAGGGTGCCAATGTGCGGGAAATTAACAAAAACAGAAAAAAATAAGCAATTGGGGCGGTGCCGGAGATTTCCGGCACTGTTTTTCTTGACATTTTGAGCAGCACACTATACATTATAAACAACAATGAATAGTATACTACACAATAGGTGTTTTATGACAAGCAAGCAAAGTTTACCCATTCCGGTTAGGAAAGCGCTCAAAAAGCTGGGAAAAGACATTAAGGAAGCGCGTCTGCGCCGTCGGATTTCGACCATATTAATGGCGGAAAGGATCGGCACGACCAGAACAACTTTGAGAAATATTGAAGATGGACAACCTTCCGTTTCTGTCTGGCTGTATGCTTCGGCACTTTATGTGCTGGGAATGCTCGACCGGCTCAGGGATATTGCCGATATTGCCTCGGATCCGGTGGGTCAGGCTTTAAGCAGCGAAGAACTGCCTAAACGGATTTTTAACAGAAAGGAATAGCCATGGCCGATATTCTGACATATGTTTATGTTAATTACAAAGGGCAAGATATTCCCGTTGGGCGGCTGTGGTCTTATTTTAACAACGGCAAAGAAAGTGCTTCTTTCAAATATGACGAGAGTTGGCTTAAGAATCCGGAGAATTTTGAGCTTGAACCTTACTTGCCGCTGACCGAGGGAACTTTTCATACCGATACCCAAAAAAGCATCTTCGCCTCTTTTTCCGATTGTTCTCCGGATAGCTGGGGACGTCTGCTGATAAAGAAAAATGAAGAAAAACGCGCGGAAAATGAAAAAAGAGCGCGGCGGCAGTTTAATCAGATTGACTATTTGCTGGCCGTTTATGATTTCTCCCGACACGGAGCGTTACGTTTTAAGCAAACGCCGGACGGTGTGTTTTTATCACCAAAAGACAAAAAAGCCATTCCGCCGCTGGTAGAACTGCCAAAGCTTCTGACTGCATCGGAAAAGGTTTTGGATGATGATGCTTCTTACAACGACATCAGGGAATTGCTGGCTCCCGGATCATCGCTCGGCGGTGCAAGGCCGAAAGCCTCGGTAATCGACAAAGCGGGAAATCTGTGCATTGCCAAATTTCCAAAGAAAGACGATAGCAACAACAACGTTTTATGGGAAGCTGTAGCTTTGACATTGGCGGAAAAAGCAGGATTGAACGTGCAGCGGTGGGAACTGACGACAGCTCTCGGCAAAGCCGTTTTGCTGCTGAAACGTTTTGACCGGACAAGCGACGGCCAACGCATACCTTTTCTCTCGGCAATGACAATGCTGAATGCCAATGATGGAGAAAGCAACGAATACAGCTATCTTGATCTGGCAGAAATTATCAGAACCAAAGGCGTAAACGTTAGGGACGATATGAAAGAACTGTGGCACAGGATACTGTTTTCGGTGTTGATTTCAAACACCGACGATCACCTGAGAAACCATGGTTTTCTTAAGACAAGCGCCGCCGGTTGGCAGCTTTCGCCGCTTTATGATGTTAACCCCAGCAGCGACCGAACCGGAAACCTGCAGCTCAATATTGATGAAGACAGCAGTGCAGCCTCGGTAGAACTGGTTATGTCAGTCGCAGAATACTTCCGACTGAATAAGGCTGAAGCCGAAAAGATTTTGAACCAAACCCGCAGAGCCGTTGCCGAATGGCGAGACATTGCCAAAGCGCTGGGAATCGGCGCCGGGGAAATTGCCCGGATGGCGGTTGCTTTTGAAAAATGAAACAATACGCAGATGAAACGGGAACATTTACGGCAAATGCAGACATTTGGCGTTTTTAAAGCTTAAAAAGCGGAAAACTGCAGACATTTATCGAATATGGCACAAAAAATGCAGACATTTACCAAATATGGATTTTATGCAGGAAGTCTTGAGCGGGCGGTTTTGTCTTTGCCATTCATAGCAAAGGTACCAAAGTGCAGAGAATTAAGCCCAACAGGAAAATAAGCTGGACGGCATTGGGAAAAGTCAAACATTCTTAAACTTATGAAACAGGTCTTGTTTGTGCAACAAGACCTTAAAATTATGCTTTGTCTACAACTGGCTGAAGAAACGTGTCGATTTTATATTTTTTTCTTCCTGCCATATAATAAAGGCCAATAACAACAGTTGTTAAGAATTCTGAAACCGGCATTGCCAGCCAAATTCCCATAACTCCAAACAACTGCGGCATTATTAAAAATACCGGAATCAGGAAAATAAATCCTCTCAGCAAAGCAAAGACTGTTGCCGCTTTTACATTCTCAATGCTTTGAAAGTAACCGATTGCCGTCAGGTTAACGATAAAACAAACAAATCCGGCTGCAAAATAAGGCAATCCGCTGGTGGCTAACTGTGCCGACGGTGTCGAGATGTCCAAAAACAACCCGACCATAATTTGCGGTATAAAGATAAAACATGCCATAGCCAAAGCCCCTGAAACAATGGCTGTTCGCAAAGCGATTTTTTCGGCAGCGGCAATACGTTCATAATTCGCCGTACCGTAATTGTAACTGATAATCGGCTGTGCAGACTGCGCAATGGCATTTCCAACCATAAAGACAAACGGCATATAATAGCAGCTGATACCGAAAGCGCCAACCCCGTTGTCACCTAAATAGTGCATAAAAACATGGTTACCCATAAACATCAGCACGGCCATAGTCGCTTCAGCCAAAAGTGCCGATACGCCGATATAACACTGTCCCGCTATATTTTTGAAAAACAGGTAAGCTCCTCTTACCCCAATCATAACAGGGTACAAACGCAGGGATTTTGCCTGGAATAGCAAGTACCACGCAGACAAGATACCTCCGGAAACAATGCTGACAGCTGTTGCCAACGCAGCTCCGCCAACCCCCATTTGCATCGGAAAAACGAATAGCCAGTCTAAAATAATATTAATGGCTGAAGAAATAAAACTGTACCACATTGCCAGTTTGGGCGCACCGTCAAGACGGATAACAAACATGGAAATGAGAATTATCATTTCAAAAACCAGCGACGGAATAAACCAAAACAGATAATCTTTAACCAAAGGCAGTAAATAGTCAGAACTGCCAAGAATATATGCCGTTTTATCCAGATTAAACATCATTAAAGCCGAAAGCGCAACCGTTACCACCGAGACAAACAATAATGACTGGGTAACATTCAAACGAGCCACTTTAACCTTGCCTTTGGATAAAGCTATTGACGCAATGACCGAACAGCCGATCCCCAGCATCAATCCTGCACCGGTAAAAATCATCAAAAGCGGAATACAAATATTTACCGCCGCAATTCCGTCACTTCCGATGCCATGGCCGATAAAAATGCCGTCAATTGCCGTCACGGCACATACGCTCAGCATGCCAAGCAGTGTCGGATAGAAAATTTTGTTAAACAAAACCGAAATTTTATCTTTCGCAAAATCCATCATTTCACCTTAATTTTATTGATATTGAAAAAAAGACACAAAAATACCGGACAGAATAATTGGTTTTACCCAGTCATCTTATCCGGTTCAATACCCTCCGATGAGGATTACAAAACTTTTCTTTACATATAGACTATAGATTTCAAAGTCAAGCTTTTTATTATAATCTTTGCCAATTTAGCTTTGGCAGACAAAGATGTAAAAACAACCCTAAAAGAGTAAATATCTTCTTTATTAGCTGGACTTATATGTTTGTTTCCGGCTTTGTGTTGTATATAAAGTAAAATCATCTGATGAAAGGAACAATATGAACAATACAAACATCTGCCTGACCATCGATCCTGAAAATAAAGCTCTGGAAATTGCTGTAGCCAACAGAGAAGCCATTAAAATCGAAGCAGAAAAGAATTTGCAGACAGTTCCCCTTGCTGCCGAAACCGAGAACAGCATAGCCGACTTCAATCACGGAGAAATTATCGTCTTCCGGCTGCAGCATATGGAATTGCCTGATGCGGATCAATGGCTGATAAGCCGGAAAGAGACAGCTGATGATGCAAAATATGAGTATTTTCTGCAGGCGGTGGATGGCAATAATTTCGTAGACATCGGCGAAGACGATTTGGACAATCCGCAATCACCTTTGGGACAAGAATTAGCTTTACTTTATGGTCAAAGAAAAAATATCACCATTATCTTTGGGAAATTCATAAAACAGTAAAAGCATTATTGGGATAATCGAGGTATGACAGATGGTTACAATATCAGAGGTTTTGATTTTACTTGAAAAAATATTTTAAAGTGTTAAAGGATAATTAACAAAAGTACAATTATGGAGTTATTAAGTTGGAAAACCTTCATAAGGGATACTTTTGCTGAGATGTTTTTTTTATTTATTCATCCATAAAAAATTTATTTCATATGAAGAAAATTATTTTGGATGCCGCATCAAACGCCTATTTGTTTGACGGCACAAGAATGGAAAACATGGGAAAAACTGAAACAATCAAAGATTTGTGGTTTGAAGATGTTTTTGCTATCGGTAAAGACATTTATCTGAAGAAAGGCGATGAATACAGTCTGTTAGCAACGGATGCTAAATTTTTTGCCTTTGGCGATGGCGATCCTTTTGCTGAAAAGCAGTTTGAAATTATCAATGGCGAATGTCTGTATGTAGAAGCCGGAACCCCTGGCATTTTGAGATTTCCGAATAATCCGGCGTATGCTTCGCTGTATGCCTCGGAAATTCCAGAACTGCAGAAAACAGGATTTGTTATTTATTCTCCAAAAAATGGATGCAGTGTTTACTTGCTGCACAATGAAGGAACGGTTGTACGTTCTGAAGCACCGGCTCTTTTTTGTGACAATGCATTATTTTGGAATGGTCACGGTTATATTTTGAAAGACGGCAAATTTACCCGCTGGCCCTGGAAACTGTTTTGTCAGAAAGATGCCTATCTGCTGATGGAACTCGATGGTATGCTTTTGGCTCTGTATGCAAACGGAAAAATTGACATGCTTGGAAGACTGAAAGAAAAAGTTCCAACTCGAAACGGCGACATTCTGGTTACGAAAAAGAACTGCGATGAATGCTGTTATTACTTAGGTGAAAATGAACCGCAACATATTGTTTCCGTTTATGATAACGAACAAAGTTACCATATCAACCATGATGGAAGCATTGAGTACAGCTACATTTTCAGGATGAGTACGTATGATCCGGACACCTATGTATCGGAAACTTACCAGCTCAAAGACGGTAGATACCAATGCGTTCATCATGAGGATCGGTAATACAGAAGAAAAAGCCCTGACGGAAAACATCCGGCAGGGCTTTTGTCGTAATAAATATGTTTAATAAATATCCTTTTAGATGTATATTATAATAAACTTCGGAGGGTATAATTATGCAGGAATGGGGAAAACGAACGGATGGGCTGACAATTTACCAATTGGCTGAACACGTTATAGTCGATACTGACGGAAATTTATATTATAGTAATGAACTGGAGCATATCTGCGTTGAAAGTCCTTTTGTCGTGGAACTTCCCTGTGATTTTGACTTTTTATCCCCAACGGCTGCCGACTATTGCAAATCCCATATTATCAATCAAGAAGACATAGCTGTACATGGCTATCATATAAATCTATTACAAAAAACCATAAGCAGAAACAGACAAGTCCCTGAAAGATTTTTTATTATAAAAGACGGAGATTCTGAGGTTTTTAAATACAAAAATTTCCGGATAACGTTTTTTTACTGTGGAATAACGATCATACAGGATCAAGTTACAGAACAAGTCAAAAAAGCTCTTAAAGCGCTGGTTAATGCCCGATTATTAATAGGGGTTGACTCCTATGAGCCTTTTGAGACGGTCGTTGCAGCCTTAAAAAGAATATCAGATAAAGCTTCAACAGAAAGCCCTGTTTCTTGAACAGGGCTTTCATTTGCCTTTTAAACAGCTGGTTGGGGTTCCAGTTCATCGGCGGTGGCATAGCCGTCTATGTCGGGATGTCTCTGCCGATGCTCTGAAAATGCAAAGATTTCGCTGATTTCAGAAGCTAAAACCCTTGATATTTTCTGAACTTCAGCTGTTGAGAGCTTTCTGTCGCCGTGTAAAAATGCTTCCAAGCTGCTTTGATTCAGACCGGTTGTCTCGGCAAGCTCGGCCGGCGTGATGCCGACAACACCGATCAGTTCATTAATTTTGTGGCCAACGATTAAATTTATTTGATTTTGATTTAATTCATACATTTTTGATCTCCGAAAGAAAAAGTTAATGACAAACAGTGAGTTTAGGCTCGGTCGGATGACAGAGCTTGCTCAAGCTAAATTCTTCGCTGAATTTTTCGAGATCAAAACAGAAAAGGGCTGCAAATTCGTCCTCATCAAAAATAGGGGCAACTTCCTGAACTTCAAGTTCTTGTTGCGATAGTCCATAGTCTCTGATAGTCCATTTATCATCATGTGTCATAATAGACTCCTTTAACTAAGGTGTTATACTGTTATTTTAATGACTTCTCTTTCTCCACCTTTTTGAATTAAGGTGGAGGAGTCTTAAAACACCGTTCATAACGCGGTCGCACATTATTTAACGCTGTCCTTTGGGGAAGCGTCTGTTTTATTCTGTGCACTCCCCCGTAAAGGTTCATGACACAGAAGTTGCGACTGATAAGTCTTCTGTAACTTACTTATGAATCTGTTTTAAGGTTCTCGAAGTCTTTACCTATAATAAGAGCAAAAGGTTTATGACGTCTTTTGCCCGTCATAATAATGACATTTTTAACAAAATGCGGTTCTACTATAAAATGTAAAAATTCTGATTTCAAGAAGAACTTTCTGTTATATGAATGCAAATATAAAATTTTCAAGCCTGTCATGTAAAAAATGATCGATATTTTTCAGAAACCAACGCGGAACCTGTCTCATCACTTGATTTTGCTTGCAAAAAAAGATTTTTATGTTAAAAAACAATTAACAAAAGTATAATTATGGAGGTATTGGGAAAAGGCTTTCATAAGAATATTTTGTGAAAATTAGTTGTTAATTTATAAAAATTTATTCGTATGAAAAAGATTATTATGGATGAAGCCGGAAAAAGCTATTGGTTTGACGGCAGAAAGTTGGAAGAAATCGGCAAAATTGAAACGTTGGAACCTCTTTGGGGCAACGTGATTGTGCGTATCGGCAATGACGTATATAGCTGTAAAGACAGCGAATTCAATCTGTTGCATGAAAATGCCGGATTGATACCGATAGTCACTTCTGACGATACAAAACAGTTTTATATGCAATCCGGTGTTTTAATGTTCCGTGAAAAGCCTGATGCAAAGCCAATCCGCTTGTCGGAACTCTTTAAGCAGAATTGGGAAAAATATCTGTTTGCCTCGAAAGGCGCACCATGTTTTGTCCTGCGGGATAACAATAAAAACAAATATGTGGAAAGCGTCTATGCTATCAACGACAACAAGGATGTCGTCAAATTGGAGGGAGATTTCAGGGATTTTCCCGAAGAAGGAAATTTTGTCTGGAATTGCAGATATTATGAAACTTTTCCAATAAATGCCAGAGAATATGGTCTAAAGATTTGGCCATGGAAACTGATTTATAAAACTGATTATTATCTGGTTTTGGTGGCTGCCAGACATTGTTTTGCTCTGTTTGCCGATGGTAAGTTCCTGGATTTGCAGAATGCTTCGGCGGTGGTAAACACAGAAGCAGCAGATATCCTGACCGCAGAGAATACTTGTTGGCATTTGGGCGTGGACTTCATTGAGGAAATTGTCAGTTGTCAGTTCCACAATGAAAGTTATTCGGTGCGCACTGACGGAATCGTCAATTTTACAACAAGGATTGAGCTGGGTTCTGCTTATATACCTTCATATGAGGATGAAGAAACCTTATATGGAATTAGAAACGGGCATTATACCACAGTAAATTCCAATCAAGAGTAATCGGATAAATCTGAAATTAAAGAAACAGCGCTATTTTTATAGCGCTGTTTCTTTATATCGATACGGCTAAAAAACAAGATTTGTATTGAATTTTAATTCCTTAACTGTATAGTAAAGCCATATATATAAAATGTATTCGACATAAGAAAGGAAAAAGCATGGAAATATGGGGACAAACAGACGAAGGCCAAGACATTTACAAAATAAATGAGGTCTTCGGCGTTACGGAAACCGGAGAATTGTTAGAGCTCAATGATATTGAAGCAGCCTCTCCCGATAATGCTTTGGTGGTTGATATTTCCGATGATTATGATCCTACGGCTCCTGATGCGGCAGAATACTGCAAGAATCATGTTGTTGATTTGGAAAACATGACCGTTGACGGTTATAAAATTAACCTGATTGAACGGACGATTGACGGCGAACCTTTTGTCATTGCCACCGACGACGAGGATTTGGATGATGATGAGCCGGAAATTATTGAATACAACGATATTACGATGTCAGTTTATACGGACGGGGCAATTAACTTTTCTTTCAAAAATGCCATAGAGAAAACAAAGAAAGCAAGCGGTTCAACGTTTGAGAATGTGATAAAAGCGATGCAGGACATTCCGGCAGAAACCGAGAAAAGACTTTTGGCAATCGCCAAAGCCTTGTATCATCAAGTAGATTTTTATATACCGTTTGCGGAAGTTAAAATGCAGGGGCGTGTTTGATTGAAAAACAAGCCAGGCGGTGGAAGAAAAAGCCCGGAGACGTCTCCGGGTTATTTTTTTGCTAAAAAAGCCTTTTTTCCGTCTGTTTAGATGAAATACAGCTTAAAGCCTTATTCCACAAGGGATTGCAGCGGACCTGACAGATGGAAATTTTTCAGACAGCAGGCTGCAAAGGCCCGGATTTCCTTGAATCGTACTTCACATATTCTTTTACTTCACATATTTGCAAAAATGGTTTATCAAATCAGGTATAATCGGGGCGTTGTATAGATACCGCTCCGGCGAAAAAGGAAAATCCCCCTCAAATGATCATCACCGAACTCCAAATAAATGACGCTGCGGAAAGGCAGCTGCATCTGATTGCTTCGCGGCAAATTCCCTTTGCCGTGGCGGCTTCTCTGACGGCTGTGGCAAAGATTGCCCAAGCCGAAGTGCGTGATCATATCAACGAAACCTTTACCATTCGCCGTAAAAGCGGTGGTTTTGCCAGCAGCATTGCCGTTAAACCGGCAACCAAGCAAAGCCAGACCGCAGAAGTTTATACAATGGCCCGATTTGCAGCTTTACAGCAAGTCGGCGGGTTGCGGCAGCCACAGGGAAGCAACTTGGCAATCCCTTCCTACCAGAATCTGAGCGAGGTTAAGTTGCGGCGGTCAGTACGCAGTATTGCCGATGCCTTTGAAATAAAACTCCAAGACGGTCAGACGGCTTTAGTTCGGCGCAAAGGAAAAGGCCTGCAGTTTCTTTATTTCCTCAGAAAACAGGCTGATGTTCCGAAACGCTTCAAAATGATTGAAATTGTTTTGGAAACAGCCAAACGGGAGTTTGGGCGGACATTAGAAGCTAAAGTGCGTGAACTATAAGAATTCTTTCAAATCCGGATGCTGACGGACTTTTTCCTGAATCTGGCGGAGCGACTGGGGATTAAGCCTGCGCATAACAGTTTTGCGGTGGCTATGATTGTAAACGTCTCCGGTTCGGATATCTAAAACTTGATTGCCGTGATGTCCGTGCAGGCGAAACGGCCAAGGATCATCTTCAGCGCTTAAGTGAAAGCGCCAGCGATAGGTATCAATCGTTGCCGTCCCTTCATAAAGGTCAGCATCTTCCGGATTGGGATCTTCAACGGCCAATAGAAAAAATGATTCATAAATACGGCTTAGGGAATTGAAAAAAGATTCTATTGCCGTAATATCGTCGAACTCCCCGCACAAACAGAGGGCATAATCACAAGTGCGGATTTGGATGTTAATTTCGGGAAAGGCGACACAAAGTGCGGAATGGTACTTTTTATCAACCGGAATGTTCATTTGTATTTGGTGCTTTTCCCGTTTTGGGCAGAAATGAAGCTTTCCGCAAAATCTGCCGTTGAAAAACAGATATTCGTTGACGACTTTTATGAGCGCATTGTCGCCATAGGTTTTGATTTTATGGTATTGGGCAGAATTATTTGACATCGCTGTCCAGGCTGAAAAACAGGGTGTCTTCCTGTGATATCTTGATATTTTGTGTCTGAGTATTGACAATGATCGGCTGCGACGGATCTATGTCCAAGGTCGTGCCATTTGGCCTGTTAGGCTGTACCGATTTGAAATCTATAGAAAGAATCGGCGAGCTACGACCATCTGCATCAGAAATATAGGCGTTGCGCCCGATAAACTTAATTGAATACTGTTTCATTCATGCCTCCGTCGCGTATTAAAAAATAAAAATCAGGAATGGGCAAGAAAAACCGGACGGTTACTAACTTTAATATAACTTAATAAAGTATGTTTCAGGCGTCATTAGAAAGTAAGACTGCCTCAAAGTGCTGTTGGGCTTTCCATTTAGATTTAAGCGGAGAGCCGAAAAACACATATTTTTTATTTATTTCGTTGAAAAAAGGTACTGTCGGAAGATTTTTCGACGCGGGTAACGCGAACCCCGCCGCGTCGCTACCGACAGACTAAAAAAAGGGTTCGCACCAAGTTCGCACCGAATTTGCGCCAAAGCCTTATAATATAAGGCTTTGCGCGGATATTATTATAAAAGAGACAGGTTCGCACCTGATATTATCAAAACCGTTGCCCAGTAAGGCATACAAAAGAATTTTTGTAATAACAGTAAAGGTTCGCAGTTGCGAACCTCTTTTTTATATAAGGAAGCAAGAATTGTGGATATACCTACCTGCCGAGTGTTATCACTCTGTTCCGGGGTCGGAGGTCTTGACCTTGGACTTAAACTCGCAATGCCAACTAGCCGAACAGTCGCTTATATGGAGATCGAAGCCTATGCGTGCGAAATTTTGGTTAAACGCATGCAAGAAAAAGTCTTGGATCCAGCACCTCTTTGGGCAAATGTCAAATCCTTTGATGGCAAACCGTGGCGTGGAAAAGTGGATATTATCACTGGCGGATATCCGTGCCAACCGTTTTCAGTTGCAGGAAAGAAACTCGGAGAAAAAGATCCCAGACATCTCTGGCCCCATGTGCGGAGAATTGTTTCCGAGGTTGAGCCAACGCTCTGTTTCTTTGAAAACGTCGGCGGACATCTACAGCTGGGGTTTGAGCAAGTCCATGATGACCTACAAGGACTGGGTTACAAAGTTAAGGCAGGCTTGTTCACTGCGGAAGAAGTCGGTGCTCCGCATCGCCGTGAACGGCTCTTTATCTTGGCCTACCGTGATGACAGCAGATGCAACGGTTGCGGAAACAATCACGCCCAACGACAGGTATGTCCAAACCAAGAACGGCACCCTGCGCCGATACATCAAGAGCGGACACAACTGCAGTCTGGGATTAGCGAGAACAGCACGTCTCTGGCCGACGGTGCTGGTATCGGAAGCCAACGGCGCTTCGCTCAAAAAAGTTCAGACCGGGTATTCGCGAAGTCGTCTGAAAGAGGAAGTTTTGTTGTGGAAACAGCCGAAGAGATGGCGGACACCGAATGCCTCGGATGCCGAGGGCGGCGTTATGGAGATCAGAACGGGAACTTCTGCCCGGATAAAACTTCGCGATCATTCCGTACATGTTGCCAATTGCCTCTGTGGCCACCCAGACCAAATGACTTTGATGACTGGCGAAATATCCCAGAGAACCTTAAACCCGCGATTTACCGAATGGCTAATGGGCTGGCCGACCGGGTGGACAGAGTTAGAGCCTGCGGCAACGGCGTGGTGCCTCTGGTGGCGGCGTATGCGTTTACAGTTCTTACGTCTAACCTTGAATTTACAACAACAGGTATCTTAAATGAACGAGAAAGTTAAATTAAAAGTTGAATATGTCAAACTGGAAGAACTCATCCCCTTTGAGTTAAATGCCAGAACACACTCTAAGGAACAAGTCGGACAGATTGTCAATTCCATCGGAGAGTTCGACTTTGTAAATCCTATTCTGGTCGGTGTCGACAATATGATTATTGCCGGTCATGGGCGTTTGATGGCAGCAAAAAAAGCAGGATTGGAAACGGTTCCGATTATCCGATTGCCTCATCTTGACTATAACCAATGCATGGCTCTGTCTCTGGCAGATAATAAAATTGCCGACAATGCCGGTTGGGATGAAGAAAAAATCGTTGAAATCCTTGGAAAACTTGAGGATGCGCATTTCAACATTGATATTTTGGGCTTTTCCAACAAAGAGCTTGAAAATTATCGGGATGAGTTTGACACCAATGATGAAGAACTTGAATTTGAAAACGAAGTCCCTGATTTCGTGGAAAAACCAGTTGCCCGGCGCGGGGATGTTTGGATTTTAGGCGATCACCGTTTATTGTGCGGCGACGCAACAAGCCAGACAGACGTTGAAAAAGTTATGGACGGCGAAAAAGCGCAAATGGTTTTCACCGATCCGCCATATAACGTGAATTACGGAAATGCCTTGCGAGATAAACTGGCAGGAAAAGAAGGCGAACGCTCAATTCTGAATGATAATCTTGGCGAGGGTTTTCCTGCTTTTCTGTATGACTTCTGCTGCAATATCCTTGATGTCAATGTTGGCTCTTTTTATATTTGTATGGGCGGGTCGGAGTTGCACACTCTGTACCAAGCCTTTACGGCGGCCGGTGGCAAATGGGAGGCCTACATTGTCTGGGTTAAAGACAAATTTACGCTTTCGCGTTCCAAACACCAACACCAGCATGAATGGATTTTATTCGGCAACCCTTATGAAGAACAGCATGAGGAAATCCTTTTAGGTGCGAAACCAGGTACGGCTCCGGCCTGGTATGGCGGACGAAATCAAACAGACGTGTGGGAATTTCCCCGGCCACAAAAAAGCGCTCTGCATCCGACAATGAAGCCTATCGCACTGGTTGAAAGAGCCATCCGCAATTCCAGCCGGGTAACAGACATCGTCTTGGATACCTTCGGCGGCAGCGGTTCAACGCTGATTGCCTGTGAAAAAAGCGGTCGGCGCTGCCGGATGATTGAACTCGACGAGAAATACGTCGATGTCATCATTAAGCGCTGGGAAGAATACTCCCGAAAAAAAGCCGTTCATGAACAAACCGGCAAAAGTTATGAAGAACTTAAGATTGAAAGAGAAAAGGAAGAAAAACTCACAGAAAAGGCTCCTGAATAGACAGGAGCCTTACTTTTTACGGGATAGCAATGAAATTCTTGGCTTGGTTTAGTTGTGGGGTTACGTCGGCAGTTGCCTGTAAACTGGCGATTGATAAATATGGCGATGATGTTGACATCTGGTATATCGAAACCGGTGCGGCTCATTCGGACAACCAACGATTTATTGAAGACTGCGAAAACTGGTATGGCAGAAAAATTCTGACAGCACGGCATCCTAAGTTTAAGAATCCTTTGGAAATTGCTGCTATTGAAGTTTTTAATACACCGTGGGGTGCTCCCTGTACTAAATACTTAAAAAAGGAAGTTCGCCAGAGAATTGAAAAAAATTACACTCAACCGATTCACGTATTCGGCTTTGAGTATAATAAAAAAGAAATTAACCGAGCCTTTAGGTGGAAGCAGCAGAATTCCTCAAGAGTTTATTTTCCGCTTATTGAACAAGGGTGGAATAAACGGCGTTGCCTGCAGGAACTTTTACTTAACAAGATTGAAATCCCGGCCATGTACCGGCTGGGATACAATAACAACAACTGTATCGGCTGTTTCAAAGGCGGTAAAGGGTATTGGAACAAAATACGGACAGATTTCCCGGACGTTTTCAGGCAGACTGCCGATTTGGAACGGAAAACCGGACATACCTGCCTCAAAGATCGTGGCAAACAACTCTATCTGGCTGAATTAGAACCAGATGCAGGTAAACACCAAAGTATCGATATCCCCGAATGCGGAATATTTTGTGAACTTGAAATGGCCGGATTGCCAATCAAAAATATTAACGAAATTTTAGAATTTATAAAATTTAACCCGGAAAACCAATGAATACAGCAAAATAAACTGTGATAAACAAATGATGAAAACATGGAAATCTCGATTAGAGCTTATGCCGCCCGCAAAGGTATCTCCGATACCGCTGTTCGTAAGGCAATCAAATCCGGGCGGATAACGCTCACCAAAAACGGGAAAATCAATCCGGCGTTGGCTGACCGGCAATGGGAAGCCAACACTGACCCCGCTCAAGTTTATGCTATTAAAGAGGATTCACCAGCACGAGCCGTTTCTTCTGAAACGGCATCATCGGCAAGTTCTGGCGGCATCGGCGTTTCTTACCAGCAAAGCCGGGCTATTCGGGAAGCCTACGAAGCCCGACTTAAAAAATTAGAATTTGACGAACGCACCGGAAAGTTGATTTCCACGGAAACCGTCCAACGGGAAGCCTTTAATGCCGCGCGGAAAACCAGAGATATGATCCTGAATGTCCCGGACAAGGTCATTCCGCTGCTGATTGGCAAGACTGACATCCATGAAATGAAAGAGATTTTACGGAAAGAACTGCTGCGAACCTTAGAGAATCTGGCGAATTTGTTTGATGGAAATCGAGACTGACAGCTTTTTCAACTACGGATTTGCAAAAGGAATACGCCCAGATCCGGACTATACCGTCGACGAATGGGCCGATGCGCACCGCATTTTATCTTCTGTATCTTCAAGCGAACCCGGGCCGTGGCAAACCTCCCGCGTTCCGTATCTTCGGGAAATCATGCGTTGCCTGTCTCCCTCGCATCCTTGCGAGCGTGTCATTTTAATGAAAGGCGCCCAAATCGGCGGTACCGAATGCGGCAATAATTGGATGGGATTTGTCATCCACCATACTCCCGGCCCGATGCTGATTGTCAATCCGACGGTTGAAATGGCCAAACGTACCTCAAAAATGAGGATTGATCCGGCAATTGACAACTGCCCGTCACTCAGGGAATTGGTCAAAAGCCCGCGAACCAGAGACAGCGGCAATACGGTCTTAATGAAAGAATTTCCCGGCGGCGTTTTGGTTTTGACTGGAGCCAACTCGGCGGTCGGCCTGCGTTCCATGCCTGTCCGCTATTTGTTTTTGGATGAGGTCGACGGATATCCGAATGATGCCGGGGACGAAGGCGATCCGGTAGATTTGGCCATCCAACGTACGGCAACATTTTCGAACCGCAAGATTTTTCTGGCTTCTACCCCGACGCTCAAGAACTACAGCCGGATTGAAAAGGCTTTTCTTGAGGGAGATCAGCGTTACTTTTTCGTTCCCTGTCCGGTTTGCGGTGCAATGCAAACCTTAAAATGGGCAAATATCAAATTTGAAAGCGGACACCCGGAAACGGCATGTTATGAATGCGAAAAGTGCAAATCGCTATGGCAAGACTATCAAAAAGCCGAGATTTTGCAAAAAGGCGAATGGATAGCAACGGCTCCAGACCGCTCAAACGGCAAAATTGTCTCATTCCACCTGTCCTCGCTCTACAGCCCGCATGGTTGGACATCTTGGGGAGACATAGCCAGTGAGTTTGTCAAAGTCCATAAAGACCCGGCTCGTTTGCAGGTTTGGACGAATACCAAACTGGCAGAAACTTGGGAAGATCAGTCCGGAGAATCCATAGATCCGACCGGATTGATGTCACGGCGAGAAAATTACGGCCCGAAAATCCCGATGAATGTGGTTATTCTGACCTGTGGCGTTGACGTGCAGGATGACCGCCTGGAATTGGAGATTGTCGGTTGGGGCAAAGATGAAGAATCGTGGTCGATTGATTATCACGTCTTACACGGAGACCCGTCAACACCTCAGCTCTGGGATGATTTGGACAGCATTTTGCAAAGGACATATGAGCATGAACGTAATATTGCACCTCTTTCTATTGCTGCAACTTGTATTGACAGTGGTGGTCATTATACAGATCACGTTATTACATTCTGCGGTGAAAGACTGCATCAGCGCGTGTTCGCAATCAAGGGAAGCAGTTCGGGCTTTGGTGTACCGATTTTTCCAGCGAGAGCCTCCCAAAACAAAAGATTGAAGAAACCAGTGTATGTTATTGGCGTGAATGACGCCAAACAAACGCTCATGCAACGACTGCGAATTAAAGAACCCGGACCAGGATGCTGGCACTTTCCGATTGACCGGGATGCCGAATGGTTCACACAGGTTACGGCAGAGGTTATCAAAACCCGGATGGTTAAAGGACGGCCGGTTCGGGAATGGGTACCCAGAACAGAAGGACATCCCTGTGAAGCCTTGGACTGCCGCGTTTATGCTTTTGCAGCGTTGCGCGGGTTAATGCGAAATTGGAAGTTTGACCTGAATGCTGCATTTGAACGTCTCCAAAGCTATCCACTTAAAAACGGTCAAATTCCGGCAGGTAAAGCCGTTAGTCAAACAGCAGCTGCTCCGACAATTCGGTCGAGAGTTAGAAGTAAAGGAATCAGTTTATGAAATCTTATAAAGAACAGCTTGAAGAAATCCAAAAAGCGATTTCGGATATTCTTTCCGGTGCGCAGGAAGCTTCTTACAACGGGCAAAAAGTCAAAAAAGCGGACTTAAATGTCCTGTTTACGCAAGAAAAGTATTTGCGGGGCAAAGTTTCCCGCGATCCAAGCGGCGGTGGAGACGGAGAGTCCGGCGGCGGCACCAGCAGCGGCCGCAGCGGCATCCGTGTTCGCGGTATTACTCCGGTATAATGGTCAGGCAATATGAAAAAACTTGAAATAAAACCAAATTTTATTGACAAAGCGTTCTCGTATTTTGCACCGGTTCACGGATTGCGACGCTTGGAAGCCCGTACCCGGATGGCTATGGTAGGCGGATATACCGGAGCAAGGCTCGACCGGCGGCAAACAAAAGCCTGGCGGACAGCTGACGGCTCTGCGGACAATGTAACTTTGCCGGATCTGCCGATGTTGCGTGAACGGTCGCGAGATTTGCTGCGCAATGCACCACTGGCAACCGGTGCGGTCAATACGGTGGTCACCAATGTTGTCGGTACCGGACTTCGGGTACACAGCAATATTGACCGTGAGGTCTTGAAACCGTTTATGAAAACCGAGGAAGCTTTTGACAAATGGGAACGGGAAGCCGAAAGAATCTTCCGGCACTGGGCGGAAAGCACAAATTGCGATGCTACGCGCTACCAAACTTTTACGGAACTGCAAAACCTGATTATCCGCTCCTGTTTGGAAAGCGGCGATATTTTTGTTGTCCGCCGCTACATTAAACGGCCCAATGCTTTGCTGGGCTTGAGTCTGCAGTTGGTTGAAGCTGACCGGGTGGCAAATCCGAATTTTCAAATGGATACGTCAAAACTCAGCGGCGGCGTGGAACTAGACGATAACGGAGCGCCGGTTGCTTATTATATATATAAGCGTTTTCCCGGCGATTATACCGAAGGAAGCAACGAATATGTCCGGGTTCCGGCTTTCTCAAAAGACGGAGAGCGGCAGGTGTACCATATTATGAACCGTATCCGTCCGGGATTGACCCGCGGTGTTCCTTACCTGGCACCGGTTATCGAAACACTCAAACAACTCGATAAATATTCGGAAGCCGAGATTATGTCTGCCGTGGTTTCGGCAATGTTTACCGTCTTTGTCAAGAGCGAATCTGAAGACGGGCTGGCTCCCTTTGGCGGGCAAACCGACAGCACGAATGACAATGATTATAAGCTTGGCGTAGGTGCCATTCTGGATTTGCAGCCAAACGAAAGTATTGAAATTGCCGATCCTAAGCGTCCGAATCAGGCGTTTGACCCATTTGTCCAAGCTGTTTTGCGACAAATCGGTGTTGCGTTGGAATTGCCTTTTGAAATCCTGATCAAACACTTTACCGCCAGTTATTCCGCAGCACAGGCGGCATTGGTGGAAGCCTGGAAGTTCTTTTCGGCACGACGGCGATGGCTGGCAATCCAATTCTGCAAGCCGGTTTATGACATGGTTATCAGTGAAGCAGTAGCAAGGGGCATCTTAGATGCCCCTTGTTTTTTCTCGCATCCGCTTATTCGGGAAGCTTATCTCGGCGCAGATTGGGTCGGGCCGCCTCGCGGACAGATTGATCAACTCAAGGAAATCAAAGCCGCAGAAAAGAGAATAGAAATCGGAGTTACAACCTTAGCTGAAGAAACAGCAGCTCTGACCGGCGGCGATTGGGAGCGGAAACATCCGCAAACAGCAAAAGAGCATATGATGCGCAAATCATTAAAATAAGGAAAACCAATGAAAAGTTTATTATCACTCGGCAAATATTGGGCAATTGAGCCTGATACCTTTAATAATCTGGAAGCGTTAGTTTCAAAGGATGCTCCGGTTTTGGAGAATACGCGAACCGTCCGAATCCAAAATGGCGTGGCAGTTATCCCGGTCAGCGGAGTTATTACCGGCAGGATGGACTTTTTGACCTATGTTCTCGGCGGTACGGCACTTGATATTCTGGCGAAAGATTTCCGAACCGCTTTGGAAAACAGCGATATTTGGGCAATTATACTTGATTTTGACAGTCCCGGCGGAATTGCTGTCGGACCGGCAGAAATGGCTGATATGATTTTCAATGCGCGCGGAAACAAGCCAATCATCTCATATGTTGGCCGAAACTGCTGCTCGGCAGCTTATTGGTTGGCCTCGGCAGCAGATAAGATTGTTGCACATCCGGCGGCTTTGCTCGGCAGCATTGGTGTGGTCACCGCCGTACCGGTGCAGGAACAGCCGGACGAAAGTGGCACTAAATGTTATGAAATCGTTTCTTCTAACGCCAAAGCAAAACGCCCGGATCCGCGCACGGAAGACGGAATCAAAACAATTAAGGCAGAGCTTGACGCTCTGGAAGCACAATTCATCGGCAGCGTTGCCAAATTTCGCAACATCTCGGAAGAAAAAATCCGAAATGATTTTGGCAAAGGCGCCGCCATGATAGGCCATGAAGCTCTCCAACGAAGCATGGCCGACGAGCTTGGCTCGTTTGAGAGCGTTCTTGCTTCTCTAACTGTAACCTTTAAAAATGAAAGAAACATAACTATGGATAAGAAAACAGACACTCCCGCTGCTCCGGAGATTACGGCTTCCTATATCCAAAGCCAATATCCCGAAGTTGCAAAAGCCATTGCAGATGAAGTCTATAATAAAGGCATGGCAGATGGCAACAAAACAGCTGAAGAATCCTATAATAAAGGTGTTTTAGCCGAACGTGAACGTATCCTGGCAATTGAAAAAATTGCCATGCCCGGCCATGAAGATTTGATTGAAAAAGCCAAAGCTGACGGTTCCGTGACGGCGGAAACCGTCGCAATGCAAATGGTAATGGCCGAAAAGAAACGAGGCATAAGTCATCTTGCCAGTTTACAAACTGCCGAAAAAGAACTTCCGCCGATCCCCGAAGCTCCGGCTCCAACTGCTTCGGAACAGATTGATTCCGAAGCCCCTCTGGAAGACCGAGCCAAAGCCGAATGGAATAAATCCGCTGATCTCCGCAGAGAGTTTGCCAATGAGTTTGAAGACTATTTGGCCTACAAGCAGGCGGAAGAAAACGGTTCGGTCAAAATTTACTCAACCCGTAAGTAAAGGAAAATCAATATGGCAAAATTAACCAATGATATTGCCCGGACTTATGAACTGGGCGATACAAGCGAATATCCCATGCTCGGCGGAGAAATTATCTATGAAGGTGCTGCCGTAGGGATTAACAGTAACGGATATGCCCATGCGTTGCAAACCGGCGATAAATTTGCCGGATTTGCCGAGGAACGGGTAGATAATACTTCCGGAACGGACGGACAAAAGACAATTCGTACCAAATTTAAGGGAACGGTTGTCCTTCCGGCCCCCAGTGGTGTATCTCTGACTGATGTCGGTTCAAATTTGTTTGCCTCAGATGACAACACGTTTACGACAACCTCTGCCAGTACACCGTATATCGGCAAAATCCGCCGCATATCCGATAACGAAATCATTGTAGATTTTCAGGCTTTTGCCGACGCTGTGCCGACAGCCTAAAGTCTATTTTCCCCTTACATATTACAAAGGAATTAAAGAATGAGTGCATCTGCATTATCATCAAGAGCCATTATCGGCTCTTTTTACCGTAGACTGAAACAGGATACGGGAATGAAATGGGTTGCGGCAATCAGCAACTATTTTCAATCAGATCAAGACAGCGAAACCTATAACTGGCTTGGACAAGTTCCGGTCATGAGAGAATGGGCCGGTGGCCGACAGGCAAAAGGCTTTACGACCAACGGATTGACGATTGAAAACAAGCATTTCGAAGCAACGCTTGAAATTTCAACCAAAGACATCCGCCGTGATAAAACCGGTCAGATTAAAATCCGTATTAACGAATTGGCCGATCGAACGAACTCCCATTGGGCGCAGTTGCTGTCAAAACTTATTATAAATGGCGAAAGCACTGTATGTTACGATGGGCAGTATTTCTTTGATACAGACCATGAAGAAGGAAACTCCGGGCAACAGAGCAACAAAATCACCTATACAGCCGAAGCCGGGGAAACATCTTTGAAAGAAGACCTTTTCCGCCGAGCTATGTTAAAAGGAATCGAAAATATCCTGTCATTTAAGGATGATCAGGGCGAACCTTTTAATGAAAATGCCAGCCGTTTTCTAATTATGGTACCAACAACCATGTGGCACGTTGCGAAATCGGCAATTGCCGTGCCTTTGGCCGTTGGCGGCGGTACCAACCCGATTAAAGTTCTTGACGAACTTGACATTACTCTGGTTCAAAACCCGCGCTTGACCGGTTGGGAAAACAAGTTTGTGGTTTTCCGCTGCGATTCTTCGGTTCAGGCTTTTATCCGCCAAGAAGAAAAGGATGTGGAATTGCAGGCTATTGCTGAGGGTTCCGAATTGGAATTCAAAGAAGGCAAGCACTGGTATGGTGTTGATACCTGGCGCAACGTCGGTTATGGATACTGGCAGAATACCTGCCTTGTCTCCATTGAATTGGCAGGTGACTAATGGTGAAATATATTGTTACCGGTTCCAAAGTTGTCTTTGGAACCGGGCTTGTTCTGGGACTTTCCGACGAACAAGCCAAAATCAGATCCTTACAGCTGAAAAAATCAGGCAAGAACTACCAAGTGCTGAGCAATGTTGAATTTAAAAAAGGCGAAGTCATTGATATCGTCACTAAAAATTTAACAAAAGCCACGCTTGGACAGTTGGAATTGGCAGAACATCAGGAAAAAAACATTCCGCCAAAGGAAAAGGCTGCTCCTGCGAAACCTACGGCTCCAACCAAACCTGCTGCGACAAAATCATCGCCGAAAAAGGCTGAACCGAAAAAGGCTGAACCGAAAAACGCAGAACAAACAGAAAAACCTAAAGATGTTTGATTTTGATAAATTCATCAACCGCCCCTGTATTGGAGAAGGCCATGTAGAGGGCATTTTCGGCAGAAAAGCCCTCTATATCCCGGATAATAAGGAGTTTCAGCCTTTTGACATTTTGGTTGACTTTCACAAAGGCTATCAGGAAGTCAAGCTCAAAACAGCCGAAGCTCCGGTTACTTCAACGGAAATCGCGGCTTTTATCAGGCTTTGCGAAATGCCGGAGAATTATCCCAAGATCCTGCAGGGAGACCATTTGCAAGTCGAAAATCAGACATTTGACATCATAAACGTGGAATATCACATTCCCGGAACAGAGAAAGTTGTCCTCCATGAGCAATGCGCCTCATCCCCGTTGTATTATCCGTAAAGCCGTTGTCGAGAAATTGAAAGAATCCGATACTCTGGCCAAAGACCATGTTTACGACAGCCGGGTCAAACCATTGTTCGACCAGCATCTGCCTGCGCTTCTGGTTTACACCCGAGACGAAAAGGTCTTGGAAAACCAGTATGACGGCGACGGGTTTTTCCCCTACAAACGGCAATTGGACATTGCCGTTGAGGGGATTCTGGCAAACAGCCCGGATCTGGATGAGCTGATTGACAAGCTGGCTCTGGACATAGAATACGCATTGCTCGGCTTTGAAATTCCCGGCTTTCTGAATGCCGTCATCAAAATGATTTCGACGGAAACGGATGTCGTGATTGACGGAGCGCATTGTTATGGCGCGGTGCGAATCAACTATACCATTACCTATTACACAGCAACAAATAAGGAATAAACAATGAAACTGAGAATCTTGAGAGATGTTCACAATCACAAAAAAGGCGAAGTCAAAGATATCAAAGAAGCCGAGGCTAAAGCTTTACTGACGCAGGGATATGCCGTGCGCGTAGTCAATAAATTTGCAAAAAAACAGACGTCTTCGGCTCCGATTAAGACCGACAAGAGTAAAATCAAGGGCTTAAATCGTGGACTTTGAAGATAAATACGAAATCGCGGACTTGCGGCGGAGATTGAGCAATTTATTAAGAATTGGCACAATTTCCGCCGTTAATTATAAGGAAGCCGTGGCACGGGTTAAAATCGGAGATTTGGAAACGACTTGGCTGCCGTGGCTGCTCCGGGATGGCGATGACAAGGCTTGGCATGGCGTAGACCTCAATGAACAGGTTTTGGTTTTATCTCCCTGCGGCGACCTTAATCAAGGGTTGATTTTGCCAAGCGTTTATAAAGAACCGATTTCCGATGACGGTAATCTTCTGCTCTGGCGGTTTAAGGATGGCTCGATTATTTCCTTTAATCGCAGCAGCGGAGAGCTGAATGCACAGATTACCGGAAATGCCGTAATTATTTCTCAAAAATCTATAACCGCCGAAACAAAAGTTTCAGCGGTTATTAAATCTCCGAAAATCACTTTGGACGGCGACGTAGAAATCACCAAAAGCCTCACAATCGCTCAAAATCTGACGACTTCCGGCACTGTCAGCCTCAGCGGCGGTACGCCGGTTGCCCGTGTCGGCGATGCGGTTTCCGTCGATGCGAATACCCATCAAGGTACGATTTTGGCCGGTTCGGCAAAAGTAAAGGCGGGATAAATGCGCGGCATGAATGACAGAACGGGCAAGCACAATGACGGGTTTGAATATCTGAAGCAGAGAATCCGAGACATTCTCTCCACGCCGCTCGGCTCAAGGGTTATGCGCCGCCACTATGGTTCTGAGCTGTTCAAAAGAATTGATAATCCGACCAACGGCGAACTGATTGCCAACATCTATTCCGACTGTGTCACGGCTCTTTATAATTTTGAACCGGAGTTTGAAATCGTAAGCGTTACCGTGGTTTCCATTGACCGCGGCAGGATCATTTTGGATTTGGAAGGACAATTTCTCTCCAACGGCGAAGTTGTCAAATTGGATAACATTGAAATCAAAGGAATCTAAAGAATAATGTCGAATTCTTCCGTCATTGACCTGTCTAAGCTGCCGACCCCGAAGGTCATTGAAGAATTAGACTATGAAGCCCTGTTTCAGGAATATTTAGACGATTTTACGGCTCGAGATGAGGAATATGACGGTTTGCTTGAAAGCGACCCGGCTATTATTATCCTTGAAGTCATGGCCTACCGTGAAATGTTGGTTCGCAAAAGAATCAATGAATCTGCCAAAGCGACCTTATTGGCTTTTGCAACAGGTTCCGATCTTGATCAGATTGTGGCGGAATACGGCGTTGAACGTCTGGAAGGCGAAAAAGATGACCGCTTGAGAATGCGTGGACAGATGGCTTTGGATGGTTTTTCGACTGCAGGGCCGATTGACGCTTACAAATTCTTTGCACTTTCTGCTTCAGTAAAGGTCAAATCGGTCGACGTTCGCAGCGATGAACCGGGAAAAGTTATTGTAACCATCCTCTCAACAGAGGGCGACGGTACTGCTGTTCGCCGGGAAAGCGTACCCGAAAACAAAATAACGGTAACCGACGGGAAAGCGACGCTGTCCGGCAAAAGTATTGACCATCTGGTTGTCAAAGATGTTTCCGGCGGACAGACATACAAAGAAAACTTTGACTACACTTTTGATAAAGCAAATTCGCTGCTTGCAGTTACTGTTGACTCCAAAATATCAAATAACACCGAGCTGCTGGTTTCCTATGAACGGGCAGATGTACTGGAACTGGTAGAGCTGGCGCTCAACCATGAGGATGCCAGACCGCTGACCGACCATGTGAGTGTGGTTTCGGCGGAAATTATCAAATACAGCATTTCGGCACATATTACCGTTTACTCCGGCCCGTCATTCTCGGTAGTAGAAGACGCTGCCAACGATGCCATTAAGATATATACCAATGAACGCCACGCGATGGGCGAACTGGTAGCTATTTCCGGCGTTTATCAGGCTTTGCACGTCAACGGCGTCAAAAAAGTCCAGCTTGATCAGCCGTTACAGGATATTGAGACAACCAAATTGCAGGCAGCTTATTGTGAAAAAATCAGCTTAACAATGGAAATTTTTAATGAGTAACGAATTCAAGAGCCTGTTACCGCCAAATGCTTCAAAATTACTGAGAGATTTAGAGAAAACCGGCAGCAGGCTTTCCTTTCTGGAGATTCTAAACCGTTACCTGCGAAATCCGGAAAAATGTCCGGAACATCTTCTGCCATGGCTGGGTTGGGCTTTATCGGTGGACGTTTGGAATGAAACCTGGGCGGAATCTATCCGGCGCAATGTCATTAAGGCCAGTATCAGTGTTCATCGGCACAAGGGTACGCTCGGTGCCCTCAAACGGGCATTGGAAGCCTTTGAATTTGACCATGTCACAATTGAGGAATGGTTTGATTATGGCGGCGATCCTTATACATTCCGCGTTTTTATTGAAGTTGTGACTGAGGGATTTGACATCAATGACCTGACGGAAGTTCAGGCGGTCATTAACCAAACCAAGAATGTCCGCTCTCATTTAGAGATGCTGCGGGCTTTTCTGTGTACGACTTCGGAAACGCCCCGGCTGGGAAGTGCTTTTTCTACCGGTGAAATTACAACAATTTATGGTCTTGAGGTTTTTGAGATATGACAGATGCCGCGGCAACAAAAGAGTTTTATTCAATCGTTACGCAAAAAGGGCTTGAAAAGCTGGCTCAGACTAAGGTCACCGGTAAAAACGTCAGCCTGACCCATATGGCTGTCGGCGACGGAAACGGTAACTATTATACTCTAGATAAAAGCCAGACAGAGCTGGTGCGGGAACTACATCGTTGCGAACTCACTCTGGTACAAGTAGACAGCAAATATCCCAACCAAGTTATTATTGAGGCCGCTGTTGCCGCCGAAATCGGTGGCTTTTTTATTCGGGAAATCGGTATCTTTGATGAAAACAGCGACTTGTTTGCTGTCGGTAAATATCCGGTAACCTATAAGCCGCAGAGCGAAAGCGGTTCATCCAAAGACCTGTATATCCGTATGGTGCTTGGGTTTTCGGAAGCTCCGAATATTGACATCTATATCAATCCGCATAATTCAGTGGTCAGCTCGGACAAGTTTGAAGCTCTGCAACTCAAGCTGGACGACTATGCCCTGAAAGATTTCAGTAACGCGGCAGAACACCAGAAACTCCCCGGATTACAAGGCGGAAATACTACAGAACGGTATCATCTGTCCAAACACGAACAGTCAACGGTTTCCTCTCTGGATGTCCTGATTGCTGGCGACAATAAAGACAAAACCGTTATTCTTAACGAAAAAGGCGATGGTTTTACGGTTACGCCGTCCAAAGAAATCTTCCAGAATATCTTTGTCGTCACAGGAAATACAGTTGAGGTATCCGAAAAATACTCAATCTATAAGAAAACCATCAGCGCTAATACTGCTTTGGACTTCAATGTTACCAAGGCAAACATCTATCAGAAAGTCATTACTTTTGAGCTTTTTATTGAGATGCCGACTAAATTTAATGTCTCTTTCGTTCAAGCGGCACAGATACATTGGCTAAACGATGATGTGGCAGAGTTTGACGAAGCCGGAAATTATCTGCTGGCTTTCCGTTCTTTTGACAATGGCGTTTCTTGGGTAGGCAGCTTACAGGGAATGTGGACATGACGATAAAGACCAAAATCACGCCTTTAGGTGCCGGAAATAAAGTCTTTTATGCCGTAGGACAGGTTCTTTTTGAAAGCGGAGTACCCGGAACTTATTCATTGGAGGTTTTGACCAAGGTTTTTTGCGATATATGGATCAGCGGCGGCGGTGGCGGTGGTTCAAATGGTGCCGGTGGAACGGGAGCTACTCTTCACATTCAAGGCATCTTGCTGCCGGGCTCTTATGTCTTAGTCGTTGGAAACTTTGGCGATGGTGCCGGTGCTTATGTTCGTAATAACAATGGTAAACCCGGCGGAGTTTCTTCTATTACCGGCCCATCCTGCAAAATTACGGCAAACGGCGGATTAGGCCGCAACGGACGCCGAAACGGCGGTGGCGGCGGTACGGTTGGTGCTTTAAGTTATCAGCTGGCACAGACTACTAATACATTGTTTCAATCTCAGGAAGGAGTTTCTTATGCTTTATCTTACATAGACAATACATCATCTGGTTATGGGGCCGGCGGAATCGCTCAAGGAAATGACGAAGGCGCCGGATATTCTGGAAAAACAGGCTACATAAAAATAACATTTATAAAATAAAAAGGATTCTTAATAATAAATGGCAAAAAATAATGTCTGTACCTCAGGAATGGCAAGCAATGCCGGAACTGAGGACTTTTTTTATCTATATTATTATTGCTGCTGTATGATTAATGGGGAGACAGATGGTTTTAAAAACTAAGCTGTCACCTTTAGGTGGTGGAAATCAGGCATACAAAAAAGATTTTGTCGTCTTTGAAAGTTCTACCCCCGGAACATATACATTCGAAATCAAGAAAGCTCAGTTTGAAGTTACCGGTTCCGGTGCTGGTGGCGGTGGTGGCGGCTCTGCCGGAAAACATGCCTGGTATGGTCAGGTCGGAGGCTCTGCTGCTGCCTTCAAAGGAATTGTACAGTTAGAAAAAGGCACTTTGAAGATAACTGTTGGTACTCCCGGTAATGGCGGAAATGGTTCCGGACGAAATGCCGGCCCCGGTACAAATGGCACCGCGACAACGGTTTCAGTAAACGGTATTACCTTATTGACACTTGGCGGAGGTAATGGTGGCGGCGGTACCGGAAATAGTTCAGGAGCTAATAACGGAGCTGGTGGAACAATAACCGTTTCCTCCAAATTAAAGATTATTTCCACGAAAATCAAAACAAACGGTACAGCCCAATCTACCGTTTCTATTTTAGGAAACGGGTTTGGAGCTGGAGGAAATATCCGCGGTGGTACCAGCGGTTTGCCCGGAACTGCCGGATATATCAAAATACAATTTGTTAAATAGGACACAAAAGAGAGCTGAAATTCAGCTCTCTTATTTTTTATGAAAGGAAAAAACATGCCGGATCAGTATTTACACGGCGTTGAAGTCATCGAAATTGACGACGGCGCGAGGGCTATTAAAACGGTCAAATCATCCGTCATCGGGCTTGTCGGCACAGCACCGCAGGGGCCGGTCAATACACCGATCCTCATCAACGGTTCTCCTACCGAAGCCGTTAAGTACTTCGGAAGCCATGTTGACGGCTTCACTATTCCCCGCGCGTTGGATCAGATTTTTGATCAGACCGGTGCAATGGTCGTTGTCATCAATGTTGCTGATAAAACAAATTCTGAACAAAAATCTGATATCAAACAGGACAATGTAAAATTTGATGATTATGGAGAAATCGTCCTTGATCATAAGATTGTATCGGATGTCGTCGTCAAAAAGGCCGATGAAAGCGTTACTTACACGGAAACTACCGACTATACATTAGATGCCTTTAATGGAATTCTTACCCAAACCGGAGAATCGACTATTCCGGAAAAAGAAGCTCTGATGGTAAGCTACAAATATCTGGATACCTCTAAAATCAAATCCAGCGATGTTGTGGGCGGGGCTAACGCCGATGGAACATATCGCGGCGTCAATTGCCTCTTAGCCGCTCAGACCGAAGTCAGCGTTCAGCCAAGAATTCTGATAGCTCCCGGATTTACACATGATCAGCCGGATGATGACGGCGAAACACTGGCAAATCCTGTTGTTTCCGAACTTCTGGGAATTGCCGAACGGTTGAAAGCCGTCATTATCGCCGATTGTCCGGACGGCAGCGAGCAGGATGCAATCAAATATCAGAAATGTTTTGGTTCTGCCCGTGTTTACAGCGTTTATCCGTGGGTCAAAATCCAGGACGAAAACGATCAGATCGTCAGTTTTCCGTCTTCTGCGGCAGTTGCCGGGTTGTTGGCTAAATCCGATAACGAGCGCGGTTTCTGGTGGTCTCCCTCCAATACGACCATCAACGGCATCATTGGGATATCCAAACCGATTGACTTTGCTTTAGGCGATACAAGCTGCAAAGCTAACTTTTTAAACGAAAACAAAGTTGCGACAATCATTCAGGAAGACGGTTTCCGCCTCTGGGGTAACCGAACGGCCTCCGCTGACGAAAAATGGGCGTTTCTTTCCGTCCGGCGGACTGCCGATATGATAAATGACAGCTTGCAGAAAGAACATTTGTGGGCGGTGGATCGCAATATTACCAAAACCTACGTCGAAGACGTCTGCGAAGGTGTCAACAATTATCTCCGGTATCTTAAAAACATCGGGGCCATTATAGATGGCAAATGTTGGGCGGACTCAAGCATCAACACGCCGGATCAGGTTGAACAGGGCAAAGTGACCTTTGATTTTGACTTTACCCCGCCGTATCCGGCAGAACACATAACTTTCCGCTCCCGGATGGTTAACGACTACCTTGAAGAAATCTTCAAATAACGGAGAAAATCATGACAGCAAAAGTCTTAAAAAACTTTTCGCTTTTCGTTGATGGCCGAGGCTATGCCGGAAAAGCGGAAGAAGTCACGCCGCCGAAACTTACAATCAAAACCGAAGAATTCCGTGGCGGCGGGATGGATGCTCCGATCGATATCGACTTGGGCATGGAAAAAATGGAATGTCAGTTTACGCTGGTCGATTTTGACGCGGAACTGATGAAACTCTTCGGTTTGGTTGACGGAAATGCGGTGCAAGTCACGCTCCGCGGCGCTTTGTGTGATGACAATTCGGTCACTCCAATGGTTATCAGCCTGCGCGGCATGTACAAGGAACTTGACTTCGGCAAATTCAAAGCCGGAGACAAAGGTACCTTAAGTGCTTCCGTTTCCTGTCGCTACTACAAACTCAACATCAACAACAGCGATGTTATTGAAATCGACGTCGATAACATGATCCGAAAAATCAACGGTACCGACGTTATGTCTGAAATCAGAGATGCATTGGGAATTTAATCATGGAAAATACAACAAAATTAGAACTTCTGTTTCCGGTTACCGTAAACGGAACCGTTTATCAATCCTTAAATATCCGCCGTTCAAAAGTCAAAGACCGTTTGGCGGTTTCGAAGCTCAATCTGAGCGATGAAGAACGCGAAATCAGACTTTTATCGAATCTTTGTGAAGTAGCACCTGAAGTTCTGCAAGAGCTGGATGAGAAAGACTATCAGGCTCTGCAGCGGGCTTATTTGGATTTTTTCAAATAAAGGGCGACCTCCAAGAAGCCGTAATAACCCTCTCACACATTACTCACTGGTCTTTGTCCGAGATTTTGGACTTGGACGAGGAAGATTTTGTCGGCTGGTATGAAAAAGCCGTTAAATTTTATGAAAGTATAAATAATGGCTGATACCAGAGCCGCAGTATCAATCTTAATCGGAGCCAAACTTGGCAGTACATTCAAAAATTCTTTTACCACTGCCGATAAACAGCTCTCCAAACTCGGAGCGACGATAAAGAGCGTAGAGGGAAAAGCGGCGCAAATTGAGGCCTACAAACAGCAATCCCGTGCTTTGAACCAAGTCGGACAGGCTTATAATGAGGCACGGGAACGGCTGAACCGCCTCAAACAGGAGATGAATACAGTCGGAGCTCCGACTAAAAGCCTGTCTCAGGATATTAAAAAGGCTGAAAGAAACTTTGACAAGGCTAAAACAACCTTCCAAACGGTAGGACGTCAGACGCGTGACATGGGAATCGCGTTGCGGCAGGCTGGTATTGATACCCGCACGTTGACCCAAGAAACCAATGCGCTCGGTAGATCCCTGAACACGCTCAAAGCCCGTCAGGCTCAGATACAGAGGATTGACAATGCCAAAGCTGCTAATCTGGCCAGACGTTCGTCCATGCGTTCACAGATGTTTGATGCCGTCGCACTGGGGACAGCACTATACGGCACAATCAAACCCGCTGTTGACTTTGAATTTGCAATGGCTAAAGTCGGCGCGATTACCAGCGAGGCGGCAGATAGCCAGGGATTTAAATCGCTTACTGAATTAGCGCGAGAACTTGGACGAACAACGCAATATACTTCGGCACAGGCTGCGGAAGCCATGCAGTTTCTTGGTATGGCTGGTTTCAATACCCAGCAAATTCTTAAAGCTACCCCGGCAGCACTTAATTTGGCAATTGCCGGAAATATGGACTTGGGCAGGACTGCTGATATTGCTTCCAATATTTTAACCGGATTTGGTATTAAAGCTGAGGAAACTACCAGAGTAACAGACGTTTTGGCACAGGCAGCCAGAACAACCAACGTCGATGTCTCTATGTTGGGAGAAACCATGAAGTACGCAGCGCCGGTGGCTGCGGCTGTGGGCGGAACTTTGGAAGAAACGGCCGTTTTGGCAGGTGTGCTCGGCGATGCAGGTATTCAGGCGACGATGTCAGGTACCATGCTCCGCGCGGCCTATCTGCGATTAGCCGCTCCGGTTGGCAAAGGTGCTAAAGTTCTGGAGAAAATGCGGAAAGAACTTCATCTGACAGCAGAGGAAATGCCCGATGTTGCCAAGCAGGCTGCTTATACGCAGGCACATTTAACCCAGATGGGGGTTAAAATCTTTGACAGCAACGGCAAAATGCGGTCAATGATTGACATTCTGCGGGATATGAATGTTGCCCTGAAAGATGCCAGTGATGAAGAAAAACTGTCTGCTGTTAAGGCTATTTTTGGTGATCGTGCTGCGCCCGGCGCTTTGAATATCTTTAAGAGCATACAGACGATGCGACTGGATGAAGTTCTGGATAAGATCAATCACTCGCAGGGTGCGGCTCAGGAAATGGCTGATCGTATGAAAGCAACCACCTATGGTGCCTTTCTGGAACTGAAATCAGCACTTGAAAGCATCTCTATTTCTTTTGGATCGGTTTTACTTCCGACTTTGGCCAAAACAATGCGAACTTTTGCCGGATGGGCTAACTCCGTCAGTAAATGGGCAGAAGAACATCCGAATGTCAGCAAAGTAATCGGTTATACTGTTATCGGTCTGATCAGCCTTAAAGTTGCGGCGATTGCCGTCGGATATGCCTTTACCTTTGCGGCCAGCCCGGTACTTTCTGTCCTTGGGCTTATTGCAAACTTTAGAGCAGCCCGAGCAATGGCTCAGCTGAGTGCTTATAAAAATGGTATCTTAGGTATCGGAACCGGCTTTAAGGAACTGGGAAAAGCTGCCGTGCTTCTTTTCAAAGGCTCTTTTTCAGCTTTGAAGTTTTTGGGCACGGTTATTTCAAAACATCCGATAATTTTTGCAATTACAGCAATAGCTGCCGGGGCTTTACTTATTATTAAATATTGGGAACCGATTAAGGCATTTTTTGTAAATCTCTGGGAAGGAATTTCTGCTGGAGCGCAGAAAGTATGGGAAAAAATCAAAAAAGTTACCGAGCCGATTGCCAAATTGAAACAGGCAGTCGGAAGCGTTTGGAACAAGCTGTTTGGCAGTGATGATGACAAAAAGGCTGTCCCTGCGACAGCACGTCAGCCTGAAGTCGGTCAGGCCGTTGTTGCGGATGTCGGAAAAAATATCGATCCGCTCAACAGCAAGGTTAAGACGGCAATTGCCAACGACAATTCTGCCCGGACGACGGTTCATAACAATATCACAGTCAACGCGGCCAAAGGCATGGACGAAGCGATGTTGGCCAGAGAAGTCGGCCGCGTGATGGATGAGCGAGAACGCCAAATGGCAAGCAGAAAAAGGGCATTAAACTATGGTTAATGTAGATTTAAGCGTCGTCGGGGCAATTCTGAACGAAACCGGACGTCTGAAAACATCAATACCGATTGACAATATGATGCTGCTCGGAGCTTACCGGTTTTGCCTTAAAAATGCTTCGTATCAGACTTTGAAACGGCAAAATGAGTACAAATGGGCGGAATTGGAGCGTATTAACACCAATCCGTCTCTGCAGTTTACCGGGTTCGGCAGTGAGACAATCAGCTTGGACGGGATCATTTATCCGCAGCTTTTCGGCGGGCTCCGGCAGCTCAATCTGATGCGGACATCTGCAATGCAGGGTAAACCGCTGATGCTGATTTCCGGCTACGGCTTTGCTTTTGGGCAATGGTGCATCACTTCTGTGCAGGAGAATCAGACGATTTTCTTCAAAGACGGCACGCCGCGGCGGATTGATTTCACCATAAATCTGAAGAAGTACGGCGATGACAAGAAGCGCGGCATTATGGGAATTGTGCAAAAAGTCGGGAAATACTTATGATTATTTACAATACCAAAGACGGCGATGTTTTGGATGACATTTGCTACCGCTTTTACGGACATCTGGACGGCACGGTCGAAAAGGTGCTGGAAGCCAACGATTTTCTAGGATTTCAGCCGCCCGTGCTGCCGGCCGGACTGAAAATCCAACTGCTAGAAATTGACGATAAAAAATCAACCCAAACTGTCAGGTTATGGTAATGCAGCCGGTTTTTAAAATTCTTGCCGATAATGATAATGTCACTGAACTGATTAAAGAACGGTTAATCCGGCTTTCAATCACGGATGAAATCGGCTTTGTGTCTGACGCAGCGACAATTGTCATAGACAATCATGACGATCAGGTGGAAGTTCCGGCACGCGGGGCTGAACTGGAAGTCTATCTCGGCTATGACGTGGATGCGCTGGTTAAAATGGGCAAATTTATGGTCGACGAAGTCGAACTTTCCGGGCCGCCGAACCAAATCAGCATTACGGCCCGCTCTTCTGACACTTTTGAGAAAAGTAATCTGGGAAGCATTGTCAGTCCTAAAAGCCGATCATGGCATGACATAACCTTCCCAGACATGGTGGCTGCCATAGCCAAAGAAAACAAACTGTCCCCTCTGGTCTCGCCAAGACTTGAGGGGATTATTGTTGACCATATTGACCAGACAGAGGAAAGCGACCTTGCATTTCTCAATCGTGTTGCGCAAACGGTTGATTCTTATGTGAAACCAGCTGACGGCAAGCTGATTGTCGCCCCGATCGGCACGGCGATTTCTCCGAAAAAGGAAGAAAAGCCGATGCCAACCACGGAACTGGACGTTACAGACATTAACAGCTGGCGGATCAGAATCGCCGAACGCAACAAAATCAACAGCGTCGAAGTTAAGTATCACGACAAGAAGAAGGGCATCCTTGACACGGTTCGCACAGGGAAAGGCAAGCCCTGCTTTTGTGTTCCGCATACCTATGCTTCGGCGACAACCGCGATGCGGATTGCCAAATCAAAACTGGCGGCGCTTATTCGCGGCATTTATGAGCTTGAGCTGACAGTTGCCGGAAATACGGCAATCTGTGCCGAAAGCATCATAAAAATCTCCAACTTGACCCAAGCAGCCAATGGCGAATGGATCATCAAATCGGCTACCCATGAGCTCTCCGGTTCGGGATACGTCACTCAAATCAACGCAATTATAAAGGATTAAACATGGATATTACAAATCTGGACGCCAATGTTTGGCAGTATTTCTTTGCCTTCATGGAACATAACAAAATCTTTACGCTTATCTTGGTTTTTATGGCCGCTGTTTTCTTGCTGCTTATCAAAAAAATCGTGAAAATCCCCTGTAACATTTTCACCGGCAAGATTGACAGCACCAAAATGATGCTCTCGGAATGGGAAAAGGACATTCTTATTTTTTCCGGAAACAAACATCATTTTGCCGATGATTACGCCAAAAACATCCTGTTCAATCGGTTGGCAGAAAAAATTCTGCGCAGCTATTACCTTTGGAAAAAACAGGAATTGGATGACATTAAGCAGAAAAAGCTGTCTGTTGACACAGCTGCTTCGTCTGAATATCAGACATCCAAACTGGATGCCACCCGTCAAAAATGGCAGGCGGAATTTACGGCTTGGTGCAAATTTCAGGGAATTGCCAAAGATAAAATCAAACATATTATTCGGGCTTATAACAAGGTTTCGGCCGGAGATATTAAGGCTTTAACCTTTATGTTGACCCGGTTCAACGGCAACTACAATTACCTCAACCTCTGTATTTATGCGGTTTTGAACGCTATTGAGTTCGACCTGGAACAGGCTTCTGCCTCGTTTAACGGGGATTTGGCCGGTATCAAAATTGATGGATACACAATCAAAGGAGGTCATCATGGCACTGAGAAAAATTGATAAAATCATTGTTCATTGCGCAGATACCCCGGACGGCAAAGACTTTACCATTAAAGATATTGACCGTTGGCATAAGGAACGTGGCTGGCAATGCTGCGGATACCATCATGTCATCAGATTGGACGGAACGGTTGAAAACGGACGTCCTCTAGCTCAAATAGGTGCTCATTGCAAAGGATATAATGAAACAAGCATTGGCATTTGTCTGATTGGCCGCAGGGAGTTTACGCCGGCTCAGTTGGTCTCGTTGAGAAATCTTATCGGCTCCTATCGGAAACTCTTTCCCGGTTCAGAAGTATTCGGACATTATGAGTTATGCCGGTATAAGTCTTGCCCCAACTTTAATGTAAAGGACTGGTACTATGGCGGAATTTTTAAACAAATTTAAGGCCTGGATTATTGCCGGAGTTGGCATTTTGCTTTACTGGCTGGGGCGAAAAGATGAAAAAATTAAACAAATCGACACTAAACAGAAAGGACAGCTCAATGCGATACATCAAGCGAACGTGGCTCGCAATACTCGTTTTGAGTCTGAGCGGATTAAGCGGCTGCACGACAAATATCGCCGACCTTGAATTCTGCCAGATCTATGAACCGATTTTTGCTGATTATGACCATGACACTCAGGAAACCATAGACCAGATTGACCGCAACAATCTGGTCTATGATGACCTTTGCACCTGAAAAAGCCCCCTGCTCTACGGAGTAGGGGGCTTTTTGTCATTTAAATACCTCCTTTATTTAGCTTGCTTTTCGGGTCAAATCCTGACTGGCCGCCAGAAAATGCATATTGCAGAAATCAAAACCAACTAACGCTATACGATTGAATATCTGTTCTCTTTGGTAATGAAATATTTTAACAAAAGTATGTAGAAGATAAAGAATGACAATATCATCCTCTAGCATACATAGGTTACATATTAAATTAAAGACAATAATCAGTCCTTATAATGATCTATGTCTCTGAAATCCACTGTTTTGTAAAAAGAAACTTGGCATATTAAATACTTTTTAGAAACTGATATTCAGAAAATCTCTATCTTGTAACAAGAATGTTTTTGTGAAATTTAGTTGACTCTAAATTTTATTATTGTTATTTATAGTAAAATTCATTAATGGAAGATTTATAAATGGAATTACTACAAGGTGTTTCAGATATTATACAAGAAATATCTGAAAGGGTAATTTTACCTAAATTTCAAGATATTTGTAAGAATAGTATTATCAATAAAACCCCTGCGGATTTAGTGACAGCTGCCGATATTGATTCGGAAATGGCTTTTTTCCGAGAATTGCCTAAAATTATTCCAGATTCTCAAATAGTTTCAGAGGAGCTATCTGATTCACACCCTGTTTTATTAAAATCTTTTCAAGACAGCAAAATACAAAATTTATGGGTAATTGATCCCTTAGATGGAACAACAAACTTTATAGAAGGGGAAGAGAATTTTGCTGTTGCAGTATCGCTAATAACGAATGGAAAAACAAAAGCAGCATGGATATATCTCCCTTATAAAAAGCAAATGTTATGTGGTGATGAAAAACATGGATTATTCTTAAATAATAAAAAATTTGAAATTGAAAATAAAAAAAGAAAAATAGAAAATATTGATACCAACCGCCTTCTTCTTCCGTATATTAAGCCCTCTTTTAATTTGATCCGTGCCAGTTCGTGCTCTTGTTCTTATTTCAATTTAATAACCCAAAAAATAGATGCTATAATCTTTAGCAAAAAATTACTTCCGTGGGATCATGTTGCCGGAACTTTTTTACACAAATGTTCAGGCGGTTTTAATGCATATATTGATGGAACTGAGTATTCTCCTTCAAAAAAACAACATAATACATTAATTATGGCACCAGATAGAAAGTCTTGGATGGAGCTCCGAGGGCAAACACAAATTTGGTTGGAGCGTTTAACTATAGATAATCAAAAACAATTTTTGGGAACAGGAAATATAAAATGGGAGAAATAGAAGGTATTTCGTGGGATTTTTGGGATACAATTATTGCCCATAAGAATTCCGATGAAATTAAAAAAGTTGATACTGAAAGAGCTATTTTACTTTCTCGAATATTAAGTATTTCATTTGAACAAGCTTGGAACGAGCTTAAAAGTCATCATCCTGAAGAAGAAGGAAATACCGCTCAGGGATTGCTGGTTGAAGAAAGGTTAAAGTATTTGGCTAGTAAATATCAAACCTCCTTTGATATCCATACAATAGCACAAAATATTTCATCTATTTCTTTGAAGTATAAAATTGGTTTGGTTGATGGCATCAAGAAAGTTCTACAAGAGTCACCTTATCGCCATGTCTCTATATGCAATACGAAATGGACACAAGGAGCAGATTTAAAACAGCTAATGAATCAAGAACAAATAACATCATACTTTGAAAATTGTTATTTTTCAGATATAGGCCTGAATGCAAAACCATCTGTTGAAGCTTTTCGGTTAGCATGGAGAAATTCTATTGATCTCAAAAAAACTTTGCATATAGGAGATAATTTAAATAAAGATATACTGGGAGCCATTAATATTGGAGCAAGATCAATAGTTTGCCGTGTCATAAAGAATATTCCCCATGAACAGGATAAAATAAGCGATGGTGTTTTGTACTCTTATGATGGTCTCTGGGGACTTATTGATTTGATTATGGATAAAGATCCCGGTAAAGAATGGACACTAATAGGAACAGGAAAACCATCATCTGAAATAAAACGGCTTACAGCGCGGATCGGTAATAAAATGGGCAATATCTCTTTAGCAAACGCAACAGCTACTGCTAGTGCTATTATATCCCCATATCCTATTGAAAAAAATACTAAGATACCAGGAATTTATAATTTTACAGGGGATATGAATTCCCTTAAGGAACATTCACTGTTGCTAATTGATTTTATTAAGGGACGTGTTTTCAAAAATGAATAAAATAAATAGAATTCTAATTTTTGGAAATAGCGGTAGTGGTAAATCTACATTAGCGAAGGAACTTGAAAATGCCTTAAATATTCCTTGTTATGAGATAGATAACTTTCGGTGGCAAAAAAATTGGATTAGAGTTTCTCAGAAAACTTTTGAATCAAATTTGGATAAATGTGCTTCAATGGATACTTGGATTGTTGAGGATGGTTCTGAAATTACTTTAAATAAATTCAAAGATCAGGCGGATGTTATTATTTGGTTGCAGACTAATATTGTGCTTTGTCTTGTTCGTTTAATCAAACGCTCAATTTTAAGATGGAGCGGATATGATTCTAAAAATCCAGAACCTATAATAATGGCTTTAAAACACTGGAGGCATTGTCTAAAATATAAATTTTATAAAAAAGATCAAAAATTTAAGAAACTCTTAAGCAAGGTTGATAATAAAATTATTATAATAAAGAACAAAAAAGAAAAACAAAATTTAATTACTGATTTAAAGGAACAATCATGGGAAAATTAATCGTTATTTCGGGGCTTCCGGCAAGTGGAAAATCGACCTTAATAAAAAATCTGAAAGAAAAATATAATATCATTACTGTTCCAGAACATAATGAATGGGTTAAAGGTAAATTTCCTAAGGTTCCAGAAAATATTGAAGAAAAGATCGAAAAACAACGGTTTTTTTTAAATTTAGATATAGCCAGATATAATTGGGCTATGGAGCATATTGACAAGGCAGACATAATTATTTCTGATACTGATTTTACATCTCCTCTGGCACATAATTACGCTGAAAGGTGGCTACTTCCTGATTTCAATATTTATAACTGGATGGTTGATGAATATATTCATCAATTAGAAATGAAAAATCTCGGATTAGCTGATTACTATATATACTTAGACGTATCTTTTGAAGAGCGCTTGAAACATAGAGAAGAAGATTTCCAAAGAACAGGACGTAAACGGAACGATATGTTTTTTACGCAGCCCTTTCCCCAAAATATGAGACGGTTTCACTATATAATGATCAATGATCAATCACCCCGTAAATGTTTGCCTTCGGTTTGGTATGAAAATAATAAAACTGTTGACGAGGCTGCGGCAGATTTATGGAATATTATTCGAAAGACGCCGATAACTCAAAATCCAAAAGAAATTTTGGAAAAATTCTCTATTTCTTTAAAAGATACAATAAATGATGAACAATAATAAGATCATAACTATTAGTGGATTGTCTGCTTGTGGAAAAACAACCCTTTTAGGAAAGCTTCGAGACAGATATGGCGCTTTTTTAGTTCCTTCGTCGTCATCACTAAGGGATAAAAACAAAAATTTTCAGGATATTTCTGATAGTTTAGAAGATAATATTGTTAAACAGAAATATTATTTTGAATTGGATAAAAGAGTCTCGTCAATTGCCCAGAATGCAAAGAATGAAGGAAAATTGGTATTCTGTGATCGGGACTTCTTATCTGCTTTAGCTCACAATTATGCAGTTCATCAACAGTTTCCTGAAACAAGCGTATATCCATGGATGATAAAAGCCTACAGTAAAGCATTGCAGCATAAAGAGCTTATTATTCCTGATTTACATATATTTTTAGATGTATCTCTTAATGAAAGGATACGCAGAAAACAATCTGATCCTGAAAGGATTCGTGATAATTGCTTTTTTGACCCTATATTCTCAAGAAATATGGAAACCTTTTATAAAGGAGCTTTGCAAACTATTCCGTCCTTATGGGTTGATTTTAATATGGATACAACAACTGAGCATATTTTTTCTGCAGTAGAAAAAATTCAAGAGCAAAAAACAATCAAAGTTGAAAACCTTATTAATTTTATAAAAGATACTATGCATGATAGGCGAATTGATACGTACTTTAGAGAAAATCACAGTAGATAGAACATCCATAGGAATAGAAGGTGTTCCATTTTCTGGAAAAACATTTTACATTCATAAAAATTATAATTGTAACAAATTTTATAATTTATCTGAACATATGCTTTTTCAGAATACTGTACCTAGCTTTGTTACATCTCCTTGGCCAAATTATCCTGATGCAATGATTTTTCGTCAGGCATATTTTTTAAATCTGGAACAAGAACGTTGGAATTTTGCTAAAAATATATCTCAAATTAAAATCTTTGACAGGACCGTTTTATCTATTATTGGTTATCTATATGCTAGAACTTTGTTGTTATCTTCCTCTAAAGAAGTTTGGCTTTCTGTTTTGGGTATCTTGGCAGAAGCGATTAAGCAAAAAAAAATAAAAATTCCAGCACAAATAATTTGGCTTGATACCGATTATTCTCTAATTTTGAAAAGAGCAAAAGATAACGAACGTGGTTGTGAGGATTTTCTGTTAAAGAAATCTACTTACGATATTTTACGTGAATTTTACAGAGAAACATTATCTTTATTACATGATAATAAGCTTATTTCATTAAAAATTATAAAGTCGGAGTAAACATGCCAAAACTTAAAGTTGTTGAATTTCAAACTGTTTCTTATTGTAATTCAGATTGTTTAATTTGTCCATGGAGTCAATTAAAGAAGCACGCCACCCTGAAATATATGGATGAAAAAACATGGGCTAATTTACTCTCTGGGTTAAAGGATATGCAACCGGATAGAATCATCCCTTACCTAAATAATGAACCATTGCTCGATAAAAACATTTTTTCCAAAATAGAAGTCCTGAAAAATACAGTTCCTCATTGTACAATGGAATTATCGACAAATGCTTCATTAATGTCTCCCGATATAATAGAAAAATTGGCAGAATCACCTTTAAATGATATTTTAATTAGTGTATTTGGCCATGATCGTGAGAGCCAAAAAAGGATTATGGGGAAAAATGTTCCCTATGAAAAGGTCGTTTATAATGTATTGCAACTAAAAAAAGCTCTTGATCAAACAAGAAATCATAAAAATCTGGCCATTGTTAAGGTAATTAATTCTCCCTATACATCTCAGGAAGACATAATTAAAAACAAAAGTTTTTGGCAAGATCATGGGATCTCTGTATATGAATATGGATATTTAGATCGAGCAGGAAATATAGGCACAAATTGCCAGAGAAATGCTGATATAAAACCATATGGATGTGAATTAAATCGCCATAACGAAAGGATGTATCTATATTTTGACGGAGAAGCATATCTCTGTTGTCATGATTGGAGAAGACGTTTCTCTGTGGGGAATATCAATACAAGTTCTCTTCATGATATTTGGGAGAGTGAAAATTATACTCGCCTTAGAATGATGGTTAATGGGAAGTTAGACAGTGATAAAAATTTCTTATGTAGAAGTTGCAAATTATGTCCGGTGGAGGCTCAATGAATATAGCTGTAATTTTTTATAGGACATTATCTTCTCAATCGGCAGCATCTGTATCTGCCGGTTATATTGCATCAAATCTACGTAGATTAGGTCATAATGTTTCATTATTTTTATTAAAAAAAGAAGCTTCCTCAGGTGATATTGCGCCGATAATTTCAGGAATAAAATGGGATATTATTTTTTATAAACCCAATTTTAAAGATGTTGACAGATTGGAATATAATATTTCAGATATTAGGAAAAACTTTCCTAACTCCAAAATTATTTTATTTGGGCCGTTAGCTTATATTAATGCAAACCAGATTTTGAAAAAATATCCTAGTATTGCCGGCATCTTAAATCCTGATATGGAAGCTTCTTGGACCAATACTTCAGATATTTTTGAGACATTAACGACTAAAACGCACACTTACTTTTCTTCCATTACTAAAGATGTGGATATATATCGATGCCTACCAGCAAGAGATATCGAAATATCAGAGAATTTAAAAATTGCCAATATTGAAGCTTCGCGCTGGTGTAAAAACTATTGTTCTTTTTGCCATGTTGGCTTAATTTCTAAATTAGCGGCACGAAAAGTTTATACTCGTACACCGGAAGATGTTGTTGATGAAATATTGTATCTGAAAAGTATCGGCAAGAAGTATTTTATATTCAACGATCCTGTCCTTTGTGGTGGCGGCCTAAAAATAAAGACATGGGTAAAGAAATTTGCCCAATTATTAAAAAATAATCCAGATATTTTTTTTATGGCATATTTAACCCTCAATGATTTAACAGATAAAGACTTTATTAAGACTTTACAGGAAGCTGGTTTCATCAGAGTTTTCGTTGGAATAGAAAGCGCTGAAAAAGAAACGTTATCTGCCTTTCATAAAGCTATTAATGTTAATAATTATCATGAATTAAAGAAAGAACTTAAGTTTCACGGTATTGTCCCTCATATTGGGTTCATGGTTTTTCACCCTTATGTGAATATAGAAGAAATACGAGCTAATCTAACTTATTTATATGAAAATGACGAAATCCATCGTTTTGGCGTTATATATGAACCCACAAGAGTGATTTATAATACTCCTTTATATTTTCAAACGTTGCGCGATGGTTTGTTAACCAGTACAGATGGAATTAAATTCTCCTATTCATTTTATGATAAGCAGGTTCAAAAAATATTTAATTCATTTCGTCAAGTTTTTAATGATATAGATGTTCCTTTATTAGAACGGATTGAATACCTTTTTGTCACGGCCGAATTTATTGATAATTTTATTTATAGAAATTATACTCCAACAGATGAGTATGAAAAACACATGAATCAAATAAATACTTATCGAAAACAATATTCTACTGATTTTCTGAAACTTTGTCTGAATATTATTGAGGGTAAAGTAATTAATACGCAAGAAGAACATAAAAAATATTTTACTTTTTGGCAAATACTAGAGAATTTCTGGCATACCCTCATTATCTCTGCTCAAAATATCGGTTTCGATAACCCTTTAGAATGGATTGCTAGTGGTAATTGCAATCCAGAGCCGATAAAAGATAAAAACTACACAGGTCGATGTCTAGAAACCCGTTCAGGAAGGATACGAGTATAATGTTGCTTTTCTTGTTTTTTTTAATTTGCTGTTTACAAACAATAAGAATGTATCTTTCTTATCGCTTCTTACGTCAAAAGATTCAAAAGAACAAAAATTCTAATGGTAAAAAATTATTTTTACTGATCCCAGTATTCAACGAGCAGACAGTAATAGAAGATAGTGTCAAACACTTTTCGCAATTTGCTTCTAATTATATTAAAATAGTATATATAACGACAAGTCGAGAAAAGAGCATTCATAATTTCCCAACGACAAAAGAACTATTGGAGAAGATGTCAAAATTATATTGTTTTGAACTTATAAATTGTCCAATTACGAAAAACGCTGTAATGGCTCACCAACTTAATTATGCATTGGTTCAATTACAAAAACAATATGGAGACGATTTTATTCTTGGAATATATAATGTAGACTCTCGTATAACACCAGATATATTACAGGATGTTCAACAGCGAATATCACGGCAAAGAGATAAAGTAATTCAGCAATACACGATGTATGATTTACCCAGCTCTGGAATTTTATCACATATTTCTTTATGGCAAACAAGATGGACATTACATTTTGAATTAGGACGGCTATTGTTTGACCAATATTTTTTTAGAAAAATATATAAACTATTTCCAATTTTTAATATATTTAGACCTTTTCATTATGTAATTGGCCATGGATTATTTATGCATTTCAAAACATGGCTTAGCATATCTGGATTTCCTCAGGATGAACCTAATGAAGACGCCTTTTTAGGATTAATGCTTCATCTCAATGGGTTTTCTTTAGAATCTATTCCTAAACTTGAATATGCTGAGACGGCAAAAAATATAAAAATTTATATAAAACAGCAATCTGTATGGTACAATGGACCTTTGTTTGCATTTCGCTATTTATATAGGATTTTGAAATGTCAAAATAATGGGAGATTTAAAAGAACCAAAATAAAAGAATCAACTGCATTTGCATTAATAGGAACAATAAAATTATTTTCTCATGCAGTATATTGGTTGTTAGGACCATTATTGATCTGGTTTATCATTCCTATTATATACATTTGTAATAATGAAATATACAGCCTGCTTTTTTGGCTGTTATTGGCGATTTATCATTGCTTTGTTCTTAATTTATTGGCATATGAAATAATACAAAAGATAACCCCAACCTTTTATAAAAAAGCACCCGGAAATTTGGGAACTTCAATAATTGCTTATATGCTTCACTGTATTGGCCCATTCTATTGCTTATACAAAACAATAAAAAGAACCAATACAATCGAAAACAAATATAAAACGGAAAAATAATTTTATCGTGTATGTTGAGTTAACAGTGTATTTATATTTTCCATATTACCCCCAGAAAACTTACGTTTAGCATCATATGCTAAACCCAAACCTACTGAAGACATTTTATTCTCCTGTGAAATTTCTGCGGTTAGAAAATATGATTGCATCACTTTTTGAACATAAGGGATTTCAGTTGATCCTCCTGTTAAAATCAACATTTTAACATCTTCAGGCTTTATTTGGGCTTGGTTAATACAGTCAGATACAGAATCAGAAATCTTATTAATATTTTGCATTATAGATGCTTCAAAATCTTGACGATTTGCATTTACAGAAAAAGGCTTACTCATAAAATTCAAAGCAATGTTTACCATTTCTTTTTCAGTTAAACGCATTTTTGTTGCTTCAACAGCGCTCAAAAGTGTATGTGCTGTCTGCCTATCTATCAACTCATAAAGACGGCTATAACGCTCTTTATCATTAGACTGAGCCAATATTTTTTTTACCATATTTAAATTTTTGTAGTTATACTCACTGTTAATACTGCTCCATTCTGATAAACTAAAATAAAGGTGTGTAGGAACGGATAAATTACGCTCACTATATGTTGTTCCCATACCGAATTCTGGCATAAAAGTTTTAATTGATAAATTTTTATCAAAATCATTTCCGCCAATCCTTACACCTGTACTAGCAAGAATATCATCAGTACGATCTAATTTTTTCTGGAGCTTTTCACCTAATTTAACAATAGAGATATCTGAGGTACCACCCCCTATATCAACAATACAGGCTAATGTCTCATTTGGAATTTTAGTTTCATGAGCAAACGCAGCTGCAATGGGTTCATACTGGAATTCAATGTTTTTATAGCCCACGCTCTGCGCTATCATTTTCAGTTCATCTTGAGCTCTAATATCTCCTTTGGGATCATCATCCCTAAAATGAACAGGTCGTCCCATAACGACATTTTCAATTTCTCTACCTGCAAATATATCCGATTTTTCTTTTATATTTTTCAGAAATTTACCCAAGATAAATTCAAATTTAACAGGTTTGTTATTGATCCTTGTTCCAACGCTCATAAGATTAGAACCTAAAACTCTTTTCATGCTGCGCATAAAACGCCCTTTGGTTCCATTTATATAGTTTTCTATAGCTTCAGTACCATAAGATGTTTTCCAAGTATCTTCTTCGAAAAAAACCGTTGTAGGCATTGTGACATTATTCCCTTCTAAAGGAACAAGTTCCGGAACAGCCATGTTTTTTACAATTGATACAGCAGAATTTGTAGTACCGAAGTCAATACCACATGAAATATTTGACATAAAAAACCTCTTAAACTCTATTGAAATTTATTTTTTATAACCCATCAATACTTGAAAGTCAATAAAAACAGGAAATATAAAATCATTGATAGCGAAATCTAACACTATAACTTAATGAGTTATTATTAGAAGATTAAACGACAATCGACTAAGCTTTTATAATAAAATAACAGAGCCTCAAGAAATTTGAAGCTCTGTTATTTTAATTAATCCTATTTACTGTTGGTAGTTATTATATGCAGCTGAAAAAAGGAGAGATATTTGAAAGTATTGGAATGCTTGAGGAAATATATATTAATGATCATCCGTCAGGAAAATACAGAATCTCTTTGAATCATTGGGATGGGCATGTTGAAAATGGTATGTATTTAAAAACTATTGCAAATAATTATGATGATTATATAAATGGAAAGGTAGCTTATGAGAATAATGAAAGAAAATGCAAATTCTCAATCGTACCCCATCTTTTGTATAAAGGAAGATAATTGATGAAAAATGAAATTATATATCCAGATTATAACAATTGTTTAACAAATGTCGCATGTTCTATTCTGAAACACTTTGATCTTCCTTTTCAGCATAATTCATTATCAAAATTAGATAGCTTTTTGCAAAATAAAAATTATAAAAATGTGTTATTGATAGTTTATGACGGTCTAGGAATAGAAATTATTAAGAAAAATCTTCCAGCTGATAGTTTTTTTGCAAGGAATATGAGGGGTTATGTTACGAGTGTTTTTCCTTCTACAACGGCGGCAGCTACAACATCTTTATTATCTGGACTTAATCCCTGTGAACATGGTTGGGTGGGATATGATATTTATTTTAAAGATATTAATAAAAATGTATCTATATTTAGTAACAAAATTAAAGATACAGACGAAGAGGCCGCTCCTTACAATGTTGTAAATAAATTATTACCGTATGAATCTATTGCGGATAAAATTGCCTCACAACAGAGATATAAAGCATATTCCCTTTTTCCTTTTGGTAAAGGACATTATGATAATCTGAGTGACATGCATGAAAAAATAAAGGAAATATGTAAGCTTCCTGATAAAAAATATATTTATGCTTATTATAATGAACCGGATCACACTATGCACCGTAATGGGACTAAGGGATCGAAAACAACACCGCTAATTGCGGAATTGAACAAAACTACAGAGAAGTTGGTTCAAGAATTAGAGGATACACTTGTTGTTATTTTGGCGGATCATGGTCACATTGATACAAAAGTTATCAACCTTGAGGTAGAATATCCGGAATTTGTTAAATTGCTAGACGGAAATACATCAATAGAGGGGCGTGCATGTGCCTTTTGGGTAAAAGAAGAAAATAGATCTCAATTTGTTAAAGAATTTAATAGACTTTTTTCTGATGATTTTATGTTAATGACGAAGCAAGAAGTTCTGGAGAAAAAACTGTTTGGATATGGAAAAGAGAACCCGAATTTTGAGGCATCTATAGGAGATTTTCTTGCTGTTGGTGTTGGTAATACCTATTTTGAACTGCACTATTATCCTGATGATATGATAACTCATCATGCCGGTTTAACAGCAGATGAAATGCTTATCCCCCTTATTATCGTTGAGAAATAGAAAAAGGAAGGGGTAGCTCAAATCTGTAATGATTAATGGTAAGAGAAGATATTATGAAAATGGATCTTGATTATATTAAAAAATTGCTCAATATCTTGAATGATTGTGATGATGACCGGGTGGAATTAAATTATTTATATACCACATTGCAAATTTCTTCTAATTCTGAAAGTCGTCCTTTAGAAAAAAAATTACGACACCATCTTTTTCTTTTATATGAAGCCGGATTTATAGAAGCAACCACAAATAGTTTAGGATTTAAAGAAACGGTGAACGGCAATATCTTGACTATTGGAAATACTAGATATTGGCTTACAATGAAAGGATACCAATTATTAGAAAGTATAAATAATGATTCATTATTTAACAAAATTACTGCTGGCATAAAGAACATTGGTATTGATACTCTAAAGCAAATGCCCTCCTTAGCTCTGGAATATTTGGCCAAGAATTATTTGGGATAAAATTGTAAATATTTCTCTCTTGACAAATTGAAAAATTTGTTTCATACTTTAGACAAGTTCGAGATGAGAGGAAAGTGCTCTGAGCAGAAAATTTATTATTTTCGAGAGTAGATTCCTTTCTGTAAGCATTTGTAGATAACGTTTTGCGAGTATTTAGACTAGTTCGATGGGTTCGCAAAGCGCATCACCATTAAAAAAGCTTCTGTTTTTACAGGAGCTTTTTTTGTATTTTAATCTCGGGATTCGAACCCAAGGGTTCGGTCAATTCCGACTATAACTTTTGTTCGCGGCGCTTCGCTTTCTCCAAAAGTTTAGCCTCATT
>ULIZ01013957.1_pt1 | contig 87165 bp, 62 predicted proteins | sample 1950601 | NCBI WGS metagenome assembly ULIZ01 (sample SAMEA4835456, study PRJEB28245) | human gut metagenome | biome: gut microbiome; material: fecal sample | place: Denmark | collected 2008 | reverse complement strand
ATATAAATGTCTTTTTCATAATAAGTTTCTTATTAGGTTTGAGTCATGCAGACCTTTGTTATAGTCTGCATGACTATATTAAATCATAATTACTGTTTTGTTAAAGTGGACTAATTGTTATTAAATTAATATTTAACAGGTCCCGATTTTAACTGGACACTAATGTTTTAACTTGAATATAGCCAATACCCCTTTATGGTCAGAAGGCCATACACCAAAAGGTTCTACAATCTTATCTTTCGTGTTTTCTACAACTCTTTGGTTTTTAACTATAGAGCCTCGTGGGCCTACAATAAACACGCTTTTCAGTTTTACATTTTTCATTGGACGATAATAGATAAAATCAATACGATCTCTTCCGTCAGCATCTGGTACCCAATCTAGCTTTTTCATAGAAGCGGCAGCATTGTCTGCAGCATATGTAAAACCAGGATGTGTCACTACGTTTGGGTACTTAGTGCGATAGCAATCTTTAAAACCAGCTTTTTCAAGTAACACAGAACAGTCCCATTTCACAACCGCTCCTCTATGATCCCAAAGATTTTTTTCCCTCTCGCCCCAATCAAGATGAGAAGGCTCGTTAAAATCCCCACCCAAAAGAACAATGTTTCCTATTTCTTTTTGGGAATCTTCTATCACGTTACGTATAGCCTCATCACGCATTGATTCATTGTTCATCTTTTCTATAGTAGCCACATCGACAATTGGAAGCGGTAACTTATTCCACGTTACTCCATCATAACCGCGTGGCAGATAACAAGCATAATGCGAATAATCTAAATGAGCAGAATACACAACAACTTCACGACCTTCTACTTCAATTCGAGCTTTCAATACAGAACCAGCATCAGAAACATTTGGGTAATTACATTCTTGCTCTAAAATCTTATACTTCGACAATATAGCAACATCAACTTTAGGCGTATGCTTTCCATAATAAGATTTCCCTTTATCTTGCAAAGCTTTTACCAATTGAGGAACGAACAGCACATTATTATAATTTCTCACCTCAGACATCATTATGATATCTGGGTCAAGATTTACAATCTGGTCTACCAATCCATTGAATCCACCATCTATCATCGTGGTTTCTTGCCATATGTTTATCTGAAAGACTTTCAATTCTTTACAATGCCCAGTTACTACATATAATAAACCAAGCATTACACACATTAGAAACTTTGTCATTATTCTATCATTTTAATATCCACATCAAAGCGTTTACGTCATCACTTCCGCCAAATTGACGTTGCAATGCTTCGTTCAAGTTCTCATTATTATAATCGCTTTCTGATTTAGGATACATCCATCTCATAGGCAGTTTATCTTTCACTTCGTTACGGTTTGTTTCTGGATTTATTGGCAATTGAGGTAAACCTGTACGACGATAATCATAATAGATATCGTAAGCATACTGCATATATGATGTCAAATACTTTTGCGTAAGGATCTGTTTTAAGTCAGCTTCTTTATTACCTGTTAATTGTATAGCTGGTAACTCTAAAAACGAAACAATATATTCATCAGTAATAGGATGACCGTGATGATATATATTTTCATTAGGTGTATAAGTAACTAAAAAATCCAAATGACCTTTTATCGCCTTTTTATAGTATGTAGCAGCATCCCCATCTATCCACCCTCTTATGGCAGCTTCAGCTAATATAAAGTTCTGTTCAGCATATCCTATACGCACTACTGGTTCACCGGGAGCATAATCTGTATAACGAGTATTCAATCCAGAATATAATCCTGACGAGTAAGCGCTTGAAACTTGTTCGTATGGAAGTGACGGATCTATGCCGATGTAAGCATCCCAATCCGATTCATCCAAACCTTCGTTCAACTTAGCTTTCGAAGGATTAGCGTAATAGAATAACCTAACATCTCCTGTCTGTTTAAAAATATCGGTCAGCGTTGTAGAAATCATAGCATATCCGCTATGTTTAGTATTAAGAGTGTTGAATGGATAAATCGTGTTAGCCTTATTAGTAAACTTTATCTGTAGATTGTCATCGTTAGATTCCATCAAGTCTCCTTCTGCAACAATTTGCGCAAACTTATTTTTTACATTCAAGTCTGTATCTTCTACTTTTTTAGATAAGTTTATAAGAACTTTCAGTTCAAAAGCACGCGTCACTTTTTTCCAAACTTTAACTTTACCTCCTAAGAAACCGTCTCCATCAAAGTCTTTAGCAGTAGAAAACAATTCATAGGCTTTGTCTAAATCTTGCAAGACAAATTTCATAACTTCTTTCTGCGTATTATACCGAGGATGTATCAATCCGTTTTCACCTTGCAAAGCTTCTTCATAAGGCACATCTCCCATTTCCATTGACATGTAGTATACTTTCCATGCTTTTATAAAATGAGCTAAAGCATCATAAGCCTCTACATTCGTTCCTTTAGCTTGCGCTGCTTCTACCATTTTTATTGTATTGGTCAAAGTGGTGTATTCGAAGCTAGAACGTTCAATTACATTGTATTGATCATTTTCCATCGATTCACCCCATGCCATTAGTTTGCACAACATATCATCGTAAACAAAATACTTATCTGAACTTTGCGACATGATGTTCAACAACAAGCCAGAAGCCAACAATGATGGAGTAACTTGAGTTGTAGCATCCGGATTAGTGTTTATTTCATCAAAATTTTGGCAAGAAGAAAAAGGTATGATTGCAGCAAGCAACATACAACCGACATATTTAGATAATTTCATAATCATAACTTGCTTTAAATTAAAAATCCAATTTTACATTAAATCCTACATAGCGAATAGAAGGAGAAGCCAAATTATCCGATGCTGCATCTGGATCAGCAAAACGGAATTCTTTGGTCCATATTAGCAAATTCTGCCCTACTAACGATAAAGAAGATCCTTTCAAACCCAATTTTGAACAAAGTGAAGTAGGTACTTGGTATGTAAGTGATAAATCTCTCAACTTAAAGAAGGTCTTGTCGAATACGTTCTGCCTTACTACCGTTCCGATGTGTGGATTCATTCCTCGCATGTAAACTTCGTAAGAAACCGGAACATCGTTTGAAGCAAACACACGGTCATCTCGTGTAATGTTTCCATCCGCATCATATTCAACACTACCAGATACAATCTTTACGCCTTCACCTACAAAATTTTTCTTTCCATTCACTACTTCATCATATCTCCATTGATTATCCGAATCGATATGTACTCCAGAATTCCACATTGCTTGTTCTGTATAAGAATGACCTATACCGCCAATGCGTCCATCTATGGAGAAACTTAAAGTAAAGTTCTTATAACTAATAACATTAGACCATCCTAAAGTCCAATCGGGATATGTATGACCTATTTTCTTTTCGTAAGCACTCCGCTTGGGGAAACCATTATAATGGATAAGATTACCATTGGAATCACGTTCCCAATCATATACAGAATACCAATCCCAACGTTCTCCAGCCTTAACCCAAGGCTTCTGAGTAGAGTACAAAGGATCTATTTTAGTATATTTCCAACGATCGCGCGCCCAATTGATAGAACTAGTCCAATTCCAATCTCCACCACGCAAAATGTCACCAGAAATCATGATTTCTACACCTTTCCCTACGTATTCCTCATCAATATTGATTAACGTAGAATTAAATCCAGAAGCATCGCTAATACCTGCACTACGAGTTAGATTATAATAACGTTTATTATAATAAGTAAAGTCAAACTTCAGACGGTTTTGTAAAAAGTGCATAGATGTTCCTATTTCGTAAGACCGTGTAGCAGATGGCTTTACAGTAACTCCACGAATAGAACTAGGATAATAAGCAGCACTTTCACCATTCCATAAATCAGTAGAGATAGAATAAGTATTATTTGTGTCGTACACATCCAAATCTTTCTTCGTAACAGTCCACGAGCCTCTTACTTTCCAAAAATCAATAGCTTTTGGTAATGGAAGGAACTGTGACAAAACCACACTTCCGGCTACTGACGGATAAAAGTACGAACGTGTTTCTGACGGAAGAGTAGATGACCAATCGTTACGTCCCGTCACATCCACGAAAACTGTACTTTTCCAGTTTATTGAAGCCTTAGCGTAAATACTATTAACTTGTTTCTTTTTTATCCCACTAGTTGTCTTAACAGGATTTACAGAAGCTTTGAGCGAATAAAATCCGGGGACTTTCAACCCATTTTGTGTTTCACTGACAATATTATCGCTATTCCAATAATAAATAGAACCACCTACCAGACCATCCAATTCAAAATCACCAAACTTATGATTAGCTGAAAGCATTATATCCTCATTTAAGCTATATCCACCATTGCGCTCTAGACTGTAATAGCCATTTTTATTCCAACCTCCTAATGCACTTTTAGGATTTTTCCATTCATTCTTGGTTGAATATGAGTCAATACCAGAGCGAATAAGCAATTGTAGCCATGGAGTAAAATCGTATTTTGCAGTAAGATACCCATTCAATAATGAGTAGTCTTTTGAACGAGTTATCTCATTAGCAATAAAATATGGATTATCATACCAACTTTTGTCCATCCAATTTTGCTGTTCATCTTTTGTAACCCAATAGTTACGGTAGTCACGTATATCGTATTCTGTACCCGACCAGATCAATAAGTTGTACAAAAAACCTCCTCCACCATATCCAGCTCCCAAATCGTTCGGATACCAACGCTTATTATAAGTCAATCCACCATCGAACGAGAATTTTTTCCATTTCATTTCACCCGAAATAGCGTATGTAACTTTATTTAGTTTCTGATTAGGATACTGTCCTTTATTGTATACATGTGTAATTGAACTACGCACACTACCATATTTACCTTTCTGAGAAACACTGACATTATTATTAGTCACCAAACTCAGTTGCTGGAAATTCTTCAAGTTGTCTCTCCCTTTAGAAGTAAGTGACACTTCTTCCCACTCATAAGTAAATGGATTATACTGTTCTGCTGTGCGTCCTATGTCAAGTTTATCTCCCCATACATATCCACCAGTTCCATAGTGACCATTCTGTCCTGAGCTATAAGACGTTTGTATCTTCGGTTTTTTCACATATCCAGCTGTAAACATAGTACTACTGTTTACCGTAACGTGCAATCCTTCTTTAGCGGCTTTTTTTGTAGTAATCATAATTGCGCCACCGTCACCACGTGCACCATACAATGCAGAAGCCGTTGCCCCTTTCAAAACATCAATTGATTCAATATCGTCTGCAGCAATATCGCTGAATCCTACATTACCATATGGAACACCATCTACAATAAGCATTGGAGTACACCCGCGTAGACTTATTGACGGATCATTGTTAAACTCGGTACTATTCTTTATATTCAATCCAGCAACTTTTCCAGTTAATGATGAGGCTATATTTACCGGTTTTACTTTGTCGAATATATCATTTCCTACCTTCTGTACAGCATATCCCAGAGCTTTCTCCTCGCGTTTAATACCTAAAGCGGTAACAACAACCTCGCTTAGTAGTTTTGAATTCTCGGTCAACTTAATAGTAAAGACTGTTTTTCCGCTGACTTTTACTTCTTGTGGCTGAAATCCTACATAACTCACTAACAGAGTAGCGTTAGGATTCACTGACAAATTAAAACGACCATTTACATCGGTAATAGTACCAATCGAACTATTGCCTTTTACAATTACATTGGCTCCGATTACGGCTTCTCCTGAAGAATCAATCACCGTACCAATCACCTTAACAGTAGTTTCTCCTATCTGTTGCGTCGCATCATTTAATCCATTGCATTGGTGCAACGATATATAATTATCTGAAAACGTATATGTAATTCCATTCTCTTTCAATGTATTTAGTAAGTCAGATACTTTAGTGTTACCTTCTTTTACATTTACTGTTTTATTTACGTTTATCTCTGAATCACTATATACAAATAGGTAATCCGTTTGACTCTCAATCTGAGTCATTATCTCTTTTAGTGCAATGTGTCCTGTTTTTATATTCACACGCACGTTTTGTGACAGCATAGTACTTGCTTGTGCCTGAGTAAAGAGCAAGAACAGAAACAAAAATGTGAATTTCATAGTTCTGAAGATTTGATTTTTTTCACGTTGTTTAAATGCTTTAATTATTAGCAATAAGTGTTTTTTCATACCTTTGCGTTTTAGTAAGGTTCATACTTTAATTTATTTCCACAGAGTTAAGGTATCTTAGAATCTACCCTATAGAGGAAAAGGTGTTGCCGCACCTTTTCCTCTTATTTTTAGTCTTTCATATTTTCATAGGCTTGGAGTGTTTTTAAGATTAACGATATATGATTACATTCTTTTCGGTTACTATAGTATATCGGAAGTCAGCGACTGTCTGTAGTACATGTAATATACTCTCTAGTGAATCGCTTTGACGAAATTTGCCAGTCACTAACCTATTTGTATCTACAGATTTATCTACTGTCAAAATTACTCCCTGCCACAAAGCAACATTTTCTAGTATTTCACCAAACGGTCTACTATTGAAACTTACAATTCCGTTCTTTAAGTACTCTTCGTTATCGAAATCTGAAGTTTGTTTATACAGTCTACAATTTTGTAAAACGGCTCGTTCATGCGGCAGAAGAACCAACCTGTCAGTAGAATCGTTAGTATTATCTATCTGAACACTTCCTTCTATCAAATCTATTTCAAAACGTTTACTTTTAGGATAAGCCATCACATTAAAGCGCGTACCAAGCACTGTAATATTATAAATGCCTGTAGATATTCTAAATGGCATTTTTTCATTATGGGATACTTCAAAAAAAGTAGAGCCCTTTAATTGTACATCTCGATTTTCACTATTAAACGATGCTGCATAGCGCAACGTACTGCATGGACTGAGCCAAGCTACCGTACCATCTGGCAAATTCACTTTCACGCGTTGCCCACTAGGAGCAATGACTTCAGTATACTGCTTACAAAGTATCTCATTCATACGATAATATGTAACGAAGTATACGCACAATGACACAGCTACTATAAGCGCAGCATATTTGCAACATTTTAATACTTGATGAAACAATCGCCGTCTAAATATTATTCTTAAAAAATGTGCATATGCTTGACGATTTAAAGTTCTATCATTCGAATCCACAAACTCTGCCATCGCCATAGTGTTCTGAAGATCATAAAACTCTTTGCGCAAAGCGTCATCATTATCCATCGCTTCGAACAAGAGTTTTTTTTCCTGCTTATTGATGTCTTCTGTAAAATATTTAACGAGTAATTCTTCCATTTCTTTATGTCTTTCATAGATATGTCGAAATAGAAACCAAAAAGTACTAAATATAAAAAAAGTTTTTTTGATTTGTTTTAGAAAAAACAAATTTAGTCAAATAAAAAGATGAGTAGTGGAAGATAATCTTTCAGTTCTTCACGTAACTTTCGTACAGCTATCATTATTTGATTCTTTACTGTCTGAACTGATAGCCCCATTTCATCGGCTATTTCCTGATTTCTTTTGTTGTTTATTTTACTTTCGATAAAGATACGACGACACTTCTCTGGTAAACGAGCAATTGCATCACGCAGCAAACGCTCTATGTCTTCGTTTAAAGACTTATTCTCATCAAATGCTTCTAATGAATAAAGTTTATATTGGAGTTCATGATTCTCCACTTCATCCAAACTGCCATCTTTATACAATACTGTTAATTTCTTGCGCAAATAATCTATACACCGACGTTTTACCAACGTAAATAAAAAAGCCTGTGGCGAACGAAGTTCTTCTAGAAGCATACGATTCTCCCACAGATTAACGAATATATCTTGAACCACATTTTCTGCCTCTTCCCGATTTATCAGATAAACACGGGCGAAGCGTAACATTCGAGGGAAATAAGTTGTATAAATCTCCGTAAAGGAATCCTTGTTTGTCATAGCTGTATTATATTAGCAATGTTGCTAACGACAAAAATACAGTTTTTTAACGTATGCCAACAAATTAAATGGCTTTTTTGTATTAAATACTATGATATTAAGCAATGCTGACTTCTAAATCTAACTTCCTATTTAAGAATTCAATATTAGCATTTGATAAAAACCTGTAGCTTTTTAAAAGCACACATTGTTATATTATGAGCATTTATTATGGTATGTCATGAAACTCTTTAAAAAAGTGTCTTTCGTTCGAAGTGAGACGACTTCATTAAAGAAAGAGGGCAACTCTATATAATACGAATATAAATCATGTAGATTGAAGTTGTGTAGTACGTTGATTTACAGCTATAAAAGTATTTTGAGTGAGTTCCTTGCTTTTTAGCGTGATATTTTTTAAGTTTGTATATTAAACCATAAAACCTTATGAGTATTAAATACGAAATCCAATCTATAAAAAATTCACAAAGCACTGGCAAAGATCGACATTTTGCTCGTATTTATGAGGGCGCACCTATGTCGGCCAGTCAACTGGAAAGCAGTATCGAATCTTCTTGCTCGCTAACAAAAGGCGATGTAGAGTCTGCGTTGTCGGCGTTAAAAGAACAAATGCTTAGTGAATTGTCGCAAGGCAACCGTTTCTATATTCCTAATATCGGCTATTTTTCGTTGTCGGTAGACTTGGATATGCCCGATGGTAAATCGGTTGACAAAGCGCGTGGCGATTATATCAGCGTGCGAAACATCAAGTTCCGCCCCGATTCTTCGCTGTTGCAAGAAGTGAAAACAAAAGCCCACTTTGAGCGTGCGCAGTTCTCCACAAAATCAAAGGTATTTACTGAAGAGGAAATGTTAGAGAAGATAAAGGAATATCTTTCTATTAATAGTTATATCAACCGCCGTGTTATGGAAACTCAATTTGGCCTACGCCAGAATATTGCGCTTAAATGGCTGAAGCACTTTACGGAAATTGGTGTGCTAAGAAAAGAGGGCGAAAGAAACTCGCCAATTTATTTTTTGAACAATAGGAATTAAGATGTTTTACTTTGTGTACAATATAAATAATTACAACTTATGAAAAAACTATTTATTCTAGGCGCTTTTTTATTATCAATAAACTGCCTGAATGCTCAGACTTCAACAACCTACGAAGAAGCGAATAATCCGATTGCAACAAACACGTCTTTATGGGTTAAGATAAATGCTCCGCAAGTTAGTTGGGGAAGCACGGATATCAGATACAAAAAAGAAGAACCTGCTCTGATTAGCCGACTTAAAAAAGACATTAACCTCACTGCGTGGAAAGGTGAAAGAGTTTCGGCACAGCTTGTTGTATGGACTCCCGAAGCACTCAACAACTTGTCTTTTATAGTAAGTGACTTAACATCCGACAAAGAAACAATCGCAAAAGATAATATTCTTACAGGTTTTGTGCGTTATGTCATGACAGACGAATTGAATAAAGACGGAAAAGGCGGATGTGGCCATCGTAAAAGTTCGGATTATGACTCTACACTTGTAGCGGACCCGATTGATCATTTAGCTTCTACTCTTACAGTACCTGCTAATGCTACACAGTGTGGTTGGATAAGTGTACGTGTGCCCCAACAGGTAAAAGCCGGGAAATATACAGGTATCGTTACTGTAAAAGATGGTGATAAAGTTTTATCGGAACTAAAAATAGCGATAAATGTAAAAAATCGCACATTACCGGCTTCTACAGAGTGGGCGTTCCATCTTGATTTATGGCAAAACCCATACGCTGAAGCACGTTACTATAATGTAGAACCATTCAGTAAAGAGCATTTTGACCGTATGCGTCCCGATATGCAGAACTATGTAGACGCAGGCGGAAAAGTAATCACTGCCTCTATCATGCACAAACCATGGAACGGACAGACTTATGATCCGTTTGAAAGTATGGTGACTTGGTTGAAGAAAGCCGACGGAACTTGGTATTTCGATTATACCGTATTCGACAAATGGGTAGAATATATGATGTCATTGGGAGTTAAAAAACAAATTAACTGTTATTCAATGGTGCCTTGGAAACTCTCCTTCCAATATTTTGATCAGGCAAGTAATTCTTTTAAATATCTGGATGCCAAACCGGGCGAACCTGCTTATGATGAATTCTGGGGCAATATGCTGACTTCTTTCGCCAAACATCTTAAAGAAAAAGGATGGTTCGACATTACGCATATCTCTATGGACGAACGCCCGATGAAAGATATGCTGGCTACATTAAAAGTAATTCGTAAAGCTGATAAAGACTTTAAAGTTTCTTTAGCGGGAACATATCATGATGAATTAGTGAAAGAATTACATGACTATTGTATAGCCATTGGCGAGAAGTTTCCTGCAGAAGTGATCAAATCACGCAGAGAAGCCGGACAGGTTACTACATATTACACATGTTGTACCGAACCTCGCCCAAATACTTTTACTTTCAGCGCACCGGCCGAAGCGGAATGGTTAGGTTGGTTTGCCGCCAAAGAGAATTTAGACGGTTATCTACGTTGGGCTTTAAATAGTTGGGTTAAAAATCCTTTGCAAGACAGCCGCTTCAGAACATGGGCTGCTGGAGACACTTATATGATTTATCCCGAAGGACGTTCATCTATTCGTTTCGAACGTTTGATTGAAGGTATCCAATCTTACGAAAAAATCCGTATATTAAAGGAAGAGTTTGAAAAGAAAGGAAATAAATCAGCGATTAATAAGATTGATAAAATATTAAAGACATTCGATGAATTCAGCCTGAAAGAGATTCCGGCTGCTACAGTTGTTACTAAGGCTAAAGAGGCTATTAACAAATATTGAAAAACATTATGAGTGAGGATGTATCATACCTATTCAGTGGTTTTGATACATCCTCACTCTATTATTAGTTTATTAATGACATTACAATTATCGCTTCAGATAATTATAGCTACCTGTCGGCATTTGGTTTTTGCTGCTTACAGTTCCCTTTGTTCCGTTAAGAGTTGTTTCTTCTGCACCGATAGAGAGTTGCTCTTTGCCATACTTAATTGTGGCGTGAGGTGCTTTATTGGCATCCATTTCGGCTTCTATCTGAAGGTCGCCAATTTTCCATTTTCCTTTTCCTGAAGACTTCAGTGCGGTAACCTTGGCACCTTTGTCACACATGTTTATAATGGTGAGGTAACGCATCTGCTTTACTTTCTCGGTGTTGCAGAAAGTAGCGTGATACTGGTCGGGGGTGCCGTTCTGGTATTTCTTCTTGAAGTCGTTGGCAGGAGAGAAGAATTTGTTTGTAACGCTTCCCTTAACCGCTGTGCTTCCGAATACTTGCGCTTCGGCATGGCTTCGGCTAGTCTCTACGGTCAACTTGTTTTTGTCGACGGTAGACGGACGCATGGTGTGTAACAACAAGCTCCATTCTGAAGCTTCATCGGCTTCGAGAACATCGTATATCACAACTACGTCGGGACGTACAAATACAACGTGGCGCTCGAATTTCTTCATCGGAGTGTCTCCCATGCCGAAGTGTGCGTCTTGCTTTATTCCTTTTTCCTTCATGAAATCGGCAAACTGCTTGTCGGTAGTCTTCTTATAAGCTTCTCCTGCTTCACCGCATACGTACGACATGTTTTCTCCTTCTATATGGCGTTTAATCCATCCATAGCCTTCGTGACCGAATGCTTGTCCGTAGCCGTTAATCAAGATAGAGTTGCAAGCACGGGTATGCTTGTACGAAGTAAGCGAGTGCATGTCGGCAAACGATGTGTAATATCCTGTGGGGTAGAACAGACGTTCTCCGTGACGTGAGATGTTAAAGCTGTTCTGGTCGGCATGAGCGTGACCCTTGGAACCGAAGGGCGACGAGCGGAAGAATACGGTAACATCTTTTGCTGGGTCTGCCAGACAAGAGTGCATTGCTGCTGCTCCTACTCCGTAGAATACCTTGTCGGTAGGCTGATTGGTGGGAGCTTTAGCTCGCTTGGGGGCAACAGAGATATTGTTTACTATCTGATACCAAGGCTCTGTTTTTGCCAACGGTTTTCTCCAGTATTTCTCGTCGGTTGTGGCTCCGAAGAATGATTCTACGGGACGTACCGACTGGAAAAAGCGGTATAAAGCGTACGGATTGTTCTCTTCGCAACCTATGGTGAGCATTTCTGAACGACCCTTCAATCCTCCGGTTTCTACGCGGTCGTGCATATCGCCGAATCCTGAAACAGGCGATGCCACTGGCGAGAAGTAAGTAAAGTAGTCGGGTAGATTACGATACCATCCCATCTTGAAGATATCAATGCCACCCAACTTTTTCAGCAATAATGCCATATCTACCACGGCTGTTTGGTTTACGCTATAATAGCCTTCGCCTTCGTTCCAACCACCGTCTTGTGTAGCAAGGTTAGGGAAACGAGCTATGAACAAGCCGTATGTATAGTCAAGCATTTCGGTAGCCGATTCGAGTTCGCCAAGAGTAGCCAAGGCTGCTGTAAAGTTGCCTGCCAATTCCATCTGCCAGAAGTGATTCTCTACCTGACGTGCTTCGGTAAATCCGGGCCAACGTGCCAGTCCTTCTTTAAACTGCTTGTCGATGGTAGTAAGTATCTGTTGCTTGGTTTCGGCTGTCAGCTCATCGTACAGCATGTCGTACCCCAAAGCCAAAGCTGTGAGGACTTTAGAGCCTAACAAGTCGTTAGTAGGCCATGACAGCAATACATCGGTACGTTTCAGCAAGGCATCTTTCATGTCATTATCTGCCGATAGCGTATAACCTTCAAGCAGCTCATGATACAGAGATACTTCTTTACCTGCCTTTTGGTTAAGGCGGCGAGCAGTTGCCGGGTTAGGGTCGGTCACTGCGCCACGATAAATTTGTTTTGCGGCAGCTTCTTTAGCAGTATTTATAATGCTTTTGTAAAGTCTGTGCTGTGGAGCGTCGCGATGAATATCTTCCATAGAGCGTCCGTAGTTCATTACACGCGGATGGCTTTTGCTGATATTGTTGCGGAACTCTTTGGCAGTAGGGGTAACGAGTCCGTCGGCAGATTCGGGTACGATGAACGAATAAACCTCGCTCGATGATACCTTTCCGTTTTCCACGGTTTCGTATTTCCAATACCATTTACCGCTTTCTAATTTACGGTGCGGGTTGTAGAAGCAATAACGCTGATTCATGCTGCTTTGCGTTTCGGCTTTAGGAAACGCAGCGTTGCGGCTCAGGTATACATTATAAGTTACTTTTCGCTTTTCCCAATATTTGTCCGATTTCCACAGCAGCGGAGACGGATTGGTAGATACTACTGCGTCACCTGCCGGATAAGATGTCTTGCGCCATTCTTCGTAAAGTGAGGCAGGCATTTGTGCCTGGAGGCGTGCGATAAAGGCAAATGTGAGCAATAAAACGAAAAAGACTGTATTTCTTTTCATGTTGGATAAAGTAATAAATTATATTTTACAGACTTCTCTTGCGGAATAAATCTTTCAGGCTGATAGTCTTGTTGTTTATAATCGGGTTAGCCCAGAAACCGATGAAGGTAATGTAGGCAACGAATACAAACAGGGCCGACATTCCGACTTGCAGTGAGGTATGATCGGCTATGCTACTGATGATAAGCGGACCGATGGCACCTCCGGCAATAGCCGAGCAAAGAATTCCGGCAAACGAGCCGTGATGTTCGGATACGGAGTTGAGAGCCAATGAAAATACTATAGAGTACATCATAGAAATACTGAATCCGATAGCGGGGAATGCCATTACAGAAAGCTGTTTGCTTCCGAACAAAGCGCATGCCAGCAATACTATGGTGATTATTCCCGACATCTGAAGCAGACGCTTGCTGTCTATGAACTTCAGCAGAATCATACCGAAGAAACATCCCACAGTCATCAGTCCCCAGAACAAACTAACGGTTTGTGCTCCATCAGTTTGTGGGTTTATACCGTGATATTGTTCAAGGAAAGTACTCATAAAGATAGAAGAACCTTGCTCTGTACTTACGTAGCAAAATATACCTAAGAAAAACAACCATACAGAAGGCTTCTTAAATAGCTCTGTGTACGATGAACGCGAGCCGCTCTTTTCGTCTTCTTTCAGTTCTATCTTCGGAAACTTAGATACGGCTACAGCTATCAGCATGGCCAATAGGATGATTGTGAATATCCAGTACAGTGAAACCCAAGGCAAATCGGACGGAGTGACGCGAGCCAATAGGTCGATAAGCCAATTCTTGCCTTCGCTGTAGATAGACGGGTCGAGTTCGTGAATCAGGTATGTGTAAACCAACGGGCTGACAAACGAAGCGGCTCCGAATACGAATTGTGCCAACTCGGCTATAAATGCGTAGTTCTCTTCGCCTCCCACAGCGCGTTGCAGCGGGTTGATAACCGTTTGCAGCATGGCCATACCCAGTCCGATGATGAACGATGATGCAAGCAATGCCGGATAAGTATGCAGCATGGCAAACAAGATAGTTCCTACGAACGGCATGAGGAATCCGCAGAATAATACGGGTTTCTCGCCGAAACGGTCTATCAGGATACCGGCAGGGATAGACATCAACGCATAAGCAATGAAGAACGAGGTGGGAATGAACCCAGCCATAGCCAAGTCGCTCAGGTGGAAGTTATTGATGATGTCCGGTATAAGTGGTCCCAAGATGTTCGTGATGAACGAAATGGTAAACCAGAACATCATGATTAGGGTAAGTTGTAGTATTTTCTTTTTCATTGTTCTGACTGTTGAAAAATTAAAGCGGCAGCTCCTAAGCATCCGGCTTTATTGCCTAATGTGGCAGCCATGATGCGGGTGTTTACGGCGCAGTCGGGGATAGCGTATCGCATGGCTCTTTCGCTGACTTTCTGAATATAGAAATCGCCGGCTTCTGATAATCCTCCGCCCACTACTATCAGTTGCGGACTGAAGATGTTGATGAATCCTCCGATGCCATGTCCTAAGAAGTCGCAATGCTCGTTGAGGCTTTCAACGGCTATCGGATCGTTTTCTTTGTAAAGGCGTACTATAACTTCGCCGTTTACCTCTTCAGAAAATATGCGTCCGGCTTCTTTAGCGCGTTTGCAGAAGCGGCGTACCAAAGCCGATGTAGAGGCATAATGCTCTAAGCAGCCTACAGAGCCGCAAGCGCATTCTTCACCGTTGGCTATCAAGGGCACGTGACCCAATTCTGTACCTCGGTTGGCGAATCCGTTAAATAGCTTGCCGTCTATAACTACCGCACCTCCGATGCCTGTACCTACGGTTACGAATACCACGTTCTTCATTCCTTTTCCGGCTCCGAACAGAGTTTCGCCCAGTCCCATCATGTTGGCATCATTGCCCACCTGAACCTTGAGTCCGGTTGCCTCTTCCATTACGTCTGCTAAGTTTACATTCTCCCAGCCTACAATGTTTTCGGCTCCACCAAGTACCTTACGGTTTGTTTCGTCTACAATGCCCGGTGTACCAATACCGATGCCAGCCACTGTAATATTGTTTTTTGCTGCTGCATCCATACACTGCTGTGCGGCAAAGCTCAATTGTCCGATAACGGCTTCTGCCGAGATATCGGCTTTCGACGGAATCTTCCCCTCAAAATGAAATACGCCTTCGGCATCAGTCAAGGCGTATTTCACAGAAGTTCCGCCAAGGTCTATTCCTATAGCGAATCTTTTATTTTCCATTTTATGTTCTTTCTACCCAGATTGGTGAACTCCAAGCCCATTGCTGGTCGCGCTGGCGTACACGGATGTAATAATAGTCAGTATCTCTTTCTGGTGTGGTATCTTCCATGTAGTGCTCTACAGTGTAGCAGCTTTCAGGCATTGCGCGGTTAAACAAAATAGCCTCGCTCAACCATCCTATCATGAAGTGAGTGCGTGAGCCTTCTAACAATTCGCCCAGTGTGTGGCTGAACTTCTTGCCGTTGAATTCGGCTGTAAGCACTCCGTCTTTCGGCATTTCCAGTTCCAGAATTACTGCCTGTGTAGCATCGGTAGTGGTGTTGGGGTTCTTAGAAGAGTACATTTCCAACTCAGTATTTTTTTCGCTTACGCTCAAAATCTTGTTTACGTGAGTGTGGAACTCTTTTTCTCCCGGCTGAGGCGATGTGAACGCTGCACCTCTAAAGCAAGGAGTAACGCTTACGATACGACCCTTATCGATTGACAAGTTTCCTTTCCAAGCTACGTATTTCTCTTCGCGGTTCCATCCGAACTGTACTTTCACTTTGCAACGTACGGTATCTTCCTTCGGCATTACCGGAGTCATCGGACCGTTGAGGCGTGCCAACAAGCGTCCGTTCTTGATAACGTCTACATAGTCTATGCAGCTTTCTCCTTCTACATTTAGGTAGATGCGGCGGCTGTTTCCCTTAGTAACGTCTCCCATAAACGCGTCGTTCAGGCGGAAGTCGATGAGAATCTTATCGCCGGTAGCGCAGCAAACGTGGCGGTTGCGCAGTGCTTCCCAGATGTTTTCTCTGTGCAGTGACGGAGACAAAACACCGATTCGGCCGTCACCGTAGCTACCAGGATAACCTGAGTGCTGGTCTGTAGAACCCATGATACCGAACTTGTGTCCTCTTTCCAATCCGCAAAGGATGGTACCTTCCCACTGGCGAGGTCCCATATCGTGCAGATAAGGATAGTCGCCCTGATCTGTTTCTGCCAATCCGTGACGAGAATACATTTCTACGAACGGAGTTACATCGCCTTCGGTAAAGAAGTTCCAGTCGTATCCGCGGTATCCTGTTTGATAGCCCATGTGGTGCGGAGTAACGAATACCTTATGACCTTTGGCTTTCTGTTTCCAATCTTCGATAGAAGTACATTCTACAAGCGGTGCGTCGAGGTCGTAGTTTAGGGCAACGTGGTCGCCGTGCTGCATGCTGTGTGCTTCATAACCAATGAAAGTAAGGAACTCGCCTTCTTTATTGTATTCGTTGGTCATTGCTACATACTTTTCGTATCCTCCGGCACGCAGACGTTTGAAGGCTTCAGTATGATAGTCGATAACCCAAGCCAAACGTGGGTCGTCGGCTCCTGGGATATCAGGCCACATAGCATGTGGGGTAACACTTACAAAGTCGAGTTGCTGCTTAGCCGCTTCGAAAGCGTCGCGCATGTCGCCGTGTCCGTAAGTGATGTTACAATGGTTATGTAAGTCGCCCCAGAACATTTTATAGTCGCTGGCCGACGGCATTATTTTTTTAGCTTCTTTACTGCCCGGTGTGCAAGCTTCGAGCAAGCTACCCGATGCTGCAATACCTAAGAAAGACCATCCTGTAGTTTTTAAAAATCGTCTTCTGTCCATAGTATTATAAATTATATAAAAGTGAATTATCGTTTCATATATCTACGGTCGCCCTTGAAAAGTACTTTTTCTTTTTCGTCGGGGTCGGTATCTTTATATTGTTCCTGAGTCTCTTTCAACAGCTGCATCAGTTCTTGCTGCTTGTCGGCATAGTCAGGGTTGCCAAAGATGTTGTTCATCTCATGCGGATCTTTCTTCATGTCGTACATTTCCCAAACATCGATGTCATTATAGAAATGAATCAACTTAAAGTCTTGTGTGCGTATTCCGTAGTGACGTTTAACTGAGTGTTCTGCCGGATATTCATAATAATGATAGTAGGCAGCCTTGCGCCAATCGGCAGGAGTCTTTCCTTCGTTTTCGAGGATAGGCTTCAATGATTTACCCTGAATATCTTCCGGTATATCAACACCTGCAAAGTCGAGGAATGTAGGAGCGAAGTCAACGTTCATACTGATAGCCGAGCTTACAGAACCTGCCTTAATAGCTTTGGGGTAACGTATGATAAGCGGCATACGCTGGCATTCTTCGTACATGAATCGCTTGTCGAACCATCCGTGTTCTCCCAAGAAGAAGCCTTGGTCGGAAGTATAAACTATGATAGTGTTGTCCAACTGATTTGTTTCGCTCAGATAATCAAGCAATCGTCCGATGTTTTCGTCTACAGAAAGAACGGTTGCCAGATAATCGCGCATGTATTGCTGATATTTCCAGCTTATCAATTCTTTGCCTTTCAAGTTGCCTTTGCGATATTCTGCGATACGTGGTGCATAAACAGAATCCCATTTGTGCTGAACATCTTCCGGCATACGCATATAGACATCGCGCAGTCTTGACTTTCCGTTTACTATTTCGTCGTGAGTAAGAAGTTTCAAGTCCCAGTCTTCTCTCAGAGTCTTGGCAATCGACATGTCTTGTTCGGCTGCAGCTTGTCTTCCCTTGTAGTCATCGAACAGATTCTCTGGTTCGGGGAAAGTAACGTCGTTGAATATACCTAAATGACGTGGAGCCGGCATCCAGTCGCGATGAGGCGCTTTTTCGTGGAACATCATGCAGAACGGTTTGCTCTTGTCGCGTCCTTCCATCCATTTTATCGCCTTGTCTGTGATAATATCGGTTACATAACCTTTTTCTGTTATGTGTTTACCGTTTTCCCAGAAGTCAGGATCGTAGTAGTCACCTTGTTCTTCTTGTCCGCTTAAGACACTCCAGTAGTCGAATCCTTGTGGTTCAGAGATAAGATGCCATTTTCCGATGATAGAAGTTTCGTATCCTGCTTTCTGCAATAGTTTCGGGAATGTCTGCTGATCGCCGTTGAATTTACAAGCGTTGTCTGTAAAGCCATTCATGTGGCTGAATTTACCTGTCAGTACGCAGGCTCTTGACGGACCTGAAAGGGCGTTTACTGCATAGCAGTTGTCGAAACGGATACCTTCATTGGCGATGCGGTCCATGTTTGGAGTCTGGATAAGATTTCCTCCGTAGCAAGACATAGCCTGAGTGGTATGGTCGTCGGTCATTATAAAAATAATGTTCGGCTGTTTCGGCTCTTCTTTTTTTTGGGTTGCGCAGCTTGTTAAATTCAGTGCCACTAAAGGAAGGCACAATGCTGCTTGAGATACTGTTTTCATGATATAGAGTTATAATGGTTTTATTGAGGTCGGAGTAGGGATTATGTTCATCCCATCCCCGACAACAATAAATGGTTTATTGCAAGGTATATTTCAAAGATTGTTTCTTGCCACCTACTTTTACTTCAACTTCCAAGTTCTTACCGTCGAATTTCTTAGTCTTGAACTTAGCCGACATAGCAGGCGCATCTGCGCTGTCTTTCATCGGATAGATGATGGTGATGTAACGTACCGCATCGTTTTCTTTCTTAACGTTGAATGAAACATTCATACGTTTGAATTTCTTGCGGTAAGCTGTAGATGCCCAACCTTCTTCTTTCTTCATGCTCATGCCGTCAGGACCGAAGCACTGCAACTTCATGTTGCTTCCGCTTTCAAACTCGGTAATGAAAGTCATGTCTTCACGACTATTGGCAATCTTACCTTTCGGCATTTGGTAGTGCAAGTTTACAAAGCCTTTTGCTGCACCGATAGCTTCGTCTACAATCACGAAATATGTGTTGTTTACAAAGAAGATGCTACGACGGTGAGTAAGGTTCTTGTAGCTCGGGTTTTCAGTAACAAGTGTCTGAATATCGCCTTCGGGCTGCCACAACAGAGTCTTAGAATTTGTCTGGTCAAGATTCTTGTTGTTCAGAGTAAGTGTGTTGTGAACCGCAGTTTGGCGGAACCAATTACGTTCTTCGTTTACTTCCTTGCTTCCGGCGTATACATAAGAACCAGAGTCGGGGAACAGATTCTTTCCGTTGAACCACATCTCGAATGTACCGTTATCGGGCTGACAGTGCCAGAATGCTTTCGGACCAGCCTTAACTACCATCTGAGTTGCGTCTTCACCCCAAGAGTTTCTGAATACAAAGAAACCTGATTTCAAGAAACCTTTAGACAAGTATGCAGGAAGTTCTCCTTTTTTGCCTTCGCTTGCGAAGTATAAGATAGCCTTATTCTTTGGGAACAATTTGCTCCATTCTTTGTAGTTCTTGACCATTTCTCTCTTTGTTGTCAGCTTAGCGTCGCTGAAGCAAGGATTGGTATAGTCGGGGAAACAGATGTTCAGGTAGAACATAATCATGTTTTCTACTGTATCCATGTAGCTCTGCGGGAAATCATTGCGGAATCCGTTCATATCTGCTATGTACAAAGCCTTGCAGAAAATGTTGATTGATGCCAAGTGATAGTGCGGGTCGAGCTCGAACTGTCCACCGTCATCGTAAACCTGAACTTTGATTTCGCGGTTCAAGATACCGATACCGCTCTGTCTCCATGCAGAAGCGTCCTTGAATTCTGGGAAGAATGTTCCGGCGTAGATGATACGCTGTGCTTCGAACAGCAAGTGGTTTCCTTGGTCTGAGTAGTTGTTCAGGATATGAACAGCGTGCTTGTAGTAGTTTACAAGGAACTCGGTAAGGAATTCCGGAGTGAACGAAGGAGACGGCAAGAACAACTGGAACTGTGTAGTCTGGTCTTGCAGGCGGTTACTAACTTCCAGCGGACGCCAAGCGAAACGCATGTTTTCTACATCGCCTTTCAGGGTTTCGTTGCTTGTCAGTTCATATTCTTTCTTGTCGATAGATACCAACGGGTTTTTCTTAATCCAGTCGATATATTGAGCGGCCCATTCTTTAGCATACTTCTCGTCGCCCGACACGCGATATGCTTTACCCATCGGAGTAAACCATTTGTGACGGTGAAGCTGCCAACGCAATTCGTTATCTTGTACAGGCCAGTATTTCCAGTTGATGTCCTTTCCGTAGTTGAACGATGGCTGGTAGCCTTTATGTACGAAGAATGTATGCTCCATAGCGTCGTCGGCCCACTTCTGTTCTTCCTTACCGATAGTAATCTTATTCAGGTTAATATCAGGAGTCTTGATGTTGGTACGTGCGCGGTAATAATCGAGCAATGCCTGTGCAGCATCTTTGTCTTTTCCTGATTCGTGCAAAGACTTAACTTTCTCCAAACCTGGATAATTAAGGTTCAGCAAAGAGAAAACTTCCGTTTTAAGCTCTTGTGCAGTAGCTTGTGCCATACCGATACAAGCTACTATGCTTAATGCTATATGTTTTAATTTCATGAATTACTTATTATTAAAGGTCTTTGTATGAAATGTGCTTCAAATCCATGTATCTCTTCAGAGCTTCCAAGTAGTAGTAGTCAGCATAGTTCAAAGGAACATCGATTTCACTTCCGTTAGGCAAAGAACCTGTAGAGTGCATCAAGATGAAGCCGCCGTTTGTGCCTGGCTTAGCCAAATAAGCGTCGCTCGACAAACTCTTCAGAATCTTTTCTGCGTAGTCAAAGTATTTCTGTCCGTCGGCAACGAATGTGCTAAGTTCTAACATGGCAGAAGCTGTAACAGCTGCAGCCGATGCGTCGCGCGGAGTTTCAGGAGTTACAGGAGCCATATAATCCCAGTAAGGAATAGCGTCGTCTGTCTTAACACGGCTCATAATCATATCTGCAATATTGCATGCGAATTTCAAGTAAGTAGAATCGTTTGTTTCACGGAAGCAAGCTGTATATCCGTATACGCCCCATCCCTGGCCGCGGCTCCATGCAGAGTCGTCGTTCTTTCCTTGGAAAGTCTGTTTGCGTTCTACTGTACCGTCATTGTTATAGCTTACTACGTGCCATGAAGTGTAGTCCGGACGGAAGTGATTTTTCATGGTAGTGTTAGCGTGGGTGATAGCAACGTTTTTATATTTATCGTCGTTTGTAAGTTTGCTTACAGTGAAGAGCAAGTCGAGGTTCATCATGTTGTCGATGATAACCGGGAAATTCCATGTACCGAAGTCCCATGAACGGATACAACCGATACCTTCGTTGAATCGGCTGCAGAGGTTATCGGCGGTTTCGTGCATTACTGCAGCAATTGTATCGTTCTTGGTAAGACGAAGTGCGTTACCATAGCTGCAGTTAATCATGAAGCCCAAGTCGTGAGTACCTCTATAATAGCGTACTGGGTTCAGCAAGTTAGTATATTCTATAGCCTCTGTTTTCAACGAGTCATTTCCTGTCAATTCGTATGCATACCATAAAGAACCTGGGAAGAATCCGCTTGTCCAGTCTTTCACTGTGCAGAGTTTCATCTTTCCTACTTTTTCGGCAGGAGCAGACTGACGCAATGAGTCTTTAAATGTTGCAGAATCTCTTTCCAACTGTTCGCAGAGGAAGTTCATGTCGTAACTCTGATAAGTAGTACGAGGCAATTTACCTGTTCCTTCAGCTTCGTGAGCAGCAAGCATCAGTTGCTGTTGTGCTACATCAAGTCCGTTTTTAATCCAGCTGTAATCTTCTTTTGGTTGAGTCTGGCATGAGGCAAGAGCAATGGCTGCCGCAGCAAATGCAATCAGTTTTTTCATTATAAAGTATTGTTTTTATGGGTTTGTTTTCTTGGTTACAAAATTAGTTTACTGTTATGTCAGAGAGGCCGATTATTGTGCTAAAGCCTTTCAAAGCGCATTTTTGTTATACAACTTTTGTTGAATAGACTATAATAATTGTCTTAATCGGCCTTTAATAAAGCATAAGGCGCAAAGAAACATTGTTTTTTTATTGCTCCTTTGCGCCTCTGTGCTTGAAGTTATATTTTCAATTATTTTCCAATAGTTACCACTTCGGGTTCTGCTTGAATTGCGGACACAAGTCCATGTCGCGTTGCGGGATAGGCATCAGCTCATGCTTGCCTTCGATGGTGTATTGGTAAATGGCATAGTTGAAGTTTTCGTTGTCGCTCGACCACCAGTTCAGGAGGTCTTTGTAAGTTTTGGTGATTGTCTGGTAATAGATACCCCAACGCACCAAGTCAAGACGACGGTGTCCTTCGAATGCCAATTCGTATGCACGCTCATCACGTACTGCCTGGCGGAATGCTTCCTGGCTAAGAGCGGCAGGCAAGTCGCAAACGGATGTGTTGCTCGGGTTACCGAATCCACGACGACGAACCTTATTGATAGCGGCGTATGCTTCGTTAGTAGGATGTCCCTTCCATTCGTTCAGCGCTTCTGCATAGATAAGTAAGACATCGGCGTAGCGCAATACATACCAGTTAGTGTTAGAGCGGTCGTCGTTTATCAGCTTGTTGGCAGCGTTAGTATATTTCTCCAAATCCCATTTGGCAGGAGTGAAGTATTGCTTGTTCTTCTGGTCTACATCAGGATTAAGACTTGCTTCTTCTGCAGTAAGCGTTACTTTTTCATCACCTATAGTATACTGTCCAGCTTTACCGAAGAATGTCTTGGTAGGTTTGTACTGGAAGTTAGAGATTGACAAAGCCCAACGCTTGTCGCCTTTCTGCTCTGCTATCTGCTGCCATTTATATGAGAACGGATAGATTACCTTCACGTTACCTTTACAGCTTCCGCGTGTACCCGAGATCTGCGAAGCCGGTACACCGTTCCATTTGCCTATGTATCCGCAAGGGTCGTTTGCGCCACCGGCAGCTGTAGGCGAGTAGAATGAGATTTCGATAAGACTTTCTGTAGGATCCCATACGCCGTTGGCGGTGTTTTCCCACAATGTCTCGAAGTCGGGCAGCAAGTCATGCTTACCAGAGTTGATAAGCTGTGCGGCAGTTTCGGCAGCGTCTTTCCATTTTGATGTATCGTTTACAGGATATCCTGCCCATGTAGCGTATACCTTAGCCAGCAATCCTAATGCGGCACCCTTAGAGAAACGGTAAGAATTGTCGCTACGTACATCGTCGTCTGTTGCATACGGCAATATTTCGGCAGCATATTTCAAGTCTTCTTCTATGAACTTATATACTTCAGCCGGCTCTGCCTGTACAAATGTTTCCGGTTTCTGGTGAGATTGTTCTGTATTAGTGAACAAAGGCACACGGTTCCAACGGCGAACTAACTCGAAGTAGTAAAGAGCTCTCAATGAACGTGCTTCGGCTGCATAGATCAATGCTTTCTTTTTATCCGACTGGCTGTAGCTGTCGATGTGCAGTGACAGCTGTTCCAAGAAATCGTTTGCGTTATAAATTCCCATATACAGCGATTGCCATGCCTGCTGTACTTCCGATTGTGTAGCGGGATAAGCGTTGGTAGGAACAATACGGAAGTTTTCCGTATTGCTACCTTCTACTTGTTCCATATCGGTACCCAAGCTGAAGTGGATAGACAAGTAGCGGCCATACATCGCTTCTCTCACGTTAGTGCGGTATACGCCTAAAAGTACGTTCTGTGCTTCGTCGGCGTTGGTCAGGTAGTTCTTCTTTTCTACTTCTACTTTATCTTCTTCTTCCAAGAAGTTGCTGCACGAAGTAGAACCCAGAGTAACCAGTCCTGCCAGTAATAAGGTATATAATTTATGTCTTTTCATACTGTTTCGTTTTTATTAGAATTGTAAATCAAGTCCTATTGTGAAGATACGGCTCTTAGGATATGCACCCCAGTCAAGTCCCGGTGTCATCGGGTTGTTTGCAGCTGTACTTACTTCTGGGTCGTAACCGCTATATTTGCTCAGGCAGAACAAGTTCTGTGCGCTTCCGTATACGCGGAGTTTCTGTACATAGAACTTCTTAGTAAGTTTCTGCGGAATGGTATATCCCAAAGTTACGTTCTTCAAACGGAGGAATGAGCCGTCTTCTACGAAACGTGAATATACTTCGTTGGTGATGTAACCGTTTGTCTTCGGAACGAGGTTAGATGCGTTTGTAGGCGGACCAACGGTCTGCTACTTCCGCCATCATGTTACGACGGCCCAAACGAGTCTGAGTACTGTACAGACGGGTTGCGTTGTATAAATCGTTACCGTAGTTAAACTGGAACATGAAGCTGAAGTCTACACCCTTGAAGTTGAAATTGTTGGTGATACCACCATACCACTTAGGCAGTGTGTTACCAATTACCGTACGGTCTTTAGTAGTGATTTCACCGTCGCCGTCCTGGTCTTTGTATTTCACGCATCCCGGTTCCAAGTTTGTATTTTTAGTTTTGTATCCGGCGTTATTTACTACACCTTCTTTCAATATCCATTTTCCGTCAGGAGTCTGGTTGAAATCAGAGTATTGGTAGATACCGTCGAATTCATAACCGTATATTAAGCCCAGTGATTCGCCTACTTTTGCGATGTAGTCGTAAGAAGTAAAGTTGCCGTCGAATCCTGAACGTGCATACATTGCGTCTACTCCCGATGCCAACGATTTCAATTCGTTATGGATGAACGAAATGTTGAAGTTGGTTTGCCAAGTGAAGTTCTTAGACTGAATGTTTGTGCTGTTGATACTTAATTCAATACCTCTATTCTGAATCTTACCTACGTTTTGCCACTGAGAATCGAAACCTGTTACGTGTGCCAACGACTGTGCTAACAGCAAGTCTTTGGTGTTCTTGATAAAGAAGTCGGCAGTCAAGCTCAAGCGGTTAGCGAAGAAGCCCAAGTCTATACCTGCGTTGACAGTAGAAGATGCCTCCCACTTCAAGTCACTGTTACGCAGCTGCTTCGGAGTCAATACAGTTACTATTTGGTTTCCTACACCGTATTTAGAGTCTGTATAAAGATCAAGCGACAAGTAGTTCTTGATACGGTCGTTACCTACAAGACCCCATCCTAAACGCAACTTCATGTTAGAAATCCAATCCAAGTTCTTCATGAACTTTTCTTCAGAAACACGCCATGCGGCAGAGAATGAAGGGAAGTATCCCCATTTATTGTTCTTAGAGAATACTGTAGAACCATCGGCACGCATTGTTGCAGTGAACAAGTAGCGGTTGTCGTAGTTGTAGTTGGCACGTGCAAAGAATGAAAGCAGCGAGTTGTCGCTATAATCAGAATTTACTTTGCTCGGAGTAGCTCCAAGACCTAAGTTATTGTTGCCCAGGTTATCGAATGGGAAATCCATTGCCTGACCGTATAAGTACTCTGTAGTCTTGTGTGAAACTTCATGACCCAACATTACATCGTACTGATGTTTTTTAATCTTCTGTTTCCAAGTCAAGGTGTTACTGTTTACCCAGCGTGAATCGCGTTGCATCTGGCTTGAACCATAAGGCTTACCACCGTTACGGTATGCTTCTTTTGTCTTCTGAGAGTAGAATATGTCTGTTCTGGTGTTGGTAGTGTTGTAAGTGGCAGCAGTACGGAAAGTCAATCCTTTTCTGATTTCCCAGTTTACAGCACCGTTAGCCGACCAATATTCAGAGCGTTTCTTGTTAGTAACGTTTTCAGTCTGCAATACAGGGTTTACCTGTGCGATATTATCGTTTCCGTCTTCCAACATAGTTGGGTCGATGAAAGCGTTCAGCAATTCGTCATCAGTCATGCGGTTACCTGCGGTAGGACGTGCACTGATAATCTGTGCCAACATGTTGAAACGACCAGAGTCGGCCGATGTACCTACACCTTTACGGTTAGTCTGGGCATAGTTGAATGTAACATCCAATGATACCTTCTTAGTGAGCTTGTTAGTATAACGAAGCTTTCCGGTAGTCTTGTCGAAACCACTGTTGTTGAAGATACCTTCTTCTACGTAGCGCGACAGAGAGCCTGAATATTTAGACTTGTCAGTACCACCGATGATGCTTACGTTATGATCGGTAGACCAAGTAGGATTGAAAGTCTGGTCTTGCCAGTCGATACCTTCTACACCGATAAAGTCGTCGAGCGATTGATAACGGTATGGGTTGCCTTCAGAGTCATTTCCTTCCTGGAAGTAAGAGGTCAAGTATTTATCGTTGATTTCACCCTGCAGTTTTACGAATTCGTACGGGCTAAGCAAATTGAGTTTCTTAGCGATGCTACGGTAAGTGGCAGAGCCCTTATAAGTAATGATAGGCTTGCTTTCCTTACCCTGCTTGGTAGAGATCAAGATAACACCGTTTGCAGCGCGAGAACCGTAGATAGCAGCCGAAGAAGCATCTTTCAATACAGAGATGTCTTCGATATCCGAGTCAGACAGATAGCTGATATCGTCTACCTGGAAACCGTCTACTATATAAAGAGGTGCATTATCACCAGTCAAGGTACCTACACCACGGATGTTGATGTTGAAGCCAGAACCCGGCGCACCATCGGTCTGGGTAATCTGAACACCAGCAACCTGGCCGCTCAACGCTCCCGCCAAGTTACTTGTTTTATAACCCTCGATGTCTTTTCCACCTACTGATGAAAGAGATCCTGTCAAGTCGCTACGTTTCATAGCGCCGTAACCTACAACTACTACTTCTTCCAAAGTCTTGTTGTCCGGTTCCAGTTTTACGGTTACTTTGTTCTGTCCTTGGAAAGTCAAGGTTTTGCTTAAGTATCCTACGTAAGAGAAAGTAATCTTTGCTCCTTTCTTAACTTTCAGAGAGAAGTTACCGTCGAAATCGGTAATGGTACCATCGGGTGTACCCACAACTTGTACGGTAGCACCGATAAGCGGTTGGTCTGTCTCGTCTATAACAACACCGTTCAGTGTTATTCGCTGAGCGTACAGACATACAGACATCATCAAGGCAAGGAGGGTGATGAACCCTCTTTTGCTTGCCGATTTTATAGTGTATTGATGCATAAATCTATATGATTAATGGATAATTGAATTAAAAATTAGTATCAAGCCAAATTACGATAGGACCTACTTCTGTTCCTTTGTTTACATTAGTGACGTTGTCGCTATATGTCATGCTCATTATGACGACACCGTTTGCCCAAGCTAATATATCCTGGCTATCTTCTGCACGTTGGCACCATTGGTTAGCGTTTATTACAACTGAGAATTTCTTGTCTCCGTCTGCATTGTCTACATAACCCAATGTTTTATCTGTATGATTTTCCCTTATATTGCCCTTTACATCGAAGTAAGCCATGGGGGCTTTGGCTCCTAATCCAGCTCCGCATTGTACCCACAAGGCTTCCATAAATGGAGACTGTTTATAGTAGCCTTTTGTGTGTTTTTGCGTACCTCCCGATTCAAGTGGGGTGCCGTCTTGATATTCTCCATTAATATTGTAATAGATAGGGTCACGTCTGAAATACAAAACAAATTTGCTCATATCTATAGTGTTAGTAATGGTAGGAGTAACAGAACGTCCACCGATGCTTGCGCTGTACGTCCTTGGCGGTGAGTGTTAGTAATGGTAGGAGTAACAGAACGTCCACCCTTCTTTGGATTTACTTGCAGAACGAATGGGGTGTATTCTATCTTACCATTAGTTTTATCAGCATTAGAGTTGTGGAAGAATACTGGCACTGTTATAGAATAAGCCTTTTTGCCAGAACCTGCAGTAGCTTTTACCAATACTACAACACATTTTTGTTCATTAGGTAGAGCATTGAGAGTTAATTTACCAGTTTTAGAGTCAATTTTTACTTTATTCCAAGTTGAAGTACCACCAACGTCAATTCCGCTTACGCTCCAAGTCAATGTCTTTTTACTGTCGGTTTCAGGAGTGCTAAATTCTGCGTTACCGTTGAATTCTTCCTTATCTGCCAGTCTGAACTGGTTAGCGTAGTTTTCGGCAGGAGTCAATCCCAAGTTGTTTCCGTAGCGGATGTATGTAAACTTGTTGGGGTTTTCAGTGACATTGATAATTAACTCTGCGGTTTCGCTATTCTTATCGTTTGATGCTTTTACGGTGAACTTGTGTTCTCCTAAAGTCAGTTTGTGACCTTTCTTAGCAGAGATTGTTCCGGTCTTTCCGTCCAATGATACGATGTTCTTATCTTCGGCAGAGATAGATTCAAATACGAATACAGGTTCTGCACCCTTGAATCCGTCTTTTACAGGAATTTCGAATTCTACCTGTTCTGTAACAGGAGTCATTTCGTAAGCGAAGTTAGAAATAGGCTCGATGTATTCTACTACGTTCAGTGTGAATACGTTGTTGAATACTACACCTTCTGTGCTATAGTCGTTCTTAACGCGAACAGAGACAACATATTTTTCGCCGCTCTTAAGTCCGTGACCTTCGGCTACAGAGATAACGCCAGTCTTGGCATCGATAACGAATTTGTCTGAAGCTGGCGAAACGCTTTCTATAGAATAAGCGATACCGTCTGTAGAACCCTTGAATGTAGGAACTTGGCTAACGAAAGATGTGTTGCCCGATTCTTCTGTAGCTTCTTCCAATTTACCTGTAGCGTAAGTCAAAGCCAACGGCTTAGAAGTTACGTTTACAGTAAGTGCGTTAGCGAACAAACCTTCTTCGCTGTCGCTACCCGATACGGCAGTGTTCAACTTAAGGTCGATAGTGTAAAGTCCCGGTTCGATAGCATTAGAGCCGCGAACGATAGAGATTGTTCCGTCTGAAGAAACAGCGAACATCGGGTTCTTCTTGTTGTCGACGATAGTCTCGCCTAAGCGAACGCTTGAGATAGAATATCCTGTAATAGAGATATGGTTCTGTTCTGTAGTAACCTGTGCGGTAGGTAATTCTACTGTACTGTTGGCATCGATGATGTCAGCGAAATCGGCAACCAATGCTTCCGGAGTAACAGTGATGCCTTCGGGCACACGCTTCAAGAAGTTTACACTGATAATGTCGTTGTAAGTGAAAGTGCTTCCACCTGCTACACACGAAACAGAAATCTTATAAACACCTACTGGGGTTGTTTCATCGCTTTCTATGTGTACTGTTCCGCTAGTAGGATTAATCTCGAACAAGTTGCCTGTGTAAGCCTGTCCGTCCAAAGTAACTCCTGTGATAGTGAAGTCAGAAGGTGTGGCTCCCTTGTAACTGGGTTGTGCAATGTCGCTACTCATGCCAGGACCTATATCGGTCATGCTGGTATAGTAGAGAATAAAATCGGTTTTGTCGGTGGTTTCTGTTTCCGAGCATGAAGTAATGCCCAGCAATGCGAATACCATGACCGTCAAAACTCCCAAAAATCGGGATAAGATGTTGTGTCTTACGTTCATTTGGTTATGAGATTAAGAGTTATTATTATTTTATTTTTGCTTGCAAATTATAAGTCTTGCCGTCTACTGTAACTTGCAGTGTCACGCCGTCGGCATGGAACGTATTGCGTGTCTCTTCCGTGTTGTCGGTAAACTTAGCGTCGAGTTCCATGTTTGCGTCATAAGCTCCGTCTATCGGTTTGATGATAGTGATGAGGCGAGATGCTCCGTTGATAGGCTTACGAACATTGAATTTCATGCCTAAACGCTTTCCGCTTGCTTTAGAAATGGCATCAGCAGTATTATTCCATACTTCTGTTTCCTTGTTGTCTATTTTACCTTCAAGCGCTCCGGTTGTAGAGCCTTCAGCGTAGAAAGAACGCAATACCATATTGTTACCGTCGGTAAAGGTAGTGTGGAGTCCTGCTGTTTTCTTGTCAGCGTCAGCATCGGCTACTGTAGGACATTCATCAGTTGTAATCATGTGGAAGTTCAAGTTCACCTTGTCTTTGTTTCCATCACCAAATGCTTCATCGGCAATAACGAAGAATGCCTTATTAACGAAGAATACTGTACGACGGTGAGTCAAACCTTCTTTCATCTCGAACTGAGTAGAAAGAACGTCAACATTTACACCGTTCATTTTTTCTGTATACATGGTAAGGAACTTTCCTTTACGGTGAGTTGCGTCTGGGTCTTTACTCAATGCGGTCAAAGTGTTGTGGTTTACTGCCGCTGCGAAATCTTTGCGTAACGGGTCACCTTCGTATCCATGACATCCTGCATCGGGGAAGAATATACGTCCGTTGCGGTATAGGCTGAATGTCTGATTATCCGGCTGGCAGTGCCATTTAGCTTCAGGATTATAGTTATTCTTCAGTACCATCATGGTAGAGTTTTCTGTCCAACCGCTACGAAGCATGTAGTAACCTGCTGCCGAATATGCTTTAGTAGTGTACGAAGGCACAGTGCCTTTGGCACGTTCGTATGCCATGTACTTCATTTCTTCATCGTCTGGATAGATTTCGCTGTATTTCTTGAAGTTCTTAATCTGAATGCTCTTACCTAATCTGTCTGAACGGGTATCGTTGTAATTGTCGATAGTATAGTTTGGATAGATTATGTCTTTCAGGAAGTTAGTAGCGTTTTTCAGCTTCGATACGAACGAAGCCGGCAGCAAATCTGTCTTATCGTTAAGCGACAACAGATAATAGAGGCTGAGGCAGTTGCTTACTGAACCGATGTGATAGCTCGGGTCGAGATCGGCATGTACACCGTCTTCAAGGAACTGAGAACCTATTTCCGTATCGAGCATAGTAGATGCTTCGTTTGTCCATTCTGTGGCGTTCTTAAATTCCGGCATCAATACTCCTGCTGTAAATACGGCTTGTATCTGGCTTAAGCGAATGTTGTCGCCCGGAGTCTGATAGTAGTTCTTGCGAATCATTTCTACATGATCGGCTATAGAAATCAAGAATGTAGAAAGCCATTCGGGTGTGAAGTTGGTAGATTGCAGATAGTACTGCATTACGTTAAGCTGCGACAGCAAACGTTCGGCAGTCTGCAGTCCTTTCCACTGATAGTTTGAGTTCTTATCAGTTTCGTTATCGTCGAATTTTGCGTTAGGGCATGGATAAGTATTCATCCAGCTTTGGTAGGTCTCTATCCAATTCTTGATATAATCTTCGTTTTTGGTTACGCGATATGTCTTGGCCTGCGGTTCCATCCACTGCCAACGGTGACGCTGATATTTGAATTCTGCGCTGGTTACTCCTTCTACCTGCAAATCCCAGTCGATAACAGTTTGTCCGTTTTCGTCTTTCTTCTCGAATTTGTAGAATGTGTCATCAGAAGTTCCTTGCTTATTGTCTGCGCCTAAGTCGGCAGAAAAGCCGCGAACATAGAACTGATGCAGCAGAGCTTGGTCGGCCATAGCTTTTTCTGCGGCAGAGTAAGATGTGTTAATCAAGTCGATGCTTGGGTTGATTACGTTGCTACGGTTGCGATAGTACTGCAACAATTCATAGCATGCGTAATAATCTTGACCAGCCTCGTGGTAAGCTTTCACTTTTTCCAACCCTGGGTAGTCGAGATTTAACTTTTCAAAAATGCCTTCAGTGATAACATCATTGGGCTTTTCAGTCGGCATGATAGTACCCTCTATCACTCCTGAACCCTTTAGAGTCTCGTCGTCTTCAGTGCACGCGGTAAGCGCCATCGCTGCGATGAGACAGAGATGAAGTTTATTCATAGATACTCTCTTTTAAGAAATTATTGATTAGAACTTTAGTGATGCAAAGTTATAGGTTAACGTTTGTATGTATCGTAAAGATAACTTTTCTTTTCCATAATATCGTACAATCAATGCAACATTTGTTTTGAGAACTTTTAAAATTGTGCAAAATGCGATTATACGTATGTTTAGAGCACTTGTTTATCAGTGTTTTGTGATGTGTAAATGCTGTGGCAATGTTTGTGGAAAGTGTGATGGCATGCGATGAAAAAGCTGATTGCTTGGCATGAATTCTATAAACTTAGCCTAAGTATATAAAAACTTAAACTAAGAATATATAAACTTAGGCTAAGTATACATATTCTTAGGCTAAGTTTATAGAATTGAATAAAAGAAAACAAACTTTTATTCGCAAGTTTTTTGACAATTACAGATACGAAAAAACGCTATGCCGCACGTTGGTTGACGTGCGGCATAGCGCATATTAACTTGGTTGTTTTTTACAGAATCTTGTGACTGCCGTATTATCGGTTGCCTTTCTTAACGTATTCTGTAGGCAAGCAACCCATGTACTTCTTGAATACCGTAGAGAAGTATGACGGTGTGTTGAAACCAACCATGCTGCTTATCTCGGAAATACTGTATTGTCCTTCGCGCAGCAAGCGGCAAGCTTCGTTAAAACGAATCTTGCGTATGAACTCTATAGCCGATTCTCCGGTTACGCCTTTCAACTTCAGGTGAAGGTTAGAGCGACTCATATTCATATTGCGTGCAAACTCTTCGGCAGAGAATTCTGGATTATCCATATTGGCCTTCACTACTTCGACGGCGCGTTTCAGTAACTTCTCGTCCATAGCGTTGAAGGTTATCTTTTCAGGGTCTACCTCGGCTGATTTTGCGTAATGCTCTATCATGCGGGCACGAGTGCGCATGCGGTTCTGCACTTTGGCTATTAGCACGCTAAGCGAGAACGGCTTGGCTATGTAGTCATCGGCTCCAGTCTGCATGGCCTGCATCTGATCGTTCACATCGGTCTTAGCCGAAAGGATGATAACAGGTATATGGCTGGTTACAATGTTCTGCTTTATCTGCTTACATAGTTTTATACCATCCATTACTGGCATCATGACATCGGTTATCACGATATCTACCTGTGTATCCTTCAGAATGTCGAGTGCTTCGGCACCGTTGGCTGCCTGTTTTATGCAGAAGTTGGGCTGTAATCCGCTATATAGATAATGGCGTATCTCTTCGTTGTCTTCTACCACAAGGATACATCCTTTCTTATTGTCGGTATCTTCTTCTGTGGTGTTGTCGTCTTTCTCGGTGTTTATGATATACATCTCTTTAGAGTTGGTAGAGTGTACTTCTTCTGGTTCCGCATCTTCGCTGCTGCCATAGAATTCGTTTTCGGCGTATGCGTTAGGGTTCTGCGGCAGATAGATGGTAAATATACTACCTTTGCCCTTTTCGCTTACCAATTCTATATGTCCGTGATGCAATTCCACCAAACGCTCTACCAATGAGAGTCCGATACCGCTACCTACATAGTTGTTCTTAAGCTGATAGAAGCGTTCGAATATTCGCTTGTGCTTGTCTTGCTCTATACCGCATCCTGTATCGCTTACTTCCAGCTGCAGTTGGTCGTCCTTTATGGTGAGGCGAACAGTGATACTACCTTTTTCGGTATATTTAAAGGCGTTAGACAGCAAGTTGTTCAGTATAAGCTCTACGTATTTAGGGTCGGCATAGCATTCCTTATCTTCTATATCTGAAATTAACGTATACTCCAAGTTCTTGGTACGAGCCAACTTTTCGTAGAACATGAAGTTTTCTTTTACTGTCTTATATATACATGTATGCTCTACCTTTAGCTTAAACACTCCCAGCTCAGCTCTTCTGTAGTCCATTAACTGATTTACAAGGTTGAGCAAGCGATTGGCGTTACGGTTTACGTAGTTCAACTGCTCTTTCATCCATTTATCGGTAGTTTTAGCCAGCATATCTTGTATCGGCGCCAAGATAAGAGTAAGCGGAGTACGCAACTCATGCGAAATGTTGATGAAGAAACGCATCTTCATCTGTGCTATCTCTTCTTGGTGCAATTTCTCTTTCTGTTCAAGTTTCAGGCGTGCTTCCATCGACTTCCGTTCCCAGAAATAACGTAATATAATAGCCATCAACGCTACCGTTATGATAACGAATAACAGTATCGCCCACCAAGTAGCATACCATACGGGCAGCACCTTGATGGTAAGCATGGCGGGTTCGCTGCTCCAATGTCCGTCGTTATTGGCAGCTTTCACTAGGAAACGGTACGTTCCTGCGGGCAGGTTAGAGTACGATACGCTTCGCTGATGTCCTTTAAGGTAATACCATTCCTTGTCATAACCTTCCAGCTGATAAGAGAACGTGTTATGCTGTCCGGATATGAAGTTGGTTACTACAAACTCCAGTGTAAAGGCGCGTTGCGACGGCTTCAAGACAATCTTTTCAGTATCTGAAATCAGTATCTGAAATGTTCTTGCTAAGTATTCCGCTTTCGTCGCCCGGATGTACCTCCTTATTATATAGGTAGAATTTAGTAAAGAACGGCTTTGGCGTAAATGGGTTGAACGTAAGCAGTTCTGGACGGAATGTTGAAATTCCGTTTATGCCTCCGAAGTATAAGCTTCCGTCGGCAGTGCGGCAGTGCGAGTGCGGATTAAACTGGTTACTCTGCAGTCCGTCGTTTACGGAGAAGTTTCTGAATTGTCCGTTCGATGGGTTGAGGCAACTCAATCCGTGGTTGGTATTGAGCCAAAGATGATGGTAAGAGTCTTCTTCTATGCCGTATATCACATTGTTGGGCAGTCCGTTTTTGGTGGTGTAATGAGTGATAACGTGCTTTTCTCTATCCAGCTTGTAAAGTCCCCATTGCGTACAGAACCATAGACAATGTTCTTCATCTTCGTGAATGTCTTGTACCGCTACAATGTTGTTGAAGCCGTCGATAGAAATCTTTATGGCTTTCAGTCCGTTGTCTGTTATCTTATATACAGTCAGACTGTTTTTACCTCCAATCCAAAGTCTTCGCTTTGAATCCTGGAATAAGATGTTAATCTGTTCGTCTGGAATCTCATTGCCGTTAACATCTTTATCTACAGCCGTAAATGTTTTGCTGTCTTTATTGAACAGGTACAGTCCGTTTAATGTTCCTGCCCATAGCATGTTATCCTTATACGGCAGCAGTGAATAAATGTTCTGTGTTGCCGATGGATTATTCTCGCTATAGCAATGTTCTATGTTGCCTCCGGCACGGTGTATTATCTTTATTCCTCCAGCGTGGGTACCTACGTACACTACGTTCCTTTTCTCGTCGATAGAGATACATTTCACGTTGTTAGATTCTACTACGGGACTTTGTTTGTTGTTGAAAGTATAGTAAGTAACCTCATCGGTATGCGGGTCGTAGTAGTTTACGCCGCCATCGTTGGTACCTATATATAAGTTGTGCTTACTATCTTCTACTATGCAACTTACCACATTGTCGTTCAGTTGCTTCTTATATGTTAGTCGCTGTATATTTCGGAAGCGGTTCTTTAGCGGGTGATAATAGTTAATACCGCCAAAGTACGTGCCGAGCCACATACCTCCCTGCGAATCCTTGTAGATGCAGCGCACCGAACGCTGACTCAAACTTTCTGGGTCGATGGGGTTATGTGTGTAGGCAGTGAACTTATCGCTACTTTCATGATACACGTTAAGGTCATTGAAAGTACCTATCCATAAATAACCTTTTGTATCAACTGATAAGGCACGAATAAAGTTTGAGCTGATATCGCCTTCATTGTACGAATGTACATAATGTTTCTGCTCTCCGGTTTGTGGGTTGAGTCGGTATAAGCCTTCTCCCTCAGTCGCAATCCATAGCGTGCTTGGATTTTGCAGCAAAAGTGCTTGTATGCGGTGTCTTATGCTGAGGCTTAAACGCTGAATGCGCTTGCCCTTATAATCCCACACGAAAACTCCGTTTTCGGCAGTACCTATATATATGCTTTGTGCGGTACGGTAAAGGGCGGTTACGTTGAGTTGCAGCAGGTCGGTAGGCAATGTCTGTTGTGAGAATGCCTTGCTCTTAGCGTCGAAACTGTAAAGTTGTCCCTCGGCGTTGACCAATAGTTGCGAGTCGGACAGCGTGACTATGCTTGAAACCGTAGCTGTTTTGCTATTCTTTAAGTAGAAATTCTCAAAGATGTCTCTTTCTTCGTTGTAATACGATAAACCGCTTTCGGTTCCTATCCATACGCGTCCTTTGTCGTCGGTCACCAACGTGCGGATAATATCGTTTGCTATGGTGGTAGAATCTTGCGGATTATTCTGATAGATAGTAAAATCGTATCCATCGTATTTGTTGACCCCATTGTGCGTAGCAAACCACATATAGCCTTTGGCATCTTGCGCGATGGCGAATATAGTGTTCTGCGACAACCCGTTATTGATAGAGATATGAGAAAAATGCAGGTTATCTTTAGAATGACCAGCACCTTGTGCCATTGTTATATTAAGGCAAAAGCACAAGGTCAGTAATACGATGGTATAGATACGGTTTTTCATAAATTTATTCTTTATCTTCGGACAACTTCTTTTGCGGGTTAGTATGTCTTACTATGATAATACTTGCTTCGTAAAGGGCTGTAATCGGTAATGTAACCAATAGCATCGTGAACGCATCGCTAGTAGGAGTGATGATGGCCGCCGCAATCATTGATATGACTAAGGCGTGCTTGCGATAGGTTGTCATGAACTTAGCTGTAAGAAAACCTAATTTGGCAAACAGCCACGACAATATCGGTATTTCGAATAAAATGCCCATCATTAGGCTAAGCATGGTTAGTGTATCAAGGTACGAAGCAAGCTGAATGGTGTTCTCTACCTCCGAACTTACTTGATACAACGCCAAGAAGCGGAACGTAAACGGAAATACGATGAAGTAGCAAAATAGTACTCCCAAGATGAACAGCAAATATCCCCACGTTACAACACGCAAAGAGTATTTTCGCTCATTCTCGTATAAAGCCGGCGATACGAACCTAAACAGTTGGTATATTATATAAGGAGACGCTAATATGATTCCGGCGTAAAAAGACACGCTCATGTGCATCATAAACTGTCCGGATAATTGCGTGTTTATAAGATGCACGTTAAAGTTTTCTGCCTCTAAATCCGAAATGCCAAAAAGTCTGCCTATATAATCAAACAATCGATAGATATAAAAATCGGCATGTTTAGGAGCCAAAACAATGCCGAACAGTTCGTCTTTGAAACAAAAAGCCAAAAGCATACACCCTACGACTACTATTACTATGCGGAATAACGTGCCGCGCAGTTCGTCTAAATGGTCCCAAAAGGTTAGCTCGGCTGGTTCTTTATCTTGCTTCACAGGCTATGATTCATTTCTTGTTTTCGATAGATTTATCGGCTTTATTGTTGGCGGTGTCGTTGTCTTTCAGCGTATTTTCTACGTCATTCATACCATCTTTAAAGCTCTTTACGCCTTTGCCAAGTCCTTTCATCAGTTCGGGTATTTTCTTACCGCCGAACAGCAATAATACGATAACACAGATGATTAATAGTTCTTGAGTTCCGATTCCTAATATTAAGAAATTTGTAATCATTGTTTTTCTATTTGTTAAAGGTTTTATAATTTTTATCCAACAAATATAGGATATTAATAAATAGATAGGAAAAGTAGCTTTGTTAAAGCGTGTTAATTTGAACAGTTCTTATATATGTCTAAACAATCGTTGTTCTAAAAAAACAAGAGTTAGTATCGGCTGATAGTGGGGTGAAGGTGTTTTTCGGGTATATTGCGGCACGTTAAGGTGGCGTACCGCAATAAGCGCATTTTTGTTATAGTCTTTTAAGCGCCAATTTTATTACTCGTTCTACCGGAGCGTCAGGCTCTTCCTGAAGAATGGCGTTTGTAACCTTTTGCGATGGTGCGGCAGCGAATCCCAGCATGGTGAGGGCGGCTACAGCTTCTTCGTAGATTTCAGAGTTGGCCGCAGCTATAGCGCTTGTTCCCATGCCACCGGCAACAGGCATATTTACGGTAGCAATCTTATCTTTCAAATCTACAATTATACGTTGGGCTGTGCGCAATCCGATACCTTTCACCGTCTTCAGCAGCTTTTCGTTGCCCGAGCTGATTACGTTGCAAAGTTCAGAAGGCGAGAGAGCCGACAGAATCATGCGAGCCGTGTTGCCGCCTATGCCCGATACGCTAATAAGCAGCAAGAACAATTCGCGCTCTTCTTTGGTAGCGAAGCCATAAAGCACGTATGCGTCTTCGCGTATAGCTTCGTAGATGTATAGCTTTATATCTTTCTTTCCCTGTATGGCAGAATATGTATTTAAAGATATATTTATTCCATATCCCACGCCATTACAGTCTACTACAGCCAAAGCCGGAGTCGCCTCGTCAAGTTTTCCTTTTATATATTCAATCATGTGTTTCTTTATAAATTGTTATTTTTCTACAAAAATACGGATAAGAAAGTAATAAATTGTAAGTTGAAGCCGAATAAATGTAAAATAGCTTTCGCCTTGTTTGTGAGGGAGCGATTACTTCTGTATTTTTGCGTCCAAACAAAGAATAATATAATTAAATCATCAAGCAGATATGAAAAAGATAAGAGCCGCCGTAGTAGGTTACGGCAATATCGGAAAGTTTGCGATAGAAGCTCTCGAAGCCGCTCCCGATTTCGAGATTGCTGGTGTAGTGCGCCGTAATGGTGCCGAAAACAAGCCCGAAGAGTTGAAAGATTATCCGGTAGTAAAAGATATTAAGGAACTGAAGGATGTAGATGTAGCTATTCTTGCTACTCCTACACGTAGCGTAGAAAAATATGCGAAGGAAATATTGGCTTTGGGCATTAATACAGTTGATAGTTTCGATATTCATACGCAGATACCTCAGCTTCGTGCATCACTAAACGAGGTGGCTAAGGCTAACAATACCGTATCGGTTATTTCTGCCGGATGGGATCCGGGAAGCGACTCTGTAGTGCGTACGCTGATGGAAGCTATCGCTCCTAAGGGTATTACTTATACCAACTTCGGTCCGGGACGTAGCATGGGACACTCTGTTGCTGTGCGTGCCATAGATGGTGTGAAAGACGCTTTGTCTATGACTATTCCTGTAGGAACAGGTATCCATCGCCGTATGGTGTATGTTGAACTGGAAGAAGGTGCCGATTTCAAGACTGTAGAAGCTACTATCAAAGCCGATCCTTATTTCGTAAACGATGAGACTCACGTAAAACAGGTAGCGTGCGTAGACGATTTGAACGATGTAGGTCACGGAGTAAACTTGGTGCGTAAAGGTGTATCTGGAAAGACTCATAACCAATTGTTCGAATTTGATATGAAGATTAACAATCCTGCACTTACATCTCAGGTATTGGTATGCGTGGCTCGTGCCGCTATGCGTCAGCAGCCGGGATGCTATACTATGATTGAAATACCGGTAGTAGATTTGCTTCCGGGCGATCGTGATGAGTGGATTGCACATCTAGTGTAAAAATATATAGGCTAAATGGCATAAAGCCGGCAGAAAGCGACTGTAGAATAAAGGTCGCTCTTCTGCCGGCTTTGTTATTCTTTAATTTAGCCGTTAGTCTACCTCTACTTTCATCTTTTTTTTGTTCCTTTGCGGAAAGTAAATAGAAACAAGTATTTAAATAAAGAATAATATGACTTCATTGGCAAGTATAGTGTGGAATGTAGATCCCGTGCTACTTCATTTAGGTCCTCTCGAAATCCGCTGGTACGGATTGATGTGGGGTATAGGTTTTATCTTAGCTTACGAAATGGTGTCGCGTTTGTTCCGCAAGGAGAATTATCCCGAATCGTGGACTGACAAGTTGTTTGTATATTGCATTGTGAGCTGTGTGCTTGGAGCACGTTTAGGCCATTGCTTATTTTATGAATGGGATTATTACGGAGCGCATCCTATAGAAATACTGAAGATATGGAAAGGCGGTTTGGCCAGTCACGGCGGAGTATTCTGCTTGATACTTTCTCTTATATGGTATAGCAAGAAAGTAACAGGTAAGAACGTATGGTGGCTGTTCGACCGTATGATTCCGGCTGTTGCCGTAGTGTGTATGTGTATCCGCTTCGGTAATCTGATGAATTCTGAAATCTTCGGTTATCCTACCACTATGCCGTGGGGATTTGAATTTGTTCGTTCTCGCGAATGGCAAGAACTTTATAATCAGGGTGGGGTAGCTCAGGCTTGTCATCCTACGCAGATATATGAGATGCTATATTGCTTGGCGGCTTTAGTGGTATCGTGGGTGATGTATCATAAATTCCATCTGCAGAAATACGTGGGGTTGATAACAGGCGTTTCGCTTCTTATATTCTTCGGCGCACGTTTCGGACTTGAGTTTATGAAGAATCCGCAGGTGGCAGAAGAAATGAATATGTCGCTTAATATCGGTCAGAAGTTGAGCTTACCGTTGATTTTGCTCGGACTTTACCTAATTGCGACTTGCCGCAAACGCAAGGAAGAAGGCAGCCTGCTGCTGTGATGATATTGAACAATGAACGGAGTTATTAACACCTGTTGAAAACTCTGTTTATTCCTCGAAAGGTGATGTATGTTCATTCTATGAATTTATAAGGGTTATACTGATGAAAAAGATATTGCTTTTGATACTCATGATATGCACTTGCTCGCTGCAGGCGCAAGATATGAAATCATTGTTTATAGCCATGCCCGACTCGTTGGCGCCGCTTTTGACGAAAGTGAATAAAGAAGACTTCGGCGATTTCTTGGCAAGCAACATGAAGGCGGAAGTAAAGAACCGTTTGGGTAAGAATTCCGAGATGCTAAAGCTTACAGCCGACTACTTGGACTTGAAGATGAGCGAAAGCAGTGAGGTGCAGATGAAATTGCTTCCGGTAACCGATTCTGTAAAGGTGGTTTGTGTGGTTCATACTTATAAAGGACCGGCTGCAGACAGTAGTATCCGCTTCTACAGCACACAGTGGGAGGAGTTGCCGCTGAGTTCTTATCTTACTCTGCCTAAAGAAGACGCTTTTTATAAAGCTCCGGTTGCTGAGGCCGACCAGGAAATATATTATAACCTACGTAAGCAAGCCGATATGTATCTTTTCGTAGCCAAACTTTCAGAAAAAGATAACACCTTATTATATAGTTATACTACTCCCGACTATTTAGACAAAGAAACCGCAGAGAAACTGAAACCGTTTTTGAACGCGGAGTCTCTGAAATATATATGGACAGGCGAAGGCCGTTTCGAAGCAGCAAAATAACCTTTGCGGAATAGGCCGAATGAAATGATGAATAATAAGAAAATTAAAAAGAACATTTATGGATAATGATACTAAACTGAAAATAGAAGAAAAGATAGTAGATATGCTCAAGACTGTATACGACCCCGAGATTCCGGTAAACGTATACGATTTAGGGCTTATTTATAAAATAGACTTGCAAGACAGCGGAGAAGTGGTGATAGATATGACATTGACCGCTCCCAACTGTCCAGCAGCCGACTTTATCATGGAGGATATCCGCCAGAAGATAGAGTCGGTAGACGGAATCACGTCTGCCCAAATCAACTTGGTTTTCGAACCAGAGTGGGATAAAGACATGATGACCGAAGAGGCGAAATTAGAATTGGGCTTCCTCTAACCCATAGTTTGACTCATATTTAAATAGGTGCCTTATGGAAGAAATGAAGAATGTTTATTTTCTGTCGGACGCACATTTAGGTTCGCGAGCAATAGCCCACGGACGTACACAAGAACGTAGGTTGGTTAATTTCCTCGACAGCATAAAGCATAAAGCCGCTGCCGTATACCTTTTGGGCGATATGTTCGACTTTTGGTATGAATTTCGTATGGTTGTACCTAAAGGATATACTCGCTTCCTCGGAAAGATATCAGAACTGACCGATTTAGGTGTTGAGGTTCATTTCTTTATAGGCAATCATGATATATGGTGTGGCGACTATCTGGAAAAAGAATGCGGAGTAACCATCCATCGTCAGCCTTTGACTTGTGAAATATATGGCAAGGAGTTCTTTTTGGCTCATGGCGACGGATTGGGCGACGGTGACTGGAAATTTAAATTATTGCGTGCCATGTTTCGCAGTAAGACACTTCAGTTTCTTTTTTCTAACCTTCATCCGCGTTGGAGCGTTGATTTCGGACTAGAATGGGCGAAGCATAGCCGTTTAAAGCGTAAGGATGGAAAAGAACCGGAATACATGGGAGAGGATAAAGAACCGCTTGTTCTGTTTGCAAAAGACTATCTGAAGACCCATCCCGATATCAACTATTTCCTATTCGGTCATCGTCATATCATGCTCGATTTGATGCTGAGCCGTAGCTCGCGCATTATGATTCTTGGTGATTGGATATCGGAATTCTCGTATGCCGTATTCGACGGTGAGAATATGTTTATGGAGCAATATATAGAAGGAGAGACTTCTGTAGGTTGATTTTCATTCTCATCATTAAAGTTCTCCTATAATAGAATTTATTATATAGTAAACACCCCTTGTCCGTGCGTTTGGGCAAGGGGTGTTTGCTTATTTGGCGTTATTCCTTCTTAGATAGGAATGCGTTCCTTTTGCGAGAGGAATCAATTCCTTCTACGAAAGGAATTTTATCGTGCTACTTCTCCGCTTTCACTCTTTGCAAGAAGTCCTTCAACTTCTGCTACCTTAACCATGTTATAGTCGCCGGCGATGGTATTCTTCAATACCGATGCGGCAGTAGAGAAATCAACTCGCTTCTGCTCGTCTTCGAAAGCGCGCTGAGCGTACAGCATGGCTCCGCAGAAAGCGTCGCCCACACCTACACAGTCTATCACGTTGTCGATATCGAACACACGGCTATGCTTCATTGTTCCGTTAGAGTACAATACACCGGCAAATGTGTGATGTTCAGAACTCATCACGTTACGCAATGCTATATAAATGTACTTGCAATTTGGAATCTGTGCGCTGATAGCCTTGCAGAATTCCTCGTATGCCTTCAAGTCGTAAGCCTCTCCGTTTCGTGTAGCCTTGAAGCCCGGAGCAGGGATGCCTGTCAGCATAGCGTATTCGCCTTCGCTACCAAACATGATATCGCTTTCTTGAGACAGCGGACGAAGAACTTCCTGAGCAGTCTTTCCGTAGTTCCACAAGTTCTTGCGGTAGTTGATATCGTACGAAACCTGCAATCCCATTTCTTTTGCAGCAACGATAGCCTCATGACATACATCTGCCAAGCCAGGAGTAAGAGCTGCGTCGATACCCGACCAGTGGAAAATATCGGCATCTTTAAATACTTCTTTCCAATCTATCATGCCCGGTTTTAATTCAGAGAAAGCAGAACCGTCGCGGTCGTAAATCACTTTAGAGTTACGCATGGCAGCAGCTTTTTCCATATAATAAGTACCAAGACGTTTACCTCCGATAAGGATATTCTGTGTACCGATATTGTGCGAACGGAGTTCAGACAAACAAGTTTCTCCCAACGCATTGTCGGGTAGACGAGTGATGTAATCCACGTCTCCACCAAAGTTCGCGATAGAGATGGCCACGTTGGCTTCACTACCTCCATAGCTTACTAAGAAATCGTGACTCTGCTGTATACGCAAGTTGTCAGGAGTAGTAAGGCGGAGCATTATTTCACCGAACGTTACAATTTTTTTCTTTTTCATAGCGTGTATGTTTAATGTATATTCCTTGTTGATACGAGAAAAAAAGAAGAGGATATTCACCGTAGAATATCATTCTTTGCAATATTTCAGTCGCAAAGTTAGAAAATCTATCGGGGAATACCCTCTTTATTTATTCTATTTAAGTAATTTACTTAATTACTTAAATAGAGTTTAATATATCCATAGTGTCTGATGCAATCATCAATTCCTCGTCGGTAGGTATAACTACAACCTTAACCTTAGAGTCGTCTGTAGAGATGATAGCTTCTTCGCCACGTACTTTGTTCTTTTCAGCGTCGATCTTAACACCCATGAATTCCAAAGTCTTGCATACACCTGCACGTGCGCTTGCCTGGTTTTCGCCAACACCACCAGTGAACAAGATAACGTCTACGCCTCCCATAGCGGCAGCATAAGCGCCGATGTATTTAGTGATGCGATAGAAGTACATCTTTTCAGTAAGGATAGCGCGTTCTTCGCCTTTTTGTACAGCGTCTTCCAATTCGCGCATATCGCTTGATTTCTCGAACATACCCAAAACACCGCTCTTCTTGTTGAGTAGAGTAGACATTTCGTCGGGAGTCAAGCCTTCTTTCTTCATGATGTATGTGATAGCACCGCCATCGATATCACCAGAACGAGTACCCATCATCAAACCTTCCAGCGGAGTAAGACCCATTGTTGTGTCTACACACTTACCGTCTTTAACAGCAGCGATAGAACCACCGTTACCGATGTGGCAAGTAATGATGCGTGAGCCTTCTTGCGGGATGTTCAAGAATTCGCATACACGTTTTGAAACGTAGCGATGTGATGTTCCGTGGAAACCATAGCGACGGATACCGTATTTTTCGAAATACTTATAAGGAATAGCATACAAGTATGCATAGTCGGGCATTGTCTGGTGGAATGCAGTATCGAATACGGCAATCTGAGGAACTTCAGGCATCAATTTCTGTACTGCATAGATACCCTTCAAGTTTGCTGGGTTGTGAAGCGGGCCGAGGTCGCAGCATTCTTCTACAGCAGCGATAACAGCGTCATCAATCAATACAGAACCGCTGAACTTTGTACCTCCGTGCAATACACGATGACCTACTGCTTTGATTTCGTGCAAGTCTTTTACAGCTCCGTATTCAGCGTTTGTCAGTGTATCGAAGATGAACTGTACACCAGTAGTATGTTCAGGAACGTCCTTTTCGATGATTTTCTTTTCGCCGCTAGGCAAAGTAAGTTTCAAGAATGAACCTGGCAAACCGATTTTTTCAATGCCTCCCTGTGCGAGGACTTCTTTGGTAGTCATTTCAAACAACTTATACTTAATAGAAGAGCTACCACAGTTGAGTACTAATACTTTCATATCTAATTCTTTATTTTATTCTTATTGGTTATTTATTGAGCTTTTGCAGCGATAGCCTGGTTAGCTGTAATGGCGATCATCTTATAAACATCGTCGATAGAGCAACCGCGTGACAAGTCGTTAACCGGGCGAGCGATACCCTGCAAGATAGGACCGATAGCTGTAGCGTGTCCTAAGCGTTCTACCAATTTATAAGAGATGTTACCAACTTCGAGTGAAGGTACTACCAATACGTTAGCGTGTCCTGCGATGAGAGAACCTGGAGCTTTGCTTTCGCCGATTCTTGGAACCAAAGCTGCGTCAGCCTGCAATTCGCCGTCTATCTTCAAAGCCGGATCCATTTCTTGTGCGATGTGAAGTGCTTCTACTACCTTGTCTACAACTTCGTGTTTTGCAGAGCCCTTTGTAGAGAAGCTCAACATAGCTACGCGTGGGTCGAGACCTGCAACAGCTGAAGCAGTGCGTGCAGTACAGATAGCGATCTGTGCCAACTGGTTTGCATCAGGCACCGGAGTAACGGCTACGTCGCCCATAACCAATACGCCATTGTCACCGCATTCAGGAGCGTGAGTAAGGAGCAACATTGCACCTGATACGCAAGTAATGCCCGGAGCTGTTTTGATAATCTGCAATGCAGGACGCAATACATTACCTGTAGTGTTGCGTGCGCCAGCCAACTGACCGTCAGCGTCGCCAGCCTTGATAATAAGGCATCCTAAATACAAAGGATCAACTACCAATTTGCGAGCTTCTTCGATAGTCATGCCTTTTTTCTTGCGCAGTTCGCAAAGCAACTGAGCGTATTCTTCTTTTTTCTCGTGGTTTTCAGGATCGATGATTGTGGCTTTGTTGATATTTCCAAGACCCCATTCTTTAGCAAGTCCCATTATTTCATCAGGGTTACCTAATAAAATAAGGTCGGCTACTCCGTCTGTCAATATCTGATTGGCAGCTTTCAATGTACGTTCTTCTGTACCTTCAGGAAGTACGATGCGCTGTTTGTTTGCTTTAGCGCGTTCTACGATTTGACTGATTAAATCCATGACTTAATATATAAATTTAAATATTGTATGTTTCTCAATTTCGTGTGCGGTAACAGATATTACTATCACGATGCAAAAGTAGTCATTTTTGCAATATCAAGTTTGCAAAAACCAGATATTTTTAGTGTAAACAATATAAATTATACATGTTTGATAGCAGTTTATTTAAATTTCACACCTTAAATGATAAGGTTTCTCATGAATCTCTAATTTTGCAATTGTTTTCAAGGTAATAGAACTATAATAAATTCAATAGGTATGATTCGTCAATGTACCATCCTTTTCGGATGTTTGGCCTTGGGTGAACTGATAGTTTACCTCACGGGCATCAAGCTCCCGTCAAGTATTATCGGGATGCTTTTACTTACTTTGTTTCTTCAGTTGGGATGGGTCAAGCTGCATTGGGTGCAAGGCTTGTCCGATTTCTTAGTCGCTAACTTGGGCTTCTTTTTCGTGCCTTCGGGCGTGGCGCTGATGCTTTATTTCGATATAATCGAAGCTCAGTTTTGGCCGATAGTAGTAGCTACGTTGGTCAGCACGGTGTTAGTTTTGGTAGTTACAGGTTGGGTACATCAATTAGTTAGAAAGTATGGATTATTTAGAAAGTAAATTCTTTTTGCTCGCCATCACATTCGGTTCTTTCTTCTTGGCGAAGCTTTTGCAGAAAAAAACAGGATTGTTAATATTGAATCCGATATTGATAGCTATCGCTATGCTGATATGCTTTCTCAAGTTTACGGATATTTCTTATGAAAAGTATTATGAAGCAGGCTCATTGATTGAGTTTTGGCTGAAACCTGCGGTAGTGGCATTGGGAGTTCCTCTTTATTTGCAGCTCCGTATGATAAAGAAGCAGCTTATGCCTATTATCGTTTCGCAGTTGGCAGGCTGTTTGGTAGGATTGGTATCGGTGGTGTTCATCGCAAAATGGATGGGTGCTACGCCAGAGGTTATCATGTCGTTGGCTCCTAAGTCGGTTACTACCCCTATCGCCATGGAGGTATCGGGTGCTGTGGGCGGCATTCCTTCGCTTACCGCTGCTGTAGTTGTGGTGGTAGGTTTGTTTGGTGCCGTATGCGGATTTAAGGTGCTTCAGGTAGGGCGTGTAGGCAGTCCTATTGCTCAGGGACTTTCCATGGGTACGGCTTCGCATGCCGTAGGTACTTCGCGTGCCATGGAAGTGAGCGGTAAATACGGAGCATACGCCAGCTTAGGACTTACGCTGAACGGTATTCTTACAGCTTTGCTTACTCCTACTATGTTACGATTGCTTGGCCTGTATTGATTATTTTGATTCACCTTGCATAATATTTGCTACGGATATTGGTTTGTTAAAGTAGGCCGTAGCTTCAAGTATAAATAAAACAAGCAGGAACTCATCATTACTGACGATGGGCTCCTGCTTGTTTTATTTAATGAGATATCCTTTTATTCATTTGTAAACGTATCGCTTTCGGCATCGGGGATAATCCATTTCCATCTGTTTATCTGCGGTATGCCATCTTCCCATCTGCGGTTTGGCGAATTTTCTGTCATTCCCTCGGGTATGCCGTTCCACTACTTGAGAATATCGGCATGATAGTTATGCGGATAAGAACTTCGATTCTGTAATGAAAGAATTCCGGAAGGATGCGGGCACACGTTACAACCCCGATATTATAAGTTTTATTGACCGCCATCCGCAGGTGGGCGATTGGTTGCGAAATAATATAGAAGAAGGATGGTCTGATATTTATTACCAAATATATAAAGACTTCATGAATTAATCGGTTGTGCTGATTAGATATGAAAAAAGCAGAACTGTATGTTTTGCAGTACTGCTTTTTTATTTCCGTCAGGATTTTGACATTGCAGGTCGGGATTTAGATTTTATCGAGAGCCTGGCTGAGGTCAGCTATCAAGTCGTCTATATGTTCTGTACCGATAGAAAGACGGATTGTGCCCGGAGTGATATCTTGCTCTGCCAATTCCTGTTCGTTCAACTGAGAGTGTGTAGTGCTGGCCGGATGGATGACGAGCGATTTAACGTCGGCTACATTGGCAAGCAGTGAGAATATCTTCAGATTGTCGATGAATCTGAATGCTTCTTCCTGTCCTCCCTTTATTTCGAAAGTAAAGATAGAGCCGGCTCCGTTAGGGAAGTACTCCTGATACAAAGCATGGTCGGGATGTTCCGGTAGCGACGGGTGATTTACTTTGTTTACTTTCGGATGATTTTTCAAGAAGTCCACTACCTTCAGTGCGTTAGACACGTGGCGTTCTACACGCAACGAAAGTGTTTCAAGTCCCTGCAACAGGATGAAAGCGTTGAACGGGCTGATAGCTGCTCCGGTGTCACGAAGCAAGATGGCACGTGTGCGGATAGCGAATGCGGCAGGACCGGCAGCGTCTACAAATTTCACTCCGTGATAGCTTGGGTCGGGCTCGGTAAGCTGCGGGAATTTGCCGGATGCTACCCAGTCGAATTTACCTGAGTCAACGATTACACCGCCTAATGAAGTACCGTGTCCGCCGATGAATTTAGTAGCAGAGTGTACAACGATATCTGCTCCGTGCTCTATCGGGCGAATCAGGAACGGGGTACCGAAGGTGTTGTCTATAATAAGAGGTATCTTGTGACTGTGAGCAATCTTGGCTACCTCTTCAATGTTAATGATGTTTGAATTGGGGTTGCCCAATGTTTCTATGAATATAGCTTTTGTATTGTCTTGAATAGCTTTTTCGAAATTGTTCAAATCAGACGGATCTACGAATGTAGTGTTCACTCCGTATGTGGGCAGTGTATGCTCAAGCAAGTTATAGCTTCCGCCGTAAATTGTCTTGGCTGCCACGATATGATCACCTTGTTTAGTGATGTTCAAGAACGTATAGGTTATAGCCGCTGCGCCCGATGCTACAGCCAATCCGGCTACACCTCCTTCGAGCGCTGCCACACGGCGTTCAAATACGTCTTGGGTTGAGTTAGTCAGTCGTCCGTAGATGTTTCCTGGGTCTTGCAAACCGAAACGTGCTGCTGCGTGAGCTGAGTTATGGAATACATACGATGTAGTTTGATAAATAGGTACAGCGCGAGAGTCGGTTGCTGGGTCTGCCTGTTCCTGTCCTACATGAAGTTGTAGAGTCTCGAAGTGTAATTTGTCTGTTGCCATAGTTGTATTGTTTTAAATTTATATTTCGTTATCGTTTTGTTTTATCTTCGGTTGCAAAGTTATGGTATGCAGATGTTTCGACCAATATTCTTTTGAAATAAAGATATAATCACTATTTTTGCCATGTGTAGAAGAAAATATAATCAATATAAACCTTTTAGAACCCTGCTTGGCAGAAAATTATTCTTATGGCTGCATTAAATGAAAAATTAGATAAGGTCGATTTGCAGATACTTCGTACTTTACAGGAGAATGCCCGACTTACCACAAAAGAGTTAGCTGCTCGCGTCAGCCTTTCTTCAACCCCCGTATTCGAGCGTTTGAAACGTTTGGAAAACAATGGTTATATAAAGAAGTATATAGCCGTGCTCGACGCGGACAAACTTAATCAGGGATTTGTAGTGTTTTGCAATGTGAAGCTTCGCCGCATGAATCACGATATAGCTGCCGACTTTGCGAAAGTGGTGCAAGATATACCCGAAGTGACCGAATGCTATAACATTTCGGGCAGTTTCGATTATCTTCTTAAAATTCATTCTCCGAATATGAAGTATTATCAGGAATTCATTCTTAACGTACTTGGAAGAATAGACAGTTTAGGCTCTATAGAAAGTACCTTCGTAATGCACGAAGTAAAGCATGATTACGGAATTCATATTTAGCGTGTTTCTGATAAAACGCATGTTTTTAGAATATTATTCTGTTTAAGCCGCCTATTTTGGCGTTTTGTAGATGTATTTACCAAATTTATGGTGCTATATTTGTACTTAGTATCCTATGGATTATCTTTGCCGCTATAAACAAAAACGAGATATGAAAGTAGCGGATTTTATAGAAAGCGGAAAGAACCCGACTTTTTCTTTCGAGATATTACCTCCCTTGAAAGGAAATAGCATACAGAAAGTATATAATGTAGTTGATAAACTGAGAGAATTCGACCCTAAGTATATCAACATCACTTCTCATCATAGTGAGACTATCTATAAGACATTGCCCGACGGCACTCTGCGTAAGGAAAATGTGCGTAAGCGTCCAGGTACTGTGGCTGTAGCCGCTGCTATCCAGTATAAGTATGGCATACAGGCGGTGCCTCATATTATATGTAAGGGATTCACTAAGGAAGAGACTGAATACGCTCTTCTTGACTTGAACTTTTTGGGAATAAACAATTTATTGCTACTTCGTGGCGATTCTAAAGGATTGGATATTCCTAAAGAGAAGCTTTCACTTTATAACGAATACGCAAGCGACCTTCAGGCGCAGGTGAATCGTTTCAACGATGGTGTTGCGCTCGACGGTTCTAAGTTAGAGGGAATTGAAACTCCGTTCTCTTACGGTATGGCATGTTATCCCGAAAAGCATGAAGAAGCTCCAAACATGGAGACAGATTTGTATTATGCTAAAGAGAAAGTACGCAATGGAGCCGATTATTTGGTTACCCAGATGTTTTTCGACAATAGCAAGTATTATGCGTTCGTCGACCGTTGCCGTGCCGAAGGCATTAACGTTCCTATTATTCCGGGCATTAAGCCTGTTGTCTTGAAAAATCAGTTGACTGTACTTCCGCGCGTGTTCCGTTCGGATATTCCAGAGCCATTTGCTTCTGAACTCTATAAATGTAAGACCGACGAAGAAGCCAAGGAAGTTGGAGTGGAGTGGTGTATTGCGCAATGTAAAGACCTTATAGCTCATGGTGTTAAAGGCCTTCACTTCTATACATTCTTAGCTTCGGACAGTGTGCGCCGTGTAGCTAAAGAGGTATTCTAATCTTATGAACATTTAAACAAAGTCGTCTTACTTCGACCGATGTGAACGCTTACTTCGACCGAAGTAAACGTTCACATCGAACGGTCAACGTGCTTACTTCGGTCGAAGTAAGACAACTTTGTTGCAAAAAATCAAAATTCCAATTTTATTCGGCTTTATTTTAAAGCTCACGTTAACCTAATTTAAATAGTTCCTGTTTGGTACAGGACTATATTTTTTTGATTTTTGTTAGACCTTAGAACAAAATATAAATATATGAAACTAAATTTTTGTGGAGCAAGTTGTCGTATCCTATTATCGGCATTGCTCTTTTGTGTGTTATTGGGGAAAACCGAATCTGTTTTTGCGCAATATGGGTTCCCAAAAAGACTTCGTGTGGCAAGTTATAACATCCGTCATGGTGAAGGAATGGATGGGAAACTTGATTTTAGGCGCATTTCCCAAAGTTTAGAACGTTTAAGACCCGATGTCATTGCTTTGCAAGAGGTTGACAGTGCTACAACCCGTACCGTCGGTAGATATGGATTGGGCGAAATAGCCGATGAAATGCGCTATTATGCTACTTATGGAGCGGCTATTGATTTTCAGGGAGGTAAGTATGGAGTTGGCATTCTTTCGCGTCAGCGTCCGTTGGATGTTAAAAGATATGCTTTGCCCGGTAGGGAAGAGGCTCGCACTTTACTGGTTACTGAGTTTAAAGATTATGTATTCGCTTGTACTCATCTTTCTTTGACCGATGAAGACCGTGCGGCTTCATTGCCGATAATAGAAAAAGTGGCTTCTGCTTATTCCAAGCCTTTTATTATAGCAGGCGATTGGAACGATATACCTCAGTCGGCTTTTATAAAGGCACTTTCAAAGAAGTTTCAGATTTGTACTAAGACATCGGTTGCTACATTCCCTGCCGATAAGCCCGACTCTTGTCTCGATTACATAGCGGTGTATAAGCGCAACGGAGATGTGGTACGTCCTGGAAATGCAGATAAGAACTGGGCTTCTTATCGCCCTTATGTCAATGAAGCGGCTGTAGTCAGAAGTGCATCGGTTGTGGCCGATGCAGTTTCGTCTGACCATCGTCCGGTGTTTACCGAAATACTGCTGCCAACTCCTGTTAATAAGTTGCTTACTACTGAACCTTATTTACAGTTGGCTACTCCTACATCTATGAATGTAATGTTTCAAACAAACAGCGTATGCCATTGTTGGGTAGAATATGGAACCGATTCTCTGCATACGCAGCGTGCCCGTACATTGCTTGATGGACAGGAGGTCTGTTTTGATATAGAAAACAACATCAAGTTAGACAACTTAAAGCCGGCTACTCGTTATTATTATCGTGTATGCTGTATTGAACTATTAAAGAAAGGCGGTTATGACGCTCATTTCGGTTCGGATACGTTGCGTACTAAGTTTTATTCTTTCCGCACCACTTCCGATAAAATGGAAGACTTTACGTGCGTGATATTTAATGACTTGCACGATAATGCCGCATGTTATAATCATCTGCGTAGCTTAGTGAAGGATGTGGATTACGATTTTGTGATATTCAATGGCGATTGCTTGGCAGAGCCCAACAATCGTATTCATGCCATTCGTTTAATACATAGTCTTGCCGATTCAATTAACGGTGCTGAGAAGCCTATAATCTTTTTGCGTGGCAATCATGAAATACGCAATCATTATTCGGCGGGAATGCATAGTTTGATAGGCTATTATAATAATAAGACCTACAGCAGTTTTACACGTGGCAATACACGCTTTGTATTACTTGATTGCGGTGAAGATAAACCTGACTCGATACCTGTTTACGCCGGTCTGAATGATTTCACTCAATTGCGACTTGATCAATTGGAATTTTTGAAAAAAGAGCTGAAAAGTAAGGAGTTTAAGTCAGCAAAGAACCGTGTACTTATAAGTCACATTCCTATTTTTGGCGATCCTGAACGATATAAGCCATGCTCCGAAATATGGGGACCAGTATTGAAGAGTGCTCCATTTAATATTGCAGTTGCGGCTCATACACATACTGCCAAATTCTATCCGCAGGGAGCTGATGGTTGCAAATACCCCGTATTGGTTGGTGGTGGTCCGTCGGTTAAGAACGGAACAGTAGCTGTCCTTACATGTAAAAACGGAAAACTCAGTATGAAAGTGCTTTCAAGTAATCCTAAGACTCGCTGGACTATGGATTTGAAATAAATAACGTGATTACAAGAAAAGCCATCAGGGTAAGTTTATAACTCTGATGGCTTTTCTGTATTTAGTATACTATGATAAGCATTATAAGTAGTCGGGCAACTGATACAGCTTAGTGCTGTTAGACCCCTTCACCAATATGTAGAATCCTTGCGGCTTATGATTCTGTAACTCTGCTTTTACCTGTTCCACGTTGTCGAGTACCGTGCCCGGATGATTTGTCGATTTAAATTCGCTTCCTACCAAGATGATGCGTTCCAGTCCGCAGTTGTTCAGATAATCAGCTATTTTCTGATGCTCTTCTTTGCTTGCCTCTCCCAGCTCTTTCATGTCACCGAGAATTGCCATCTTGTGAGGCGCGTCAATATGCTGGAAGTTTTTCAGAGCTTCCATCATGCTTGTAGGGTTAGCGTTATAGGCATCTACAATCAACGTGTTGTCGTCGGTCTTTTTCAGCATAGAACGGTTGTTGGTAGGTACGTACGAAGCTATGGCATCGCATATATCATTATCTTCTACCTTGAAATATCTTCCGATGGCTACCGCTGCAAGAACATTATCCAAGTTATATGCCCCGATGAGGCTTGTCTGTACATCGTGTGATGTGCCTTCTGCCGTCCAGCGGAACTTAAGGAACGGAGAACAGTCTACCATCTCTCCGCTTACGAATAATCCGGGTGTTTGTCCGTAGCGTACGCAGTTCAAGTTTCCGGCTATATTATTTAAATAGGTATTCTCGTTTTGTATAAATATAGTAGCGTTACCTTTAGAGCGCAGATAATCGTACAATTCACCTTTGGTGCGAATAACCCCTTCGAATGAGCCGAATCCTTGCAGATGCGCTCTGCCTACATTGGTGATAATTCCGAAATCTGGCTCGGCTATGTCTACAAGTTCCTTGATGTCGCCCGGATGACTGGCGCCCATTTCTACAACCGCCAATTGATGCTCTTTGGTAAGGCGCAGCAGTGTAAGAGGAACCCCGATGTGGTTATTAAGATTTCCCTGAGTGTACAGCAAGTTATATTTACGTGTTAACACGGCAGCCATCAGCTCCTTGGTGGTAGTCTTGCCGTTGGTTCCTGTTACTCCTATGATAGGAGTCTTCAGTGTTTGGCGATGATAATTAGCCAATTGCTGTAACGCTTTCAGGCAGTCGTCTACCAAAATGGTTTTGTCTGTTTGATATTCGGGCTCGTCTATGACAGCATATTTACAGCCCTCTTCTATTGCTTTGGCGGCAAACTTGTTTCCGTTGAAAGTCTCTCCTTTTAGAGCGAAAAACATGGAGCCGGCTACACATTTTCGGGTATCGGTAGTAACTTCTGTGCACTCCAGAAAATGTTTGTACAAATTTTCTATATTCATAGCTTACGCTTTTTATAATATTGAGTTGCAAACTTAGATAAAATCTTCGGTTTCTTTCAGAAATATAACTCGAAATTATTTAGTAAGTTTGTCGGCAGAAACCAAGAACTACGCAGATAATGAAAGATTCTATATCGAAATATATCAATGTAAATGGGCGGTTGATGGATTTGTCCTACCCGCAGGTGATGGGTATATTGAATGTTACCCCCGACTCTTTTTATGCCGGAAGCCGCAAACAGACCGAAGCGGAAATAGCGGCTCGCACCCGTCAGATAATAGACGAGGGCGGAAGCATAATCGATATAGGAGCTTATTCATCGCGCCCAAACGCTGAGAATATAAGTCCAGTGGAAGAGATGGACCGTCTTCGTAATGGTTTACGCATCGTCTTTGCCGAATGTCCGGACGCTGTGGTATCGGTAGATACTTTCCGTGCCGATGTAGCCCGTATGTGTGTGGAAGAATACGGAGTGGCCATCATAAATGATATAGCGGCAGGCGAGATGGATAAGGATATGTTCGCTACGGTAGCGCAGTTGGGCGTACCTTATATTATAATGCATATGCAGGGAACTCCGCAGAACATGCAGCTGAATCCTCATTATGATAATTTGATGAAAGAAGTGCTGTGTTACTTTTCTGATAAAGTACGCCGCTTGCGCGACTTGGGCGTGAAAGATATAATCCTCGACCCTGGCTTCGGATTTGGAAAGACCTTAGAGCACAACTACGAACTGCTTAACCACATGGAAGAATTCTCTATGTTTGAGTTGCCCGTGTTAGTAGGCGTTTCGCGTAAGTCGATGATTTACAAACTGCTTGGCGGCGGTCCTGAAGACGCACTTAACGGAACTACGGTGATAAACACTATTTCGCTGATGAAAGGAGCCGACATACTGCGTGTGCACGATGTGCGTGCTGCAGCAGAAGCCGTACAGATATTCGCCGCAATGCGAGGATTGCAGAAAGAATTATAATTCAACAAGATAAAACGATATGCCTTTTGATATTTCCATATTGACGATAAAAGATATTATAGACATCCTGCTGGTTGCCTATCTGCTTTATAAAACCTATAAGCTGATGAAGTCTTCGGGCTCTATCAATGTGTTTATTGGTATATTGGTGTTTATTGTTATTTGGCTTATCGTGTCGCAGGTCTTGCAGATGCGTTTGCTCGGTTCTATATTCGATAAGTTGGTAAGTGTAGGAGTTATAGCTCTTATCGTGCTGTTTCAAGACGAGATTCGTCATTTCCTTCTTTCGCTTGGCTCGCGTCATCGCAGCAGCAGTATATTCCGCTTTTTCTCTGGCGGAAAGAAAGAAACCGACAATAAAGAGGATATCATGCCTATTGTGATGGCTTGCATGAACATGAGTAAGGGAAAGGTAGGAGCACTGATAGTGGTGGAACGTGATTTCCCGCTCGACGACGTGGCTCGTACCGGAGATATTATAGATGCCAATATCAACCAGCGTCTGATAGAAAATATTTTCTTTAAGAACAGTCCGTTGCACGATGGTGCTATGATAATCAGCAATAAGCGTATTAAGGCTGCCGGATGTATTCTTCCTGTTTCGCATAATCTGAATATACCTAAAGAGTTGGGTTTGCGTCATCGCGCCGCGCTTGGTATCTCTCAGGAAACAGATGCGTTGGCTATCATTGTTTCCGAAGAAACCGGTGGCATATCGGTAGCTTATCAGGGCGAGTTCCATTTGCGCCTTACTCCGGAGGAACTTGAGCGTATGCTTACTAATGACAAGTCGAAGAAGTCTTCAGAGCAGAAGGCTGAGAAGACAGAAAAATAAAATAATCTATTGCTTTTCTTATTAAAGTTATCTCACTACTACCGTCACACATTTTCACTACGGTAGTAGTGAGATAATTTTTTATTGGGGAATTAATTCAGTTGTCCTGTTATATCTACCGGTTTCTTATGGAATGGGTCGAGCACCTTATCTATAAGTATAGCCATTTCGCCACGAGTTATATCTCTACTTTCGTTCCAATCTGTTAGTCCGCAGTCATTCCATAGTTTTTGTTCGCTGTCTTTTAGGGCAATATTTTCTTGTTTTGCAATTGAAGCTACAAGCATTACTGCCTCTTTTACAGTCACCTTGTCGGGAGAAGTGAAATCCATCAGTTTATTGGCGTACGGATATATGTCTACTATTCCGCAGAGCTCCTTTTTCAGTAATACAGTATCAGCGCGTAGCCATGTTTGATTTGTCCATTCTACGTTTTTTCCTACGCCTTTCAATATTCCGGTAGAGCCGATGCGCTGATAAGATTTAAATCGGCTGTCGGTTGCCGGAACATCAAGATACGGAAGCAAGTAGCCGTTGGCGGCTAAAACCTCGTCTTGTACATCTCTTACCGAGACATTTTCTACAGCGATATCCTTTTTTACTGCGATAGCTCCTAATATTCCTGCCGCTTGTCCCAATTGCAGAACCACAGGTTGTAGACGAGTGCATCCGTTTACGATATTCGATACGGATATAGACTTCTCGGCTACTATCAAGTTCTTGCAACTGTCGGGAATCATGACTCCAAGCGGCAAGGAGAAGGACGGTATCGGATGGAAATACAGATTAGGCAATTCATCGTATCCGTGATAGCGTGTATGGTGATGGTCTACCGGATAATCGCCAACCGCTATGCTGGTGCGGTAAAGCGGTTGAGGCTGATTATACAGGTTTGTTATATGATTCAACGTGAATCTTACTTTTCCGTGTATTCTCCTCGATTCACGGTGATATGGAATAAACGGCAGCTTGTCGGCTGTAGGAAATTCATCGTCGGCCAGAGCCAAATGATTATAGCCCAATTCATGTTGTATGAAATATATAAACCGCATTGTGAAGTCCTTGGCGTATTGCAACGCATTGGTGCGCTCTTCGGGAGTCATCTCTATCAAGTTGATATAATAGTCGTTCCCTTCAATGGGCCAGTTTATCATATACTTATTGTTGGGCAGTTTGCCGTAAGTAATCATCATATCTTTCGACCATACTCTGTTGGGCTCTTTAGGAGTAACGCATATCGGATTAGAACATGCGCATGCAAATTCTTTCGGGTCGTATCCCTCGGGGCGGGGAATGGTGACATCTTTTCCATAGTCTTTCAGTATAGCCACGTAAGTCAAGTCTTGCACTATGTTGTTGGCGCTGTCGGGCGCAATGTCTTCGTGCGTATCGTACTTACTTTCCATACCGATATCGTATTTTACGAATTGCTTGGCGATGTCTCCAAGCTCAGTGGCGTCTATAAGAACCTTTGCCTTGACGCGCATCTTTGTACCGTTCTTCTTTTGGGCTATTACCTCCCATCCTTCGGAAGTCTGCTTAACCGCTTGGCATGTTGTTTCTCCACACACTTCGAGAAACTCTTTTTCTACTTCCGCTAACTCATGGAAAATCTTATTTCCTACCGACGGCTCGAATAATACACTGCTTACCCATCCTGTCCTAAGTGAGTCGAGTCCACCGTAATACTGCGACACTTTATTCAGAAACTCGCCCCATAAGCCGGCCCGCAGATTATAGTTGCCATCGACGGCACTTACCCCAGCGGCGGTAAGCATGCCTCCCAACCAAGGCGACTCTTCTATTATCAGGGTTTCTACTCCCATGCGTGCAGACTGAATGCCGGCTGTGGTACCGCTGGCTCCTCCTCCTATAATTAATACGTCTACTTGTTTGTAGGCATTATTAGAACAAGCTAAAGGCAAAAGCGTGCATAGCACTAAAAAGGTGATTCTTACAAGTGTTTTCATGTTATAATGTTCTATTCGATATTTCATGTTTTTGCATCGTTATATTCGGGTACTAATTTAATACATATTTATGAAGTGGATTGTGTATTAGAGAATAGTTTTAAAAACTTGTGGTGTTTTATGTATTATTTTAGCGTATATTGTATGCTTTTGATAGCTTGTACCTTATGCTGTGTGGAATAATATTTACTTGTAATGTCATTATTGTATGGTTAATAGTGGTTTAATGCGGGAATAATTGTTTTGCTCATTGCCGATTTCTATTTATCTTTGTCTAAATAATAAAAACAATTACAGAATGAAGCGCACATTATATATATTTGGTTTACTGTCGATGTTAAGCTTGGCCTTGTATGCCCAGCCTAAAATAGAATTTGATAAGAAAGTTCAGGAGTTGGGGTACGTATTGTGGAACAAGCCAGTAACGATAACATATAATTTCACCAACACCGGCAATAAGCCTCTTGTAATATCTAAAGTATATTCCTCTTGCGGATGTACCGATGTAGAATGGACAAAGTCGCCCATCCCGGCAGGTGGAAAAGGCAGTGTAACCGCTGTTTTCGACGCAAAGGCGATAGGACATTTTTATAAAGAGTTAGGCATTTATTGTAATGCGTCGGATATGCCTTTATATGTGGAGTTTAACGGTGAGGTTACCGCCGATTCAAAGAACTATTCGTTCACTCATCCCGTAGGATTCGGAGCTATTCGCTTGGATAAAGACGAGATAGAATTCGACAATGTATATAAAGGTGAGAATCCAGAGGTGACATTGTTGGTTGCCAACACATCGAGTAAGGCATACCAGCCGGTGCTTATGCACTTGCCTCCTTATTTAAGTGCGAAAGCCGAACCAGAAACATTGGGACGCGGTAAGAATGGCGTTATAAAAGTTACGCTTGATACCGACAAACTTCCCAAATTTGGTATTACACGTGCTTCGGTATATCTGTCTCGCTTCTCGGGCGATAAGGTAAGTGCTGAAAACGAAATTCCGGTTTCTGCCGTACTGCTTCCCGATTTTTCTAACCAGACAGAATTACAGAAGAAGAATCCGCCGCATATCTCTCTGTCGTCTACTAAAGTTGAGTTTCTCGATTTGAATCCTCATCAGAAAAAATCGCAGACAGTCATTATCACCAATACCGGGAAGTCGGATTTGACGATACAAGATATGCAAGTCTTTAATATAGCCTTGGCTGTAAAATTGAAGAAGACTGTATTGAAGCCTGGCGAATCTACAAAAATGAAAATAACCGTATTGACTGAAAACTTGCCTCGCGTAAAAGGTGTACCGCGTGTGTTGATGATAACCAATGACCCAGCGTCGCCTTCGGTAGTGATAAGAGTAAAGGCCACTATAAAGAAATAACCTGAAAATACTGAAGATATTATGGAACACCCCGAAAACAGTGAAGAATATAAAGGACTGGCTGTCAATAAGGGTATTGAGCAGCCCGGTATAATAAACCCGTATCTCAACTTGCGTAAACGGCCTCACCGCCGGACTTTTACGGCAGGAGAGTATGTAGAAGGTATAGTAAAGGGCGATATAACGGTGCTAAGTCAGGCTGTTACGCTTGTAGAGAGTGTTAAGCCCGAACATCAGGCATTGGCTCAAGAGGTGATAGAGAAATGTTTGCCTTATTCCGGCAATTCTATCCGTATCGGTATTAGTGGAGTGCCCGGAGCGGGAAAAAGTACGTCTATCGATGTCTTCGGACTGCATGTGCTTGAACGTGGTGGTAAGTTGGCTGTGTTGGCTATCGACCCAAGTAGTGAACGCTCTAAAGGTAGTATTCTAGGCGACAAGACCCGCATGGAGAAGTTGTCTGTTCATCCAGATTCATTTATACGTCCTAGTCCAACCGCCGGCTCGTTAGGCGGTGTGGCAAGAAAGACACGCGAAACCATTATATTATGCGAAGCCGCCGGATTCGATAAGATATTCGTAGAAACGGTTGGAGTGGGGCAGAGTGAAACGGCAGTCCACTCAATGGTAGATTTCTTTTTGCTTATCCAGTTGGCAGGTACCGGCGATGAGCTGCAGGGCATAAAGCGCGGTATTATGGAGATGGCGGATGGCATCGTAATCAACAAGGCCGACGGAAGCAATATAGAAAAGGCGAAGTTGGCGGCTGCTCATTTCCGCAATGCGTTGCATTTGTTCCCTGCGCCAGAATCCGGATGGACTCCTCAAGTACTTACTTACTCGGGCTTCTATGGTTTTGGCATTAAGGAGGTATGGGATATGATATACAGCTACTTCGATTTCGTTAAAGCCAATGGTTATTTCCAATATCGCCGTAACGAGCAGTCAAAGTATTGGATGTATGAAACCATAGAAGAACAATTGCGCGATAGTTTCTATAATAATCCTAATATAGCGTCGATGCTTCGCAGCGAAGAAGACGCAGTGTTGCAAGGAAGTGTAACCTCTTTTTCGGCGGCTAAACGCTTGCTCGACACATATTTCTATGCTATACACGATAAGTAAATATCGGGTATAAAATATGCAAAAGTACAAATGAATGCAATTATATGCATAAAATGAAATAAAATTCGATAAACTACATTCTAAACGCTATATAATATGTACCTTTGCAGCCCGTAATTTATAAATGTTTATGCAAGCAGAGAACAAACCAATCATCGAAGTAAAGAGTGTGTCTAAATTCTTTGGAGAAAAGACCGCATTGGACAATGTGAACTTGTCTATCCGAAAAGGTGAGTTTGTAACTATATTAGGTCCTTCGGGTTGTGGTAAGACTACGCTTCTGCGGTTAATAGCTGGTTTTCAGACAGCGTCGGAGGGTGAAATATATATTGGCGGTAAGGAGATTACCCAAACACCTCCGCACCGTCGTCCTGTGAATACGGTGTTCCAGAAGTACGCCTTATTCCCTCATCTTAATGTGTTCGACAATATCGCTTTTGGCTTGAAGCTGAAGAAAATGTCGAAACCGGAAATCGAAAAGAAAGTAAAGGTGGCGTTACGCATGGTGGGAATGACCGACTATGAATATCGCGATGTGAACTCTTTGTCGGGAGGTCAGCAACAGCGTGTTGCCATAGCCCGTGCTATTGTAAATGAACCGGAGGTGTTGTTGCTCGACGAACCATTGGCGGCGCTCGACTTGAAGATGCGTAAGGATATGCAGATGGAGTTGAAGGAGATGCATAAGCGTCTTGGTATTACGTTTGTGTATGTAACTCACGATCAGGAAGAGGCTCTTACGCTGAGCGATACTATAGTGGTAATGAGCGAAGGACGCATTCAGCAGATAGGTACTCCTATAGATATATATAATGAACCTACCAACTCTTTCGTAGCCGACTTTATTGGTGAAAGTAACATCTTGAACGGTACTATGGTTCACGATTGCTTGGTTCGTTTCTGCGGACACGATTTTGAGTGCGTAGATAAGAACTTCGGTAACGATGTACCGGTGGATGTTGTGGTTCGCCCCGAAGACTTATATATATTCCCTGTTTCAGACATGGCTCAGCTGCGCGGAGTAGTGCAGTCGTGCATATTTAAAGGTGTGCATTATGAAATGACGGTTTTGGTAGACGATTACGAACTCTTGGTACAAGACTATCATGCGTTTGAGGCAGGAACTGAAGTCGGCTTGCTGGTTAAGCCGTTCGATATACATATCATGCATAAAGAGCGTACATGCAACGAGTTCGAAGCTGCTATGGTAGACGAAACTCACGTGGAATTCTTGGGTTGTACGTTTGAATGTCCTCGTGTGGACATGAGCGATGCTTCGTGCGACTGGGGGCATGTAAAGGTAGAGGTCGATTTCGATAAAATCATTTTGCAGGATAATGCGGAAGACGGCATGCTGACTGGCGAAGTGAAATTCATACTTTATAAAGGAAATCATTACCACCTTACCGTATGTTCCGATTGGGACGAGAATGTATTTGTCGATACTAATGACGTATGGGATGATGGCGACCATGTGGGTATTACTATTCCTGCAGATGCTATACGTGTAATCTAATAATCAATAGGCGCTAAATGAATAAAATATTTCATTTGTTCTCTTCGCGTAAGAGTTGGGTACTGCCGTACCTTATATTCTCGGCGATATTTGTTATTATACCGCTGCTGCTGATAGTTGTTTACGCTTTTACTGACGATGCCGGACACCTTACATTAGAGAACTTCGCTAAGTTCTTTGCGCATCCAGAGGCTGTAAACACATTTGTTTATTCTATCGGTATTGCCATGATAACCACTATAGGTTGTATCTTGTTGGGTTATCCGGCAGCTTGGATTCTTAATAATTGTAAGAATTTGGGTTATGCCCGCACACTTATCATGCTGTTTATTCTGCCTATGTGGGTCAATATATTGGTGCGCACGTTGGCTACGGTAGCGTTGTTCGATTTTTGCAAACTTCCGTTGGGCGAAGGAGCCTTGATATTTGGTATGATATATAACTTCATTCCATTTATGATTTACCCTATTTACAATACGCTTCAGAAGATGGACAAGAGTTATATTGAGGCTGCGCAAGACTTGGGAGCCAATCAGTTTCAGGTGTTTTGGAAAGTCGTATTCCCGCTTTCTATGCCCGGTGTTGTCAGCGGAGTGATGATGGTGTTTATGCCTACCATCTCTACGTTCGCCATCGCCGAGTTGCTAACCATGAACAATATCAAGCTGTTCGGTACCACCATTCAGGAGAATATCAACAATAGTCTCTGGAATTACGGTGCAGCCTTGTCGTTAATCATGTTGTTTCTTATTGCCGCTACTACTCTGTTTAGTTCAGACGAGCAGAGCGATGCGGAGAAAGGAGGAGTATGGTAAAACGTATTATCGGGCAGGTATACCTGTGGGTATTGCTTATTTTGCTGTATGCCCCAATCGGAATTATCGTAATCTATTCGTTTACCGAAGCTAAGGTGCTGGGCAACTGGACTGGATTCTCTTTAAAGCTATACGAGTCTCTGCTTAATACCGGTGCGCATCACTCGCTGATGAACGCTTTTGTAAACACCATTCTTATAGCATTGATAGCCGCTACAGCTTCTACCATATTAGGAAGTATAGCCGCCATCGGCATCTACAATCTTAAGGCAAGAAATCGTAAGGCTGTGGGATTTATAAATACCATACCTATCCTTAACGGTGATATCATTACCGGTATCTCATTGTTCTTGCTGTTCGTATCGTTGGGTATTACGCAAGGATTCACCACCGTAGTGCTGGCGCACATCACGTTTTGTACTCCATATGTAGTGCTTAGCGTATTGCCTCGCCTCAAGCAGATGAATCCTAATCTTTATGAGGCGGCACTCGATTTGGGAGCTACACCGATGCAGGCGTTGCGCAAGGTCATCATCCCGGAGATTCGTCCGGGAATGATAAGCGGATTCTTGTTGGCCATTACCATTTCGGTCGATGATTTTGCCGTTACCGTATTCACCATCGGTAACCAAGGTTTGGAAACACTTTCCACCTATATCTATGCCGATGCGCGTAAAGGCGGACTTACTCCCGAACTGAGACCACTTTCAGCATTGATATTTATAGTGATATTGGTGTTGCTTATTATATTGAACCGCCGTGCCGGAAAAGCCAAGGCGGATAATTAATCCAGAATACAGAGATATCAAGAGGAAATGAAGAAACTCAATCTGATTGTTGCCTTGCTGATAGCTTGCGTGGCTATGACTGGCTGTTACAATGAAAACGAGTCGCGGCAGAATGTGCTGAAGATTTATAATTGGGGCGATTATATCGGCGAAGGGGTCTTAGAGGACTTCCAAGAATACTATAAAGAGCAGACAGGCGAAGATATTCACATAGTTTACCAGACGTTCGACATTAACGAGGTAATGCTTACCAAGATAGAGAAAGGACACGAAGACTTTGACGTGGTATGCCCTTCGGAATACATCATAGAGCGTATGCTGCATAAAGACTTGTTGTTGCCTATCGATACTGTTTTCGCGCATTCTCCTAATTATATGAATGGAGTAGCTCCGTATATACGCGAGCAGATAGCGCAAATCAGTACGCCCGATAAGCCTGTAAACAGATATGCTGTATGCTATATGTGGGGTACTGCCGGTTTGTTGTATAACACCAAGTATGTTTCGGCTGCAGATATGAGTACGTGGGATTGCCTTTGGAACAAGCGTTTCGCAGGACGTATCCTGATGAAAGACTCTTATCGCGACGCTTATGGTACGGCTTTGCTCTATGCCTATCGTAAAGATTTGGAAGACGGAAAGAAAACCGTGAAGCAGTTGATGAACGACTATTCGCCAGCGGCGATGGATACGGTAGAAAAGTATCTGAAATTACTCAAACCGAATGTGGCAGGATGGGAAGCCGATTTTGGAAAGGAGATGATGACCAAAGGAAAGGCTTGGATAAACATGACATGGAGCGGCGATGCGCAGTGGGCGATAGACGAAGCCGAGTCTGTAGGTGTGGAATTGGCTTATGAGGTTCCGCGCGAGGGTAGTAATATTTGGTACGACGGATGGGTAATCCCTAAATATGCACGAAACGTAAAGGCGGCAAGCTATTTTATTAATTTCCTTTGCCGTCCGGATGTTGCATTGCGTAATATGGAAGAGATTGGTTACGTAAGTTCTATTGCTTCTCCCGAAATTATGGAGGCTCGTATTGACACTACATTAGAAGATTATGTAGATGCCAGCTATTTCTTTGGCGAGATAGGACGACACGTAAAGTTACATAATACCCAATATCCCGATATTTCGGTTGTGAACCGTTGCTCTATGATACGCGACTTTGGCGATAAGACAGTCGAAGTGCTCGAAATATGGCAGCGTGTAAAGGGTGATAATCTGAATAGCGGTATCGTACTGCTGATATTCGTTGTAGTATTCGCCCTATGCGTATGGCGGATTCATAGTCGATGGCAGAAGTATAAACGTCAGCGTATGCAGCGCAGAAAACGCCGCCGCAAGTAATTTTATATAGTCCACTGTTTCCCTTGTTATGGATGTAGCTGATTTTCGCTTTAACATTCTTTATAGCTATAGCGATGCATTAAAAAGCATGTTTCCGCATTTAATAGATGTATTAAGATTAAGAACAAACAAAAAGGCAAAACTATGAATGCGATGAAAACTATTTTAATGGGTGTAGCAGCGCTGATTACAGCTACTGCTATGCAATCTTGTTCAGACGATGACGACAAGTATGTAGTATTTCCAGGTTATGGCCCTAACGCGTTGGTAACGGTAAAGACTGAAGCCGACAAGACGGTATATCTGCAGTTGGACGATAAAACAACTTTGTTCCCTACCAACATGAAGCAGTCACCGTTCGGAGATAAAGAAGTACGTGCGTTGGTAAACTGTGTAGCGACTGGCGGCAATAGCGCCAAGTACGATAAAGCGGTATATGTAAACTGGATAGACAGCATCCTTACCAAGCCTGCGATAGAATGGGCAGAAGGTATGGACGTAGCGCAATACGGCTCAGATCCGGTAGAGATTGTTAAAGACTGGGTTACTATAGCCGAAGACGGTTATCTTACACTTCGCTTCCGTACTGTATGGGCTGGCGGCAAGGCTCATTGGATAAATCTTCTTACCGGTGTTAATAAGGATAATCCATACGAAGTAAGATTATGTCATAATGCATACGGCGAGACTACAGGGCGTACAGCCGATGCGTTAGTGGCTTTCGGTTTGAAGAGTCTTCCCGATACAGAAGGTAAGACCGTAAAACTGACTTTGAAATGGAATTCGTTCAGCGGAGAAAAGTCTGCTGAGTTCGACTATTGCACTCGCAAAGAAACCAATGCCGGAAAACTACAAGCCGATCAGGCTCTGTTGCACAGTGTAGAACTGAAATAAGAAAAATTATTCTGTCTTACAAAAGAAAGGGCTACATCTAGGTGTGATTATCACACTATAGATGCGGCCCTTATAATTGATGAGTGTGTTTTGTCTGATTAAACGATGCCCTGAGCCATCATTGCTTTTGCAACCTTCATGAATCCGGCTACGTTAGCACCCTTCACATAGTTGATATATCCGTCGGCTTCAGTACCGTACTGTACACAAGCGGCGTGGATATTCTTCATGATGCTTTTCAGTTTTTCGTCAACTTCTTCTGCGCTCCAGCTCAGTTTGATAGAGTTCTGAGTCATTTCCAAACCAGATACCGATACACCACCGGCGTTAGCGGCTTTACCCGGAGCATACAGAATCTTAGCTTCCTGGAATGTGCGGATAGCTTCAGGAGTAGAAGGCATGTTTGCACCTTCCGATACAGCGAATACACCGTTTGCTACCAAAGCCTTAGCGTCGTCACCGTTGATTTCGTTCTGAGTAGCCGACGGAAGTGCGATGTCTGCCTTTTCGTTCCATGGGCGAGCACCTGCTACATACTTGCATCCGTATTTTTCTGCATATTCGCGGATACGTCCACGGTACAAGTTCTTCAGTTCCATGATATAGTCGAGCTTTTCGCGGTCGATACCGTCCGGATCGTAGATGTAGCCGTCAGAGTCTGACATGGTAACAACCTTTGCGCCGAGCTGAATCAATTTTTCTACAGTATATTGTGCTACGTTACCAGAACCAGAAACCAAGCAAGTCTTTCCTTCGATGCTGATATTGCGTGTCTTAAGCATTTCCTGCAAGAAATAGATATTTCCGTAACCGGTTGCTTCAGGACGAATCAATGAACCACCGAACTCACGGCCTTTTCCTGTCAATACGCCCGAGAATTCATGAGACAATTTCTTATACATACCGAACATATAGCCTACTTCACGTCCGCCTACACCTATGTCACCTGCAGGAACATCTGTTTCAGGGCCGATATGACGCCATAATTCTAGCATGAATGCTTGGCAGAAACGCATTACCTCAGCGTTAGATTTGCCACGCGGTGAGAAATCTGATCCACCTTTACCGCCACCCATAGGGAGTGTGGTAAGAGAGTTTTTGAATGTCTGCTCAAAAGCAAGGAATTTCAAGATTCCCAAGTTTACAGAGCTGTGGAAACGGATACCGCCTTTGTACGGGCCAATGGCGTTGTTGTGCTGTACACGATAACCCATATTAGTCTGGATGTTACCTTTGTCGTCCATCCATGTCACACGGAACTGGTAAACTCTATCTGGAATGCACAGGCGTTCGATAAGGTTTGCCTTGTCGAATTCTGGGTGCTTGTTGTATTCTTCCTCGATAGTACCTAATACCTCTTCTACTGCCTGATGATATTCAGGCTCATTAGGAAATCTTCTTTTCAGATCTTCCAATACTTTAGCTGCATTCATATTAATATTGTTTAGTTATTGGTTATGAAATAATCTAAATGAGAACTATTTCTTTTGATTCGGTGACAAAAGTATATATTAATTTTGGTTTATGCAACAGTAGTGTATGAAAAGTGTACAAAGAATGTCAAAAAAGTAATTTTTATTCGATTTGGCTTTACTTTTGTTTGTTTTTAATGGCTTTTACTATAGGGATGAATACCAATGCCCCAGATATTATGAGAGAAAGAATAAGCATGCCGTCAATATGCGGACTTGCTGCTATGACATAGAAACAAAGTGCTGCCCAGCAGAGGGCTAATAAAATACATTGTGTTTGATTTAGTGGTTTTCGCATAGTAAAATAAAAAAACGTGCAAGGACACATTATATATAGTACCCTTGCACGTAGGTTATATTCTTATTTGTTTAATTTCTTGGCAACGATAGCATCGATGCAAGCGATAGCAGTGATATTCACGATATCTCGAACCGAGCTTTCGATGTCGGTAAAGTGAATAGGTTTGTTAAGACCCATTTGGATAGGACCTAATACTTCGGCGTCGCTCATGCTCTGGATGAGTTGGTATGTTGAGTTGGCCGAGCTAAGGTTAGGGAATATCAGCGTATTCACTTCTTTTCCTTTGAGGCGGGTAAACGGATATTTCTCGTCGCGTAAAGCGTTGTTCAGCGCAAACTTAACTTGCATTTCGCCGTCGATAGCCAATTCAGGATATTCCTGTTGCATATAGGCTACGGCCTCGTGTACCTTGGCAGGGCTTCCTTCTGTGTCTGAACCGAAGTTAGAGTACGACAACATAGCCATAACCGGCTCCTGATTGAAGAAGCGTACAGCCTTATCTGTAAGTTTAGCTATGTCTATCAGCGTATCGGTATCGGGGTGACGGTTAATCAATGTATCCGAAATGAAGTAAGTACCTTTCTTAGAGTTCAGGATATGCATTGTTCCGAAGTGCTTGTATCCCGGCTGGATGCCGATAACTTCTTTCGCTACCTTGATAGTGTTAGAGTACTTGGTGTAAAGTCCTGTTACAAATGCATCAGCGTCTCCTGTTTCTACCATCATCATACCGAAGTAGTTGCGCTCGAACATCTTATCGTTCGCTTCCTGATAGTTGGCACCTTCGCGAGCACGTTTTTCGCAGAGAATACGAGCATAGCGTTCACGACGTTCTGCTTCACGGTCGTGGCGTAAGTTTACTATTTCTATACCTTCCAAGCTCAAGTCGAGTTCTTTAGCCAATTTCTCGATACGCTCTTCGTTGCCAAGAAGGATAGGTTTGCACAGACCTTCAGCTTTTGCTTCTACGGCAGCCTTCAGCATATTGGGGTGAATACCTTCGGCAAATACTACACGTTGCGGATCGCGGCGAGCCATAGCGTAAAGTTGGCGGGTAAGTTTGTTTTCTTGTCCCATCAACTCGCGCAACTGGTGTTCGTAAGCCGACCAGTCGGTAATTTGTTTACGTGCTACACCCGATTCCATAGCCGCTTTAGCCACAGCCATAGAAACTTCGGTAATAAGACGTGGGTCTACTGGTTTCGGGATGAAATAAGATGGACCGAATGTAAAGTTGTTCACATGATAAGCGTTGTTCACTACATCGGGCACGGGCTTCTTTGCCAATGCTGCGATGGCGTGTACGGCTGCCAGTTTCATCTCTTCATTGATGGCGGTAGCGCGGGTATCTAGTGCACCACGGAATATATATGGGAATCCGATTACATTATTAATCTGGTTAGGATAATCCGAACGTCCGGTAGACATCAATACGTCTGGGCGTGAAGCCATAGCGTCTTCGTAAGATATTTCTGGGGTAGGGTTGGCCAGTGCGAATACGATAGGATGGCTTGCCATGCTACGTATCATATCCTGTGTAAGTACGTTACCCTTAGAAAGACCCAAGAATACGTCAGCGCCCTTGATAGCTTCTTCAAGTGTATGTACGTCGCGGCGGTCGGTAGCGAAGAACTTCTTGCTTTCAGTCAGGTTTTCACGGTCGGAAGTGATTACACCTTTACTGTCTAGCATCAAGATATTCTCTTTGCGTGCACCTAAGGCTATGTACAATTTAGTGCACGATGTAGCCGAAGCTCCGGCTCCGTTTACTACTATGTGTACATCTTCTATCTTCTTTCCCGCTACTTCGAGGGCGTTCAGCAGTCCGGCGCTTGAGATGATGGCAGTACCGTGCTGGTCATCGTGCATAACCGGAATGTCGAGTTCTTCTTTCAGACGCTGTTCTATCTTGAAGCACTCAGGAGCCTTTATATCTTCCAGATTGATACCACCGAAGGTAGGAGCGATGGCTTTTACGGCTTCGATGAATTTATCCGGGTCTTTTTCGTTTACTTCTATGTCGAATACATCAATTCCGGCATATATTTTAAAAAGCAGTCCTTTACCTTCCATTACAGGCTTTCCGCTCAATGCGCCTATATCTCCTAAGCCCAATACTGCGGTGCCGTTAGAAATAACAGCTACCAAGTTACCTTTATCGGTATAGTCGTAAGCGGTTTCCGGGTCTTTCTGGATTTCCAGACATGGCTCGGCTACACCTGGCGAGTAAGCCAGCGACAAGTCTCTCTGTGTTTGGTAAGGTTTGGTTGGTATTACCTCAATTTTTCCTGGTCTGCCTTGCGAGTGATAAAGCAGTGCAGCTTCTTTGGTTATTTTTGCCATAATTATAAATAAGTTTAAAGTTTTCTTTGTATTGTATCGTAATGTGAATCGCAAAAGTAGGAATAAAATAATAAATAGTAGCATTTTAGCTCCCAAAAAAAGATAAATGTTACAAAAGTATCGTATAAAAATATGTAATATAACCAAAATGTACGGCTATGGCAACTTTAGAATGTCAGGATTGAAACTTCTCTCTTTTGCGAATGAAAACCTGTTTTCTCTTATTCAATTCTCTATCTTTAGCCTAAAGATATATAAACTTAGCCTAGGTATATATAAACTTAGCTTAAGAATATATATACTTAGGCTAGGGATAGAGTTTTTCTTTTAATAAGCCGATTTTTCTTTCGCGGATTGTCGGCTTTTGCAATGCGTTGTTCTAAATAAGATTATAATAAAGAGCCGTAAGAATTGGTCGATAAAAAATGTCTATTCATCAGATTATTTTGCCTATGTGTAATAACACCCCGTTTTTTTATGGTTATTGTTAGTTAAACAGTTGTGTAAGAGTATTGAAAATACTTATCTTTGCACCGTTAAAAACTGAGCGGTATCGAAAAGTTTTCAATGTAGGTATTAGTAATACCGATAGATTCCAGCTGTTTTTAAGGAGAAAAAGGAAACATTAATTATCTGAATATGAATATGAACTACAAAAACAGAAGATTTACTTCTCACCGAGTTGCCCTGATGGTTTTGGGCTTGTCGGTACTGACTGCTTGTGGCGGTGGCCAAGGCGGTAGAAAAATGGGTGATGACCAATTCGCTGTAGAAGCGGTAAGTGTAACATCCAGCTCTCAGACAGAGCAATATCCAGCTACTATTCAGGGTAAGCAGGATATTGAAATCCGTCCTCAGGTATCTGGCTTCATCGTGAAGCTTTGTGTAGACGAAGGTGCTACCGTACGTAAAGGACAGGCTCTTTTTCAGATAGACCCTACACAATATAAAGCTGCGTTCGACCAAGCTTCTGCGGCTGTTAAGTCGGCTGAGGCTAGTCTTCGTACTATAACCGAAACAGAACAGAACAAGAAGATGTTGCATGATCAGCAGATTATCAGCGATTTTGAATATCAAACCGCTATTAACAATCGTTTGACTGCTCAGGCTGGTTTGGCTCAGGCAAAGGCTGCATACGCTGCCGCTAAGCAGAACTTGGGATTCTGTACTGTAACAAGTCCTTCTGACGGTGTTATCGGTATGATTCCTTCTCGTATCGGTGCGTTGGTAGGTCCTTCGGGTGCTGCTCTTACTACAGTATCTCAGATTGGCGATATGTATGTATACTTTTCAATGACAGAAAAGCAGTTGTTGGCCTTGACTAAGGCAGGTGGCACTATTAAAGAACAGTTGGCTAAGATGCCGGCGGTTAAGTTGCAGTTGGCCGATGGCTCTATCTACGGCGAAGAAGGTAAGATTGACGCTGTAGGTGGTGTAATCGATAAGTCTACAGGTTCTGTAAGCATGCGTGCCGTATTCCCTAACAAGCAGAACATTCTGCGCAGTGGAGGTATGGCTAACATTATGTTCCCTTACACTTTGAACGATGTTATCATTATCCCGCAGTCGGCTACTCAGGAAATTCAGGACAAGAAATTCGTCTTCGTGTTGCAGTCTGACAATACAGTTAAGCATACAGAAATTACCGTATCTAACCTGAACGACGGTAAGACTTACTTGGTAACAGGCGGATTGAAGTCGGGCGATAAGATTGTAGTAGAAGGTGTACAGCAGTTGAAAGACGGTCAGACTATCGAGCCTATTACTACAGCTCAGAAAGAAGCCAAGTATCAGCAGGCATTGAAAGACCAGCACGATGGTAACTTCAAGACAGCTTTCTAAGCCTTGCGTAAAAAGCATATCTCATTCATTATTACAGTATAATAAAGGTATAAAACAGAATGAAACTAGATAAATTTATTAACCGTCCGGTGCTATCAACGGTAATCTCTATCTTGATAGTTATCTTGGGTGTGATTGGTTTGGCTACATTGCCTATCACGCAGTATCCGGACATTGCGCCTCCTACAGTTTCTGTAAGCGCAACTTATACTGGTGCCAATGCGCAGACCGTATTGAACTCGGTTGTCGCTCCGTTGGAAGACCAGATTAACGGTGTAGAAAACATGATGTATATTCAGTCTTCTGCATCAAACAATGGTTCTGCCAGCATCAGTGTTTACTTTAACCAGGGTACCGACCCTGATATGGCTGCGGTCAACGTTCAGAACCGTGTGTCTATGGCTCAAGGTTTGCTGCCTGCCGAAGTTACTCGTATCGGTGTGACTACCCAGAAGCGTCAGAACTCAATGTTGTTGATTTTCTCTTTGGTGGATACCGAAGATAAGTATAGTACGCAGTTCATCGAAAACTACATGAACATCAACATCGTGCCTGAAATCAAGCGTGTAAAGGGTGTAGGTGATGCCATGGTGATGGGTGGTGACTACTCTATGCGTGTTTGGTTGAAGCCCGACGTGATGGCTCAGTATAACCTTATTCCTTCGGATGTTTCGGCTGCATTGGCAGAACAGAACATCGAGGCTGCTCCGGGTCAGTTGGGCGAGCGCGGTCATCAGACTTATCAGTACACACTGCGTTACAAAGGACGTTTGCAGGAAGAGAAAGAATTCGAGAATATCGTTATTAAGGCGCTTCCCGACGGACAGATTCTTCGTTTAGGCGATATCGCTCGTTTGGAATTGGGACGTGTATCTTACGCATTTAGTAATAAGGTAAACGGACATAAAGCGGTTTCTTCTATCGTATTCCAGATGGCAGGTACCAATGCTACCGAGACTATTCAGAACTTGGAACAGGTATTGGATAAGGCAAAAGAATCATTGCCGGCCGGAATGGATATAAACATTGCGCAGAGTGCCAACGACTTCTTGTTCGCTTCTATCCACGAGGTTATCAAGACCTTGCTCGAAGCCTTTATCCTTGTGGTATTGGTGGTATACATCTTCTTGCAGGACTTCCGCTCTACTTTGATTCCGGTTATCGCCATCCCGGTAGCGTTGATTGGTACATTCTTCGTCCTCAAGCTTATCGGCTTTAGCGTTAACTTGCTTACTCTTTCGGCGATGGTGCTTGCCATTGCGATTGTGGTGGACGATGCTATTGTGGTCGTCGAGGGTGTGCATGCCAAGTTGGACCAGGGATACCAATCTGCTCGTGAGGCTTCTATCGATGCCATGAGCGAATTGGGTGGTGCCATCGTTTCTATTACCCTCGTCATGATGTCTGTGTTTATCCCCGTAAGTTTCATGGGTGGTACATCAGGTACATTCTACCGTCAGTTCGGTTTGACCATGGCTATTTCAATCGGTTTCTCTGCGTTGAACGCGTTGACTTTGTCGCCTGCATTGTGTGCCTTGTTCTTGAAACCTCATTCTACAGACGGTCACGGTGGCGAGAAGAAAATGTCGTGGGTAGATCGTTTCCACACTTCATTTAACGCTGCTTACGATTCAGTCTTGAAGAAATATAAGAAACGTGTAGTATTCTTTATCCATAAAAAATGGTTATCGTTCGGCTTGGTAGCAGGCTCTATCGTACTGTTGGTATTCTTCATGAAAGTAACTCCTACCGGAATGGTGCCTACTGAAGATACAGGTACTATCATGGGTGCTGTGACATTGCCTCCTGGAACATCACAAGAACGTGCTGAAGAAATATTGGCTCGTGTAGACAGCCTTGTAGCTGCCGACCCAGCTGTACAGTCGCGTACTATCATCTCAGGATATAGCTTCATCGGTGGTCAGGGACCGGGTTACGGTTCAGTCATCATCAAACTGAAACCATGGGAAGAACGTTCTGTAATGCAGAGTGCCGATATGGTGTACATTTCATTGTTTATGCGTGCGCAGAAAGTCATCAAAGACGCACAGGTATTGTTCTTTGCTCCTCCTATGATTCCGGGTTACTCGGCATCAAGCGATATCGAGTTGAACATGCAGGATAAAACCGGTGGTAGCTTGGAGCACTTCCGTAAAGTTGTAACAGATTATATGGATGAGTTGAAAGCACGTCCCGAAATTAACTCGGCACAGACTTCGTTTAACCCTACCTTCCCGCAGTATCAGCTCGATATCGATGCTGCAGCTTGTAAGAAGGCAGGCATAAGTCCAAGTTCTATCCTTTCTACCATGCAGGGATACTTCGGTGGTCTGTATGCGTCAAACTTCAACCGTTTCGGTAAGATGTATCGTGTAATGATTCAGGCAGAACCAGACGCTACAAAGAACTTGGAATCACTGAATAGCATTAAGATACGTAACGGCAATGAGATGGCTCCTATTACTCAGTTCGTAAGCTTGAAGAAAGTATACGGTCCTGATATCATCAGCCGATTCAACCTTTATACATCTATTAAGGTGATGGTTGCCCCGGCATCAGGTTATACTTCAGGTCAGGCATTGCAGGCTATTTCAGAAGTAGCTAAGGCAAACTTGCCGGCAGGTTTCTCATACGAATTGGGTGGTATGGCGCGTGAAGAGGCAAGCTCAAGCGGCAGCGCTACAGGATTGATCTTTATCCTCTGCTTCGTATTCGTATACTTGTTGCTTAGTGCCCAGTATGAAAGTTACATCCTTCCGTTGGCAGTATTGCTTTCAGTACCATTCGGTTTGATGGGTAGCTTTATCTTCGTTAACGGATTTGCCGCATTGGGTAGCATCCCGGCACTGAAGATGATTTTGGGAACCATGTCAAACGATATCTATATGCAGATTGCGTTGATTATGTTGATGGGTCTGCTTGCTAAGAACGCCATCTTGATTGTAGAGTTCGCCCTCGACCGTCGTAAACAAGGCATGAGTATTTCTTGGGCAGCCGTGCTTGGTGCCGCAGCCCGTCTGCGACCAATCTTGATGACCTCATTGGCCATGATTATCGGTTTGATTCCGTTGATGTTGGCTATGGGTGTAGGTGCTCACGGAAACCGTACTTTGGGTGCTTCTGCCATCGGCGGTATGTTGATTGGTATGATATTCCAGATCTTCATCGTTCCGGTTCTGTTCGTAGTATTCCAGTGGTTGCAAGAGAAATTCAAACCTATAGAATGGGATAGCTTGGACGAAAGCGAAGTGAAATCTGAGATTGAACAATATTCTCCAAATCAGATTAAAAGATAAGATACAATAATGAAGAAACAGATAATAGGAGTAATGTGTGTAGCTGCCATGATGAGCAGCTGCCACATTTACAAAGCTTATGATAGACCTGAAGCTATAACAACTTCGGGCATCTATCGCGATCCGGCATCGGCTACAGATACCTTGGCATCTGATACAACCAACATGGGAAATCTTCCGTGGAAGGAAGTATTCCGCGACGCCAAATTGCAGGCTTTGATAGAAGAAGGATTGAATAACAATGTAGATGTGCAGGCAGCTGCATTGAGAGTGAAAGAAGCTAAGGTTATGCTTACTTCCGCTAAGTTGTCTTACTTGCCGTCTATTAACATAGCTCCGCAGGGAACTGCTACCAGCATGGATGACGGTAACTACGTAAAGGCTTATACGCTTCCTGCAGTAGCAAGTTGGGAGTTCGATTTGTTCGGTAAGATTCTGAACAGCAAGCGTGGACAGAAAGTAGCTTACCAGAAGAGTCAGTATTCTCAGCAGGCTGTACGCTCGTCTATCATATGCGGCATCGCCAATATCTACTATTCATTGCTGATGCTCGACCGTCAGGTGGCTATCACTACAGAGACTTCTGATATCTACAAGGAGAATGTACGCGTAATGGAGGCTATGAAGACTGCCGGTATGACTACTGAAGCAGGCGTAGCACAGATGCGTGCTGCCAGCAATCAGGTAGACGCTTCATTGATTGACTTGAAGCGCCAGGTACGCGAGACCGAAAACTCATTGGCTATCTTGTTGGGTAGAGCACCTCAGACTATAGAGCGTACTACACTCGATGAGCAGGTAATGCCCGAAAAGCTGATGGCAGGTGTTCCTTTGCAGTTGCTCGAAAACCGTCCGGACGTGAAGATGGCTGAGATGACTTTGGCTGCCGCTTATTATTCAACTAATCAGGCACGCGCAGCGTTCTATCCAGGACTTACCATTACTGGTACTGCAGGATGGACTAACGGTTCTAATATCTCAGTATCTAATCCGGGTGTGTTCTTGATGCAGGCTATGGCTTCTTTGGCTCAGCCTATCTTCAACAAGGGTAAGCTTATCGCTAACTTGAAGGTGACTAAGGCAGAAGAGAAGATTGCTCAGATGAACTATCAGCAGACTATCTTGAAAGCTGGTAAGGAAGTTAGCGACGCTCTGTTCTTGTTCGACTGTCAGAATAAGAAGCTCGAAAACGATAAGGTACGTGTAGAACAGCTCAACAAAGCCGTTATCGCTACTAAGGCGTTGTTCCAAAGCGCATCGGCTACTTATCTGGAAGTGCTTACTTCACAGCAAAGTCTGCTCAGTGCACAGTTGAGCGAAGTAGCCGACAATTTCCAGCGTATTCAGGCTGTTATCAACCTGTATAGTGCTGTAGGCGGCGGAAGAGAATAATTAACCTCTAATATATAGAAACACTATGATTAGTCCTTTAGCATACGTTGACCCGTCAGCTAAGCTCGGGAAGAACGTAACAGTTCATCCATTTGCCTATATCGACAAGAACGTTGAGATAGGCGATGACAATGAGATTATGCCGTATGCCAGCTTGATGAGCGGCACACGCATGGGTAATGGAAACAAGGTGTATCAGGGGGCGGTTATTGCAGCCGACCCTCAAGATTTCGCTTATAAAGGCGATGACACTTTGGCTATTATTGGAGACAATAATGTAATTCGTGAAAATGCTGTCATTATTCGCGGAACATTCCCCGGTCATGCTACTAAGATAGGCAGCGGTAATTTTATTATGACCGGTGCCCGCTTGTCGCACGATGTGGAAGTAGGTAATAAGTGTATCATTGGTAATGGTTCGCAGGTATCGGGCAATTGCATTATAGAAGATTGCGCTATGCTGACTTCGAATGTACTTATGCAGGGCAATACTCGTTTGGGTAGCTATGCTGCGGTGCAGGGCGGATGCCGTTTTATCAAAGACATACCTCCTTATATAGTAGCGGCTCATGAACCTATTTCATTCTATAGCATCAATACGATGGTGTTAGAGCATTGTGGATTTTCGTCTACAATAATCAAACACATCGCACAGGCATATCGTATATTGTATAAGGCGAATACTTCTCAGCAAGACGCCGTGCAGCGTATTCGTGAGCAGATACCGTCAAGCCCAGAGATAGAGCATATTATTGAGTTTGTAGAAAACTCTAAATTGGGCATTATACGTTAACCGTTTACACTGAACAATTATGAAAAGGGTAAAGTGCGATCGCGAAACGTTGCGCGAAGAGATAGTAGAGAAAGCGGCAGAAGCCTTTCAGAAAGACGGCATACGTGTAGTGCGTATGGATGATATTGCCAACTCTTTGTCTATATCAAAGCGCACCCTTTACGAATTGTTCAGCGATAAAGAACAACTTCTTATGGAGGTCTTCCGTTTATTGAATAAACGGACGGCCGATTATATGGGCGAGATTGCTTCCAGAGCAGATAATGTTCTGGAGGTGATCTTTGCTTTTTACAAACGTAAAATGGATGAGTTAGGTAGTACAAATCCTGCCTTTTTACGCGACTTGCGTAAGTATCCTAAAGTCATAAATTATATCCGCGAGTCGCATAAGATGGCCGATGCAGAGGCATTCGCTTACTTCAAGAGAGGGGTAGAGCAGGGCATCTTCCGTAACGATATTAATTTTGAGATTATCAACAAAGCTACACTCATGCAGCTTGAAATGTTGATTTATTCTGATTTGACCGAGAGTTATCCTTTAGACGAGATTTATAGGGAAATAACCATACTACACATGCGAGGCATTATTACCGAGAAAGGTCTGAAAATGGTAGACGACTTCTTGCATCCGGTAAAAGAAAACCTCTGAGAGTCTACATACTAATTCATATTAATCAGCTATCTTTGCAGCCGTTTTATAGGATGAAAAGATGAAAAATAAGGTAGCTGCAACATTCATTTTTACTTTGATTGTCGTATCGGGGCTGATGGCTTTATATTTCTTGCCACCTATTAATATAGGAGGAACTCCGTTGCGAAAAATTGATTTGCTGTCCGACTTGCGTCCTGATGTGCCGGACGTAACGGAATTGATGGCAGATTCTGATTCTGTATTTCTGCCTCCTGTAGTAAAGCCCGAGTTTGTAGATTCTTGTAAGAGCGGAATGACGTGTATAGAAGATTATTCAGATACTGACGTTCCGTCTATGGGCGCTTTCTATGAGGCATTGTCTAAGGTAAACTCATTGGGTCGCCCAGTGCGTATCGCTTACTTTGGCGATTCGTTTATAGAAGGTGATATCTTTACCGGCGATTTACGTGCCATGCTTCAAACTGAGTTTGGAGGATGCGGAGTGGGTTACGTGCCTATCACATCGTCTGTAGCAGGGTTCCGTACTACGGTGCATCATAAGTTCTCTGGTTGGAACAGTCATTCCACTACCGATTCCATCGGTTTTCACCGCGCTTTGCAAGACGTATCTAATCATTATTTTATACCTCATCATGATGCTTGGGTCTCTTTGGAGGGAACAGCGCATTATGCCGCTCGTCTTGATAGCTGCAAGGTTTCTTCTTTCTATTTCTTCTCGCCCGATTCGTTGGTGCTTACAGCCAGTGTAAACGGACGCGAGCCTGAGCGCTTTGACGTTGAAGGCGATTCTACAGCCATTCGTTCCGTATCGGTAGAGGGGAATATTCATTCTGTTAAATGGAGGGTAGAGCACAGTGGCGCTCATGCTCGCTGTTTTGCCGCTACTATGGATCCTCTGCATGGGGTAGTGGTAGATAATTTCAGTACCCGAGGCAGTAGCGGACAGCAGTTGGCTCAAATTCCTCTTGGTACATTGAAAGACTATCATCGTCTGCGTACTTACGATTTGATAGTTTTGCAGTACGGTCTGAACGTAGCTTCTGACAAGGTTCTTAATTACGATTATTATACTACGGCTATGAAAAAGGTGATAGATCACCTTAAGGAGGCTTTTCCGCAGACATCTATTCTGATAGTTAGTGTAGGCGACCGTGAAAACCGTTCTGAGACGGGCGAGCTACGCACCATGCCGGGCGTAAAGAGCTTGATACGCTATCAGCAGAAACTGGCAGCCGATACACACGTAGCGTTTTGGAATCTGTTTGAGGCTATGGGGGGCGAAGGCAGTATGGTAGAGATGGTAAACAGTAAGCCGTCTATGGCTAACTATGATTACACTCATATCAACTTTAGAGGAGGTAAGCATCTGGCCGATTTGCTTTTTAAATCGCTTATGTATGGTAAGGAACAATATGAAAAGAGAAAGGCGTATGAGGCAGAGTAATAGATGTTTGTTTCTTATCGTGTTGGCGTTGTGCCTTGTAGCGGTGCAGAAGTTGCAGGCGCAAGATGTTGTTCCTGTCCGTCCGAAGCCCGACGAGCACTCGGTTCCTATATATTCTAGTCGTGAGATGAAGGAGTTGATGCGCTTCATTCCACTCGAAGAGGTGAAGATGCCTTCCGTTTTCCGTAATACACAAGAGAATCGTTTATTCGACCCTGCCGGATCGCTCTTTCCTTTCTGGGAGAAGCTTACGCTGTTAGACCGTCCGGTGCGTATTGTTCAGATAGGCGACTCTCACATACGTGGGCACGTGCTGGCTTACGAAGTACGTTTGTTGTTAGAAAGCGATTTCGGAGCAAAAGCGGTTGAGGCTATTCCTGTATCTTATCAAACATCGGGCTTGGCTCGCGAAACGGGTTCCGACGGAATAGTATATCACATGTTCGGTATTAACGGTGCTACGTGCGCTTCTTTCTCTACGCCCGATAACCTGAAGCAGGTGGCAGACTTACAGCCCGACTTGATTATCTTTTCTTTCGGGACTAACGAAGCACATGGACGCAACTATTCTAAGGCAGAACATACGGCAGCTATGAGGTATATGGTAGACGAGCTGAAAATGGCTTGTCCGCAGGCGGCGTTTCTGCTCACTACTCCTCCGGGGGCTTATGTAAGAAGTAGGCAGGGTAGGGTTATCAACCCTCGTACACCGGCAGTGGTAGATAACGAATTGCAGTTTGCCCGTCAGCGAGGCATGGCTGTATGGGACTTATATAATATAGTAGGAGGCAAGAGTCGTGCTTGTCTTAACTGGACTGCGGCTAAAATGTTTCAGCGCGATAAGATACACTTTACTCACGACGGATATAAATTTCAAGGAAGATTGTTACACGAAGCAATTATAAAAGCATACAATGACTATGTGGCAAGTAGATTGGACTAAACTAATGGGCTTGTTGGCCTACGATTCTCATCAGCCGATGATATTCAGCAGCGGCATTTTCTTGTTTTTGTTCTTGGCGTTCAGTTTTGTTTATATGCTGTTGCAGAAACGCGTTACCGCACGTTTGCTGTTTGTTACGCTATTCTCTTATTATTTCTACTACAAGAGTAGCGGCATATACTTTTTCTTATTGGGCATAGTTACGGTGAGCGACTTCTTTTTGGCGCATCGTATGCAGCAAACAGAGACACACTGGAAACGTAAGATGCTTGTAGTGATAAGCTTATGTATCAACTTAGGATTACTGTGCTACTTTAAGTATACAAATTTCTTCTATCAGATGCTTTGTCCGCTGTGGAACGGCAGTTTCCAGCCGCTCGATATATTCCTCCCGGTAGGTATATCGTTCTTTACGTTTCAGTCGCTCAGCTATACCATCGATGTATACCGTAAAGACCTTAAGCCGCTTGATAATTTGCTTGACTATGCTTTTTACGTATCGTTCTTTCCGCAGTTGGTTGCAGGTCCTATTGTGCGTGCCCGCGATTTCATTCCGCAGATACGCCGTCCGCTGCTTGTTACCAACGAGATGTTCGGGCAGGGAGTGTTCTTTATAGTTAGCGGATTGTTTAAGAAGGCTGTAATTTCCGATTATATTAGCGTTAACTTTGTAGAGCGTATCTTCGATAATCCGTCGTTGTATTCTGGTCTGGAGAACCTGTTCGGTGTATATGGCTATGCTTTGCAGATTTATTGCGACTTTTCGGGCTATAGCGATATGGCCATAGGTATAGCCTTGCTATTAGGCTTCCGTTTTCCCATCAACTTCAACTCGCCTTATAAATCGGATAGCGTAACCGATTTCTGGCATCGTTGGCATATCTCGCTTTCTACTTGGCTGCGCGATTATCTTTATATCTCGTTAGGCGGAAACCGTAAGGGTAAGTTGCGTACCTACGTCAACTTGGTTCTCACCATGTTGTTGGGAGGACTGTGGCACGGAGCTTCGTGGAACTTTGTAGTATGGGGCGGACTGCACGGAGTGGCTTTGGCGTTGCATAAAGGCTTGCGCAGTTTGTTGCATCGCCCTAAGCAATATCGCAGTACAGGTTGGCGCAAGGTAGCGGCTGTGCTTATAACCTTCCACTTCGTATGTCTTTGCTGGATATTCTTCCGCAACTCCACTTTCGACGGCTCCATTTCTATGATTAGCCAAATCTTCACATCCTTCCATCCAGAGTTGGCAGGTCAGCTATTCGTAGGATATTGGAAAGTTTTCGCCCTGATGGGCATAGGATACCTGCTGCATTGGTGCCCCGATAGTTGGCAAAACGCTTGCAGCCGTGGCATGGTGCGAATGCCTGTTGTAGTGCAGGCGTTTATCCTTATCGCCCTTATCTTTTTGGTTATTCAGGTAAAGAGCAGCGATATACAGCCGTTTATATATTTCCAATTCTAAAATAAAAATCCTCCCGTAGCAAGATATCGCAATATCTGTTACGAGAGGAAAATATAAGTACTGCGGCCGAGACTTAAAGAGACCGCAATACTTTTTTTCTTATTTGATTAGCGTGTTCCGCCTGCCCACCAAACATTTTCAGTGTAAACATACGAACCGTTTCCGAAAGCAGCTTTCACTGCCTGGTTTGCAGAAACGTCGCTACCGCCATATCCTAAACGGAGAGGGAATTTGCTAGCGTTAAGCGGGTTAGCCAATGTTACGGCATATCCTGCGTTTTCCGCTTTCAAACGACGGTAATCATTGTAAGCTTCTACCGATTCGCTAGATGCTCCGAAGAATGCCAGATACTTCTGTGTCATAATCTCTTTAATAGGATTAGCGTTGTAAAGGCTTTCTATAGAAGTCCAGTAGCTGTCAAGTGTAGCTTCATTTGTCAAACTGAATACCTGTTCAAGTTGAAACCAATTTCCGCCGGCATCGCTCAGTGTAGCCTGAAGGTTAGCGAAAGCTGCTGCGATAGCTGCTTTCAGAGTTTCTTTAGCTTCGGGCTTGTTAAGACGAGCTTCTGCTTCGGCTTTGATGAACAACAGTTCATGGTAGCTCATTAACTGAGTCGGTGTAGTCAGTGCAAAGTCTACCAGAGAGTAGTCGTATGCTGATTCGCTTTCTTCCGATTCTCCGTTAGGAGCGGCTACTATAGCGTCGAAGCTTGTAACAGGCTTACCCGAAGCTTTGCTGATAAAAGCCTGAAGTCCGCGCGGGTCGTTACGTTCTTTAAACTTAGCTACAAGCGATGCGCTGGTGCTGAGGCTGTACTTGCGGCTGTAGTTGTATACAAAGAACGGGTTGCACTGTGCATCGCCATCGTATACTGCCAACTTTAATTCATTGTCGGCACTGGTGAACGCCTTGCTTACGTATGTCAGCACATTGTTTAAGTCTGCAGTCTTGTCGCTGCTGCGGTTAAGCAGGTGCATGGTGTAGCGTGCTTTCAATGCGTATGCAGCCTTAAGCCATTTTTCTGCATTTCCACCGTAGATATAATCTTTTGAGCCGATAGCTCCCGAGAATCCGGTATCTCTTCCTTTTCCGTCGTTCAGCAATTCTATAGCTTTGTCCAGCTGAGCCATTACGTCTTTGTAGATAGATTCTTGCGAGTCTATTTTAGGCTGCATGTATGCAGGAGTACCGTCAGCGTTCAATACTCCGGTTTCAGAGTACGGAGTATCGCCGAACATATCTGTAGCCAAGGCTCCGTTATATGCCAGCATGATGCGTGCTATAGCTTCGGTTACTACGTTGTTCTGGTCTTCAGAGTTGTTTACGCATTGGTCGATAGCTATCTTTGCGTTCTTTATGTTACTGTAAATATTCAGCCAAGCGTTGTTGTAAGTAGACGATGCTGTAGGCTCGCCACTACGGTGCTCGGCACGCCACATCTGGTTAGAAGTACCAGCTTCGTGCTCCATATATACCATTGAATAAAGATTGAAGTCGCCTCCTACGCCCGATACTGCAGTACCAAGAGTCACGTCCGATACGATAAACTTAGCCGGAACTTCGTGCGGGTGGTTTACGTCTTCATTGATTTTGTCCATTGTGTCTTCCGAGCACGATGTCAATGTGAATGTAGCCATCAAAGCGGCCGACATCCATTTTCCTATTGTTTTATATTGTATCATTGTTTGCTTCCTCCTTTAAAATTTGATGTTGAATCCGAAACCATAGCTTGAAGTCTGCGGCAATGAATAGTCTTCGAATGCTCCAGCCATGTTGTTGTTACCTTGTGATGCTTCAGGGTCAACATCGGGTACTTGTGCCCATAGCAAGATGTTTCTTGCAAATGCGTTTACGTTCAACTCTAACTTCTTGGTCTTCAAAACAGGTACGCTGACAGACAGTTCGCGAAGCTTGATGAATGAGTTGTCGTATACAGAAGATTCGTCGATATCGTTTAATGCAGAGTAGAATGCCTGCTGTGCTTTAGCTCCTGTAATGGCGATGTCGTTCTTTGTTCCGTCGGCTTTGTATCCGTCGAAGATGAAACTTCCTTCACGGTTAGCAGTACGGATGCTGGTTCCGTAGTAGTCGCCAAGGGCTGTAGTACGGCTGTACATCTGTCCGCCTTGCTTCCAGTCGAATACGGCGTTCAGTGTAACCTTCCATACGCGTAATGAAGTGTTGAAACCTAATTTAAAGTCGGGAGTGATACGGCCGATAACCTTATCTTCTCCTTTTATCGGGCTTCCGTTTTCGTCAACCAAGATGTTGCCGTTTTCGTCTCTCTGATAGCTTGAACCGTAGATTACAGGGAATTCTTCGCCTGCGCTTACACGTACCTGCGGAGTAACGTATCCTCCCAATGCGATGCTTTCTACACCCGGAGCCAATTCATCTACAAAGTTCTTCATCTTTGTGAAGTTGAATCCGAACGACCAATCTACCATTTTAGTACGTACCGGGTTGATGTCTACGCTCAATTCGTGAGTGTCGGTATGCAAGCGTCCCCCGTTGGTAAGAACGTCTGATGCTCCTGTAGAACCAGCCAAAGGCACAGAGAAAATCTGGTCTTTTACGTTCTGACGAGAATAAGTATAGCTTACGTTAATTAAGTTATTCCAGAAGTTAACGTCGGCACCTATTTCGTACGACTTGGTATTCTGAGGTTTCAGGTTCGGGTCGTATATAGTATAGTAGGGAGTGTATGCGCTGCTTCCGTTAAGCGGATACTGTACTGGTGCGAATGAATAGAAACCTCCATCGTATGAAGGGGTAGCAAAATAATTCTGGCGATATTCTCCTGCTTGTCCTACTTCGGCATACGATGCACGAATCTTGGCGTAGTTTACTACATCATTCTTCAGAGCTTCTATTTCTGTAAGGATAAAGCCTAATGATACAGAAGGGTAGAAGAACGAACGGTTATTGCGCGGCATGCTCGATACGTAGTCGTTACGTCCGGTAAGTGTAAGATACAGCATATTCTTGTACGATGCAGATACGCTTCCGAAGAAACCTACTGTACGTTTTTGCCATTTTTCAGAACTTGATATCATGGTAGAGGCGTTGTCCAAGTGATTCCATCCAGAGAAGTTATATCCTGTACCGTAAGTATAATATTTGTTTCTGTTGCTTTGAACCAATTCGTTACCTACTATTGCGTTGATATTCAAGTCTGAATTTACATTCCAGTCGTAGTTTACGGTAAGCAGTGAGTTGTAAGTGGCGTTAGTCCATCCATATTTCTCCATCTGACCGTTGTTTCCGGTGTTACTTCCGTAGCCATAGCTATCGGTGTAGTGAGTAGTATACGCATCAACACCAGCCATGTATTTCACGTTCAATGTGTGATTTTCAGTGCCGAATTTCGTTTTGAAGTTTACGAATGCATTTCCGAAGAAACGGTTAGTCTGTTCGCTGAACTCATTGTTATCGCGTACCCAGTATGCATTGTCAAAGTTACCGCGGAAAGAGTTCTGTTCGTAAGGGTTACCGGCTACGTGGTTAGGAATACCTTTTAAGTTGTAGCTGGGTGGAGCCGGGTATACCGTACGCAAAATACCGTTGCCCGAAGTGGTAGCCTTATCGATGTCGCTGGTGATGTAGTTAGCTGTTACGCCAGTTGTCCAGTGATCGTCAAGCTTAGTTTCTGCACTTGCTTTCACGTTATAACGATTCATTCCTGTTCCGGGGATGATACCGTCTTGAGTAGAAGAACCCAAAGAGAATGAATAGCTTGTCTTATCGAATGCCTGCGCTATGTTGAGCGAGTTGTTCCAAGTAGTTCCTGTGCGGAAGTAATCCTTGATATTGTTGTATGCCTGCGGTGTAGCCCAAGGGTCGAGACCTGCTGCTGCCAACTGCGGCACGTAGTATTTGCCCGGCTGCTTGCCATATTGCTGAGTGTATTTATTGTCAGTATTACCACCGTAGTTAGCGTCGTTAGGAAGTTCTGAAATCAGCGGACCCCAAGACTGTCCTGATGTAGGGATATACTGTCCGTTAGAACCCTGTGCGTAAAGAGTCTGCTGTTCCGGAGTACGTCCTACTACGTCGAAGCTGATATTTGATGAGAATGAAATCTGAGGTTTGCCTTTTTCTAAACCTTTACCGCTCTTGGTAGTGATGATGATAACACCGTTAGAAGCGCGGATACCATAAAGGGCAGCTGCAGCCTGACCTTTCAAGATGTTGATGCTCTCAATATCGTTAGGGTCGATATCTACTGCACGGTTGGCAAAGTCGGCACCACTAACACTTCTATTGTTCTGTATTTGTGTATCAATGTCGGGGGTACTTGTTACAGGCATACCGTCTATTACGTAAAGCGGAGTGTTATCGCCAGAGAATGAACGCGCACCACGAATGGTGATTTGTGACGATGCACCTGGCATACCCGATGACGGACGGATATCTACACCCGAAACCTTACCTTGCAATGCGCTCGATAAGTTAGAGTTAGACGCCTGTGTCAACTTGTCGCCTTTGATGTCTTGTACAGAATATCCAAGGGCTTTCTTTTCTCTTGAGATACCCATTGCTGTTACCACTACTTCATCTAACGCCTTAGCGTCTGAAATAAGCACTACTTTTACTTGTGCCTTAATATTTACCTCTTGACTTTGCATACCAATGTATGAAATGACCAAAGTCTTTGCCGTGCTTGGTACGTTGTTGATTATAAACTTACCGTCCATGTCAGTGATGGTACCTATTGTTGTACCCTTAACTAATACGGACGCTCCTACTACAGGTAAACCGTCTTCTTCCGATGTAACATGACCTGTTACTTTGGAAATCTGTGCGTTTACCAGACCTATACCTATCATCAGGCAGGTCATCAAAAGCATCAATCTTTTTTCCATAAAAAAGCCTAGTTAAAATTAAAATTCCTATAAAATAAATAATTCTTATTGCGTTCGGGTGGCAAATGTATACATGTTTCTGAATAAATGTATCTTTTTGCCTAATAAATGTTCAGAAAGCATGCATTTTGTGAAATTTTGAGGCGTAGATTTAGTTTTTATGCAAATAAAATTCGCAACGTGTATAAAAATGTCGCTTATTATGGGTTTAAATATACGTATGGGGCACAGAACGAAGCGTATATGAGT
>ULIZ01085873.1_pt1 | contig 97567 bp, 65 predicted proteins | sample 1950601 | NCBI WGS metagenome assembly ULIZ01 (sample SAMEA4835456, study PRJEB28245) | human gut metagenome | biome: gut microbiome; material: fecal sample | place: Denmark | collected 2008 | reverse complement strand
GGGAAAGCGTTAATCTTATATTTCTTTGCCACTTCTTTTCCTTCTCCTTTCTCCATATCCATTTTCGCATTGATGAAACGCGTGTTGAAATAGTTACCTACTTCTTCTTTTGGGAATACAGAGTTGGCCATCGCTCTACACGGTCCGCACCATGATGTGTAGCAATCTATGAATACCAGTTTGCCTTCATCTTTAGCTTTCTTCAATAGTTCTGCAAAGGTGAGTTGGTCGAATTCTATACCTTTATATCCTTCTTCCATTAAGGCAATCAACTTGTTCAGACGGTTGGCGTCGGCTCCTGTTTCGCGGTTAGCCGCCTTTCTTAAATAAGTAAGAAGTTCGTTCTTTTCGCTTCCTTTCAACTGAGGGAAATAGAAGCTGGCCTCAATGAGCGGACGTACACCCAGCTGTTGAGCGAAGTAACGTTCGTTCTTCTCAATGTATTGAAGCATTTCATGATACTTTTTTTGTCCTCTTAGCTTTCCTATTCCATATACTATAGAAACCAAGCATGTATCGGGCAAACCTGCCTCTTTCATTTCTTGTTCCAGCTTATCCATTCGTGCGGCATCATAATCAGTATCTTCTGTAGCCAAACTCAATACTTCCGACGAGAATAATGAGCTGAGATAATTATCTACAGTCTTTTCGCCATTCTCTTTCACGAACAAATCCTTGTGCGATACAAGATACTTGTAGTACAAACTCTTTCTGTCGCGGTGTATACGAGCGAAAATCCAGTTTTTCTTTTCACTATACTCTTTGTCAGAAAGCATGGCCATGTATTCTTTTCCAAGTTTTTGGAATAAAGAATCTTCTCCTGCCACATTAAGAGCGTACAAGTAATTATAAAGATCTTTTTTAGAATACTTGTCGCTTTCATACTTCTCTCTGGTACCTTTAAGAGAAGTCTTAGGGCTGAGAGCGATACGCACTTTATCTTTAAACTCGGGCAACTTACTACCTCCGCTGATGCGTTGTATTATTTCGCCTTTATAATTTAGAATCAGATAATGCGCATAGCTGTGTACATTATACTCTTTGGCAAGTTTTTTGCCGTCTGCCGATTTCATGTCGACAAACAAATTGATGAATGTCTTGTTCATATAGTCGGCAAACTCCTGATTGCCGAATACATACTGATTCATGCCTACGCAAGGCAAAGCCCATTTGGCATAGCAATTCACGAAAATCAGTTTCTTCTTCTGATAAGCCAATTTCTGTGCCTCCTCCATAGAGTACACATAATTAACTTTCGATGTTTCGGTTGTTACTTCTGTGGCATTTTCTTGTGCATGCAGGGTATAACCGCATCCCAGAGAACCCAGAAGTAACAAGGTGATAATTGTTAAAATTTTATTCATTGTCTTTTTCATATTTTAGTTTGCATCTTTTACGCAGCGTACGCTGTAAGCTACATCTCTGTCCTTATTGCCTAGTAATGTAGTTCCTCTCCATATCTTTGATGAGAAAATGGCTATTTGTCGTACTATACCTTCTTTCACTATAGATTGCGCAGTCTCTTTATCGCTACCGCTTTCGCTTGAACTTCCGTTTGAACTTGAACTAGAATCAGAGCTTGAGCTAGAGCTTGATCCGGCAACTTCGGTTTCCCATTCCTCGTTAGTCCAGTAATAACCGCATTCGCCCTGACGAATCCATTCGTAACTAACGGCAGAATACGCATCGCAACCACCCATCTGTGCGTTAAAGAGTGCCGCTCCGCCTTCTTTCAGATATGTTCCGCAACCTTCCCCACGCCAAGCGTTGGTTTCGTTGATTTCAGAATCCGACATGCCTAATACAGACTCCAGTTTCTTCCAGTCATTATCCGACGGAATTCGCCAACCTTCGGGCGCTGCTTTCCGGGCACCTTCTAAAGAATACAGATAACCGTATTTCTTTGAATACTGTCCGTTAGATGCCTCATACTTTTCAAAGTCGCTTACTGGCAGGTTAGCCTTGTATGCCTCCATTTCGTCCTTCAGAGCTTTTTGGAAATCGGGCCAATAAGCCAACATATCGACGAACTGCTGCTGTGTATATCTGCCCGAAGTGTAGTAAGACAGATAACCCTTGTATCCCGCATAATCTGGATTATCGGTTACTTTATTATATACTTCGCTGAAAGCAGCTTTAGAGAACTCAAAGTCTGTAAGGTCAAAGTATTCTTGTTCCCAAGTATAACATCCTTCTGTTACGCCACCCGGAAGGAAATAAGCCAAGTTATCCACCATCCATATTTGGTCGCCTATCTGTACGCAGCGATATGTCTTACCGTCGCGCGAGTCGGTAAAATCGCTCACGCTCTTTATTCTAGACTCATCTATTGAGGCAACATCTTCTTTGTTGCAACTTGTAGCCGTGAAGGCTCCCAATAGGGTTCCTATAATTAAATTATGTAGTTTCATAAATCTTCTTGTCTAATTAAAATTCAACACCCAATTCTCCTTTAATATAGTCTGCCAAGATATTGTATTTCTTCAATACCAGCGGACTCGCTCCATATCGTTCCAAGAAAGTAGCGCTACCTATTTCTAGCATAGTATCAAGATAATATTCCAAATCCTCGCTGGCATTGCTTGGGCTGGTCGTCTGGCTGATTTTATCTTTCGTGTTGCCGCTGATAAAGCCATACTGACCAATTTGCTGGAATATAAGAGTACGTTCTGCTATAAATTCTTCTTCGTTATTTACGTTGGTAGACCAATATGTAGCGATGTATTTTTTCATTGTATCTTCGTCGAACAATATTTCCGGTTTCCAGTAACTACCTTTGTGTGCTACGCCCCATTGGCAACCCAATCCGCCATTGTTTCCGCTAATAACCCAAGGCTTGTTATAATACTTGTTAGTACTAGAAACCTCAGAGAAGCTGTTCACTACAGCTTCGGCCTGTAATACCTTAGCGCGTACCATAGAGCGGAGAATGTTATCAGAGAATTCAGGAATCTCTTCTTCCGTTAGGTCTTGCACATTAGGAACAATAAGAGTGCGGAAGCCAGAATAGTATTCTGGTGTCTCTGTACCTTTATCCGACTTGATTACCAAGGTTTCTGGCAAGAAGATAGAAAACGGTCGCATAGGTTTAGAAGCTCTCTGTAAGAACGCTTCTACAAACTCCAATGCCTTTTCTTGCTTATCAGTATCTTTTATGTACTCATACTCATAGCTCACCTTATTCTTGTTGTGCGATGAGAAACTCCAGTTCAAGTCAAGTGTTTCATATCTGTATATAGGTTTTCCGTCGTAGTTGGTTCCGGTAACAGTAGCCGATACGGTATCATTAAAGAATACAGGAATTCCATATTTTTGGTAAATCAGATATTTGTGATGCTGAATCGGATCGTTGGGATCGTCTTTAATCTCGTAATCCGATGAAAAGTCTATCTTATTTTCCAACACGTCTTCCTTTCCGCAAGAAGATACGCATAGGGCACATAGACAAAGTATGATATAATATATATTGGTTCTCATAATCTTATCTTTTTATATTTGATATCCATTGTTTTCGGTTATTCGCCTTCTTCGCCAGGTTTCTTTTTGCTGAGAGCTTTTCTGGCTTCGCGTGGATTATCCTCCATAGGCACTACATCAAACTTGATGACCGATTCGGGCAATGCAAATGTATATGCTTTATCGTGCTCTTCCAGTTTATACTCTTCTGTATAAGATACTCCGTTGTTTCCGCATGCGCTGTATACATGAATGATGCTCTTAGAATACGGATAAGCTTCGCACACGGCATATCGGCGAAGGTCGAACCAGCGGTGAGCTTCGAAGCAGAATTCACGGCGGCGTTCATCGCGTATTTGCTGAACCAATTCTTCGCCGCTATAAATATTATCATTGTATCCTATGATACGTTTCTTACGCAAAGCGTTCAGAAGTTTGCACGCTTCGGTTTCTTTGTCCTGACTCTTCTGCATGGCACAAGCTTCCGCTTTATTCAGATAAGCTTCCGATGCTCTCAGTGTAAATACGTCCGAGATATGCGAAACGATACTTCCGCGTTCAAACTTGTTTTGCAGCGTGATACTGTCGCTCAGGGCATGTGTTCCGAAGAAGCAGCTTTTACGACGGTCGTTTTCATCGTACAAATCGTATAGTTCTCTTGATACACAGAAGTCGCCTGGACGCGCAGTGAACAGATTTTCGCTCGATAAGTTGTTGGGACCTTGTGAGAACAATACCTCTGCATTTTCGCGAGTAAGGAATATCTTACCGTCTTCAAACGCGTTCAGCTCTGCCAATTGGAAATACGAGCTATTGATAACGGCATCAGCTTTCTGTTCTGCCATCTCCCAATTCTGCATAAACAGATATATGCGGCTAAACAATAAATCTACAGCTTCTACCGATGCACGGTGTAAACGATGAGCGGTGTTTTGCGGACTCTTGGTCAGGTAGTCTTCTGCCAATGTCAAATCGCTGATTATTTGATCGTACACTTCTTTTACGGTAGCTCTTTTAAACTGAGTATCCTTGTCCTTATCGTGTTCTACATACGGAGTAAGTTTCAGAGGCACACATAGTTTCTGGCTACATGTGGTGGGCTCGTATGCATCGCCATAAAGGTTTGCCAGGGTAAAGTAGAAATAAGCACGTAGAAAACAAGCTTCGCCCTGTACTCTTAAATAAGTGGCATAATCTTTTTCAGATTCGTGTGGCAGGTCTACTATTTCATCCAGAATAACATTGATGGTATTGATACGCGCATATAAATCATCGTATGTTACGTTATCATTCTGAAAGTACGATGCGTTATAGTTACTGCCCACGCGCAACTGCCAAGCGTAGTAACCAAAGATGCTTGCCAAGCAGTCGCCCCATGTCTTACTTGTTTCGCTACCTACGCTACCTGTGCTTAAGTCATCGTCTAACACATTGAAAAAGCCTGCGCATCTACCTCCCGAAGGACCTGTAGATACTTGGTAACTCTTAATATACACATCGCCCAATAGCACCTCGTCAAGGTCGCTGCACGATTTGGCTACAATCATATCTTGCGAGTATGCGCTCAAGAAGTCGCTGCAAGATGTGCTGGCAAACAGTACTGCCGATAAAAATAAGTATATATATTTCTTCATGATATAACAGCTTTATTAAAATGAAACATTCAATGCAAACGTATAAGCCGGACGGAGCGACATGTTGATTGTGGTAGAGTTAGCCTGTGTAGGGTCTTGTCCTTTCAGCTTTCCAGATGCTATGGTAAACACATTCGTCATCGCCAAACTTAAATCCAACGATTTCAGCGGAGTATTCTTAAGCTGTCTGTGCTTAAATCTGTATGTCAATCGTAAGTTGCTCATGCGTAGATAATCGCCCGATACAACACGTAGGTCAGAGCGGTCGTACATTTTCCATACGTTTTCGGCGAAGGTAGGAACCTTTTCAACCACTTTAGCCGATTCTCCGTTTGACCAGTGGCTCATTGTAGAACTGTAGTTATCGTCGCTCGGACTGATAAGTGCAGGTATGTCGGTGTATCTTTCGTCACCCGGCTTCATCCAGCGGTCTACAAATTCTTTACGTACGTTCTTGTCTGATGAAATACCCGATACGATAGGGGTATAGAGGTCGAACAAACGCACTTTACAGCCAATTCTGTAGTTGAAGTTCATGTTCAGCGAGAGCTGTTTCCATTTCAGCGTAGCATAAAATGAACCCGTAAGTTTAGGGTCACGGTTTCCGCTTGCTGTCATAACCAGCGGAATGATGTCTGCCAACTTTTGGTTCATCAGCAAATGACGGCGGTCTTGATAATCATCGAACATCGGAATACCGGTGTTAGGATTCAATCCCAGATACTTATAAGAATAGAAAGTACCGATGGCCTCGCCGTCTACTACGGCTGTACCGTTCAGGTAGTCGTTCAAGCTATAATTCTCGTTGGTTCCTGATTTTACGGTGTTGCTTGCCCATGAATAAGTGGTAGATAAGTACAGCTCCCAGTCTTGAGTACGAATAGGGTAACCCGAAATCCATAGAGAATAACCGTAGTTATTGATAGTACCATTATTCATCTTATAAGAAGTACGTCCGTTGGTAGAAGCGATATTGATGGTAGAGAAAGCATCAGTAGTATGCTTAAACCACAGCTCACCGGTAAATTGCAGACGGTCGTCAAACATGCTCAGTTCGGTACCGAAGTTAGTGGTCGAAGTCTGTTCCCAACGCAGATTAGGGTTAGGGAATGCCGATACAGTCGATACGTTTTCACCGTAGTAAGCATCCATAGTACCTTGGCGAATCAGCATGTTAGGAGTTTCATTGTCAAGCATATTACCAGTTTTACCATACGACATACGTATAATCCAGTTGTTCACCGCTCTAGACTCATTGAAGAAAGTATCTTTTATACTCCATCTTCCAGAGATAGACCATACGGGCAAGAACTTTTCGTTGCTTCGGCTACCGAATTTGTTTGAAGCGTCGAAACGTCCGTTCAGGCTGACTGTGAAATATCTTTTGTAATCGTAAGCTAAAGTAAGGTAGCCCGAAAGGGTATTGGTCTTAGCTGCCGATAAAGAACGATGTCCCTCTGCCAACCAGTTCTTATACAGCGGATAGTTGTCAAGGTCGGCACCTTCCATTGTAGAATACTGCATACCTCTTTCTTTATAGTAACCTCTTGTTTGGTCGGTAATGCCGTTGGAGCGATAAGTACTTACTTCGTAACCCACAGTAGATGAAATCAAGTGTTTTCTATCCTCGCCAAATGCATAGTGAGCGTTAGCCTGTAAACGTCCCGTAAAACTTTCGGTAGTGGTGTTTGTTGTGTTATATACACCGCCGTAAGGCAATTCGCAATATCCGCTTGTTCCTGTTTGCGGAATATCTGTTGCTTCGCCATTTTTTAAGATTGCCACGTAGTTAGAGTTCTCGCCATACCATGTGCTTTGGTTGGTTGCACTGCGGCTATACGATGCGCCAAGCGTAAAGTTTACTATATTCTTCAGGTTATATACCAATTCGCCGTTGGTAGAGAAAGTATTACCCGAATAATCGTCAGATGTATTATTGACCTCGTTCAGTATGTTATAGTCGTACAGATTGTTGGTCTTTCGTCCGTTTCCTACGCTGTAGCCATGTTTCTTGTAATAATAAAGAGAACCGTCGGCGTTATATGCCGGCAGTGCACGTGTTGTTTCGTATGCGTAGTTCAGTACCTTTACATCGCTTGGCAAGTGGTTCTTCTTCTGAATGTTAGCGTTGACACGGATGTTGGCTTTCAGATTCTTGTTAATTTCTGTGTTTAGGTTCATTGAGGCAGTGTATCTGTCTACAAATTCAGTTTTCACTGTACCACCTTCACGTGTGTAACCTACAGAAGTATAGTATCGTGTACTTTTAGATCCTCCAGAGATACTCAGTGTGTGAGAATGTGTTATGGCATCTTCGCACAGCAAGTCGAACCAGTCGGTATTTACGGTTTCGTAGTTTCTAACTTCGTTGAGGAATTCGTTATATCCGGTCTGTCCTGTTTGGTAGCGATACAGTGCACCTTCATATCCCACCATAGGCATATATTGCGGAAATACATAGTGTAGGTCGCACAAGTCTTTACCAAACTGAACACGTTCTTGCGAGTTCATCAGGTTGATGGCGTGGTCGGTATATCGCGGACGGCGCGTATATTTTACGTTAGTATTATAGCGGATGGTAGGCTTACCCTCATGGCCTTTCTTTGTAGTTACCACGATTACACCGTTAGATGCGCGTGTGCCATACAATGCTGTAGCGGCAGCGTCTTTCAGTACGTCTATACGTTCAATATCCTGTGGGTTGATACCCGAAATAGCGTTACCTACGTAGTTGATATAGTCGGGGTCGTTCAATTGTTCCGGAGTAACGTTTACCGGGTCCGACAAAGGAAAACCATCAAGTACCCACAGCGGCTCACGGTTACCTACGATGGTAGAAGTACCACGAACACGCAGACGTGCGGTAGAACCAGCTTCGCCAGAGTTCTGAATGAAAAGCAAGTCGGGGATGTGGCCTTCAAGTGCCTGGTCTACAGTGGTCATGTTAGGCATCAGCACATCGTCCATTTTCACTGAAGTGATAGAAGCGGTAACCTTTCTACGGTCTATGGTTTGATAACCTGTTACCACAACCTCATCAATGGCGCGTACATCGTCGTCGAGTACAATTTTTAAAGCCTTTCCATTCCATGTGGCGTCTTGCGACTTAGCTCCGATGAATGAAAAACGCAGCTTTACCGATTTCAGTCCGTTGGCTGGAAACGAGAATTTTCCTTCCAAGTCGGTTGCGGCGCCCTGAACTTTAGTAGTACCTATAGGTAATACAGATACCCCCACCATAGGTTCACCGTTGCCGTCTATAACCTTTCCGGTAATATTATCAGTGCTTTTCTTATAAATAATTATGTTTCGGTTATTTTCCATCTCGAAAGTATAGTCACTTCCTGCCAGCGCATAATTAAGTATTTTAGGAATGCTTTCCTGTTTAAAATGATAGTCCTTGCGTGGCAAGTTTGCCATAGCTTTTTCGCTATACATAAATCCTACATTCGCTTGACTCTTAATTTCTAAGAACACCTCTTTAAGTGAAGCGTTGGTAAGTTGCAGCGTGACCTTCTTACTAGTCTGTGCTCCAGCTGTTAGGCCGAGGTATAAGAGCACCAGTAGGAATACCCACTTTGCTCCTTGGCATGTGTTTTTTCTATACATAATATTGCTTACTCTAAATTCCTTTCGGATATTAATACTCTGTTTCCTCTCTTAATTTTAATTTGTAGCTCATTCATCCTTTCTAGATCTTCTTTTAGTTGATTAAATGTATCGTATTTGTTCACGTCCATAGTAATTCGCGATTGTCGAGCTTCTTTATTCTTGAAGCCGATGTCTATGTTATACCATCTGGAAAAATGCTTCATAATCTCTTCTATGCTACGGTTATAGAATACCATTCGGTCGTTATGCCATGCCGTGTGTTCTATCAAACTGTCTGGGGTAAGAATGATGCGGCTGTCGCTGTCAATAGCCGCTGTTCTGCCTACGGGTAGCTTCATTGAGTTATTGCCTGCCAGCAGTTCCACTTTTCCTTCTTCCAGAGCTACCCATGCTTGCGGTTCATCCGGATAAGCTTCTACGTTCAGTCGGGTACCGGTAACACGTATGTGTGTATGTGGGGTTTCTATAATAAATGGGTGAGAGGCATCTTTGTGCACAGCCAGATAAGCTTGACCGCTTATTCTGATGTTTCGGTTCTGTGGAGAGTAGCATATCGGAATATCGAGCGTAGACTCCGGACCTAAGTGTATAAAGGTGCTGTCGGTAAGACGTATTTTATATTCTCCGCCACGAGGCACCACGATGCTGCGATGAGTGGCGGCATTCATTTTGTCTTTGGGGATAGATGCCAGGCGGTTATACGAATCAAGTTCGAACACATAGCCGGCAGTTTCGGGCAGGTTACATACCGAGTCGTTGGCATAGTCATAGAGTATGGCTTTGGTAGAGCCTGCCGGAATGGTGATGTTGGCCAACCGGTCTTCTTCGCGTAGCTGCAAATAGTATACAAACATCCATCCGCACGCTATAAGCAAAGCTATGACGGCGGCTATTCTTGTAGTCTTGTGCCATTCTATGCGTGGAAAACGTGTATATCCTATCTCTTTCCATAACGCGTTCCATTGCTTTTGGCGTATCTGTTTATTAGAGTCAAGTATAGCTTTCCGCAGAAATTGTGCGGAGTGAATGCGCTGAGCTAACTCTTCGTTGGCAGTCGATTTTTTCTTCCATGCCTCCAATTGAGCCTTCTCCTCTTGGCTGATAGTGCCGTCCAGCTCTTTCAGCAACCAAATTTTCACTTCGTTTATGTTTTGTCCTGTTGGCATATATTAACCTTTTTTTATACAAGACAACCGAGCTACTGTTTGGTGTAATACGAAAATGGAACTTTTTTAAATTTTATCGAAAAATATTAGATTTTATAGGTTTTGGCGATAAGTTGAAAGGGGATAAGTGATGTTTTGAAGCAAAAAAACAATGATGTGCATAGAATTTAGACAAATGTTTTTTTGTTCTAGACGTAACAGACCTAATTTTGTTAAAAACGGAAGGATGAATTTTACGGATGAGCTTGAAGCATAATAATGAAGTTCCAGAAGTTCTTCAGGCGCTTTTTCATGTAATGATTGGCGTTGTTAATATGTTTCTTAACAGTATTGATAGATATAGAGAACTCTTCGGCAATTTCTTTTTGCGACTTACCTTCCAGGCTGGCGGCATAAACCCGTCGGCATGCGTCGGGCAATTCTTCGAATACCCTGTTCAGCGCCTGATATATTTCGGCTTCTATGATTTTATGTGTAGCCTCTTGTTCTTTCTCTTGTTCTTCCAGGTCGTACGGGTCTTTACCCGCATATTCTTTAACTACGGCATCGTGCTTTAGGTAGTTTAATATGGAGCGATAGAGCGCCTGGTACAGATAGCTTCTGAATGCCGACTGACTTATTAGAGTTTCTTTCCGTTCCCAAATCTTCAGCCATAAATCCTGGATAATATCGAGTACAGCTTCTTCATCGGGCAAATATTGCAAGCCAAAATACTTCAATCTGCTGAAATTTTCGTTGTACTGTTGCTGAAAGACATCAATATCGGTCAGATCAATGTATTCGGTATCGGCTTCTTTCTTAGAATTGAACATGCGTGTTTGCCCTTTATCTTTATTACTTTAAACTGAGTCAAAGTTACTATTAATAATTAGAAAAACAAAAATATTTCTATTGTGTAACTATGTTGGCTTTCCAGACTGCATATAGCATGTATATAAACAAAAAAAAGACTCAATCATTTCTGATTAAGTCTTTTCTGTCGGAATGAGGCGACTCGAACGCCCGACCCCTACGTCCCGAACGTAGTGCGCTACCAACTGCGCTACATTCCGATTGCATCCGTTGTTTCTCGTTTGCGGTTGCAAAGGTAGGTATAATTTTTAATCCCGCAATATGTTTTTCGATTTTTTTTCAAATAAATGCAAATATAATATGGCTTTGGTGCTATTCTGGTTGGATACTTTGCTGTGTATGGCAATTTAATTAAAGATAAAGTTGTCAGTCTCCTTAATATATAAGTAGGAGTGTGTTGATGAAATATTTAAAAGATTTCGGAATATAGTTTGAAGATGATTGAAATTGCTCAATGAACGTTGGCTGATATTGTCATAAAGTTTGCGAATAAAAAATCGTGGTTTCTTATGTAATTCTCTATTCTTAGGTTGCGTATATATAAACTCAGCCTAAGTTTATATATACTTAGCTTAAGTTTATATATACTTAGGCTAAGTATAGAGTTTTTCTGCTTACTGGTCAACTTTTTCTTCGCATTGATTTCATCTTTTTCACTAGCGTACAATGATTGCCTTTTCATGTTTCCTAATGTATTCGCCCACAAAAACAATAAAATATGCAAATTTAAAACATTGTGGAATAGGGGTACGCATTCGAAATAAATGACTATCTTTGCAGCGTTTTTCAAGAAAGGTATAAAAAGGTAATTCAGGAGTTTGGTAAATGATGAGTAAAAAGACTAAAACAACGGTTTTCTTTTTCTCTTTCCTTATGGCGTTGGTCGTAGGGACATGTTTTTTTGTGCAAAAAAGCATAGCTTCTTCTGTGTTATCAGCCGAGATATTTCAAGAATCGCAGTTCGAACAGTCTAAGACTCCGTTCGAAGAAACCACAGATTATTTATTGGACGTAGAATGTAAGGACGTGCTTATTAAGCAGTTGGTAGTACCAATCGATAACGATAAGCATACCTTGTTGCGCATGAAACCATTTAGCGGAATGCTGTTTCGTGCCAAAGTTGCCGATGGACTCGTTGTGCGCTACCGTTCGTATGTGGATTCATGCCATTCGTCTGAAATGCAATCTCGCTTCATCTATTATTTGTTCGAGAAAATACTGATTTAGTGGTCAGAATATGTGGGTAAGTCTTCTATTGAGAAATAGATAGGCTTATTTTGTTTTATAGACTTATTAGAGAATAAAGAGCGATTTATTCGTTTACACAAGCTAAACAATCAAAATCAATAAACTATATGTTTTTTACATTTTTAATTACTGCGGTTCTCACCGCGGTTGCATTGGTAACAGCCGGTTTGCTGGTAGCCAAGCTTATATCTCCTCGTTCTATAAACAAGCAGAAAGCGGAGCCTTATGAGTGCGGACTGCCTACCCGTGGACGTTCATGGGTGCAATTTAACGTCGGTTATTATCTGTTTGCCATTCTGTTTCTGATGTTCGACATCGAGACCGTATTCCTTTTTCCGTGGGCTACTGTGGTAGAAGAAATAGGTGTATATGCCTTGGTTAGCATCAGTTTCTTTTTGGTAGTATTAATTTTAGGTCTGGCTTACGCTTGGAAGAAAGGAGCATTGAAATGGGAGTAAAGAAACCGTCTATCCGTTCGATGAAATATGAGGAGTTCAAGAATAACGATTATCTTGAAGATATGATGGACGAGCTCCGTAAGAACGGCACCAATGTAGTGTTAACCAGTCTCGATCAGTTGATTAACTGGGGACGTAGCAATTCTGTTTGGTCGTTCCTTCTTGGTACCAGCTGCTGTGCTATCGAGTTTATGGCGCTGGGTGCTGCCCGTTACGATATGGCTCGTTTCGGATTCGAGGTAACCCGTAACTCTCCGCGTCAGGGCGACGTGCTGTTGGTGCTGGGTACCATCACTCACCGTATGGCTCCGCTGATGAAACGTCTGTATAATCAGTTGTCTGAACCCAAATACGTGGTAGCCGTAGGCGGATGCACCATTTCGGGCGGTCCGTTTAAGAATTCATATCATGTGGTAAACGGTATAGATAAAGTCATCCCTGTAGATGTCTATATCCCCGGCTGTCCTCCGCGTCCCGAAGCCTTCTATTATGGCTTGATGCAGCTTCAGCGTAAAATACAAGTTGAGAAATTCTTCGGTGGCGTAAACCGTCATAGAAACGAAGACGAAGAAACACAGAAAGAAGACTGATTAGACTATGGATATAAGAGAAAGAATACAAAAAGTTGTCCCTCAGGCTACGTTTACTGAGCAGGGCGATTTGATAGCCCACATTCCTGCCGATTCGTTCGAGAAACTTGCCAAGTATCTTTATTACGATACAGAAGACCGCATGGATTTTCTGCGCGATATAGTAGGTATGGACTGGGGCGAAACACTGGGTGCGCTTTATTATTTGGAATCTACCAAGACTCATGAGCGCATTGTGCTACGTACAGAAACCGCCGACCGTGAAAACCCCGTATTGCCTACAGTATATCACTTGTGGCGTACAGCTAAGATTAAAGAACGCGAGGTATACGATTTCTTCGGTATAGTATTCGTAGGACATCCAGATATGCGTAGATTATTCCTTCGCGAAGACTGGGTAGGCTATCCATTCCGCAAGGATTACGATATGAACTCTAATCCGCTGGTTCTTACCGATGAAGAAAATACCGATAAGACTGAGGAGCTTGAACTTAACTACGACGGAACCATCAAGAATACGGCTAATGTGCTGTTCGACGATGACGATTATGTAATCAACTTCGGTCCGCAGCACCCGTCTACTCACGGAGCATTGCGTCTGCGTATTTCTCTGAAGGGTGAAACCGTAACTCACGTTGACCCGGTATGCGGATATATTCACCGTGGTATAGAAAAGATGAACGAGAGCCTGACTTACCCTCAAACTCTGGCTTTGACCGACCGTCTTGATTATCTTAGCGCACACCAGAGCCGTCACGCACTGTGTATGTGTATAGAAAAGGCAGCCGGCATAGAGATTTCTGAACGTGCTCAGTACATCCGTACCATTATGGACGAGCTTCAGCGTATCGACTCACACTTACTGTACTATTCGTGCTTGGTGCTCGATATGGGCGGTATGACTCCTTTCTTCTACGGATTCCGTGAACGCGAAATGATTCTCGATATATTCGAGGAAACCACCGGCGGACGACTCATACAGAACTATAATATGATAGGTGGTGTGCAGGCCGACTTGCATCCCGACTTCCAGAAAAAAGTGAAAGCGTTTATCAAGCATATGCGTGGCATTATACACGAGTATCACGAAATCTTTACCGACAATGTCATTGCCGTTACACGTATGAAGGGAGTAGGACGATTGAGCCTTGAAGATGTTATCTCATACGGAGCTACCGGAGGTACCGGACGTGCTTCGGGATGGTCTAACGACGTGCGCAAGCATCATCCGTACGCTATGTACGATAAGGTAGACTTCAAAGAAATACTCTATACAGAAGGCGACTGTTTTGCACGCTACATGGTGCGCATGGACGAAATAATGCAGAGCCTCAACATCATAGAGCAGCTTATCGACAATATCCCCGAAGGTGAATTCCGTGTAAAGACCAAGCCTATCCTTCGTATCCCCGAAGGCAACTACTCGGCTTCGGTAGAAAGCAGCCGCGGCGAGTTTGGCGTATCGCTTGAGAGTCATGGCGATAAGGTGCCATATCGTTTGCACTATCGCTCTACCGGATTGCCGTTGGTACACGTAATGAATAAGGCTTGTACAGGCGGAAAACTGGCCGATTTGATTGTGATTGGCGCAAGTATGGACTTTGTAATCCCCGACATTGATAGATAATAAATAAACAGAAAACAATGAATACTTCATTTTTAGATTATTACAACATACGTCCGCTCACCGGATGGATACACGATGCCTTGTGCGGCGTTATGCCCGAAGCGTTGGCTGTTTTCTTGGAGTGCGTGGTTATAGGTGTTGTTCTTATACTTCTTTATTCAGTGCTGGCCATTGTTCTTATTTATATGGAACGTAAGGTCTGTGCTGCATTCCAGTGCCGTATCGGTCCTAACCGTGTAGGCGGTAAAGGCGGTTTGCTGCAGGTGCCTGCCGATGTATTGAAAATACTGACCAAGGAAATTATCAGCCTTAAGAATTACGATCGCTTCTTGTATAACCTGGCTCCGTATCTGGTGATATTGGGCTCTATCCTTACCTTCGCTTGTTTGCCATGGAACAAGGGTGCCGAGGTTCTCGATATGAACATAGGTATTTTGTTTGTACTGGCAGTATCTTCTATGGGTATCTTAGGTATCTTGTTGGCAGGATGGAGTAGCGATAACAAATACACCATGATTGGTGCCATGCGAAGCGGTGCCATGCTTGTAAGCTACGAGCTTTCTTTGAGTATCACCGTTTTGGCTATTATCGTGTTGAGCGGCACAGCCAGTATCAGCGGAATAGTAGAAAGTCAGGCCAACGGCTGGAATATCTTCAAGGGACATATCGTATCGTTTTTAGCTTTCATTATTTACCTCATAGCTGGTAATGCCGAAGCCAACCGTGGTCCGTTCGACCTTGCCGAGGCAGAACAAGAGCTTATTGCCGGTTACCATACAGAATATTCGGGCTTGCACTTCGGATTCTTCTATTTGGCAGAATACATGAACCTGTTCATCACTGCCGGATTCGCTTCTACCTTATTCTTGGGAGGCTGGATGCCGTTGCATATTTCAGGACTGGACGCCTTTAATCAGGTAATGGATTATATCCCCGGCGTTGTTTGGGCGTTAGGAAAGACCTTCTTCGTGGTTTGGTTGCTCATGTGGGTACGCTGGACATTCCCCCGTCTGCGTATCGACCAGGTGCTGATGTTCGAGTGGAAGTATCTGATGCCTACTTCTTTACTTGTATTTATATTAATGGTAGTGCTCAAAGTGTTTGGGCTGGTATTTTAAAGAGGATGTATTATGAGTGAATTTGAAAATTATTTTAGTGGATATTGGAATGGATTGAAGAGTCTGCTGGTAGGTATGCGTACTTCTATCCGTGTATATTTCCGCAAAGACGTTACGGAACAGTATCCCGAGAATCGTCATACTACGCTGCATATTCCCGAACGCCATCGTGCCATGCTCGTTATGCCTCACGATGAGAACAACCAGCATCACTGCGTGGCTTGCGGACTCTGTCAGATGTCTTGCCCCAACGGTACCATCAAAGTGGTATCTCAGACTGTAGAGGGCGAAGACGGCAAGAAGAAAAAAGTTTTGGTTAAATATGAATACGACCTTGGTTCGTGCATGTTTTGCGAGCTGTGCGTAAACGCTTGTCCGCATAACGCCATCCGTTTCAGCAACGATTTTGAAAATGCGGTGTTCGACCGCAGCAAACTGTTGCTCACGCTAAATCACGAAGGTTCGTCGGTTGTTAAAAAATAAAAGAGTATGGATATAACACTTCAAGAAATAGTATTCTATGCCGCAGCTGTCATGATGAGTTTCTTCTCAATATTGACAGTGACTACAGGCAGAATGTTGCGCTCTGCCACTTATCTGCTGTTTGTACTGTTCGGAACGGCTGCCATGTATTTTATATTGGGATATACCTTCCTCGGAGCCGTACAGCTTATGGTATACGCCGGAGGTATCGTGATACTTTACGTATTCTCTATACTTCTTACCCGTACAGATAAGAGTATGAAATACCGTGTGCCGCGTCCCAAACTGATAAGCGTGCTTTTAACCACATTGGTTGGTGCGGCTCTTATGTCGTTCCTGATATTCACCAACGGATTCGCTGCCGACATTATTCCGCAAGGAACAGAGCTGCCTATACAAGAGATAGGTCGTGCCCTGGTAGGTACAGGAAAGTACCAGTACGTGCTTCCGTTCGAGGTAGCCAGCGTACTGCTGTTGGCATGTATGATTGGTAGTATATTGATAGCGAGAAAAGAAAAATAGCAGGAGGACTCAATCATGAATTTAGAAATACACGTAGTTTATTATCTGATAGTAAGTACTATCATGATGTTTTGTGGAATTTATGGCTTCTTCACTCGCCGAAATCTGCTTGCTATGCTGATATCTGTAGAGCTGATGCTTAACGCCACCAACATCAATTTCGCGGTGTTCAACCGTTATCTGTTCCCCGATCAGTTAGAAGGTCACTTCTTTACTCTGTTCGGTATTGCCATTGCCGCAGCCGAAACTGCCGTAGCGATATCCATCATCATCAATGTATATCGCAACTTGCGCCAGATTCTGACCGACGACATCAACGATTTGAAAGGTTAACCCCATTGTGAATTAAAAAAGATTATTTTTATGGACTATACGATTTTGATACTTGTGCTTCCCGTGCTCAGCTTCCTGGTATTAGGACTGACAGGCATGTTTATGAAGCACCGTGTAGCAGGGCTTATCGGTACAGCCTCTCTGCTGGGAGTAACCATACTGAGCTACCTTACTGCATTTAAATACTTCATGTCTCCGCGTACAGCCGACGGGGTTTATCCTACCTTGACACCGTGGAATATAGAGTGGTTGCCGTTTACAGACTCTCTTCATATAGATATGGGCATCTTGCTCGACCCGATTTCCGTCATGATGCTGGTGGTTATATCTACCGTCAGCCTGATGGTGCACATATATTCTTTCGGCTACATGAAAGGCGAGAAAGGCTTTCAGCGTTATTACGCCTTCCTTTCGCTCTTTACGTTCTCTATGCTGGGGTTGGTAGTTGCCACCAACATCTTCCAGATGTATGTATTCTGGGAGTTGGTAGGTGTTTCTTCTTACCTCCTCATCGGCTTCTATTATACTAAGCCCGAAGCGATAGCTGCCAGCAAGAAAGCGTTCATCGTAACCCGTTTTGCCGACCTCGGCTTCTTGATAGGTATTCTTATCTATGGATACTACTGCCAGTCGTTCGGCTTTGAGTTCAGTGCCGAAGGTTTTGCAAAAGGAGCCTTCATGATTCCTACCGCCCTCTTCCTGATGTTTATCGGTGGAGCCGGTAAGAGCGCCATGTTCCCACTTCATATATGGTTGCCCGATGCTATGGAAGGTCCTACACCAGTATCCGCATTGATTCATGCCGCTACTATGGTTGTAGCCGGTGTATATCAGGTAGCACGTCTGTTCCCATTGTATATAGACTATGCCCCTAACACCTTACATATAGTAGCCTACGTAGGCGCGTTCACCGCATTCTATGCAGCATCGGTAGCATGTGCACAGAGCGATATCAAGCGTGTGCTTGCATTCTCTACCATCTCGCAGATAGGCTTTATGATGGTAGCGCTGGGCGTATGTACATCGCTCGACCCTCACGAAGGCGGATTGGGATATATGGCAGGTATGTTCCATCTGTTTACACACGCCATGTTTAAGGCACTTCTATTCTTGGGAGCCGGATGTATTATCCACGCAGTGCACAGCAATGAGATGTCTACTATGGGCGGACTCAGAAAATACATGCCTATTACTCACATCACATTCCTTATAGCATGTTTGGCTATTGCCGGTATACCTCCATTCTCGGGCTTCTTCTCTAAAGACGAAATCCTTACCGCCTGCTTCCATTTCAGTCCCGTAATTGGTTGGGTTATGACCATCATAGCCGGAATGACCGCTTTCTATATGTTCCGTCTTTACTACGGAATATTCTGGGGAACTGAAAACAAGGAACTCCATGCCGAGCACGTACCTCATGAAAGTCCGCTTGCCATGACCTTCCCGTTGATGTTCCTTGCAGCTATCACCATAGTATGCGGATGGTTGCTTCCGTTCGGACACTTGGTTTCATCTAACGGACACGCTTACGATATTCACCTCGATACGCAAGTAGCGGTAACAAGCATCATCGTGGCATTGGTAGCTATAGCACTCGCTACATGGATGTACGCCCGCGACCGTCAGCCCGTGGCAGATATGTTGGCACGCCGCTTCTCTACACTGCATCGCGCAGCCTACAAGCGTTTCTACATGGACGAGATTTGGTTGTTCATTACCAAGAAGATTATATTCCGTTGCGTATCTACACCCTTGGCATGGTTCGATCGTCATGTCATCGATCAGTTCATGAACTTCATGGCATGGGCTACCAACGCTTCGGGCGAGAATGTTCAGCCCATTCAGAGCGGCAAGGTACAGAGCTACGCCATCTGGTTCTTGGGCGGAATTGTTGTATTAACCATGATATTACTATTAAACTAAGCGAACAATGAACATATTAAGTCTTTTTGTATTGATACCCTTGCTCATGCTCTTGGGTTTGTGGATAGCCCGCAACGTCAATCAGGTGAGAGGGGTAATGGTGGCAGGCTCAACGCTGCTGTTGGCGCTTTCCGCTTATCTCACTGTTTCTTATATCGGACTGCGTAACGCAGGGGCTACTGCCGAAATGCTATTCACCGACAGTATCTCTTGGTATGCTCCTTTGCATATCGCTTACTCGGTAGGCGTAGACGGAATTTCGGTGGTGATGCTTTTGCTTAGCTCCATCATCGTGTTTACCGGAACATTCGCTTCGTGGAAGTTGAAGCCTCTTACTAAAGAATACTTCCTCTGGTTTACATTACTTAGCACCGGAGTATTCGGCTTCTTTATTTCTACCGACCTCTTCACTATGTTCATGTTCTACGAAGTAGCTCTTATCCCTATGTACCTGCTTATCGGTGTATGGGGTAGCGGAAAGAAAGAATACGCAGCCATGAAGCTTACCCTTATGCTGATGGGTGGCTCGGCATTTTTGCTTATCGGTATCTTGGGTATATTCTACGGAGCCGGAGGTACTACCATGAACATTCTTGAAATTGTGAAACTGCAGATCCCTACCGAAATGCAACGCATCTTCTTCCCGATGATATTCTTGGGATTCGGTGTTCTTGGCGCCTTGTTCCCATTCCATACATGGAGCCCAGACGGTCATGCTTCGGCACCTACCGCCGTATCTATGCTTCATGCCGGAGTATTGATGAAACTGGGTGGCTACGGATGCTTCCGTATAGCCATGTATCTTATGCCTACAGGAGCTGCTATCTGGGGCGATTTCTTCTTGGTACTTACCACCATCTCTGTGGTTTACGGAGCGTTTAGCGCCGTGGTGCAGACCGACTTGAAGTACATCAACGCCTATTCATCTGTAAGTCACTGCGGACTGGTGTTGTTCGCCCTGCTTATGATGACCCGCGTAAGTGCCACCGGAGCCATTCTGCAGATGTTGAGCCACGGACTTATGACAGCCTTGTTCTTTGCCCTTATCGGTATGATATACGGACGTACACATACACGCGATATCCGTCAGCTTAGCGGATTGATGAAAATCATGCCGTTCCTGGCAGTAGGTTATGTAATAGCCGGTTTGGCCAACTTGGGACTTCCGGGTCTGAGTGGTTATGTAGCCGAGATGACAGTATTCGTAGGCTCATTCCAGAACCCCGACTTATTCCATCGCGTATGCACCATAGTAGCTACCATGAGTATCGTTATTACCGCCGTTTACATCTTGCGTGTAGTAGGAAAGATTCTGTATGGAACATGTACTAACCCCGAGCATCTGAAACTTACAGACGCTACATGGGACGAACGCTTTGCTGTAATTTGTCTTATCGTGGCAGTAGCAGGCTTGGGTCTTGCTCCGTATTGGGTAAGCCATCTTATCAGCGGAAGTGTAGAGCCTATTATTTCACAATTAATACATTGATAAGCTATGAATATAACTTCCATATTTTCCATGCAGTCTGAAATCAGCCTGATAGCAGTGCTGCTTTTAATGCTGATTGCCGATTTGATTCTGAACGAATCACGCTATAAAGCCAGACGCAACATCGCTTGCGGATTGCTTATAGCACATATAATATTGAATCTGGTTCCTTATACTGCCGATGCTTTTGGCGGTATGTATCATAACACTACCATGACTTCGGTAGTGAAGACTTTGCTTACCATGGGTACTCTGTTGGTGTTCTTGCAGGCCGACTCATGGCTTCAACGCCCCGATACCAGTAAAAAGTCGGGCGAGTTTTATGTGCTTACGGTATCTACCTTATTAGGAATGTACTACATGCTTACCGCTGCCAACTTCCTGATGTTCTACGTGGGATTGGAGTTGGCCAGCATCCCTATGGCTTGCTTGGTAACCCTCGACAAGGTGCGCCATCACAGCGCTGAGGCTGGTGCGAAGTTCATACTTAGCGCCATGTTCTCTTCGGCACTTATGCTTTTCGGATTGTCGTTCATATATGGCACTTGCGGAACACTGTACTTCGATGATTTGGCTACCCGCCTTACAGCCACTCCGCTTCAGATAGCCGCTTTGGTACTGTCGTTTGCCGGATTAGGATTTAAGTTGAGTTTGGTTCCATTCCACATGTGGACTCCCGATACTTATCAGGGAGCACCTACAACCGTGTCGGGCTATCTCAGCGTAATCTCTAAAGGAGCCGCAGCTTTTTCGTTGATGAGTATTTTGATGAAAGTCTTCACCCCGATGGTAGCTCAGTGGACTCTGATGCTGTCGGTAGTTATTGTGCTTACTATCACCATCGCCAATATCTTCGCCATCCTTCAGACCGACCTTAAACGCTTCATGGCGTACAGTAGTGTTTCTCAGGCAGGCTACATCATGCTGGCTGTATTGGGCGATTCGGCACAGGGACTTGCGTCATTGGTTTATTACGTAGCGGTTTACATCGTAGCCAACCTTGCCGTATTCGGCGTAATCAATACCGTAGAGCAGCATAATGGGGGAGTGGTAGACCGTTCTGCATATAATGGTCTGTATAAAACCAATCCAAAGCTCAGCTTTGTGATGACCATCGCCCTGTTCTCGTTGGCAGGAATCCCGCCGTTTGCCGGATTCTTCTCTAAGTTCTTCGTGTTCGCCTCAGCGTTCCATGCCGGACATTGGTTGGTAGTATTCCTTGCTTTGGTAAACACTATCATTTCGCTGTTCTACTATCTGCTCATTGTAAAGGCTATGTACATTGTGCCCAACGATAATCCGTTGCCCACGTTCAAGAGCACCCCTATGGTACGTGCCGCATTGTTCATTTGCCTGATGGGAGTTATCCTGCTGGGTGTATGCAGTAGCGTTTATCAGCTCTTGTCTGATTCGGCAATCGCTTCATTGCAGTAAACAGGATATTACGATATGAATAAAAAGTGAGAGTGTGTCAAGACTCAAAGGCACACTCTCACTTTTTTTGTAAGCGTTAGATTATTAATGGCGCAAACGATAAAAATGATATACACGAAATCTGCCCCGAAAAGGATGCGATGAGTTGAATGAAACATCGCATTCTTTCACTTTACCATTCGCATATTGCAAGTTGCTTCATTGCATTCTTTTTCCTGCGATTCGCATTCTGTTTTTTCTTCCTCTTGTTATGGATAAAAATCGGCTTCAAAATATCCGCAATCGGCGTAGCCAATACGCCTGCATGATTCCTCGCAGACTAAGGTAAACTATGAACCCCATCCACAAGGCATGATTGCACAGCACAGAACGAGCTCCGAAATAAACCAAGAAAAAGCTGACCGATGCCACTATCATCGCCTTCAGCATGATGCGTGTGGCAGTAGCTCCGATGCAAATACCGTCGAGCAAGAATGCCGAAAATCCAGCTATAGGGATGGCGAGCACCCAATAGAAATATTCGCTTGAAGCTGATATTACCGTGCTGTCATCGGTTAGAAGACCCAGAAAACCTTGTCCCCCTATGCCGTACAAAAGTGTGAAGACTGCCGATAAACCGATTCCCCACTTAAAGAGCAACAGCATGGTGCTTCGCAAATGCGTAGAGTTTCTTTCGCCGATGCACTTGCCTGTCAGTGCCTCGCCAGCATAGGCAAAGCCGTCCATTATGTACGAGAACAGGGTGAACAATTGCATCAGCAGGGTGTTTACCGCCAAGACCACATCACCGTATGCGGCTCCGGTGGAGGTGAAGAATGTAGTTACCGCCACAAGGCATATTGTACGAAGAAAAATATCTCTGTTTACGGTAAAGAAACGTCGCATAGCTTCGGCTTCAAACAGACCGTTGCGCTTCATGTGTATGCGTAGCGGGCTGTAATGACTTAACCACAGCAGTACTGCCATAACGAATCCCGAATACTGGGCGATTAGCGTTCCCAATGCCACACCGTCTACTTTCATATGCAGACCAAGCACGAAGAGCAGGCTGGCGGCTATGTTCACTATGTTCTGTGTGATGGCTATATACATAGGGTAGCGTGAGTTTTGCATCCCGATAAACCATCCGTTAAAGCTGTATAGAGCAAGTGTGGCAGGTGCTCCCCAAATGCAGATATGAAAATACTGTGTAGCCAGGCGTTGCACTTCGGCACTGGCGTCTATTACAGTGAAAGCAGCCATACGGATAGGGTATTGCAGTATGATGAGCGCGGCTGCAAGCAATAGACTGATAATGACAGAGCGCATCAGTATACGATCTATCTCTGGCTGGTTCTTAGCTCCATATGCCTGTGCTGTCAGTCCCCCGGTGCCCATCCGCAGAAATCCGAATATCCAGTAAATCATGCTGAAAAGCATTCCGCCCACAGCTATGGCTCCTATGTATGCCGCCGAACCTAAATGTCCTACGATGGTAACATCTATTAACCCCAGCAAGGGTACGGTTATGTTAGAGATGATAGACGGTATGGCGATGCGTAAAATCTGCCGGTTGGTAGAAGATAACTCCATAATAGGGTTTATAATTTAAACGAGACTTCTTTAAACATGTATTTGCGTATGGTGCCGCTCTCGTCTTCGAGCACTAACTTGCCTATCGGCTCAATGTCGACGATGTGTGCCTTGAACTCACCGTCGCTATCGGCGTAACGGTGGAATCCGTCTTTACGGTAAAGTCTGTCTTTGTAGCGAGTGGCTATGGTTAGGCTATCGCCAGCTTGCAGTAGTCCGTAGTAAAATGCTATTCGCTCTGTTATCTGCTTTAGAATCTCTCTCGGTTCATAGTGCTGTCCGGTAATCTGCGTCAGCGAAACGGGGTTTGGAGCATCGCTCTTGAATTCTTTCTGATTAAGGTTTACTCCAGTGCCCGATATTGAGCGGCTGATGTACATTCCGGTCAGATCGTTCTCTATCAGTGTGCCGCATATCTTCTTGTCGTGCCAATAAATATCGTTAGGCCATTTAATGCTGATGCCTTCGGTATAGACTGAGAGAACCTCTTGCACTGACAAAGCCGTAATCTGCGAGAGCAGGAACTGACGGTGTGCTTCTAAGAAATCGGGATATACCACATAGCTGAACAAAAGATTCGCTCCGGGTTCCGACTCCCAACTGTTGCCTCTTTGTCCGCGTCCGGCGGTTTGATATGCCGAAAAGACGCAAGTCATGTCGGGCATAGGTTGCTTGTCGCACAATGCCGATAAGAAAGTATTGGTAGATGTAGTTTCGCTCAACTCAATGGGAGAGGGGATAACGGTATGATAGCTCATGATAATTAATTTTAAGTTTACCAGACAGGAGGCAGAAACGCTTGCTGAATATGCTCTATTTGAAACGGCGCTTTATCGCCTACTATACTGATGACATCGAATCGTACGGGGCAGTCTATATCGAAACGCTTCAGATAAACATCGGTAGCAGATACGATGCGTCGTATTTTACGGTAAGTCACAGCCTCATCGGGCTTGCCGAACTCCTCGTTGCGTCGTGTCTTTACTTCCACTATGATTAGTTGGCCGTCCTTTTGCGCTATGATGTCAAGTTCTAACTTACGGTATCGCCAGTTGCGTTGTAATATATCATACCCATGCCTTACAAGGTAAGCCGCTGCCTCGTCTTCGCCTTCTTTGCCCAGTAGGTTGTGTTCTGCCATATCTTAGTATTTTTATTACGGGCAAAGGTACAAAAAATCCGTCACATACATTCTGCTGTATACATTTGTCACGAAGAATAAAACGAACAAAATGCCATAATTAAAACGTGGTAAATAGATGTTTGTTTATCTAAATGCATTATTTTTGTAATCTAATAGCAATAATATCAATGATGAACCACGGAAAAAGCAGAAAGAAAGTACCACCTACGGTGTCTCCACGTAAAAAACGTATGGTGTGTCTGATGAGCGAAGAAGAAGTGCAGATTGTAGAACGCTATCTGGAGCAGTATCAGATAAAAAACAAAGCACGCTGGCTACGCGAAACCGTGTTGACTTTTATCCGTCAGAACATGGAAGACGATTATCCTACTTTGTTTAAAGAACACGACATGCGTCGGTAATACCGCTTATATATGGCAGACGATAATTTCTATATGAAGCAGGCGCTCATGGAGGCTCGCGCTGCGGCTTCGGCAGGCGAGGTGCCGGTAGGTGCGGTGGTGGTATGCCGTGACCGTATCGTGGCAAGGGGGCATAATCTTACAGAAACGCTTAACGATGTAACCGCTCATGCCGAGATGCAAGCTATCACAGCGGCGGCTAATACGCTTGGCGGTAAATATCTTACAGACTGCACGCTGTACGTTACTGTAGAGCCGTGTGTAATGTGTGCTGGTGCTATCGCATGGGCGCAGATGGGCAGATTGGTATATGGCGCGGCCGATGAAAAGCGTGGCTTTATGAAGTACGCATCTGGAGCGTTGCATCCTAAGACGGTAGTAGTGCAGGGGGTAATGGCCGATGAATGCGCTTCGCTGATGAAAGAGTTCTTTAAGAGTAAAAGATAGACTGTTCGAAATCAGGAACTTAAAATAAAATATATGAATAAAATCATGAAGAAAGTTGTGGTATGCTTGCTCTTTGTGGCTGCCACACTGTCGGCAAAAGCCGTAGATACGGTAGACGACTTTAGAATGTTCATGGACAAGATACGCGAAGATGTCCGTAACAATCCTAAGACGGAGACAATAAAGAAAGAACTTTCGCTGTATAATACGGAGGACGGTAGTTTTACGGATATCGACTATGCTCGTACCGATCGCACAAACTGGATGCCGATTATACACGTGGAGCGTTTGAGCGATTTCGCTTTCGCTTACACAAATCCAGATAACGCATATTACGGTGACGACTCTATCTACGAAAAGATAGTAAAAGGCTTGGAATACTGGCAGATGCGCAACCCTAATTGCTCTAACTGGTGGTATAACCAGATTTCGGAACCGCAGAAGTTGGGCGTGCTTCTCGTGCAGATGCGTGTAGGAAAGAAGTTGATTCCGCAGGAATTGGAAGATGCTATTTTGCAGCGCATACGTAAAGATGGAGGCGATCCTGAGAAATGGACCGGAGCCAACAGAACGGATATTGCTTTGCACTGGATTTATCGTTCTTGTCTGCAGAAAAATGAAGCAGACTTGAAGCGAGCTATCGAGTTGGTGTATAGTCCTATCTGCTATACTACGAAAGAAGGTTTTCAGCACGATAACTGTTTCTTTCAGCATGGTGAGCAACTGTATATAGGTGGATATGGCGATGAAATATTGAAGGGAATAACTCAGATTGCTTCGTATGCCATCGGAACCAAGTTCGCTATGGATGAGGAGAAAATACAGCTGGTGAGCCGATTCATGCGTGAGACTTACTATCAGGCTATTCGCGGAAAATACATGATGTTCGATGTGATGGGCCGTGGCATGAGTAGAAAGAATATATTGGATAAGAGTAGTAAGGCTCTTTTCGCAAAGCGCATGATAAAGATTGACCCGAAACATGCGGATGAGTTCAAGGATATTGTTGCTCGTCTTAAAGGTAAGAAGCCGGCATCATACGCTGTGAAGCCAAAACATACTCATTATTTCCGTGGCGACTATACGCTTCACGTTCGTCCGGGATATACATTCGACGTTCGTATGGCTTCTAACCGCACTGGCCGTTGCGAATATGGTAACGGTGAGAATCTGAAGACTTACTTCGTGTCGGACGGATGTACAGATATTACTAAGGAAGGAAACGAATACTTCAATATATTCCCCGTTTGGAACTGGGCGAGAATTCCTGGTACTACGGCTCCGCAGATGGCCAAGATTCCGTTGGCTAAGAATGCTTGGCAGCAGATTGGAACATCGACTTTTTCGGGTGGCGTATCGGATAGCCTTTATGGTGTTTCTACTTATGTATATGATGAGCCGTATGCTAATATCAATACACGTGCCAAGAAGGCTTGGTTCTTCTTCGACGATGAGATTGTTTGCTTGGGAGCAGGCATCACGTCAGAATCGGAATTCGAGGTGATGACTACAGTAAACCAGTGTCTTTCTTTCGGCAAAGAGGCTAATGTTTCTTCTGCCAAGAATAAGTTGCAGAAAATAGCCAACGGTGGGGAGCAGACAATAAGCAACTTGCGCTGGGCTATGCATAACGGAGTAGGATACGTATTCCCCGACAAGAATAGCGTGCTTGTAAGTAATAAGGAGCAGACTGGTGTTTGGTACGATATTAATCAGACACAGAGCAAGAAGATGCAGCATGAAGATGTGTTTACCCTTGCTTTACGTCATGGAGTTAAGCCGAGTGATGCTACTTATGCTTATATAGTAGTGCCCGAAGCGAAAAACGGCAAGCAGCTTGATGGCTATGCTAAAGGTCCCGTTGCCATATTGAGCAATACATCGTCTGTACAGGCGGTGCAGCACAAGAATCTTGGTATTTGGCAGATGGTATTCCATGCGGCAGGTAAATACTCGGATAAGAATATCACTGTAAGTGTAGATAAGCCATGTGCTTTGATGGTACACACTTCTGCCGATAAGAAAGGCGTGACCTTGCACATTGCCGACCCAGCACAGAAACAGGGAGTAATAAAGGTAGACGTAAAGGTCTCTGGAGCGATGAAGAAAGCCGTTACTCAAGAATGTGATTTTACTAATACTGGTATTTATGCCGGAGCTACCAAAGCTTATAAAATACAATGATTCATTAACTGAATTATAGCGAATCTCCAGCAACGTCTCGATTGAAATGTTGCTGGAGATTTTTTTTGTTATTTATAATATTCATAACTTTGTTCCCTCAATTACGATTAATGAAGTTACAATGATAGACCAAGCCACCATAGACAGAATACTCGATGCCGCACAGATTGTTGATGTGGTGTCAGAGTTTGTAACGCTGCGCAGGCGAGGGGTTAACTACATCGGACTGTGTCCGTTTCATAATGAGAAGACTCCTTCGTTCAGTGTATCGCCAAGCAAGGGACTATGCAAATGTTTCAGTTGCGGAAAGGGTGGAAACGTGGTGCACTTCATTATGGAGCACGAGCAACTTTCGTATTATGAAGCTCTGAAGTGGCTGGCTCGTAAATATAATATCGAGGTAAAAGAGCGTGAACTTACCGAAGAAGAAAAGCAGGCGAGCAATCTTCGCGAGAGTCTTTTTGTGGTCAACCAGTTTGCTTCGGAATACTTTCAGAACGTACTTTATAACGTGGAAGAGGGGCAGCGCATAGGTATGACTTATCTGCGAAGTAGAGGATTCCGTGATGATATCATTAAGAAGTTCCAGTTGGGGTATAGCACAGATAATCGTGATGCGTTGGCACGTACTGCTATAGAAAAAGGCTATAAGCCAGAGTTTTTGGAGAAGACCGGATTGTGCTATCGTAAAGACGATGGTACGCTGCGCGACAGATTCTGGGGGCGTGTAATTTTCCCGGTGCATACACTGTCGGGTAAAGTAGTGGCTTTCGGTGGTCGTGTGCTGAATGCGGCTACTAAGAACGTGCAGATGAAGTACGTCAACTCGCCCGAGAGTGAGATTTACCATAAGAGCCGTGAACTTTACGGTATCTACTTTGCCAAGCAAGCTATGGTTCGTCAAGACCGTTGTTTCTTGGTAGAGGGTTATACCGACGTTATTTCCATGCATCAGAGTGGAATAGAAAACGTGGTGGCTTCATCGGGTACGGCGCTTACGTCCGACCAAATACGGTTGATACATAGGTTTACTAATAACATCACCGTGCTGTACGATGGCGACGGTGCGGGTATCAAAGCTAGTATCCGAGGTATAGATATGTTGCTCGAAGAGGGTATGAATGTCAAGGTGTGCTTGTTGCCCGACGGTGATGACCCCGACAGCTTTGCACGTAAGCATAACGCTACCGAATATCAAGCGTACATAAACGATCATGAAGTCGATTTTATACGCTTCAAGACCGATTTGCTGATTGAAGAAGCTGGAAAAGACCCTATTAAAAAGGCTAATCTTATAACGAGCATCGTAAAAAGCATCTCTGTAATTCCCGATTCTATAACACGTAATGTATATATACGTGAGTGCAGCGAAATGCTGAGAATGGAAGAGCGTGTACTTGTTAATGCTGTGGGAAAACTGAAAGAACAGGCAGATGAAAACCGTAAGAAAGAAGAACAGCGCAAGGAATATCGTGCTCGTTTGCAAGCGGAACAGCAGGCTACTCAGCAGGTGGCTGTAAGCACGCCTCCAGCCGATGCCGAAGTGTCGGGTGCATTGGCTTCGCTATCGGGTGCGGATGCTCCTATTGAATCTATTGTTCCAGGAGATGAATTGCCGCCTATGCCCGAAGAGGGAGGCGTAGATTCTTCATATCCGCCTGCTCCGGTAGAAGATAATTATATCTCTTTCATTCCTGCCGAAGGAAATGAGGAGGAACTTTTCTATAAGCAAGAGGTTGATTTGATGCGTATGCTGATACGTTACGGAGAGAAGGTAATGTGTATGGCTGAGGATGAGGAAGGCAACGAAATTCCCGTTACAGTGGCGGAATACATTGCCGAAGGTCTGCATAATGATAGTCTTGGTTTTCATATTGCACTTCATCGCCGTGTGCTGAATGAATGTGTGGCGCATATACACGACTCAGGTTTTTGTGCCGAACGCTATTTTGTATCTCATCTTGATCCTGAGGTAAGCAAGTTGGCTGCTGAAATGGCAAGCGACCGTTATGTATTGAGCAAATATCATTCGAGAGGACAGAAGATTGTCACTGATGAGGAGCGTTTGTATGAATTGATACCTCGTCTGCTTGTAGACTTTAAACTAAATATAGTAACTGCTGAATTAAATCATATATTGAAGGCGTTGACTACCAATTCTGAAATCTCTCGTGATTCGAAGAGCGCATACGAAATCATGCAACGCTATAAGCAGTTGCATGAAGTTCGTATTGTTTTGGCTCGGCATGCCGGCGATAGGGTAGTGCTGAGATACTGATGTGGCTTAAGATAACAAAGCCGTGATTCCCATATACATCATCATGCCGATAATATCGTTTGTAATGGAGATAAAGGGACCTGTCGCGATAGCGGGGTCTATCTTAAGCTTCTCTAATGTCATGGGCACTAACGTGCCGAAGATAGAAGCGAACATCACCACAGAGAACAAACTGATAGATACCGAGTAGCTTACGGTAGCGGTTGCTCCGAAGCGTATGAAGTTATAGATATATACCAGCATTGAAATGATAGTGGCGTTGATTACCGCTACAACCGATTCTTTCATAATCTGTTTCCAGATACCGTTAGCATCCAATGAACTGTTGGCCAATCCCTGTACAACGAGAGCGGACGACTGCGTTCCCACATTTCCTCCCGTACCACCGATAAGCGGAATGTAGAGTGCCATTTCTGGATGAGCAGCGAATGTTGAATCGAAATTACCCAAAATCATAGAGTTACCGATACCACCAAGCATACCGATGAGCAGCCACGGCAGGCGTGCGCTGGTCTGACGGAACACGTTATCGTGTGATTCTACGTCCTGCGAGAGACCAGAAGCCAACTGGTAGTCGCGTTCGGCTTGTTCGCGAACTTCATCCATCACGTCGTCTACGGTGATTCGTCCTACCAAGCGTCCTATACTGTCGACTACAGGCACCGCTACAAGGTCGTATTTCTCGATAACCTGCACCACTTCATCAAGCGGAGTATCTACGTGCACCGAGATAGGGTCTTTCTTCATTACATGCTTTACCTTCGAAACAGATGGACTGGTAATCATCTTCTTCAATGGGAATACACCGCGCAGACGTTCGTCATCGTCTACCACGTATACATAGTATATTTCGTCCATATCTTCGGCCTGTATACGCATTTCTCTCAGACATTCGGGCATACTCCAGTTCTCGTTCACGATAACCATTTCGGTACCCATCAAACCTCCGGCAGTATCTTCGTCGTATTTCAGCAAGTCTACGATGTCGCCCGCCTGCTCTATGTCTTCTATGTGCGACAACACCTCTTCTTGCTTGTCTTCGTCCATCTCACGGATAATGTCTACCGCATCGTCCGAGTCCATATAGTCTACGAATCGTTTTGCGATGGTTTCCGAAGGCAGTATGTTAAGGAAGCGTCTTCGTGCGTCTTCGTCCATTTCGATAAGCACGTCGGCGGCTTTCTCATTGTCTAACAGCAGATAGACGAACCGTGCTTCTTCTGCATCAAGCTCATTGCACAGTTCGGCTATGTCGGCAGGATGCAAATTGTTCAGAATCTCTCTTACTTTGTCCGACTCCTTATTCTCGATTAGTTCGGAAATGTTCTTTATTTCATCCTTTTCCATGTATCACCCTAATTAAGAAGGTTGTGTATTATTCTTTTGATTTCTCTTATTCTTGCTGCTTGAGTGCCTCTTCTACGCGGTTTGTCAAGTCTATAAACTCTTTCACCGATAGTTGCTCCGGACGCTTGTTGAATATAGGGTCCATGCTTAGCGGATTCGTCTTGTCTAAGATAGTCGATATAGAGTTGCGCAGAGTCTTACGGCGTTGGTTGAAAGTGGTTTTCACTATTTGCTTGAACAGCTTTTCGTTGCATCCCAAGTCCATTGTCTCGTTTCGGGTCATGCGTATTACCGCACTCTTTACCTTTGGCGGAGGGTTAAATACGTTTTCGTGAACTGTAAATAGGTATTCCACATGATACCACGCTTGTATCAACACGCTCAAGATACCGTATGTCTTGCTTCCGGGTGCAGCGGCTATACGTTCTGCCACTTCTTTTTGTATCATACCCGTACAGCAGGGGATAAGGTTCTTGTAGTCGAGCATCTTGAAGAATATCTGGCTCGATATATTATACGGATAGTTTCCGGTCAGCACAAACGGATTACCGTTGAACAGCTGCGAAAGATCCATCTTAAGGAAGTCCTGTTCTATGATATTGTCTCCCAGTTGGGCAAAATTCTCTTTCAGATAAGCTACGGATTCAAAGTCGAGTTCTACAACTTTTACGGGGCGTCCTTTCGGAATGAGGAATTGTGTGAGTACTCCCATACCGGGACCTACCTCAAGCACTGGCAAGTCTGGGCATGCGTCAACCGTATCGGCTATATCTTTTGCTATTTGCAGATCTTTTAAGAAGTGTTGTCCTAAGAACTTCTTGGGCTTTACTAATTTCATTCTTTCGTATTTTCTTGTGATAAACTGAGAATAATTCCCGCAAGGATACTATCTTTGCATCATGCAAAGGTAAGCATTAATATTAAAAATCATTGCAGTATGGCAAAGATAGTGCAAGCCGGATGTGATAAAAATTGATTGAAGTTGGAACGAACAGTGTTGAAGAAATACCTCAATAAGATATTTCAGATAGGGCTTCCTCTGGTTTTAGGGGCGGTCATTATGGTGTGGACTTATTATGATTTCGATTTTAGCGAAGTCGGTAATGTGCTTTGTGATGAGATGAATTACGGGTGGATGTTACTTTCGCTCGTGTTCGGCGTGTTGGCTCAGGTGTTTAGAGGATGGCGCTGGATGCTTGCTCTAGACCCGTTAGACGCTCATCCTAAGCAGTCTAACAGTATTTACGCCATATTTGTTTCGTATGCCGCCAATTTGGTGCTGCCTCGCGTGGGCGAAGTTTCGCGCTGCGGCATCTTGGCAAAGTACGATGGCGTGTCTTTCTCCAAGTCCTTGGGTACGGTAGTGTCCGAACGGCTTGTTGATTCTACTTGTATACTTGTCATTACCGCTGTTACATTGCTGTTACAGTCGTCGGTGTTTGCCAACTTCTTTAAGCTGACGGGTACGGATATCGGGTTCTTTTCATCCCTGTTCGCATCGACCAACTTTTATATAACCTTGCTCTGTATAGCAGCTGCTTTTGTGCTCTTGTTTTTCTTGGTGCGCAATCTTACTGTATTCGCTAAAGTGCGAGGCCTTATTTCTAATATCTGGTTGGGATGTATGTCTATTCGCCATGTGCGTTCTCCGTGGTTATACATACTTTATTCATGGGGAATATGGGCTTGCTATTACCTTCACTTCTATCTTACGTTCTACAGCTTCGGCTTCACATCGCATTTAGGCTGGTTGGCAGGGCTGGTTCTCTTCGTTGTTGGCAGTATCGCCGTGGTGGTTCCTACCCCAAATGGAGCCGGTCCGTGGCATTTTGCGGTCATCACAATGATGATGATGTACGGTATTACAAAGGAAGATGCAGGAATATTTGCGTTACTTGTGCATGGTATTCAAACTTTTTTATTAATTTTGTTAGGTATTTACGGATTAGTGGCTTTGCCGCTTACAAATAAAAAATAAAACAAAAGCGTATGAGTGAAATTATTTCTCTGGCTCCACAGAATGTGTGGAAGCATTTTGATTCGTTGACTCAGGTTCCACGTCCATCGGGACATTTGGAAAAAATCCAATCTTTCTTGTTGGAATTCGGTAAGAGCGTTGGAGTAGAGGCTTTTAAAGATGAAGTCGGAAACATCATTTATCGCAAGCCGGCCACTCCGGGAATGGAAAATCGGAAAACCGTTATTCTGCAGGCCCACATGGATATGGTACCTCAGAAGACTAAAGATAAACAACACGATTTTGAGAACGATCCTATTGAAACCGAGATTGACGGCGAATGGGTAAGAGCTAAAGGTACTACTTTGGGTTCGGACGACGGTATGGGTGTTGCCGCTATCATGGCTGTGATGGAAGACAAGACTTTGAAGCACGGACCGTTGGTAGCGTTGATTACTGCCGATGAAGAAACAGGTATGTTCGGAGCGTTCGGCTTGAAACCGGGTACTATTGATGGCGATATCTTGTTGAACCTTGACTCTGAAGAAGAAGGTGAACTTTATATCGGTTGTGCAGGAGGTGAAGACTTGAACGCTACTCTCGAATATAAAGAAGTAGAAACAGATCCTACAGACGTTGCCTTGAAGGTAACTCTTAAAGGTTTGCGTGGCGGTCACTCTGGTATTCAGATTGGCTGGGGACATGCTAACGCCAATAAGCTGATGGCTCGTTTCTTGAATCAGGTAATAGCTTACGATGAGGCTTGTCTCGTATCATGGGAAGGTGGAAACATGCGTAACGCTATCCCTCGCGAGTGTGAAGCTGTAATCACAGTGCCTGCCGAAGAGGTGGACGACGTTATAGCTTTCGTTGGAGAATGCGAACAGGTATGGCGCGATGAATTCGCTACTATCGAAGAAGGTATCAGCTTTACTGTAGAGCGTGTAGAACTTCCTAAGATGATGGTTCCTGATGAAATTCGCGACAACTTGGTTGACGCTATCTATGCTTGTCCTAACGGTGTGGAACGTTTCATACCTACTATCCCCGATACTGTAGAAACTTCTTCTAACTTGGCTATCGTAGAAATCGGTAACGGTCGTGCCGAAATCAAGGTATTGACTCGTAGCTCTCGCGATTCTATGAAGGATTTCCGCAACACTGCTATCGAAAGCTGTTTCTCTATGGCTGGCATGCACGTAGAGCGTTCGGGCAGCTATTCAGGCTGGGAACCGGATGTTAACTCTCCGATACTTCACGCCATGAAAGAATCATATAAGGCACAGTTTGGCGAAGAACCCGAAGTTAAGGTTATCCACGCAGGATTGGAATGCGGTATCATCGGTGCTGTTGTTCCTGGTCTCGACATGATTTCTTTCGGTCCTACATTGCAGTGCCCTCACACTCCAGAAGAGCGTTGCAACATTCCGTCTGTAGCTAAGTTCTATGATTTCTTGACTGCTACTTTGGAAAATACTCCGATGAAATAACATTAGTAGTTATAATATAAAAGCGGACCGTCTTCTATTGCATGATGCAAGATGAAGGCGGTCCGTTTTTTTGTGACTTTATATATATAGTATGTCCAAAGCCGGATTAACTATATAAATACTTTTAGTAAATTGTAGCATACGCTCTTCTTTCGGTTTATAAACTTTTTTCCTTTTTGTTGCATTTTCTTTTGTTTAACGATAAAAGGAAATGTAAACCATGCCAGGATAGTGAAAACGCTTCAGTGATAAATACTATCATTAACACACATTATAAACTACACATTGCAAGTAGAAATGTAAAACGCCCAATGTCACAGTTTTATACCCATATTGCATAACTCTTTTGTCTGTATTACATTTTTTAAGAAAAAGCCGTGGTAAGTTTTTTAATTTTATTATTAACTTTGTGCGAAACGAAAATTACATGGATATGGCACGAGATTTGCTTGAAGAAATAGAGAGAGGAACTAAGAACGCAATGACAAAGAAGCGCATTATTACATATTATATGTATAATCGCTCATCTACCATTCCCGATTTATCGAAGGAATTGGATTTAAGTATCCCCACAGTTACCAAGTTTATTAGTGAAATGTGCGATGAGGGATATATTATGAATTATGGTAAACAAGAAACCAGTGAAGGACGTCCACCCACTCTGTACGGACTGACTTCCGATTCTGGATATTTCGTAGGAGTAGACATCAAGCGATTCAGTTTGAATTTCAGCTTGATGAACTTCGTCGGCGATTTTATTGAGCTGAAAATGGGAGTCCCTTATGAGTATGAAAATACTGTTGAGGGATTGGACTTGCTATGTAAATACATTCACGAATTTATAGATAGTCTGGAAGTTGGCAAAGACCGTATCCTGAATATCGGTATCAATATATCGGGACGTGTTAATCCGGAGTCGGGATATAGCTTCAGCTATTTTAATTTCGACGAACGTCCGCTTTCAGAAATTCTTGCAGAACGATTGGGCTTCCCTGTTACTATCGATAACGATACCCGCGCCATGACGTATGGCGAAATGGTGAAGGGCGCCGTGAAAGACGAGAAGAACATTGTCTTTGTAAATATGAGCTGGGGACTTGGTTCTGGTCTTATTATCAATGGTGATATCTATACCGGAAAGTCGGGATTCTCTGGCGAGATTGGTCACTTCCCCGTATTCGATAATGAAATACTATGCCACTGCGGAAAGACAGGATGTCTTGAAACAGAAGTTTCGGGTATGGCACTGCATCGCAACTTGTTGGAGAGTGTGCGCGAAGGTCGTCAGTCTATCTTGTCTGAAAGAATTATGAAAGACGAGCAGTCGGTAACACTCGACGATATCGTAGAAGCTATCAATAAGGAAGACTTGCTTTGCATCGAGTTGGTAGAAGAAATCGGTCAGAAGATGGGACGCTATTTGGCGGGACTCATCAATCTGCTGAACCCCGAACTAGTAGTGATAGGTGGTGTGCTTGCCGAAACAGGCGATTATATCTTGCAGCCTATCAAGAGTGCGGTGCGTAAGTACTCGCTCAACTTGGTGAACAAAGACTCGGCTATCGTTCTTTCTAAGCTGAAAGAACGTGCCGGAGTAATTGGAGCCTGCATGTTAGCTCGTAAGAGCATGTTCGAATCTTAATAGACTGCAATGCCTCATCAGGCCGTTTGAGCCGTCGGCTTTATTTTGAAAATCTTATAACCGATGGCTGCAACGAGGATACTCATCATCGGGCTGATGATATTGAAGAAACAATATGGTAGATATACCAGTGTAGGTACGTTCAAGACAGTGGCTTGAGTCATACCGCACGAATTCCAGGGTATGAGAACTGATGTAACCGTTACCGCATCTTCGGTAGAACGGCTTAACAGACGGCTCTCATACCCTTCTTTTTTGTATACGTTGCCAAACATGCTGCCTGTAAGGATAATGCTGATGTATTGGTCGGCCGTGGCTACATTCAGAAACAATCCCGAAAATACGGTCGACGAAACCAATGTGAGGCGGTTGCGTACGAAGCGTACGAAAACAGAGGTGATGCTTCCCAGCATTCCGCCGGCTGTCATGGCACCGCCAAAGCACATGGCGCATAATATAAGCCATACGGTGTTTATCATACCTGCCATGCCGCGTGTGGCTACCAGTTCTGTGAGCGATTCGTTGGGTGTAGTAAGGTTGGTGCTTCCGTAGCAAGCAGTCATTAGTCCTTTCAGCATCTTGCCATTGTCGGCAAGTTCTGATAATATTTCTGGTTGAAATATTAATGCTGCAATAGCCGCCAGCATGGTAGAGATAGTCAGTGTAATGATAGAAGGTACCTTGCGAGCTATCAGTATTCCTGTTACTATTGGCACTATGAGCAACCACGGTGTTATGTTGAACCGTGCTTCAAGTCCGGCGCTGAATGTAGCCATTTGTTCTGGGTTGTAATCTGCGCTGGTAAATCCTAATACGCAGAATAATATCAGAGTGATAACGATAGACGGAATAGTAGTGATCATCATGTAGCGTATGTGTGTAAACAGCGGAGTCTCTGTTACCGATGATGCCAGGATGGTGGTTTCTGACAATGGTGAAATCTTATCGCCAAAGTATGCTCCAGAGATGATGGCTCCGGCAATGATGCCTTCGTCAAATCCTTGTGCCTTACCTATTCCCATTAGGGCGATACCTATAGTGGCTATGGTGGTCCATGAGCTTCCTGTCATTACCGATACCAGTATGCATATTATGCACGATGAGGCTAGGAAGAAATCGGGATGGATTATCTTTATACCATAATATATAAGTGTTGGTACTACTCCGCTTATCATCCATATTCCGCTTAACGCCCCGATAATCAGTAGTATAATGAGGGCTGTAGATACGCCGGATATATTGTTGACAATGGCGCGTTCGAAGTCTTTCCACGGTGTGCGGTAGAATGCCATACCGAGGAATACGCAGAAAGCTGATGTTAGCAGTAGTGATATCTGACTACCTCCGCTCAGTGAATCGCTTCCGAAGTTGCTGATTGTGAAGTACAGAAGTCCCATCAGTAGTGCGATTGGTAGAAATGATATGAAAGGGGAGGGCATACGCTGTGCGCTGTTGTTCTTATTATCCATGTTTGTTTTTTCTTTTTCTTTTTTTTGCGGCGCAAATTTATGAATTTAATTGTATATATGCATAAAAAGTATGTAGTTTTTGTATGTTTATTATAAAAATAGTATAAATATTTAATTTGTGTATTCAACCAAGTTGAGGATTGTCTTGCGAACGGCTTATTCTAAAAAACGGCTCTACGGTACCTTCTGGAGGGGGTGAAAAAAGAATGCGAGTTGCCGACTTGCAATATGAGAATGGTAGGTCTGCAATATGCGAATGGTTTATTCACTTATTGCATTGTTTTTTCGTGTTTTTAAGGATGTGATTTTTGTGCGGTAATCTTTACTGCTCTTGCTTAATGCCTATGAGAGCGAACAAAAAAACTCCGGCTTCTCTCGTTTGAGCGAGGAAAGCCGGAGCTTTTATATGTTCTGTGTCGTCAGTGAGTGGAGATTATAATTTATAGCCCCACTGGTCTAATGCGAACGACCAGTTTTTTTCTACCAACTCTACCGTTTCGGTCTTGTATTGGTATTTGTTTTTCTTGTACCCTTTCTTTTTGTTTACGTAAGCCTCTATGTCGGCTTTCGCTTCATCGAATCCGGGGAGCGAAAGCTTCTGGTAAATTTCTTGTGTCATGTCGAAGGCGTTCTTTTCGTAATCTTCAAAACGAACTTCTACCAGGTTGCCTTCTGGGATGAACTGCTTGTCGGCTTCGTACTTGTGGTATAGCTTGGCGTATACGCTCAAGATGTTTTCTACCAACTGCTCGTTGCTGATGTCTTCCAGCTTAAGCGGTTGTATGGTGTTGGTAAAGAAGCTACGTGTTGATTCGAATACCGTGTACGGGTTACGCATCAGGTAGATGAATTTGGCGTTAGGGAACATCTTGACCAACTCTTTCACGCGTCCGGTGTGCGGAGGGTTCTTGCTCAAGAACTGCGTGCCGTGTGTATTCCACAAAGAAATCTTTATCAACTTGGTGAAAGTTTCTTCGAATACCTTCAGCTCTTCGGGTGTAATGTCGTCAAACAGAAGATATTTGTCGGCATATTCTTGCATGTATTTAGGCAGGAACCAGAAGTTGTAGTAGGTGTATGGCATCATGTTTGCCAATGCGAACTCTTCTTCCTGAGGCAGGTCTACTGCCAACTCCATATTGTCGGTAGGACGTTTGTCGGGCATTAGCCAACTCATGTTCTTCTTAAAGAACGGCTGTCCCCACATCATCAGGTGAGGGAATACTGTTTGGTATGTAGTGTTATAACCAAAATGCTTGTCGCACGAAAATACATTATGCATAAATGTAGTTCCGCTACGCCAGTGACCTAGTATAAATACAGGGTCGTGCTCAAGCGGCTTGTCGGCCAACAGCTTTTCAAAACGTCTGTCTTGCAGCGGTTTCAGGGTAGCCAGCAGTCGGCATACGGCTTTAGTGAGACGATACTTCCCTTTGTATGCAGGGTCTATGTCTCTTCCGGCGGTAATCTGCTTGAATGTCTTCCAGTCGGCTCCCACCAATGTGTTTATAGGTAGTTTGTTGAATTCTAATAAACCCATATTATTGTTTGAGTAGATTAATCTTTATTTCTTTATCTCGATGGCGTAGCCCTGACGTTCCAAGTCCTTGACCGCAGTTTCTATGGCAGCGTAGTGCTCTGGTGCGATGCCAAGTTTAGGCAAGTCGAGTACCGGAAGCTCCATAGTGGTGTGCATGTCTTTATCTTCCACACGGTTTATAATCATGCCGGCAGCACTTGTGTTGTTTGTAATAGGGTCTATCAAGATGAAAGCACCGGTAGCCTTGTTCTTGGTGTACGGGTCGAAGAATAGTTCTTTCGATGATGACAATACTACGTGTGCTATCTGGTTGAGCTGCATAGGCACGTCGTCTTTCGCCAACTTGCCGTTTTCTACGCTCAGGTGGTCCATCGTATTTACATCAACCTTATACTTTATGCTGTCTACACGTGTACGGCTAGTGTTGGTAGTCTGTTTCAGGAAGAAAGATTTCTCCATATCCATCTTTTCCTCGTCCATCCATACCAGCATAGCCTCAAAGTTACGTCCGGTCATAGGCACATTATCTGCGTGTACCAGCATTTCACCGCGCGATACGTCGATTTCGTCTTCCAGAGTCAGGGTGATAGACATCGGTGGGAAAGCATAGTCGCTTTCTCCGTCGGGAGTAATGATGCTCTTAACGTGTGTCTTCTTGCCCGATGGCAATGCCATAACAGCGTCGCCTTTTCTGATGATACCCGAAGCAACTTTTCCGCAGAATCCACGGAAGTCGAGGTTAGGGCGTAATACATATTGTACAGGGAAGCGGAAGTCGTTGAGGTTATGGTCGTTGCCAATGTGTACGTTTTCCAGATATTCCAGCAATGACGGTCCGTCGTACCATGGGGTACGATCTGAGCGATCTACTACATTGTCGCCATCGAGTGCCGACAGAGGAATGCAGGTTACATCGGGGATATTAAGCGGAGCGATGAACGCCTTGTATTCTGATACAATCTTGTCGAACACTTCTTTTGAGAAGTCTACCAAGTCCATCTTGTTGACAGCCAATACCACGTGTTTGATACCCAACAATGATACCAAATAAGAGTGGCGGCGAGTCTGAGTGATAACGCCTGCGCGAGAGTCTACCAAGATAACAGCCAAGTTAGCGGTAGAACCACCGGTAATCATGTTACGGGTATACTGTTCGTGTCCCGGAGTATCGGCAATGATAAACTTACGATGGTTGGTAGAGAAATAACGGTAAGCCACGTCGATAGTGATACCCTGTTCGCGCTCGGCTTTCAGTCCATCGAGCAACAAAGCATAGTCAATGTGCTCTCCGGCGTTACCTACACGCTTGCTATCACGTTCCAAAGCGTCGAGTTGGTCTTCGTAAAGCTTCTTACTATCGAAAAGCAATCGGCCGATAAGTGTAGATTTACCGTCGTCAACCGAGCCGGCTGTAAGAAAACGCAATAAGTCTTTCTGTTCATCGTTTTTCAGGAATTCTTCGATAGACATTTTGCCTCGTCCGTCTCCTTCCATCGGGTTACCCGATTTATTTTTATCTAATTCTTCCATAATGTTTCTTGTTTAAAAATAACCTTCGCGTTTCTTTTCTTCCATACTTGCTTCTTGGTCGAAGTCGATGACGCGTGTGGTACGTTCGCTCTTTGTAGTAGTCATCATTTCCTCTACAATCTTTTCTATGGTGTCGGCTTCGCTTTCAATAGCTCCTGTAAGCGGCCAGCATCCCAATGTGCGGAAACGTATCTTCTTCATTTCTATCTTATCGCGATACTTTTCTGGTAGACGGTCGTCGTCGGGCATAATGAGTTGTCCGTCAATGTTTACTACCGGACGTTCTTTGGCGAAGTAAAGCGGGACGATAGGAATATTCTCCAAGCGTATGTACTGCCAGATATCCAATTCTGTCCAGTTGCTCAACGGGAATACGCGGATACTTTCGCCTTTGCGGATACGTGTATTATAGATATCCCACAACTCCGGACGTTGGTTCTTAGGGTCCCACTGGTGGAATTCATTACGGAAAGAGAAGATACGCTCTTTAGCTCTCGACTTTTCTTCGTCGCGGCGAGCACCGCCAAAAGCAGCGTCGAATTTATATTTATCAAGAGCGTGAAGCAACGCTTGAGTCTTCATAAGGTCGGTATGCACCTTACTACCATGAGTAAACGGACCTACGCCTGCTTTAAACGCTTCCATGTTACTTTCTACTATAAGTTTCCATCCGTGCTCTTTAGCGTATTGATCGCGGAAGCTCAGCATCTCTTTGAATTTCCATTTAGAGTCGATGTGCATCAATGGGAAAGGAGGTCTTCCCGGGGCGAATGCTTTCTCTGCCAGACGAACCATGACAGAAGAGTCTTTACCGATACTATACAGCATTACCGGATTTTCGAAAGCCGCCGCTACCTCACGAATAATATGGATAGACTCAGCTTCGAGTTCCTTTAGATGGCTTAAATTGTATGTTTCTTCCATTTTTATGTTTGTTTAATTTCTTATTCTGTTACTTTGGGCAATATCAAATCGAGCAGCATGTCTACCGATTCTTTCACGCTATGCTTGGATGTATCTATAGAAAGCGCAGCGTCTTCAGGAGCCTCGAACGGTGCTGATATGCCTGTGAAGTTCTTTATCTCGCCGCGGCGTGCTTTGGCGTAGAGACCTTTCACGTCTCTCTTCTCGCATTCTTCTATAGGTGTGCTTATGTAGACTTCTACGAAGTTCTCTTTACCAATTATGTTCGACGCCATTTCGCGCAACTCGTTATTGGGGCTGATAAATGCGGCTATGGTGATTACGCCAGTATCTACAAAGAGTTTTCCTATTTCGGCTATGCGGCGTATGTTTTCTACGCGGTCTTCGGCGGTAAATCCTAAGTTGTTGTTAATTCCGCTACGGATATTGTCTCCGTCAAGGATGCGGCACAGCAGTCCGCGGTTTTGCAATTCGCGCTCTAACGCTATGGCTAAAGTGCTTTTTCCTGAGCCGCTTAGTCCTGTAAACCATATCATTACACTGTGCTGATGCAACAAATCTTCTTTGTCTTTTCGGCCTAACATGCGGTCGAATATGGGGTAAATATGATTTTCTTCACTCATTATTATATTATACTTTGGTGTTGTGTTTTAGTTAAATTAAAAGGGCCATATTTGCGGGATGACAAATATACTAATAAAAAACGTGATAATATTCAGCGGTAGTCCTATTCGGACAAAATCGGTGAACTTGTAGTTTCCTATACCTTGTACTATCAAGTTGGTCTGATAGCTGATTGGGGTAGAGAAACTGGCCGACGCTGCCATGCATATTACTACGAAGAATGGCATCGGACTAACACCTAATTGTTGCGATAGCGATAGGGCGAGCGGGAACGATAAGGCTGCTGCTGCATTGTTGGTAATCAGCTCTGTAAAGATGTTTGTTATGATAAACAGCGCAGCCAGCATTACGTATGGTCCGTGGTCGTGTCCCAGTGCTATGATGTGCTTCGCCATAAAATCCGCCACGCCCGAGTTTACCATAGCCTTGCTTATGGCAAAGGCGCAAGCGATGGTTACCAGTATATCCCACGATATATATTTGGTATATTTCTGCGGAGGGAATAATTTGGTCCAAGCCATTATTACTGTGGTTATGGAAACGAAGAAGAACATATCCAGATGTAATCCTTCGGGCAACATGCTTTTAACTGCCGGCAGTTCGCCTATCGTAGATCCGGCTATCATGAGTACTAACAATACCAAGGCAAACCAACGTTTCTTCTTGCCTGCTGGCTCATTATCTTTTCCGTTGGTCAATATCAAGAAGACTGAAGATTCTCCCCATGTCTTTATGAAGCTATCGTCGGCAAGTACCACGAGGGTATCTCCTTCGCGGAATCTCAAGCTTTTGAAGTTGGTGTAAGTGTAACCTTTACGGCGAATTTCTTTTATAGTCGCTCCGTAGTGACGTGTAAAATCGAAGTCGGCTACTTTCTTTTCGATACCCGGAAAGCGCGGACCAATCACGGCTTCTACCGGATGCAGCGCCTTGTTGTTTTCGTCGTCATCGTGCGAAGCTATGTCGGGGCGGTCGGAAGGAAGCAGCTTGCTTGAGAATATAAACAGATAAATAATTCCGGCTATGGCTATGAATACGCCTACTTTTCCTAACTCGAACATGCCGAATCCTTGTAGCCCGGCATCTAATATCATACTGTGCACCACGAGGTTGGTTGATGTACCTATCAAAGTACAAAGCCCTCCTAATATAGTGACATACGACAATGGAATCAAGAAATACGTAGCGGGCAACTTTACCATGCTTGCCCATCGTTTTATGATAGGAGCAAAGATAACCACTACCGGAGTGTTATTCAGAAAAGCCGAGATGAATGCTATGACGGGCAACATACGAGCCTGCGCCTTTAGCACTGTAGTATTTTTCTGCGGAAGCAACTTCTTGATTACCTGCGATAACGCTCCGCTCTGGCGCACACCTTCGCTCACCAAGAACAGCATGGCCACGGTAATCATACCCTTGTTGCTGAAGCCTTCCAGCATTTCCTTGGGCGAGAGAATGCCAGTACATAAAAATATCACTACGGCCGAGAATAGAATCATTCCCGGTCGCATCTTGTCGGCGATAAGAGCTATGAGCATACCTATCAGCACGACAAGGACTATTGTTATTTCCACGCTCATTGCAGTGAGGTTATTTCGCAATGAACCATGGGTTTAGCAAATCCTCCTTATTATATACCAATGGCTTGTCGGTGTTGGCCTGATATACTTCTTTTCCGGCAGCGCGGATAATGGCGTGTCCGGCAGCGGTGTCCCATTCCATTGTTGGGGCGAAACGCGGATAAACATCGGCTACGCCTTCGGCTATCAAGCAGAGTTTAAGAGAACTGCCTTTTGATACTGTTTCCACTTTTGCGTGCTCTTTCTTCATGCGCTCTATGTATTCTTCGGTTTCAGCATTAAGATGAGAGCGCGAAGCTACTATCATAAAGCCTTCGTGCGGTGTGGGGTAAGGCAGTTTCTGCGCCTTTTCTATCAAAACCTCCAACGTGCAGCCTGGTTCTTTGTTTTCGTTGATGCGAGTAAGCAGTCCATCTTCGTTTGAAAGCTTGTATGCACCCTTTTCGGTGTCGGCAAAAAATAGTTCCTCTTTTACCGGAATATATATAACTCCCGCTTCAGGAATACCGTTCTTTACATAAGCTATGTTTACGGTAAATTCACCGTTGCGTTTAATGAACTCCTTAGTACCATCCAATGGGTCTACCACCCAAAGTTCTTTCCAACTCTGTCTTTCTTCGGTTGGTATTTTCTTTCCCTCTTCGCTCAGAATAGGGTACGGAGTATCAGCCAACCATCCGGCTATGATGGCGTGCGATTTCCGGTCGGCTATTGTCAGAGGCGAGTTGTCTGCTTTCTTTTCTATCTCAAAATCCGCGTTCGGGTCTGTATACACTTTCATGATTTCTGCCCCGGCCTGCAAAGCTGCACGGATGGCCGTAAATAAAATGTTTGTATCCATAATAATCAAAGTTACGGCAAAGAAACAATTATTACTCTGATTTCAAGTGGTTGAAATGTCGTTTTTTTTGTTCATCGCACGTTATTTATGCTTTCTTTTAAACTTTTTGTTCAATTTTTATTTCCTGAGCGTGTTTCCAGATGCGCAGCATGTAGTATGCCAGATGGGTGAAAGCGAAGATAAACGACAGGATGAGCAGGGTTTTGTCGGCTTCCCATCCTACGGTCTGTTGATGCCATAAACCGGTTATTACGCTCATTACGGAGAGTGCTATGCCTAATATGTTTAGTACCATATCGCCTTTTCTATGCTTCATGCCTGGCTCAAGCTTGCTGTGCTTAATACCGTAGGCGGCATATACATCGAGCCCTATAAGCATCCATATCACGAGTCGAATCCATGTGTCGGCTGGAAGGAAGCACATCATGCAGAGGCAGGTAAGTATTCCCAAGATAGGGATGATAGGTACGAAGGGTACTTTGAACGCTCTGGGTATATCGGGCATGGTTTTTCGTACTATCAATACGGCTGCGCAAACTAAGGTAAACGCCAACAGAGTGCCTATGCTTGTCATCTCGCCAGCCACTTGTGCCGGGATGAGTCCCGCCAATAAGCTTACTGCCACCATAAAGAGTGCGTTGCTATGTACTGGGGTGCGGAAACGTTCGTTTATCTTAGAGAAGAAAGGTGGCAGCAGTCCGTCGCGGCTCATGCTTAGAAAGACGCGACTCTGTGCAAGCAGTGTTACCATGATAACCGAGCAATATCCTAATAAGATAGCTAATATAATCGCTTTATTCAGCCAAGGGTAAGCTGGTTGAATGACTCCGCTGGCATCGGGAACGCCCATATTTGATATGGCTACTGCTACTGGCGCAATACCTTCTTGTCCGCCGAATTGGGTATAAGAAGCTACCCCTGTCATAACGTGAGCGAAAAGAACATATAGCACGGTACATACAAGTAGCGATACCAAGATACCGATAGGCATATCACGCTTGGGGTTCTTGGTTTCTTGGGCTGCGGTACTTACGGCATCGAATCCTAAAAACGCGAAGAATACTATGGCGGCTCCTCGGAATATACCCGAAAGACCGAAGTGTCCGAATGTTCCTGTGTTTTCTGGAATGTAAGGAACGTAATTATCGGTCTGAATGAATTTCCATCCAAGTACTACGAATGTAAGTATCACGCCAATCTTCAGAAATACTATCAGTCCGTTGAAGAAAGAACTTCCTGCCGTTCCGCGCATCAAAATCAAACTCATCAGAACAACAATAATCATGGCGGGTACATTTATAATTCCTCCATCCCAAGGACATGCCGTGAGAGAATGGGGGAGTTCTATGCCTACTCCTTGCAGAAACACTACTAAATATCTACTCCAACTTATGCTGACCGTGGTGGCGGCTACGGTGTACTCCAACACCAAGTCCCACCCTATAATCCATGCGATGAGTTCTCCCATGGTAGCATAAGAATAGGTATAAGCGCTTCCGGCCACCGGTATCATCGAGGCGAATTCGGCGTAGCATAATCCGGCGAAACAGCATCCTATGGCGGCTACTACAAACGAAAGTGTGATGGCAGGTCCTGTATAGGCTGAGGCTACCATTCCGGTAATTGAAAATAATCCGGCTCCTATTATTACTCCCACTCCTAAAGCTACCAAGCTGACCGGACCGAGTACTCGTTTTAGGGTCTTAGCGCCCGATTGCTGTGCCTCGGATTGAAGTGAGGAAATGCTTTTTCTTACAAAAAGTCCATTCATACGTTAGTTGTTTTTGATTTTGGCTAACAAAGGTAGTGTTTTTATATTAAAATGAAAGTTTTATAAGAGAGAACACAGAAAATGTTGTGATTAAGCGAATATTTGTTTCGACAGATATAAAATCTGTTGCAACAGAAATAGAATTTGTTTCGGCAGAATTTTATTTTGTTTCAATAAAAATAATACCTCTTTCGGCAAAATGACTTCTGCATAAAAAGTCAATGTTACAATTTTGTTTCAGGTAACAAAATGTAAGCTAAATGCGGATGTTTATTTGTGTTCTATAACACAAACCTCTGAGTTTGTACCGTAAAGTTATGTGAGTTTTGCTTGTATTACTTGTAATTTGTAACTTAAAGTTGTATAAAACTGATGTTCTTTTTGTTCGTAGTTGTTGAAGATTAAGCGTTTTAGGGCAATTTTTGTTATAAAAATCAATAAAGATTAAACATATTTTTGTATTTTTGTTTCGCTTATTAATTAAACGTAAAAATTAAAGTATGAAAAATCATCTAAAACACTTCCTTTTGTTAGTGGTGCTTGCTTTGTTCTGCACTGCTACAGCGGTAGCACAGGCTACATTAAAGGGTAAAGTCGTAGATGCGGAAAGCAATGAGCCTCTTATTGGCGCAACGGTTTCCGTAAAGGGTATTCCTCATGGTGTCGTAACTGATATTGACGGACTCTTTTCTTTAAAGGTGTCAAAATCTAACGCGACAGTTGTAATTCAGTATTTGGGTTACAAAACCGAGGAGGTGAAAGTATCGAAAAAAGGCAATGTCGATTTGGGAAATATCGGCTTGCGTCCCGACTCTAAAATGTTGGGCGACGTAGTTGTAACTTCATCAATGGCTGTTGCCCGTAAGACTCCGGTAGCGGTTTCTACAGTGGCACTCGATTTTATCGAAGAAAAGCTTGGTACTATGGAGTTCCCCGAAATATTAAAGTCAACTCCGGGTGTACATGCCAACAAAGAAGGTGGTGGTTACGGTGACTCTGAAATCTATATGCGTGGTTTCGATAATACTAACGTAGCGGTTATGGTAAACGGTGTTCCTATGAACGATATGGAAAACGGAAACGTTTACTGGTCTAACTGGGCAGGTCTTAGCGATGTAGCTCGTAATATTCAGAACCAGCGTGGTCTTGGTGCTTCTAAGGTATCGGCTCCTTCTGTAGGTGGTACTATCAACGTTGTTACTCGTTCTACCGATTCTAAGAAGGGCGGTATGGTATCTTACGCTCTTGGTAACGACAATATGAACAAGATGATGTTCAGCGTTTCTACAGGTATGTCTAAGAGCGGATGGGCACTCACTTTGTTGGGTTCTAAGAGCTGGGGTAACGGATATGCTCAGGGCTTGGATTTCACAGGTTATACTTATTTCATGAATATCTCTAAGCGTTTGAACGATGCTCACCAGTTGTCTCTTACTGCATTCGGTGCTCCGCAGACTCACTATCAGCGTAAGGGTGCGTTGACTTTGGCAGACTGGAAGATGACTGAACAAGTTTATGGCGTAGACCATTATAAATATAACGCTTCATACGGTTTCGATAATAACGGACAACGTCGTACTGGCGAATATAATGTTTATCACAAGCCTCAGATTAGCTTGAACCATCAGTGGCAAATAAATGATAAGTCTTCATTGAGTACAGCTCTTTATGCTTCAATCGGACGTGGATATGGTTATAGCGGCCAGGGAAATGGTGACTATGGTTATAAATACACAGACTGGAACGGTGCTTACTACGGTACACTGCAGACTCGCTTCCGTAAAGCTGACGGTACTTTCGATTATGGAGCTGTCGAGGATCTTAATGCTGCAAGCGAAAACGGTTCTATGTTGGTTATGGGTAAATTGAAGAACTACCATAACTGGTATGGCTTGCTCTCTACTTTCACTACTAAGTTTGGTAAATACTTCGATTTCTATGGAGGTGTAGACTTCCGTTATTATAAAGGTACTCATACAAACGAAATTTGCGACTTGTATGGCGGTAAGTATTATATGGACTCAAGCACTCGTAGTGGTGTATCGGCAGCTAACAACATCGCAGCCGCTAATCCTACTTGGAAATACGAAAAACTTGGCGTAGGCGATGTGGTTTATCGTGACTACGATGGTCATGTAGTTCAAGAAGGCGCATTCTTCCAGACAGAATTCAACAAAGATAAATTGGCTGCTTTCGTATCGGGTTCTCTTTCTAATACTACTTACTGGCGTTACGACCGTATGTATTACGACAAGGCTCATGCAAAATCAGACGCTATAAGCTTCATCGGCTTTACTGCTAAGGGTGGTGCCAACTATAACTTGACAGAACATCACAACGTATTCTTCAACGCTGGTTACATCAGCCGTGCTCCTAAGTTCAGCTACGGTGCTTTCTTGAACTCTAACACAAGCCACACTCTTAATAAGGACGCTAAGAACGAAAAGATTCTTTCTTTTGAATTGGGTTATGGTTATCGTAACAGCTGGATGAAAGCCGATGTTAATGCTTACTGGACTAAGTGGCTTGATAAGAGTATGACTAAATCGGGTACATTGGGTCAGGCTCAGACAGAATATTTCTTGAACATGACAGGCTTGAACGCTCTTCACCGTGGTTTGGAAGTAGAAGTTAAGTTCTTCCCGACCAAGTGGCTGGATATTAACGGTATGTTCTCTTTGGGCGACTGGAAATGGGATAGCAACGCTAAAGGTTACGCATTCGATGACAGAGGTATGCCTTTGAACAAGAACGGTGAAATAGCAAGCGGTGTAGGTGCCGAAGATCACGTATCTACTTCTATCTTGATGAAAGGTATCCGTGTAGGTGGTTCTGCACAAACTACTGCAGCTCTTGGCGCAACTGTTAAGATTGGCAAGTCAATCCGTGTAGGTGCCGACTGGACTTACGCCGGACGTAACTATGCTTACTACTCTCTGAACGGTAACAACCTTTCTTTGGGTAAAGAAACTACAGTGGCAGATCCTTGGAAGATTCCGGCAGCAAGCCAGATCGATATGAACGCATCGTATAAGTTTAAGATGGGAGGCCTTAACGCTACTCTGTCGGGTAACGTAAATAACCTGCTCGACTATCAATACATTTCGAAAGCATGGAACCCAAGATCGGGCGAAGCTAACGATAGCAATATCTACTGCTTCTACGCATTCGGACGTACTTACAGCGTGAGACTGAAGGTTAACTTCTAATCATTACTTTAAAACAGAATTCAAATTATGAAAAAGATATTATTACTATCAACTGTAGCTTTGGCGTCACTTGCGTCTTGTAGCGATTACGAAGATCAGTTCAACTTGCCGTCGCAGCTGACGGATGTAAAGAACGGTACTTCTCTCGTGCTGGGCGGATCTGATTATTCAGCCATCGCCAATTTGTCTGCTAATAAGGAACTGGCTTTGTCGCTCGATCCGGAAGGTAAAACCTATGCTGATGCTTTAGCTAAATTAGGCGATCAGAAGTATTTCGATAATATGATTACCGCTGAACAGTTCTTGCCGGCATACATCGCCAACAAGTTCCCTCAAGTAGATATGGGTTCAAGAATCCGCGTTACCTATAATTCATATTGCGGTATGTCGCAGTATCTTTCTGACTTTGCAAACTTGAAGTCAGAATATACGCTGACTAAGAGCGACTATAAATCGGTATGGGGCGAAGCTTCTACAGCCAAATATCTTACTCCGGCTACCATCTCTAAGATGAACGATGTTCTTTCTGCCGCTTATCCTAAAGCTGCAGCAGGCGATATGGCAGTTGTAAACTACGCTTATTCAGAATTCGAACCGTCTGCTGGTGGCGCTGAAATTCCGAATGTATATCAGAAGGTAACTTCATTCGATGCTGAAGGTGGTAATTATGTAATTGCTGCTTTGGCAAGCGATGGAAATTACTATTCTTTTGATAAACTAAAACCAAGTAAGAATAATGCAAATGAAGGCTATATGTCTTCTAATCCTATCGCTGTAGGTGAAAATAATGTTATTTCTACTGATGATGGCGAAAGTCTTGTGGTGACTATAGAAAAGTCTGAGGCTGGTTATAAATTGAAGAACAAGAATGGCCAGTATATCGGTATGAAAGAGAATTATGATGGATTTAAGATAGATCTTGCAGCTTCTGATAACGGTACAGACTGGACTATAACCTCGAATGCTGATGGTACATTCTCTATCAAGAATACGTTTACTTCTAAAACTGTAAAGCTGAATTATTATGAAAAAGGAAATAGTTATTCATATGGCAGTTATGCAGACACAAAACATACTTATATGAATGAACCGATGGATAAAGAATCTACTCGTTTCACCATGAAGGATGTTCTTCTTCCTGAAGGTTCTACTTATGTTTGGAAGCACGATGCTGAAAGAAAATATTATAAAGCTTCTTCATTTGTAGGCGGTAAGAATTACGCATCAGAAAGTTGGTTAGTATCCGATGAAATCGATTTTACAAAGGCTAATAAACCTGTTATGAACTTTGATGTGGCAATGAATTACTTAAATGAGGGTAAATTTACCGATCATTTCGCACTGAAAGTTTCTGATGACTATGTCGACGATGTAACTACTGCTAAATGGACAGATTTAGCTTTCGACAATTCAGGTTTAGGAACAAGTTGGACTTTTAAAAACATATCAGGGCTCGATCTTTCTGCATATAAAGGAAAGAAAATTCATATCGCATTCCAATACAAGGGAACCGATACTTGCGCTCCTACTGTCGAATTGAAAAACGTGAAAATTAAAGAACCTAATTATTGGGATGTATGCTTGTTTAAGGAAACTCCTGAAAACGAAATTAGCACAGCTTCATTGTCAAGAGCAAGTCGTGCTGCTGGTGATGCCAATACTACAGGCTTGTATGTATACGACGGAACAGCTAAGGCTTGGAAGGCTTATTCTGTAAAAGACGACGCTGCTGAAGTAGTTGTATTGCAGCCGGAAGACTATGCACAGGTAGGTGCAGAGTTCATCGCTAAACCTATTCTTTATTTGCCTACTATCCTGCAGAATAAATTACCTTTCGCTAATGCCGGACAGAAAGCCGTTGTAATCTATAACAAGGCTAAAGAAACACCTGCGGCAGTAGAATACACATATTCTAAAGAAGGATGGGCTGCTTCTAAGGAGTACAAGACTCAGACTTCTGTATTTTTGCTGACTGAAAATGGTTACGAAGCTCAGGCTAACACTTATTTGAATGAGACATTGCTTGGCGATGAAGGTGGATTTAAGGCATTCGATATTGCATTGACTGGTGTAAGTTATGTATGGAAGAATGATGCAACCTATGGATGGAAGGGTTCTGCATTTGCAAGCAAGACAAACTACGCTGCAGAAAGCTGGTTGGTTTCTTCTGCTATCAATTTGACTGAAGCTATGGATCCTGTCATTACATTCCAGGAAGCTCTTAACTTCTTGGGCGGTAATAAGCTCGAAGACTTTATCCAATTCAAGGTTTCTACCGATTTCGACGGTGAAGATGTATTGGGTGCTACATGGGAAGATTTGGAATTGAATGCTGACCAGCGTAGTACGGGTGACTCTTGGAGCTTTGTAACCGTAGGACCTTGTTCTTTGGCAAGCTATATAGGACATAACATCCATCTTGCTATAAGATATAAGAGTACAGACGTATGTGCTCCTACATACGAATTTAAGAATATTATTATTACTGAAAAAGAATAATATCTGATTAATGAAAAAGTATTTATATTCTTTAGTATTGGCTATGGGCTTGTCGTTTGTAGCATGTAGCGAAGCAAACGATGTCCCCAACAATACGATAGAAACAACAGACAGTAAGGCAACTACTCTCGTGCTGAAAGGCTATGAGAGTACAGCCTCTGGCTTTACGATATTTCAGCCAAAAGGTTATAGTTCGCCTTTTTATATAAAAGACAAACAGTTCTACGGTAGCGTATATAATTTCGCCGAAGTAGGAACTAAGCGTCTTGACGAGGTTAGCGACGATTATAAGTCGGTTTCTTCATGGACAGAAACAGCCGATATTAAAGACGGTTGTGTATATTGGGCTTGGTGTAAGAGCGCAGATATGTATCGTTATTCTAAATTCCGTGTGATAGGTATCGACGGAAACAATGTAACGATAGAATATGTATTGGTAGAAACAAGTACTCCGGCTTCGGGAGAGAATGTCAACAGCAATCCTATTTTGGATAACTTGGATGCTGGTGCTTTTGAAATGCCGCGCCTTAACGCTGACTATCAGTTCGTGAATCATTATGTTTCTTATGAAGGGAAGAAAGTTTTGAACTATTCTTTGGAATGGTGCTCTACCATGATGCACTCTAACTGGGTAGCTTTTTCGTTCGACGCTACTACATGTCAAGACAATGTAAAGCGTGGAAAGAACTGGCAGCAAGACCCAGAGGTGGATTCTAAATTGCAGCCAGTAGAGGATAACCATAAGAGCGACGGATATGATAAGGGACACTTGGTAGCTTCAGAAGACCGCGTGTATTCTAAGGAAGCTAACGACCAGACTTTCTATTATACCAATATCAGTCCGCAGATTGGTGAGTTCAATCAGAAATATTGGGCTCAGTTGGAAAAGCAGGTTCAGGCTTGGGGACGTTCTTGCACTGCAGGTACATACGATAAGGTATATGTAACCAAAGGCGGAACGCTTAATAACTTGAAAAAGAATTTCACAGGAAAGCTTAAGGCAAACGATGGAGTATATCCCAAAACCGATGAAAATGGAAAAACCATAAAAGGTTTGGCATGTCCGTCTTATTACTTCATGGCTATCTTGAGTCAGAAGGGAGATACCTATCATGCCATAGCATTCTTGGTTCCTCACGAAGAAGGTTTGCCAGATAGTCCTAAGGCAGCCGATTTGCAGAAATATGCGGTATCGGTTAATGAGTTGGAACAGGCTACCGGAATCGACTTCTTCTGTAACTTGGACGATGCAATAGAAAATCAGGTTGAGGCTGAAAAGAACTTCGACGATTGGACTTGGTTATAATTTAACCTTTCTTTATTCTACAATATTATACTTCTTTTCTACAACATTGCACTTTTCTTCTACAATCTTGGTATAACGCATTCGGCGGAGAGCGATACCTTTGCCTCGTAACAAAAACGATTTAGAATTATGAAAAATGCCCTTTTACTTGCCGCTGCAACACTGCCTGTAGTTTCTATGGCTGCACGTCAGCGTCCAAACATTATTTATATATTCACCGACCAGCAGACTGCTTCAGCTATGAGCTGTAGTGGAAATACAGATCTTCATACCCCCAACATGGATAAGTTGGCAAAGAACGGAGTTCGTTTTGTCAATGCTTACTGTACTGCTCCATTGAGCGGACCTTCGCGTGCGTCTATGTTTACCGGACATTTCCCTGGCGAAACAGCAATGGAGCGTAATGATGCCAAAATTCCAGATTCATTGAAAAACGTTACACTCGGTTCTTTGGTGAAAAACGCCGGATATGAATGTGCTTATGGCGGTAAGTGGCATGTACCCGAACTTTCTATCCCTGACGGCATATACGGTTTCACCACTATTCATCCGTCAAACGAAGTTGGTCTGGGCGAGGCATGTGCCGATTACCTTTCTAAATCGCACGATAAACCTTTCTTCCTTGTAGCTTCGTTCATCAATCCTCATAATGTATGCGAGTACGCTCGTCAGCAGAACCTGCCGTTGGGTAATGTAGAGACACCAGATGTTGCCGATTGCCCCGGAGTTCCCGCCAACTTCGCCCGTAACCCGTACGATGCAGGAGTAATAGCTATGGAAAAGCAGAATAACTATTCGGCATACGCTACTATTGATTATACCGTGACCGACTGGCGTCTGTATCGTTATATCTATTACCGTTTGGTAGAAAAGGTAGATGCCGAAATAGGTAAGATAGTAGATGCTATAGACAAGAACGACTTGTGGAAGAATTCTGTTATCATATTCTCAAGCGACCATGGCGACGGAATAGGTGCCCATCAGTGGAATCAGAAATCGGCTCTTTACGAGGAGGTGGTAAACATACCTATGATTGTTACCCTGCCCGGAAAGAAGAACGCCGGAAAGGTAGTAAATCAGTTGGTAAGTAACGGAGTAGACTTCTTCGCTTCGGTATGCGATTGGGCTGGAGCTACCATGCCTGCCAGTGCATCGGGCGTATCATTCCGTAAGGTAGTAGAAGAAGCTACCGACGCAGTAAAAGGACAAGACTATATAGTTTGCGAAACCACATTCGATAAAGGTATTACCCGTGGATGGATGGTTCGTACCACTAAATATAAATACGTGCTTTACGATAAGGGTACACATCGCGAACAGCTGTTTGATATAGAAGCCGACCGTGGCGAAATGCGTAACTTGGCTATGGAGCGTGCATACAAGCCTACCTTGGAACAATGCCGCGATATCCTTGACGCATGGATGCGCCAGCATCACATTAAGATGACAAAGAAACATCTTAATGACGTGCCGGGACGTAAGTTGTAAAGCATAATGCTCTTTCATAAATAATTGATTTAGATTTAGTATCTGGGTCGGGCTTCTCTTGCAGGAGTTCGGCCCTCATGCTTTTATATATGCCTTTCTAAGAGAAACTCAGCACATTACATTCAGACAATACTATTATTATTCTCGGAATTTCATATTTTATTCATAACTTTGTCTTATTAAATATAGAAATAGCAAAACTAGATTAGCATGAAAAAATATGCCCGATGGACCGCTATAGCCGTGGCATCACCGTTCATCTTATTCTTTATCTTGAGCGTGCTGATTTACTTGCCGCCGGTACAGAATTTCTTGGTAGATACAGCTATGCGATATGCTTCTTCTGCTACCGGAATGCATATCTCTATCAAGCGTATCTCTCTGAAGTTTCCTCTCGATCTTGTTGTGAACCAGACATTGGTGGTCGATAAAAAAGATACCATTCTCAACGCTCAGAAGCTTACCGTTTCTGTGCAGCTTATGCCTCTTTTACATCAGAAGGTGGAGCTGGACGGAATGCGCCTGGAGGGTGCTCGTGTAAATACGGCTGGACTTATAGAGGGAATGACACTGAGAGGTAAGTTGGACGATATGTTTGTAGCCGCTCACGGTGCCGATTTGGCGAAAGAAACTCTTATTGTAGATAATCTGCAGATGGATAACGCCCATCTGGCTTTGTGCTTTACTGATACCTTGGCCACCGATACCACCGAAACGGATACTCTGCGATGGAAGATAAAGTTGCACGAGGCGCAGCTGAATAAAGTCAGGTTCCGTCTGGATATGCCTATGGATTCTTTATGCATGACCTTAGGCGTAGGCAAGGCTACTCTGAAAGAAGGCGATGTCGATTTATATAAATCGGCTTATGCGGCAAGTTCTTTCTCGATAGAAAAGGGTAGTATCGCAGTCGATTTAAATAATGATACTATTTCTGCTCAAGGTCTTGATTATAATCACTTACGTTTTACCGACCTTAATTTTGTTGCCGATTCGTTATATTACGGAACCGATAAAATACGGGCGTTTATCAATAAGTTTACTCTGAAAGAACGTTCGGGACTGGAGGTGGTTTCTACCAAAGGACATCTTTTGGCCGATGACCAGGCGGTGCACATTCCATTGCTTAAGATTACCACGCAGAACTCCGACTTGGAGTTGCAGGCAGATGCCGATTGGAATTTGGCGAATATGAATAAAAACGCCAAGGTGCGTGCCCGGCTCATGGCTAACATCGGAAAGAACGATTTGATGAAAGCCTTGCCCCACTTGCCACAAGATGTGGTGAAGAGTTGGCCGGCGGTTCCTATATCCATAAAAGCCGGTGTAGACGGTACACTTAAGCGGATGAAAATCACCGCTATGACGCTGAATATCCTCGATGTGTTCCGTGCCGAAATGAGCGGTGAGATGACTAACCTTACCGATAGCTTGAAGCGTACAGGTAATGTTACTTTATCTGCCGAAGCCGGGAATATGGATTTTATGAAAGCTCTTACCGGCGGATTTGTGATACCGCATGGTACTAAACTGGACGCCAATGCGCAGTTGAACGGCAGTCGTGCCGAGACTAATGTCGCATTGATACCGCTTCAGGCTGGAAGAATGTCGTTCTCGGGTAATTATGATATGCTTTCCGAAGACTATAAGGCAGTTCTCAGTATTGATACCTTAGACCTTCACGCATTCCTTCCGCAAGATTCTCTGTATAAGGTCATCGCAAAAGTTGAAGCCGAAGGAAAAGGATTCGATTTCTTCTCTACACGCACTTACGGAACATTAAAAGGCGACTTGTTTCGGTTAGAATACGGCCATCGTCGATACAGTGACGTAAGTCTGTTTGCCAACATCAAAGAGTGTAACGCCATTGCCGATTTGAATATAAACGACTATGTAGCCCGTTTTGATGCGCACCTCACCGCATTGCTTCACCCTAGCCGTGTCAGTGCCGAGCTGACTGCCGATTTGCAGCGTCTTAAACTGATGTCTATGGGTATTACTGCCAAAGAGTGTACTCCGTCGTTACATCTTGAAGCCCGTGCCGGTTCGGATATGAAAAGGCATCACGGTGTGAGAGTATCAGTAACTGACATACGTGTAAAAACCGAAAAACAATCGTTCAAGACAAAAGACCTTCATGCCGGTCTTGAGTTGGCTACCGATTCTGTGCGAAGCTTCGTCAACGCAGGCGATTTGACTTTCCTTTTCCGCTCTAACACGGGGTGGGAGCACTTTATGCGCGATGTTGATCGTTACTCTGCCGAAATGGAAAAGCAATGGAAGAAGAAAGTTATTAATCAGAAACTGTTGCAGGAACTATTACCCGACGCTCGACTTCGTATCTTGGCTGGTGCTGATAACCCTGCCGCTAATATGCTCGCCACTACGGGTATGCATTTCGATAAAATAAACAGTGATATACGCATCTCGCCGCACACTGGTGTGAATGGGGCATTCAATCTTTATGGGTTGAGAACGGATAGTTTGAAACTCGACACTATTTATATCCATGCTCATCAGCAAGCCGATACTCTGTTCTTTGATAGTGGTATCAAGGCTTTGGCCAACAAATGGCAAGAGGCGTTTAATGCTTCGTTGCACGGCTTTATAGGTTCTACCGATGCGTTGGCGCGTGTAGAGTACTTTAACGGCAGAGGAGAGAAGGGCGTAGATTTAGGACTGAGAGCCGACTTGCACGATAAGGGTATTATACTTCGTGTGGCTCCAGAAACGGCTACAATACTTTATCGTCCGTTTATGGCGAATGCCGGAAACTACGTATTCTTGAGCGATGCCGGTAAGATATTTGCCGATTTGAAACTGCACGATAAAGACAATACCGGTATATCCTTGTTCTCTACTCCCGATTCGTTGGCTTTGCAAGATCTTACGTTTGGCATTCATCGTGTAGATATAGGTGAGTTGAGACGTGTTGTTCCTTATATGCCTCAGATAGCCGGATTCATCAATGCCGAAGCGCACTATGTGCAGATGACCGATGATGATATGCAGGTGGCTATGGATGTTAGCGTCAATAATCTGGTTTACAATAAGCAGCCGTTGGGCAATTGGGGCATGAATGCCGTTTATTTGCCTGGCGAATATGGCGAGCATTGCATAGACGGCTTTGTTACCCTGGATGGCGAAGAGGTGATGAGCTTGGGCGGTTCTTATCTGCTTGCTACCGAAGAACAACCCGATGATTTGAAGGCTACGCTTACTCTCAACCATTTTCCGCTGCACACGGCTAATGCTTTTATTCCTTATGGTATGGCTCGTATGGGAGGTGACGTTGACGGATCGATGAGTGTATCTGGCTCTACCGAGCATCCGTTGCTCAACGGTACGTTGATTCTGGACAGTGTATCGTTAGCTATTCCGCAGGCTTCGTTGAACCTCCGTTTCGACAACCGTCCTGTAGCTGTAGAAAATAGTAAGATGCAGTTTAATGATTTCAGCATATTCACTAAGGGGCGTACGCCTTTTACTATTAACGGTACGGTAGATATAGCCGACGTTATCAATCCTCGCCTTGATTTGCGTCTGTTCGCTCAGAATTTCGAACTGATTAATGCACGCCGCACCCGCGAGTCTTTGGTTCACGGTAAGCTATATGTCGATTTCAACTCTACACTGCGTGGAACTCCCGATGCGCTCAGAATGCGTGGTAATATGAACGTGCTGGGTAAGAGTAACTTTACATACGTGTTAAAGGATTCGCCGCTTACGGTAGAAGACCGTTTGGGAGAGACGGTGACATTTGTCGATTTCAACGATACCACTACCTTTGTCAGGCCATCGGAGATTATTTCGTTGGGAGGTCTCGACATGCTGATGACTATGCACATAGATGAGGCTGTGCAGGCACGAATCGATTTGAACGAGTCGGGTAGCAACTATATGTTGCTCGAAGGTGGTGGAGACCTTTCTTTCCAGTACGAGCCGGATGGCGACATGCTGCTCAACGGACGCTATTCTCTCATCAGCGGAGAGATGAAGTACGAAATGCCTGTAATCCCACTAAAGACGTTTAAGATACAAGAAGGTAGTTACATAGAATGGTCTGGAAACCTGATGAACCCGTTGCTTAATATTAAGGCGACAGAAAGAGTTAGGGCTTCTGTACCTACTTCTTCCGGCAGTCAGTCTACCCGTATGGTGAATTTTGATGTGGGAGTAAACATGACAAACCGCTTGGAGAACTTAGGATTCACCTTTACGCTTGAGGCACCCGACGACGGAACTATGCAGAACGAGCTGGCTGCTAAATCGGGCGAAGAAAAGAACAAGTTGGCTGTGACCATGCTTGTTACAGGTATGTATATGGACGAGAATTCCACTGCTAAGGGTATCAACGCCAATAGTATGCTCAACTCTTTCTTGCAAGGCGAAATCAACAAGGCGGCAGGTAACGCACTGAAGTCTATCGATATAAACTTCGGTATGGAAACAACCGACGATGATAACGACGGAACAAGCCGTACCGATTACAAACTACAGTTCGCCAAACGTTTCTGGAACAATCGTTTCCAGGTGGTGATAGGCGGAAAGATTTCTACCGGAAATGACGCGCAGCAACAACAGGAGGCTTTCATAGATAATATTTCGTTGGAGTACCGACTTGATAATAGTGGCACACGTTATGTCAAGTTATTCCACGATAAGAACTATGAAAGCATTCTCGATGGCGAGGTGATAGAAACCGGTGTCGGTTTGGTACTGCGCAGAAAAGTTAGTAAGTTGGGCCAGTTGTTCATATTCCGTCCGCTTAAAAAGAAGAAGAAATCCGATAAGAATAAGCAGGAAGTATTGCAGAAGGCTTCGGCTACCGAAAAACGAGAACATACAGAACCGCAAACTGATAATGATAAACGATGAAGCAGATATACATATCATATAAGGCTTATAGATGGGCGATGGCTATATTGGCTGTCATCATGTTGGCAGCATGTTCTACAACCAAGCATTTGCCAGAAGGGGAGACTCTTTATTTGGGATTGAAGAAGGTAAACATTGTAAATGAAGATAAGAGTCCCGCAGCAGAGAACGCACTCGAAGAGGTGAATGGTGCCATAAGCATAGCTCCAAACAACGCTATATTCGTAAACCCTAACGTGCGTTTCCCTATACCCTTCGGACTGTGGATATATAATCGGTTTGAACGTTATGAAAATGGCTTCGGACATTGGATTTTCAAGAAGTTGGCTGCCAAGCCCGTGCTGGTGTCAACGGTAAATCCCGACACACGTGTCAAGGTGGCTACTAATCTTCTGCACGACTATGGCTATTTTAACGGAAAGGTGACGTATCAGGTAGATAGCACCCGTAATCCGCGTGCCGTAAAGTTGAGCTACGATATAAATATGGGTAAGCCATATTTTATTGACACCCTTGAATACAGAGGATTCTCAGCCTATGCCGACAGTCTGATTAATGCCAATCTGTCGGGACGTTTGGTTAATAAAGGCGATCATTTTAATGTGGTGACTCTTAATAGCGAGCGCGACCGTATCATAGATTTGCTCCGAAATCACGGGTATTACTATGCACGTAGCGAGTTTCTTGCCTTTTACGCCGATACACTAAAGCGTTCGGGATATGTAAACATACGTATGCAGCCTAAAAAGAACCTTCCGCCCGAAGCGTTGCGCACTTATTTTTTAGGTAACACTACGGTGCGACTTACGGGATATAACGGTGAAGAGCCTACAGACTCCATCCGTCTGCATGATTTCACTATTCATTATTCAGGAGATAAACCGGGCTTGCGCTTTAATGTGCTGCGAAATCGTTTTATCTATCGTAGGGGAGAGCAGTATTCTCTGCGTAGACAGAATTATACGCAAGAGGCTCTTTCTCGCTTAGGCGTATTTAAGTATAACGAGTTCCAATACGTTCCGCGCGGAAATGATACGCTCGATATCAACGTGAATTCATTGTTCGACTTGCCATACGATAGTGAGCTTGAACTGAATGCTACCATGAAGAGTACCAAGCAGACGGGTCCGGGTGCTATCTTCAAGCTATCGCGTAAGAACTTCCTTCGTATGGGTGCTTCGCTTAGCTTAGAGTTGAACGGTTCGTACGAGTGGCAGACCAGTTCTACTGTTAACAAAGAAAAGTCGGTTATGAATTCATACGAGCTTGGTGCGGCTTTGACGCTCGACTTTCCACGCATCATTCTTCCGTGGATTAAGAACCGCATCGACCCGTTCCGTTTTCCGTCGCATACCAACTTCAAGATATACATAGACCAAGTGAACCGTGCTCGATACTTCCGTATGCTTTCGTTTGGTGGAAGCGTATCGTATAGTTTCCAGCCATCGCGTAGCATGAAGCATACGGTTACTCCGTTGCATCTGGCTTTCAATAGATTGCAGCACCGCACCGCTGCTTTCGATTCGGTAGCTACTGCCAACCCTATGCTTTTTAGAAGCCTTGACGACCAATTCATACCTTCGGTAACATATACGTTTACATTCGATGACTCTTGGAAACAGAAGCGTGTGCAGTGGTGGTGGGAGAACTCCATCAGTTCTGCCGGTAATGTTACTTCGCTTATTTATCAAGCGTTCGGAAAGAAACTATCGCAGCGCGATAAGAAGTTCCTTGGAACTCCATTTGCCCAGTATTTGAAGTACACTACCGAGTTGCGACCGCTTATTAAGTTCGACGAAAGAAACCATTTGGCAATGCGCCTTATGGCAGGCGTGATATGGGCTTACGGAAACAAGACCGTAGCACCGTATAGCGAGCAGTTCTATGTAGGAGGTGCCAACAGTATACGTGCCTTCAGTATCCGTTCTATCGGTCCCGGACGCTTCCATCCGGCAGAGGCTTCACGCTTCTCTTATGTAGACGAGACTGGTGACATTAAGTTGGAAGCCAATTTGGAATACCGTTTCCGTATCATAGGCAATCTATTTGGAGGTAATCTTAATGGTGCCACATTCCTCGATGCCGGAAATGTATGGCTGATGCGTTCAGACAGCTCTCGTCCCGGTGCTAAATTTACCTTCAATAAATTTTTCGATAGCTTGGCGTTAGGCACAGGCGTAGGTATCCGTTACGACCTATCATTCTTGGTACTTCGTCTTGACTGGGGAATTGCATTACACGTACCTTACGAAACCGGAAAGAGCGGATATTATAATATTCCTCGCTTCAAAGATGGTATGGGCGTTCATTTCGCTATCGGTTATCCGTTCTAAGTTGGCAGTAGTTTATATAAGCAAGATTGCATTTTCACAATGCGTCCATGTTGATGATAAATTTAGTACACATAATAATAGCTCTAAATTTACGGCAAAAAGAATGCGGTGAATCAATCAATTCATCGCATTCTTTCACTTGTCCATTCGCATATTGCAGTGCTGCAATTCGCATTCTTTTTTTCACTCATAACATTCTTTCTTTCTACCCCTTTCAGAGCTCCTTCTGAAGCTTGTTCTTTAAAATAGTTTATACCAAAAAATGGTAGAAAAGAAATATGAGCTTTGTTTTATGAAACAAAAGTAATTTACATTGTTATTTCTTGTTCCTATCCTTATACTCTGTAGGTGTCATGCCAAAACGCTGCTTGAAGCACTTGCTGAAGTAGCGCGGGTCGTTAATACCTACCATATAGGCGATTTGCGTCATGTTGAACTCGCCCGACTCTATGAGATTGGCTGCACGCTTAACACGCATCTCTTTGATGAATTCTACCGGAGCCAAGCCTGTGAGAGATTTCAACTTCTTGAAGAATACAGAACGACTCACCGCCATTTCCTTCACCAAATCGTCTACTACCAAATCACCGTTGTCCATGTTCTTTTCCATCAGTTCGGTAAGCTTATCTATGAACTTGCGGTCTTGCGGTGACATGGCCTGAGTCTGCTCTTGTGCTTCGGCAGGTTCCGGTTGTCCGGCAGGCGTGCTGTCCATAAGGTGCTCATAGTAGAACTGACGCAGACTGCGGCGGCGTTCAAGCAAGTTGTTTACGCGAGCTTCAAGATATACGGCGCTGAACGGTTTGGTGATGTAACTGTCTACACCCAGTTCCATACCTTGCAACTTACTGTCCATATCGGTCTTGGCTGTAAGCAATACGATAGGAATGTGGCTGGTGGCAAGCTGGTTACGTAGTTCGCGCGTCATCTGTATACCATCTTTCTCTGGCATCATGACATCGCTGATAATGATATCGGGGATGAATGTGGTAGCTTTCTCCAATCCCTCATTACCGTTTGATGCCTCTATCACCTTAAAGCGTTTAGCGAAGATGCTACGTAAGAAGAAACGCATTTCAACATTATCTTCTACCAGAAGCATAGTCTGCTGGTCGTCTGCCTGAGCTTCGCTTTCGGCAGTCGTAGTTTCGGTAGTAGCTGCCGGTTCCTCGTTGCCGTTGGTTACATATATATCATCTGCCACTACAAACTCTACATTATCGTCATAGTGCTCTTTTCCCTTCTTGAAGTGTACGGTGAAGCAACTGCCTTCGCCCTCTTTACTTTCTACGTCGATGGTAGCATGGTGCATATCTACCAGCTCCTTAACCAGCGACAGACCGATACCAGAGCTGTTCTGTGCAAACAGGTTACGGTCGAGCAACGTTTCGAAGCGTACGAAAAGCGATTTGCGCTTGTTCTCTGAGATACCGATGCCTTGGTCTTGCACGCCTATAGATACGGTATTCTCGTCCTCGTGTATAAACAGCTTGATGTTCTTTCCCGGATGCGTGTACTTAAAGGCGTTAGACAGTAGGTTGAATATAATCTTTTCCACCTTGTCGGCATCTATCCACAGATATAGCTGAGACTTTTCGGTTTCGAACAAGAAATCTATTCGGTTTTCTTCGGCTATAGTCTGGAAATTCTCCATGATGCGCTGCGTAAAGCTCACTATTTCTACATGCTCTACGCGAAGCTTCATCTTGTTGTTTTGTATTTTGCGGAAGTCGAGAATCTGATTTACCAATCGCAGCATACGCTGAGTGTTTCGTTCTACCACTTTCAGCGATTCGCGTACCTCATCGTTAAGGTCAGAACGACGTAAGATGAAGTTCACCGGTCCGTCTATCAGCGTGAGCGGTGTACGAAGTTCGTGCGAGATGTTGGTAAAGAAGCGCAGCTTCATATCGGTAAGCTTTTGTTCTACAGAAACCTCGTGCTTTAATCTATAGATAATGAACAGAATGTACGTACCTATGAGCAGAATTGTCAAGAAACCGATGACGAAGAGCAGGTAAGCCCACGGTGTCTCCCAGAACAACGGGCGTACGGTTATACGTAAGTCGTGCTCATTTTCCACCCATATACCTGCTCCGTTTGTAGATTTTACACGGAATACATAATTGCCCTTGGGCAGGTTGGTGTAAGTGGCCGAACGCTGCCAGTCTACATAGTTCCAGTCTTTGTCGAAGCCTTCAAGTTTAAATGCATATCGCACGTTTTCGGGGAACGACATATCGAGTGTGGCATACGTTATGCTGATGGTATTCTGTCTGTGAGACAATGAAATGCTCTCTATCTCATTGAGCGACTTCTGCAAGATACCGTTTTCTGTCGGAAGAATTTCTTCGTTCATCACCTTGAGTCGTGCCAAGAAGATAGGAGGCACGTTGGCGCTCTTGCTGATATTATCGGTTTTGAACGATACTATGCCTCGGTTAGACCCGAAGTACAAAGTGCCGTCGCGTCCACTGGTGGCGGTACTTTCTTCAAAATTGATTTCGCTACCCAATTCTTGTTTCAGGTAGTTCTCAAAATAGTGTTCTTTCAGTCCGAATTTACACAATCCACTTTCGGATGCTATCCATAGGTTGTTCTTGTTATCGGCTGCCATGGATATTAGCACGTCGGATGGCAGTCCGTCTTGTATGCCGTACTTTATGAACGATGCTTCAGTCTGGTTTCCTTTGCTTTGCTTAAGTTCGTTCAGACCTCCACCGAATGTAGCGAAGAACAAACGATTATCCTTAGTCTGTAATATATCGTAGATGTCATTGCTGCTCAATGTTTCTGGCGAATTGCTGGCTGTATACAGATGGAAGGCAATACTCTCCGGGCGACTGAAATTCTCGTCGAACGAAAGCAGTCCGTTTGAAGTGCCTACCCACAGACGACCTTGGGCATCGCGCAGCATACGGCGTGCCTTGAGGCAACGCTCCATAGGATACCCTTTAAGATTATTATGTGCGTTTATGAATCGGCATGAGCCGTTGGCTGTAGGCTCTAATAGATCGATACCACCACCGAATGTAACGAACCAAAGTCGTCCCTTTCCGTCTTCACATATATCGTATACACTGTTGTGACTCAGGCTATACACATCATTAGGATTGCTAACGAACGAGTCCATGCGGTAAGAGTTGCCTTCCGCTGTGAGGCGGATAACACCTTTTCCTTTTGTAGCTATCCATATAGTACCCTTAGAATCTTCTATAATCTTATAGGCAGAGCCGATGAAAGGAGTACCTTGACGAGTGATTTGTCCTTGTGTCGACAGATAGCCAAGCGGTTTTAAAGTGCCTGCTTCGTAGATAGAAATCTTTCCGTCGCGTGTGCCTGCCCAGATGCGTTTCTTAGAGTCTTCGAATATGGCTCGTACCTTATTTGCGTTAGTATCGTCATTACAATCCTTTGGTTGTGTAAGATTGAACTCGTTGAAGAAGAATGTAACTTTCTCCAATCCTTTGGAGTGAGTTCCCAGCCATAAGTTGCCTTGGCGGTCTACCATCATAGAGTGCAGTTTGGTAGAGAAACGCAGTTGTGGCGTACGTATGCTGTTAAAGAAGGGTTCAAGTCTTTTTGTAAATGGGTTGAATATGCTTAATCCTCCTCCTTCAGGGTGTACCCATACATTGCCGTTGTTTGATGAGGCTATACAGAAAACGGGGTTAGAGCGGTCGGCGGCATCTTGTTCTACCTCTAACTGCTCAACGGTAAATTCTTTCTTTTCGGGTGCTACACGTATTACGCATCCCACTTTTTTTACTCCTATCCATGTGTTTCCTATATGGTCGGGGCGTACCGCTAAAACTGGGTAGCGGTTAAAATCGAAGCTTTTGGCTGTAAGTAACCATTCGGTTTTCTCCAGTTTTTTGTCGGTTATGGCTATACCATTTTGTCGTGTTACTATCAGCAACTTGCCGTTTTTCAGGCTCTCCATATAAAATACTTCATCGTTAGCGTCGATGGTGTGCATGGTAAACTCTCCTGTTTTTATATCGTTTACCCAAATTCTTCCTTTATCAGAGCCGAAATAGATTTTTTCGTCTGCCTCTACAGCCGATAGGAAGTTCTGTTTGTCTACAGCCTTGGTCTTTTTATTTGTGGCGAAGTAAGTACTCTGTTTATTTGTCTTAGCGTCTATGCATCTAAGTCCGTCGTCGGTAAGTACCCATTCGTGTTGGCGAGAATCGAGGAACACATTGTTTACTTTTCCGTAATTCTCGAATGTTACACTGTTTCCCGTTACTCTAACCGCTCCGTTTTCGGGCGAGAGTAACCATACAGATGAATTTTTCAGCGCAACGATGCGGTCGGCAATAAAGTCTATATTTCCTTGGGGTTTTATTTCATGAAAGGCTTCTTGGCGTTTGTCGAATCTGAAGGCACGTCCGTCGTAGCTTACGCACCATATGTTTCCGTGGCTGTCCATTTCTAACTTTTCGACACGATTTGAACTCCACTGTGAGTCATTGTCTTTATGAGCTTTGTAAATTTTAAATTCGTATCCATCGAAACGGTTAATGCCATTCCATGTGGCAAACCATATCAATCCGTCGCTGTCTTGAATCATATCCATTATCGTATTCTGCGACAGTCCGTTTTCTTGTGTATAATGTGTAAATGTGCAATTAAGCTGTGCACGGACACCTATTACCGATAAAAAAAGTATAATGGTTAGAACGACGTTTCTTTTCATATTTGTAGCCTCTGGTTAGATTTGATAACTACAAATGTACAAAAAAATGTGTCTGTGCAAAAAAATGTGAGTTCTTTAAATAAAAAAAGCCGACAGTAGCCACTTCATGGTGTGGACTACTGTCGGATAAATAAATATAATCGATAAATCAGCTTCAGCGTTTTAGGTTGGTTAGCAAGGTGTTACCGTTGGCTATAGGATTCCATCCGTCATTGCCTTTCAGTACATCTTCGGGCGAATAGCCGGCAATGCTTTTCAGTTGTTTGCCGTACGAAACTCGCTGTTTTGTATCGGCTCCGTCGCCTGTATTCTTATATTCGGCAAAGAATACGGTCTTTTCGTTTGCAGGATTTCTCCAGTTATCCCATCCTGCCGGTAGGATATGTTTACCTAACTTACACTGGATGTAGACTACTTGCGCATAAGGACGCCAAGGACGAGACAGGTAAACCGATTTCGTTTCGGGTGCTGCGGTGAGGCGGCAGTTCCAGAATACATATCCGTATTTTTTGCCTTTGTCGGTGGCAGGGGCGGTTACATATCCATCGCCTACGCTGTGTATCTCGCAGTTGCGGAATACGGCGGTAGACCATCCGAAGATGAAATCGACAGTACCTTCTACGTAGCAATCCTCATAATACTGACGGCTCTCTTTGCCATAAGTGTAGAGCGTATCTTGATTGCCAATGAAGCGGCAATGCTTGAAATATACACGGTCGCCTTCAATAAAGCACGCTACTGCTTGACCCACTCTACCTGCTGTGTTGGCGAAAGTAATGTTCTCTGCATAGAAGTCGGGTGCATAGATATATGCTGTAGATGATCCAGATGTAGACATCTCATCGCCAAGTGCGTTTAGCTTCTTGGCATATCCATCGTTGGTGATGACAGCTCCTTCTTCGCCTATCATTGAAACATTTATCTTTGATGCTGGGACAATGAGTTTCTCCTTATATTCTCCGCTGCGAACCAAGATGGTAGTGCGTTTGTTCTTGCGGAAATCGGGTACAGCGTTGATGGCTTCTTGTACAGTAAAGAAATCGCCGCTTCCGTCTTTGGCTACTACATAGTCATAATGGCGTACTTCTTTAGCGAGTTCAGGGAAGTGTGACGCCAAAGAATCGGCTGCCAACGACGCTACTTTGCGTGCGCCAAACACATTGAGGTGAGTATTGTCTTGTCTGCCTTTAGGACATGCCGGCGATACGCCTTCGGGAATCCACATGAAAAGTCTCTTTGAGCCTTCTACTCCGTAGCTTTCTACCAATTTGCGTGTAGCATCATTCAAATCGATGAAGCAAATCTTCATTTCGCGTGCTACGTTGCGTGGTGAGTCGAGGTATTTTCCGTGGGTATCTACCAGTTTATCGCCTTCTTCTACAGCGGTGCTTTTTTCAGAGCGAACATCGTCGGCTGCTATGGCATTAGCGTTTTCTCCGAAATTGCGTCGAACTATAGAGTTGAACAAAACGGGAATACCTCCTTTGCTGCGAGTTTCGGTTACGAACTTACGCAGATTGGCATCGAAAGTTGTACCGGGGTCGGTATGACGTTTCTCGTCGGCTTTCTCGTCGTTATGTCCGAATTGGATAAGCACGTAGTCGCCCGGACGAATACGGTCGAGCACCTCTTGCCATCTGCCTTCATCAATAAAACTTTTAGAGCTGCGTCCGTTTACGGCATGATTTTCTACACGGATATTTTCAGAAAAGAATCCGCCTAATACGTGTCCCCATCCGCGTTCTTGGTTGCCTGCGTCGAGCGACTTATTGGCCATGGTAGAGTCGCCAATCATGAATACGGTTACTACATTATCGGCTTTGAAAGCGGAGAGCAGCAGTACTGCTACCGCCATAAGTAAGAATTTCAGTTTATGAATCATAGTAATCAAATCTAATAAAGTGTTTATGGTATAAGAGCCACCCTTACATCAGTATGTACTGTATGTCTGGATGGCTCTTCTTCTAAAGAAATCTAAGTTTTAGATGAGAATTATTGTTTTTACTTCAACCAGCGTGGGTCGCCTACTTGGTTGTCCTTCAAGTCTTGAGACTGAACGGTGAAGTCGCCGTTAGCAGCGTCAGTAAACTGAGGGTCGAGTTCGGTTGCCACAGAACTGTAGTCGTCTTTGTACAAGTTACTCCACAAGTTAGGACAGTTGAAGTAGTAGTTGTTAGCGTATGTAGCTGTAGCTTTCATCTTATCGCTTCTTCCCCATACACCTGAGTTAACGTTTGTTGGAGTAGCCAATCCGATGCCGTAGAACAAGCAGTTTTCTACTTTCAGAGTCTTGCCTTTAGCCAAGCTGAACAGACCGCGGTTGTTGGCATTGTCTACAGTAGCAACATTGTACAGAGTACAGTTGGTCATAGTAAAGTCTGTAGCTACTTCTATACGGATGAAAGTACGCTTTACATCTGTGATGGTAGAGTTGGTTAAAGTTACCGAAGCCACAGTACCCTTACGGATATCGAATACGCCATCACCACCATCGCCAATGTTAGAGATGATACAGTTGTTTACTGTGATAGTTCCAAAGTTAGCTGCAGCGTTGCTGTAAATCATGTTATTGTTAGTGTTCTTGATTTCACAGCCTTCGAGTGTCAAGCTACCCAATGAACCTCCCTTAGCTTCGAGGAAGTTGCCGTATTTGTTTTCTACATCAACTTTGATGTTGCTCATGCTGAATGAAGCCACGTCGCTGTTGAAGATGAAGCGTCCGCCAGAGATAGTAGGCTTATTAGTAGGATCAATAGAAGTCAATGAGATAGACTTAGTCAATTCGAAGTCTTCTGTCAACTTATATGAGCTACCCAACAATACAAATGCGTCACCGTCATTAGCGTCAGTAAGTATCTTAGCCAAATCAGCGCCTTCATCGATAGGAATCATATCGCCTGTATCGATACGAGTCTTGAAGTTTACAGTACCGCGTGTAACGTTTCCACGTTTCATTACGACTTGGTATTGAGTATCTTGAGTCAAGCCTTCTATAGTAATATAACCGTTAGCTACGTCTGTGCTTGTAACAGTATAGTTAATTGTAGCAGCCGATTCGTTAGTAGTAGGAGTAGCAGTAACAGTGTTACCGGCATCGGTGCTAGTCATCATTCCGTCAATCCAGCGAATTACAGCCGAGTTATGAGTGATTTCGTCAGCGTTTACAGCAGTGAAGATTTGTTCTGCATCGGTAGTAATAGTTAAACCTACCCATTTAGAGTCTGCAATACCTTCGCCTACAGCTTTCACCTGTACATAATATTCTGTTTCGCCTAGCAATCCAGCCTTTACGGTATAAGTATCTGTAGTGATACCTTCTTGAGTAAAGACAGGAGTACCTTCGGCAGTGGTGCCCTCGTATACTTCTACAGTATAGCTGGTAGCCTTATCCATAGCATCCCATGAAAGTTCCAAGTTCACGCTGTTACGTACATGTACCGACAAGTTAGTCGGTGACAGAACTCTGCTCAACTCAAGTGAGTGTACAGGGTCGATGTCGCTGCATGAAGAAATTACGCCTCCAGCCATCAATAATGCTGCCATGCAGGCAACTGGCAATATATGCTTTTTCATACTTTCAATCTTTAGTTTTTCACATTATTAATTATTATACCAGTCATAATTCTTCAATTCTGGATTGGCATCCAAATTGTACTGGAATATCGGCCAATACATGTACATATCCGGATCGCGGGTATAAAGAGATTCAATCTTGGAAGCTTTCAGAGTCTTTTCGCTAATCCATTCTTTTCTTTCGCCATTGTTATCAGTCCACTGTTCGAAACCAGCAGGTGCTTTGTTAATGTCTTTTTGACCACGGTTTAAGCCCCAAATTTCGATAGCTGTGTTAGCGTGTACTTTCTTGTCGGCTCCGTCTGTAAAGTCGGTCATTTTGAAGAATACAAATCCGCTGAGGTATTCATAATCTCCTTTACGTAAGCTGAGCTGAGTCATCTTTTGTTTAGCCACTTCGAGGTTAGCTTTAAGTTTGCCCCAACGTACCAAGTCGTTTTTACGAATCATTTCGCCTGCAAATTCAAAGCCACGTTCTTTTTCGATAGCCAGCTGCATTGCTTCTTTAGAAGATAGATCTGTTACGTATTTGTCAACCTTTTCTGCCCAGTCTGCTTGTGCGAATGCACGCTGACGGATTTGTTTCAGATAAGGAGCTGCTGCACTTGCACCATTCAGGTAGTTCTCTACTTCGGCACGCATCAATATTACATCTGCATAACGCATGTAGATTTTGTTGATACCATCGTCAGAGCTGCTGATTTTACGGCTCATCCATTCGTAACGGATTTTACCGAAGTACCAAGTGCTTACGTTCTTGTTCAGGATGTTCTGTACGCCCTTGGTCCAGTCGTAAGGAATACAAGTAATATCACGACGGAGGTCTTTTTCATCGTAGTCGAAGTACAAGTAAGGCAACGGACCAATGTTACCGCCCTGCTTAGCGCCCACAAAGTCGTCGGTAGTGGTGTGCTTGATAGCGAAGTCGTAAGCCATACGTCCACGTGCTGACGGTTCGTTAGCAAACGGTATTTCCCAAAGAGATTCGCCACCAGCGTCTATAACATCCTGGCAGTTGTTTTTAAATACTGTTTCAAATTTAGATTCCAATTTAACGTAACGTCCTTCTTGATCCATAACATCTTTACAAGCCTGCAAAGCGATAGGGTAGAGAACTTCTTTAGATAGTTCAGGGTCGTTACTTGTGCGTACTGTTCCGTCGGCGCGGAGAGCAGAACCTGCAGCGTACAAGCAAGTACGAGCCAACAATCCTTTTACGAATACCTTATTGATGCGTTCTACAGTCTTGGTATCTTCTATTTCGTTAGGCCATGCTACCATATCCTGTGCTTCGCGAAGGTCGGCGATAATTTGTTTGTAGATAACATCGCGGTCGGTACGAGGCAAGTTCACTGTTTCCGGAGTGATAGGCTCGAAACGTGCCGGAACATCTCCCCATGTAGTGATAAGGTCTACGTAAGCCATAGCACGGAGGGTAAGAGCTTCACCGTAAAGCTGACGAAGACGAGCGTCGCTGCTCAATTCAGCATATTGTTTTAGTCCGGCAATTGCCAAGTTGGCTTTTTCTATACCAGAGTAAATGTTAGACCAAGGTTCTTTGGCATCAGCAATGTTTAACTGTCCGTTGCCCGGCAATACATTATAAGTAGCCATGTTAGCCTTGTCGTCTCCTTTATCTGAGCCGTTGAACCATTCTACGTCGGTATTCAAGCCGTAGTATGATGTGAAACGTGCACGATAATTCTGTTCACCGTAGTAGGTATATATATTATATACAGTACCTTTTGCCAAATCGTAGATAGAGAAGATGTTCTTGTCATCGAGCGAAGATGGCGACTTGGTGTCGAGGAAGTTATCTCCGCAAGAAGTAAGGAAAGCACCTCCTACCATAGACATTGCTATCAGTGATTTATATATTTTTGTTTTCATAAATAATCTATGTCTTAATCTTTAATTAAAAGTTCAAGTTCAATCCAATTACAAACTGACGGCTCTTAGGATAAGCAGAATAGTCAACACCCGGAGTCATAGCTGTTTTGGTACGTGTAGAAACTTCAGGGTCGAAGCCTGAGTATCCAGTGATGCAGAACAAGTTATATCCTGTCATGTAGAAGCGGAGGCTGTTTACTCCTACTTTCTTAGTCAGGTTAGCTGGTAAAGTATAACCCAATGTAAGAGTGCTAAGACGCAAGAATGAACCGTCTTCTATAGCCCAGTCTGTCAGGGTGTTCTGCTTCATCAACGGCGACCACATTGTAGTGTTGGCGTTCATTGCTGCCAGTTCTTCAGGATCGTTGCTGATAGTACCGTCTGCGCGGAGGTTAGTCCAACGTTGACCATCTGCCATGATATCTATCAAGTTACGGTATTTAGAGTTTTGTCCTGCAGTGGTGTATTCAATCTTGTTAGCATTGTATACGTCGTTGCCAATGCTGTAAGTAAAGTTAGCTGCAAGGTCGAATCCGTAAACGCGAGCGTTGAATCCGAAACCACCAGTTGCTTTCGGGTTAGTATCGCCTATGATAGTACGGTCTTTAGTAGTGATCTTATTGTCTTCGCTACCGTCGATGTTCTTCAGTTTAAGTGAACCCGGACGAACGAACTTGTCGCCGATAACAGCTGATGCATCAGCTACGCCTTCTTTCAATATCCATCTCTTTGATGATGAGTCGTATCCTTCGAAGTCGCTAACTTCGTAACGACCATCGCTTACGTATCCGTAAATCTGACCGATAGGAGAGCCCGGACGAACTACAAAGTCTGAACCGATTTCTGAAGAAGCCCAGTTAGATGCTGCAGAGTATTCTTCCAAACCGCCCAATGTCTTGACATTGTTCTTGTTGAAACCGATGTTTCCGTTTACGGTGAAACCGAAGTTCTTTTTGTTTATAGCATTCCAAGTAAGAGAAACTTCGAAACCTTTGTTTTCTGTTTCGCCCAAGTTACGCCATTGGTATGCGTATCCTGTACCTGATACCGGGAATTCAATCAACAGGTCTTTAGTTGTATTCCAGTAGTATTCTACCGATCCGTTAAGTTTTCCACCAAGGATAGTGAAGTCAAGACCAAGGTTACGTGTATGAGTGGTTTCCCAAGTCAAATCGGGGTTGTACATGTACGAACCAGTTGTCCAGTAGCTCTTTACGAAGTTGATCCATCCTAAAGCTGCTCCAGAACCTGCCGACCAAATAGGGCTGGTCTTGTCGCTGTCGATAGCGTTGTTACCTGCGGTACCGTAGCTGATACGAAGTTTCAAGTCGTCCAACCAAGAGTTGGTTTTCTGCATGAACTTTTCAGAAGAGATACGCCATGCTACTGCTACTGATGGGAAGAATCCCCAACGATTGTCTTCTGCAAACTTTGAAGAACCATCGGCACGGAATGTAGCGCTTACCAAATATTTGCTTTGGTAGTCATAGTTAATACGACCGAAGTATGACAACAAGTTATCATCGGCGTTAGTATACTTATTAGTATTGTAAGCTGTACCCTGACTAGTCAGTGAGAATGCCTGATCTGCATTGAACTGTTTAGGGAAGTAACGAATTTCGTCGGTATCATTATTTGATTTAGTAGATACGATTTCCTGACCAACCAATACATCCAGGTGGTGATCTTTATTCTTCAGCAACTTATCGAAGTTGTAGCTCAATGTATTAGCGTTACGGAATGTTTCACGGTCTCTGCTATTGAAAGTAACTATAGGCTGTTCGTTACCGTTGATACGTGAGTTGTAAGTACTTACGCCATAGAAACGTTGGTCTTTGCTAGTGTACTGTTGCAAACCGAATTCAGTCTTGAACTTCAAGTTCTTGATGATTTCCCAAGTAAAGCTACCGTTGTAGTCGAATGTCTTACGAGACTGACGGCGGTCGTTATCCCATACAGATGTAACAGGGTGGGTAAGACTCATATCAGGGTCGTATCCTTCTTCCAGTGTTCCGAAGTTGAACGGAGGATAAACCATAACGTTCTTCATACGAGAGTCGGCAGAAGAAACTTCTTTCTTAGATTCGTTGGCACCTGCACCGTTTATGTCTGTATCAGAGTAACGTGCAGAGAAGTCGATTGTGATATTCTTAACCGGCTTGTAGTTCATCTTCAAGCTCAAGTTATCGCGCTTAAAGTCAGAGCCAATCATGATGGCTTTATCGTCCATGTGAGCGTAGTTGAAAGTGAATTTCATCTTATCGTTACCACCGCTGATGCTCAAGTTATGATTGAATGTATGTCCTGTACGACCGAATACCTGATCTTGCCAGTTATTTGCTTCAACATCGTTGTACAAGTCCATATCCTGATAGTTTCCGAACATCTTGGTATAATCGTCAGGGTTAATCTTAGTTTGGTCGTTGCTCTGCAACATAGACTTCTCATACTGCCATTTTACATAGTCGGCACTGCTTAAAGTGTTAAGTTGCTTAGCCATTTTCTTCCAGCTATAGTATGCATTGTAGCTTACGCTTACCTTTCCTTCTTTTCCGCTTTTAGTTGTAACGAGGATAACACCGTTGGCACCACGAGAACCGTAGATGGCTGTTGATGATGCGTCTTTCAATACGGTCATGTCTTCAATTTCTGATGCTGGGATATCCGAGATAGATTCTACAGGGAAACCGTCTACAATGAACAACGGTGCATTGTCGCCTGTAATAGAACCACCACCACGGACACGGATTTTCATTTCGGCATCGGGTGAACCTTCTGTTGTAGTAATTTGCACACCCGCCATCTTACCTGTCAAGGCTTCGGTAGCCGAAGCAACCGGAACAGCTGCGAGGCTTTCAGAGTTTACTGTAGCTACAGAACCGGTCAAGTCTTTTTTCTTTACCGAACCGTAACCGATTACTACTACTTCTTCAAGGGTTTTTGAGTCTTCCTTCAAGACGATGTCTACTGTCTTAAGGTTGCCTACTTTTACTTCTTGTGTCACGAAACCGATGTAAGTGACAACTAATACATCCGAGTTCTTAACGCCCGAGATGCTGTACATACCGTCAAGGTCTGTGATGGATCCATTAGTAGTTCCCTTCACCTATACATTGACACCAATCATTGGCTCGCCTGTAGCGTCTTTAACGACACCACTAACTGTTCGTCCTTGTGCAAAAACAAGAATACACAACATTGACAACAACACTGTTGAGCACAATCTTCTAAAAAACGTCTGCTGATTCATACGTGTTTTGGTTGTTAGATTTGAACTTAATAAAAGGTTGTTAGTTACTTTTATAAATTATTACACACTTATCTCTTTACGCATTTCTGCGATTGCAAATGTGCCGCTTTTATTCTCCTTCGATGTGTAAATTTTACTTTTTTATGTAGAAATATTCTGCATGCAATTTTTTAATTCTGCCGTGCCAAATCCTTATAGTGTTGTAACAGAGATTATTTGACTATTTATGTTGATAAAACAGTAAAGGCAACCATTCAGAATAACGTTAAATAGTGTTTTTCTGAATGGTTGCCTTTACGTATTAATTGTATGTAGAGCCTCAGTAACTAAAATCCTAGTCTTTTGAACTCACTCTCAAAGTTGGGGGTGAAGATGCCTTTGCCAATATTCTGGCGGATATCGTCCAGACTCCAGAAACGTCCTCCGTCGAGTTCGTCGGATGGAGAAATGGCTTCGTCTATAGTGGCGCGAAAACTGAAGACAAGTTCCTTTTCGCGTTCCGACTCGAATACATAATGTGTGAGACGCTCGGGGTTAAAGTCGGTTATGCCCAACTCTTCTCTTGCTTCACGGTTAAGGGCGATGTCAATGCTTTCGCCCAAATCTACATGTCCTCCTACCGAAGTATCCCATTTTCCCGGTTGGATGTCTTTCCATTCCGGTCGTTTCTGTAGGTACAACTCTCCTTTACTGTTGAACACGTGCAAGTGAACTACCGGATGCAATAACTTGCTTCCGTTATGACATTCACCTCGTGTAGCGGCTCCGGTAATGTTTCCTTCTTCGTCTACTATGGGAAACATTTCTTCGTTATTGTCTGCTATCATTTAGACTCTCTTAATTTTTCGTCTATGGCGGCAATTTTCTTAGTCACCAGTTCCATGTCACCTTTCAGACGTTCTATTTTACGCTGAATATCCTGTACCAAAGAATTGCCTTTCTTTGATGCTGATGTCAGGAATCCTAAGTTGTTCTCATAAGTCTGGATATCGTTCTTCAGTCCTTCATAAGTACGAACCAACTTTTCGCGGTCGCGATACAAATTGTTTCCGCTACTTAAGTTAGACTTGAATGAAGAAAGCTTCTTTTCAGACACCGTGATGTTAAGTTTAGCGAACAGACGGTCTACTGTAGAGTGGAAATCATTATAAAGACGGTCTTTTTCTTTAAACGGAACATGGCCTATACCATTCCATTCTTTTATAAGTCCACGAATCTTATCTGCTACAGATTCATCTTCGTTTCCTGCTTTTTCTATTTCATGCAGCTGACTGATAATGTTTTCTTTCTTAGCCATATTGTCTGACTCTACAGAACGCTGTGAAGAATTGGCCTTGTTTTTCTGTGCGAAGAAATGATCGCACGCTCCGATGAATCGTTTCCATACAGCATCCGAATGTTTCTTAGATACCGGACCGATGGTTTTCCATTCTTTCTGAAGCTTAGTCAGTATCTCAGCGGTAGCTTTCCAGTCGGTACTGTCTTTTAGTGCTTCCGCTTTTTCGCACAAAGCTTTTTTCTTCTCAAGATTTTCGGCCATGCTGTTTTTTATATCTTTATAGAAAGCAGCTTTACGTTTGAAGAACTCATCGCATGCGGCGCGGAAACGTTCGAATATCTTCACGTTCATTTTCTGCGGAGCATAACCTATGGTCTTCCATTTAGCCTGAAGAGCTAAGATCTCTTTGGTCTTGTCTTCCCAGTCGGCGAAAGTTTTGAATGTATCATACTCCATAGCTTCTGCTATCTCGCAGATAACTGTTTTTTGGTCAAGATTATTCTGTTCCTTTTCTTTCAGTTCTTCGAAGTGTTGTTGGTGACGGCGGTTGATAGCTGTAGATGCCGCTTTAAAGCGCGCCCAGATAGACTCGCGCAGTTCTTTTGCTACAGGACCGATGTTACGGAATTCCTGATGCAAGTTCTGCAACTGATGGAAAGCTGATACCACATCATCTTCGGCTGCAAGTTTCTCCGCAGCTTCGCATAATTTAGTCTTTTGTTCCAAGTTCTTCTTGAAATCGTATTCACGGAACTCATTGTTCAGCTTCACCATATCATAGAACTTCTCAGTATAGAGCTGATATGATTTCCAGAGTTCGTTTACTTTTCCTATAGGAACTTGTTTAATGTCATTCCATTGCTGCTGCAGCTCCTTGAACTCATTATATATTTTACCTGTATCGTCAGAGTTTTCGATAAGGTCTTTCATTTTATCCAATATCTGGAGTTTCTTAGCCAAGTTATCTTCTTTTTCTCTTTCGGCTTCTGCTGCCATTTCGCTGCGTTTCTCTTTGATGGAACTCATGATTTCTTTGAACTTGTTCTCCAGCGGGTCGGTTGCGGGTACAAATTCTTCGGGTTTTCCGCCTTGTTCTTCAAATGCTTTACGTGCTGCCTCTTGTTCTGCTTTATGCAACTTGTAGAAAGTCTGTTTCAATAAGTCGATTTCTTGCTTGTCGGCATTGCAAGCGTCATTGTCAATTTCAGACAGTCTTTCTATGACTTCTTCTTTGGTTTGTTTAGGTGCATAAGCAGCTTTTTCTGTAGTTTCTACAGTGGGTACCGAAGCTTCTGCAATATTTTCTACAGGTGCTTCAGTTAGCGGGCGATTGGTTTCATTTACTTCCATCGTATTTAGATTTTAAAGAATATATCTTTGTTTCTTTAACTATAGATTACAAATTAAGAGAAATAAAATGAATTTTCATATTATTTTGCTAATTTTTTAGCTTTCGCTCTGAATTTACTATAGTTTGTCGAGGCGTTGTGTTATACAGATTTAGCTTATTTTTTATCTGCGTTTAAACGCTCTTCTATAAATGACATTATGTTATCGGTATCGTCTGGATGGAACCAGGTGATGTCTGTGTCTCTTTTAAACCAGGTGACTTGCTTACGCGAGTAGATGCGTGAGTTTTGTTTGATTTTCTCGATGGCGAATGGCAGTTCCCATTCTCCGTCGAGGTATTTGAACATCTCTTTATACCCTACGGTGTTTAGCGAGTTGAGGTTTTTATATTGGTATACGCTTTTGGCTTCTTCAATCAGACCGTCTTCCATCATGATGTCTACACGTTTGTTTATGCGTGCATACAGTTCTTCGCGCTCTCGTCTTAATCCTACTTTTATGATATTGAAAGGGCGTTCCTTGGTCTGACTGGTGCGGAATGATGTATATGTTTGTCCGGTCATGTAGCATATCTCTAATGCATGAATCACTCGCTTGGGGTTCTTCTTATCGACTATATCGTAATATTCGGGGTCGAGTATCTTCAGTTCCGCGCATAATCTTTCCAGTCCCACGTTTTCGTAATGCTGCATTAGTGTCTTTCGCGTTTCTTCGTCAACGGTGGGAATGTCGTCTATCCCTTTACATACGGCATCTACATACATCATCGAACCTCCGGTAAGCACTATTACGTTGTGTCGTTTGAATAGCTCATCCAGTTTCTTCATCACTTCCGCTTCGTATTGGGCGGCGCTGTAGTAGTCTGTAAGTTGAAGTGTTCCTACAAAATGATGTTTTACCCTTGCCAGTTGTTCTGGGGTAGGGGCGGCTGTACCAATCTTCAAGTCGGCATACAGCTGTCTTGAGTCGGCCGAGATGATTTCGGTATTATAATGTTCTGCTATGTTTAGGCTCAGGTCAGTCTTTCCGATACCTGTAGGACCAATTAAGACGATAAGAGTTGGTTTGCTGTTCATGTCTTAAACAGAAAAGATAAAGAGGTTATATGTAGTGGTGTAAAAAACACGACGCGAGTTATTCGGATTGTGCCGCATGAAATCGTTGTCGAACTCATCCGGTTTTTCCGTATAATCCGCGTCGTTTATTTATTTCGCTTTCGGGCTATATCAATAGCGGTCGTCGTCGTAAGGATTACCGCCGTCGCTCATTTCGTAACCTTCGTCGTCGAGCTCGTCGATATTGTATTCTTGGTCGCCGTAGAAGTCTTCTCCAAGGTCGAGTGATGTGTTGTTAGCCATTTGCTCTTCAAAGTCGATTGTCTGCTGCGGAGGATTACCTTCCTTGCGTGAGCATATAGCGTGCTCCAAGTCCTTACCAGTTATGATTTCCGACAATTCGATAAAGAATACACGTTCTGCCAATGGGTCGAACACGTAGATAAGTTTCTGTTTCTCATCTTCAACAAGTTCGCTCAGCGGTGTATCTTTCATTACGAAAGAATCCTCTTCCGAGCTACTGTTGCCCATATCTTCCAGAGTTACTTCGATTTCTTTTTCCCAATCGTCGTCACAAATGAAGAACGATGTCATTTGGTCATCTTTGTATCCGGTACTTTTCAGTATCGCTTCATGAAAGTCGAAAAATGATGCTTCAGAGTCGATTTTGATTTCTCTCAAGAAATCATCAACTTCATCGGATATAATTCTAAATTTGTATACCATAATATTTTAGTTTCTAAAAATATAGTCGGGTTGTTATTATCGTAAAATACCTCTCTGTGATTTTTCGATGAACGAAAGTATGTACTCTATTTCCGGAGTGATGGTAACTTCTTCTCTTACTTGTTTTAGAGCGTCGCTTACATTCTTTCCGCTGTTATAGATGATACGGTACGTATTGTGAATGCTTTCTATCAGTTCGTTAGAGAAACCACGGCGTCTCAGTCCGATGATATTGATACCGCAATATGCTATCGGTTCTCTTCCGGCGATGATATACGGCGGAATGTCTTTGCTGAAACGGCTACCACCCTGAATCATTACATATCCTCCTACATGGCAGAACTGGTGCATCAGTACGTTTGCGCTGACTATGGCGTTATCATCGATAACTACTTCACCGGCCATCTTTGTAGAGTTACCGATGATACAGTTGTTGCCAACAAAAGTATCGTGAGCTATGTGCACACCCTCCATAAGCAGGTTGTTATCGCCTACTACGGTCTTTCCTTTGGCAGCGGTTCCGCAGTTAATAGTTACGTTTTCGCGTATAGTATTGTTATTACCAATTTCGGCTGTTGTTTCTTCGCCTTTAAATTTCAAGTCTTGCGGAATTGCTCCGATTACAGCACCAGGGAAAATACGGTTATTGTTACCTATTCTTGAGCCGTACAAGATGTTTACATTAGGCATAATCTGATTGTTGTCGCCAATGACTACATTCTTGTCGATATATACGAATGGGCCTATTTCAACGTTATTTCCTATTTGTGCTTCTGGATGTATGTACGCTAATGGGCTTATCATGTTCTTATTTGTTTTTTACGATTTGTGCCATAAATTCGGCTTCACAAACTATCTTTTCGCCTACGAAGACATAACCTCTCATTGTAGAGATGCCTCGACGTATCGGGTCGATGAGTTCTACTCTGAAAATCAGTGTGTCTCCCGGCACTACTTTCTGACGGAACTTCACATTGTCTATCTTCAGGAAGTAAGTAGAGTATTTATCAGGATCAGTCAGCGAGTTCAGAACCAATAAACCTCCTACTTGTGCCATAGCTTCTACTTGCAGTACGCCCGGCATAACGGGTTCTTGCGGGAAGTGTCCCTGGAAGAAAGGCTCGTTAGAGGTTACGTTCTTTACACCTACTATGTAGTTGGCACCGATGGCGATAACTTTATCTACCAACTGGAATGGATAGCGATGAGGCAACAACTCACGGATGCGGTTAACGTCCATGATAGGAGCCTCGTTGCAGTTGTATACAGGAGCCTGAATTTCGTGCAGTCTTATTTCCTTGCGAATCTGGCGTGCGAACTTGTTATTGATGGTATGTCCCGGGCGAGTAGCGATGATACGTCCCTTGATAGGCTTACCAATCAAAGCCAAGTCGCCGATGATGTCAAGCAGTTTATGACGTGCCGGTTCGTTAGGCCATACCAATGGAATATGGTTGATGTAACCAAGCTGGTTAGCGTCCATATGAGGTACCCCCATTACGTCGGCCAACTTGTCGAAGTTGTCTTGAGTCATCTGCTTTTCGTAGATAACGATAGCGTTATCCAAGTCACCGCCCTTGATGAGGCCAGCGTTAAGCAGCGGTTCTATTTCTCTTACGAATACGAAAGTACGAGCTGATGCCACCTCTTTAGGAAAATCTTCCATATTCTCAAGAGTAGCATATTGGTTGGTTAATATCTTTGAGTCGTAAGATATAAGAGTATTCACGCAGAACTTATCATCAGGCAGCACAATGATAGATGAGCCTGTTGCTTCGTCGCGGAATTCTATTTTCGATTTGATGATATAATAATCCTTTGGAGCAGCTTGTTCTTCTATACCTACACGGTCTATACATTCTACATATGCTTTAGCACTACCGTCAAGGATAGGAAGTTCCGGACCGTTTACTTGTATCAAGCAGTTGTCTATGCCAGCAGCATAAAGGGCAGCCATAGCGTGTTCTACTGTGCTGACTTTTACCCCGTTCTTTGCTAAAACAGTTCCACGAGTCGTGTCGACTACGTTCTCGGCCACTGCATCGATAATCGGTTGATCATCTAAGTCGATACGTTGTATTTTGTATCCGTGATGCTCAGGGGCAGGATTGAAAGTGACAGTCAGTCTTACCCCGGTGTGGAGTCCTTTACCGTTCAGTGTGAAACTGCCTTTTAGTGTCTGTTGTTTCAACATGGGTTTATTTATTTAGTTGTTTTTTTAATTCTTCTAATTCCTTCTGCATGCGGTTCATTTCGGTATACATTTCGGGCAATTTCTTAAATACAGCCGATGAACGAGCGAAGAGTTTCGGGTCGATAGCTGGATAGCCCATCAATGTCTGGCCCGATTTGGTGTTTCCGGGGATACCCGATTGTGCGCCAACGTTAACATGGTCGCCCACCTTGATGTGTCCGGCTACTCCCACTTGTCCGCCGAACATACACCATTCACCTATCTTAGCCGAGCCGGCTACGCCAGTCTGCGATGCCATTACGGTGTGGCTTCCTATTTCTACGTTGTGAGCAATCTGGATAAGATTGTCCAGCTTAACACCTTTGTGTATTACGGTAGCTCCCATGGTAGCACGGTCGATACAAGCGTTTGCACCGATTTCCACGTTGTCTTCCAAAATAACGATACCGATTTGAGGAATTTTCTCATAACCTTCGGGCGACGGAGCAAAACCGAATCCGTCGGCACCAATTACGGTTCCTGCATGTATTATACAGTTATTGCCTATGCGGCAGTCGTGATAAACAGTAACGTGTGGATAGATAATCGAGTTGTTACCCACCTTGGCGTTGCAGCCAATAGTAGCGTGCGGGTGGATACAAGCTCCGTCACCGATTACGGCTCCTGCCGCAATGCATGCGTACGGACCTACATAAACATCTTCACCTATGTGAGCGTTCTCGTCTATAGAGGCTGTAGGATGTATTCCTTTCAGCTTAGGCTTGCTCATTTCGTATAGTGTCATCAGTTTTGCAAGACTTTCGTAGGCGTTATCTACCTTTATAAGAGTAGTAGTGATTTCTTTTTCCGGTTCGAAGTCTTTATTAACTAATACTATCGAAGCTTTTGTTTCATATATATAATGAGTGTATTTCGGATTAGCCAAGAATGAAATAGAACCAGGTATACCTTCTTCTATTTTGGCGAATGTGTGAACACTTGCATTTTCGTCACCTACAATAACTCCTTGGATATATTCTGCAATTTGCTTAGCTGAGAACTCCATAACCTCTCTAATTTTATCTTTTTTTATTTACTATTTTGTTTTTTTTTCTGTACCAATTCTTATATCAGTATTCTTAATTATGCAAATTACGTATTTTTTTTTTATATATCAGTAGAAAAACGAGAAATATTTCATATTTCTTTCAAAGTAATTCAAAACAAAAGCCGCCCTGTGCAAGGCGGCTTCCGTAAAAGTTTATATTTTACAATAGATTGTATTACAGTATAGCTTTCAATTGTTCTTCCATTTGCTGCTGAACTTTCTGTGCTTCTTCGGCTGCTCTCTGAGCGAAGTTTTCGGTCTTGTCGGCATAGATTATGGCGCGGCTTGAGTTTACTATCAGTCCACATTCCTTAGTCATACCGTATTTGCATACTTCTTCCAGTGAGCCACCCTGTGCTCCGATGCCCGGAACCAGCAAGAAGTGGTTAGGAGCAATCTTACGGATGTCTTCGAACATGGCTCCTTGAGTAGCGCCTACTACGTACATCATGTTTTCGTCGTTAGCCCACTGCTGAGATTTGCGCAATACCTTTTCGAAGAGGCGTTCGCCTTCGGTGTCGGTAGTCAGCTGGAAGTCGTGCGATCCTTTGTTTGATGTCAAAGCCAACAGAATTACCCATTTGCCTTCGTAAGTAAGGAACGGAGTAACAGAGTCTTCGCCCATGTACGGAGCTACGGTTACAGAGTCGATGTTCAGTTCTTCGAAGAATGTACGAGCGTACATAGCCGAAGTGTTACCTATGTCACCGCGTTTTGCGTCGGCGATGATGAACTGATCAGGATAGTTGGTCTTGATGTATTCTACAGTCTTTTCGAAAGCTATCCATCCCTTTACGCCCATGCTTTCATAGAAAGCCAAGTTGGGTTTGTAGGCGATACAGAACGGAGCTGTAGCGTCGATGATAGCTTTGTTGAACGCAAAGATAGGATCTTCTTCTCTTAACAGATGTTCCGGAATCTTCTTGATATCAGTGTCCAGACCTACGCAGAGAAATGATTTCTTTCTCTTTATGTTTTCGAATAATTCTTGTTTGTTCATATTGGTATGTTTTTATTAGTTTTTATTTCTTGAATAAGTAGCCAGAATAGTTCAATATCCACAGACTTTCATCATTTCCCGTTTGCGATAAGAAGAAGCCGTTTAGCATGAACTTATTTTCTCCCGATTGGCATGGAAGTTCTACTGCGCTTTTCTTTCTGGTAAGGAGATCCAGCTTCTTTAGTATTTCTGTATCGAAGTGTACCGTGTCGTCAATGTCGGCATCTTCTATTTCTAAACAGATGTCGATAGAGTTGTTTTTCAGTTCCTCTTCGGTTATCGTTGCTGTTCCGTTCACGTTATAGAATGCCGTATATCCTTCGGAGATGTCTATCTTGCCGTTATCGTCTATATTCCATTGATATGTTCTGTTTTTTACGAATCCGTTGTCGATATTGGTAGTATCGACTTCTATTTCTTCTACAGTGTCTGTATCAAACTGACTGTAGTAATATGAATTGTACACATCGTTTCCGTCTTTCAGTATGTCAGTGTAGCAGTTTTCATTGAACCGACTGCTCAGGTAGATAAGGCGAGAGTTTATCTGTATAGCCTGCTCTTTAGGAAGGCTTGCCAAAAAGTCGATGTAATCATCTTGATTCATTGGCAGCTTTTTATTGCAGTTGGCCTTTATCTCTTTCAATACAGCATTGTGAATACTCTTCTTGGTGTAGTTGGCTACGTTAACCGGCAGTGCCGAGGTTAGCAAGAATAGCAATGCGAACGATATTGGAATCCAGTGGATGCGGCGTGCTTTGTTGATGAACAGCCCGATGCATACCACATAGAACCATCCGTTAAGTATAATAAGGTATAGGCGGTTTATGCTGACACCGTAATCTGAAATGCGTCGTATAATGCCGATGGTCATCAGCAGTAATAGCGGCAGAATCAGTACGGGCAACCACCGTGCCAATAGCTCAACTTTCTTATTCTTTTCTGCCATGCGTGTAGGGTAGAGGCAGAACTCTATGACTATACATATAGCCATAATAGCTATTGTGAGCCACGAAACCCATCCGTTGGGTAGTTGCCAATTCACTAAGATACGTATAGCGTATACATATAGTACAATCAGATAGCCTGCGGTAAGCGGCAGAAATAGATAAGCTATAATTCCGTTAAGGAATTTGTTGGCTTGCACTTCTGTATCATGCTTCTGTGCACCTTGCGGCAGTCGGCCTATAAATAGCATAAGCGATAGCCAGATGCAGCATGTTATTCCTAAGTATAGATAGCAGTCGGATGAGATGTGTAAGCCAAACAATACAGGCAGCGAAGACACCAGCAGACTGATGCTGCCATACATTACCAAACCTAAAAACAGAGATGCTGCCAGTAGGTTGAAGCTATGCAAGGCAAAGTTCCAGCTTGCTACATCGTTTTTCTCTTTAAGGAATGATAAGAAGAATACCGATATTCCTACAGTCAGCACTCCTGCGGCGTGGGCGATTGTGATTTCTGTAATAGAATTATCCAGTGCTCCGTATGCCAGGAACAGTGCGTCGGCTATCAGCAAGGCGTGTCCCGTTATCTGAGCCGTCAATCTTAGTGCCTTTCGTTTTATCTCTTCGCACCATAAGTGCAGGGTCAGAGATAACAGTGTTCCTACCGATAAGTAGTAAAGCAGAGCCGCTTGCGGCTGACTCATATGCCATTCCGATACCAAGTAAAACAAAAAAACGGTAAGTGCAAAAATAAAACATACCGTCACCGGAAAGCGTTTCAGACAATTCTGAAACGCCTCCGATGCGGTATGAAATATTTTATCCAACCAAGGAGTTATCATAATTCGCTTTCTTTTAGTTTCTCTGCGTTTTCGGCTACTATAAGATGGTCTATGCAGTCTTGTATATCACCATCCATAAACGCCGCCAAGTTGTATATGGTATAATTAATGCGGTGGTCGGTTATACGGCCCTGCGGATAATTATAGGTTCTGATCTTTGCCGAACGGTCGCCGGTACTAACCATTGTTTTACGTTTCGAGGCAATGTCATCAATATACTTCTGGTGCTCTTTGTCGTAGATGAAGGTACGTAGGCGCGATAAAGCCCTTTCCTTATTCTTAGGTTGGTCTCGCGTTTCGGTACACTCTATCAAGATTTCCTCCACTACGCCTGTGTTAGGGTTCTTCCAGTTATAGCGGAGTCGTACACCCGATTCTACCTTGTTTACGTTCTGTCCTCCGGCTCCACCACTTCGGAATGTATCCCATTTAATTTCGCCTTCGTTAATTTCCACGTCAAAAGGTTCTGCCTCGGGCAGTACCGCTACCGATGCTGCCGATGTATGCACACGTCCCTGGGTTTCTGTGGCTGGCACTCGCTGTACGCGATGTACTCCCGATTCATACTTCAGTGTACCGTACACCTTGTCTCCGGTTACAGAGCAGATTATTTCTTTGAATCCTCCTGCTGCACCTTCGTTGGCGCTCGAAACCTCCAGTTTCCAGCCCTTTGTTTCGCAGTATTTGCTATACATACGGAATAGGTCGCCTGCAAAGATAGCAGCCTCGTCACCTCCGGTTCCGCCACGTATCTCTAAGATAGCGTTTCGGTCATCTTGCGGGTCAGCGGGTACAAGCAGCAGTTTTATTTCCTCTTCCAGTTCGGGTATTCTCGCTTCGTAGGCAGCGGCTTCCTTGCGTGCCAACTCCTTCATCTCCGGGTCCGGTTCGTTCATCATCATCTTAGCTTCTTCCAGTCCGTCGATGCACTGTATGTACTGCTTCCGTGCGTTCATTATGTCGCCAAGGTCCTTATATTCCTTAGTGAGCTTAACGTAACGTCTTTGGTCGGCTATTACATTCGGGTCGGTTATGAGCGTAGACACTTCTTCAAAACGTGCTACCAGTCCTTCAAGTTTCTCTAATAATGTATTATTGTCTGCCATTAATTAAGTCGATGGTTATCAATAAGTGAATTCTCCGAATTCGCTGCGGATGATAAGCTCTTTATGGTCGCTTTCTTCAATGCGTCCTACAATCTGAGCGTCGATGTTGAACGATTTAGAGATTGCGATAACTTCTTCGGCATGTTCCGGTGACAAGTAAACTTCCAGACGATGACCCATATTGAATACCTTGTACATTTCGTCCCAGTCGGTACCGCTCTGTTCTTTGATAGTGCGGAACAATGGAGGAACAGGGAAGAGGTTGTCTTTGATAACACGGCAGTTATCGCCTACAAAGTGCAATACCTTAGTCTGAGCACCGCCAGAGCAGTGTACCATACCGTGAATCTGTGGGCGAAGTGCATCGAGCAACTTCTTGACTACCGGAGCGTAAGTACGAGTCGGCGACAATACCAACTTACCTGCGTCTATCGGGCTGCCTTCTACTTCGTCGGTCAACTTCAAGCCACCGCTGTAAACCAAGTCAGAAGGAACTGCGTGGTCAAAGCTTTCCGGATATTTTTCTGCCAGATATTTGCTGAATACATCATGACGCGCGCTGGTCAAACCGTTGCTACCCATACCGCCGTTGTATTCCTTTTCGTAAGTAGCCTGTCCGTAAGAAGCCAAACCTACAATTACGTCACCCGGACGGATATTAGCGTTGTTAATTACGTCAGCACGTTTCATACGGCAAGTCACTGTGCTGTCTACAATGATAGTACGTACCAAGTCGCCCACGTCGGCAGTTTCGCCACCTGTTGCATAAACTCCCACGCCCATTTCGCGCAGTTCTGCCAGCAACTCATCAGTACCGTTAATGATGGCCGAGATAACTTCTCCCGGAACCAACAGCTTGTTTCGTCCTATAGTAGACGATACAAGTATATTATCTACCGCACCCACACACAGCAGGTCGTCGATGTTCATAATTAAAGCATCTTGTGCGATACCTTTCCAAACAGACAAGTCGCCGGTTTCCTTCCAGTATAAATAAGCTAAAGACGATTTAGTTCCGGCGCCGTCGGCGTGCATAATGTTGCAATACTCCGGATCTCCTCCCAAGATATCGGGGATGATTTTACAGAACGCTTGCGGAAAAATACCCTTGTCAATGTTCTTAATGGCGTTATGTACATCTTCTTTCGAAGCCGATACGCCACGTTGCATGTATCGTTGGTTACTCATGATGTATATATTTTAAACAATGATGCGCAAAATTACAGTTTATTTTGCACTTATACATTATATTATCGTCAAAAAATGGTTGTTCCTTCGTCCGTCAGAACGGAGATACCAATTGTACGGCTTCACTTTCGTTACCGCAGCGGTCTACGGCGGTTATTGCCCAATACATTTTTTCTTGCCAAGGCGATGCAGGGCAGAATGTGTATTCTGTTCCGTCAATGCGAGTCTCTATTATGTTTTCGGCCATGTTGGTATCTACCGGATAGGTGTTCGATGCGTAGATGCGGTAGTACACTCCGCCTTTCGGCGTATTGTCGGTCGATGCTTTCCAACTTATTTTTACTCCTTTGTCTAAGATGTTCAGTCGGGTATCGGTAGGCATTGTTGGCGCTATGCTGTCCGCCCACGTCATAGGCGGCACCACTGCCGGCGTAGCGTAGAAGTGCTCTTGCAGTTCGTCCAACAGTCCCTTGGTATTATCCATTACAAATCGGTTCCTGAAGTAAGCTTCTCCGTCGGCTTTTATGTTACGCAGAAAATAAATCTGTCGGGCTATCTCGTCCAGTTTCCAGTCTTGCTCTTTGGGGTGAAGGAAATAAATCCCTAATCCAGGAACAATCCATCTGCCCGATTTATTCTCTTGCCAGTCGAGCGCGAAAGGGTAGAAGTTGTTCCCCTGAAAATACATCATAGGGAATAAGGCGTCGTGCATGCCGCTCTTCAGCCATAGTTGCGCATCCTGGTACACCTCTTTATAAGCGTTCCATCCAGATGAAGAGTATCTTCCGGTATCATTATATTTCCCGATAGGCGAACTGCTCACCTTTACCCACGGCTTAAGTTGTTTCACCTCTGTATATAAGCGGCGCACTATGCGTGTCATATTCTCTCTGCGCCATTGGCTCAGGTCTTTCTTCTTTCCGTACTTTCTGTATGACGCATGGTCGGGGAAATCTTTAGCTCTTTCCGGATAGCGAATATAGTCGAAATGTATTCCGTCCACATCGTAGCGTGATACCACTTCGTTTACTAATTTAGCAAGATAGCTGTCCGTCTTCGGGTTCCCGGGGTCAAGATACCAACTGTCTTTATAATGTATGCAGATAGACGGTTGCTTTTTTACTACCGAATTCTTTTCTAGCAACTTCACCTGTCGGTTGTTGCCTATTGGTATTGCCACCATCCACGCATGTAGCTCCATGCCGCGCTTATGGCATTCGTCTATGGCGAATTGCAGAGGGTCATATCCTGGCGAGCGTCCTTCTTTCCCTGCCAATGATTCAGTGAAAGTCTCTATAGCCGATGGATAGATTACGTCGCCTCGCACACGAGTCTGCAGTAGCACCGTGTTAAAATTGGCCGCTTTCAGTCGGTCAAGTATATCGCACAGTTCTTTCTTCTGCGCTTCTATGCCGCTCTTTGATGTAGCTTTCCGTGTGGGCCAGTCCAGTCCTCCCAATGTAGTTATCCACGATGCCCGTATTTCGTACTTTGGCACTTGCTGTCCGTAGGCGGCAAGTAGCGGACATAATATAATGATGAGTAATGATATTAATTTTCGCATCGTAGTTTCGGGTTTTGTTTTGCAGGGCAAAAATAGATAAAAAACCGGATAAAGGGGAACTGTAACGGTGTAAATGGAGGTGTGCTATGGCTAAAAAAACAGAAGCGACGTGCGTAAACCGTCCGATAAAGTCTGATATGTACCAGAAGACTGTCCAAGAGGTGAATTATATACGATTTAAGACTTCAATTGTACGTATAAAGAGTTTTAAGCGCGTCTTAAATGCTAATATTGCACTCGGAAATAAATCCAGAGGCATACTGAAAGACATTTCAACAAGAAAAACTACAAGATTGAAAGTGTATGTCGCTATTAAAGTAGACAAAAGGTACCGGTTGGTAATCCGGGTAAATTATATAAGAGAGAGTTGATAATTGGGCAGTCGGCATACCGTTGATGGTACGTCGGCTGCGTTTTTTTTAAGACTAACCTAATACATCTAAAATATGAACAGTAAAGTTACTTCCACACTTATGTGTGCTATGACGGGAGCCGTCGCTTTGGGTGCATTGTCGTCTTGTAAGACGAAGAAAGGTGATGAAGCGCCTAAGAAGCCCATGAATATCGTATATATAATGTGCGATGACCATTCGTATCAAACCATCAGCGCATACGACCAGCGATTCATTGAGACTCCTAACATCGACCGTATCGCCAATGAAGGCGCTCGTTTTACGAATAGTTTTGTGGCTAATTCACTCAGCGGACCAAGCCGTGCCTGTATGCTGACAGGTAAGCACAGTCACGCCAACGGCTTTACCGATAATACTACTACTTTCGATGGCAATCAGCAGACATTCCCTAAGCTGCTTCGTGCTAATGGCTACCAAACAGCCATGATAGGTAAGTGGCATTTGGTTTCAGAACCTACAGGATTCGATTATTGGGATATCCTGATAGGACAGGGCCTCTATTATAATCCTACATTCATTAAGAATGGCGAAAAGATAAAGCGCGAAGGTTATGCCACTAACATTGTTACAGATTTGGCTATAGAATGGATGGATAGCATCCGCGATAAGGAGAAACCCTTCTGTCTGTTTATTCACCACAAGGCTCCGCACCGTACTTGGATGCCCGATACTTGCGACCTCGACTTGTATAACGATGTTACTTATCCTCTTCCGAAGAACTTCTATGATAAGTACGAAGGACGAATCCCGGCTTCTAAGCAGGAGATGAGTATCATTAAAGATATGGATTTGGTGTACGACCTGAAGTTGGCAGATAAGGAAAACCAGATTCATTCGTCTAAGGAGCTTGAACCTATAGGACGCAGTATGTATAATGCCCTTAACCCTGCACAGAAAGCTGCTTGGGATAAGCATTATGATCCTATCATCGCTAAGTTCAAGAAAGATAAGCTTACCGGTAAGGCGTTGGCAGAATGGAAGTATCAGCAGTATATGCATGATTATTTGCGTGTAATTCACTCGGTAGACCGTAATGTGGGCAGAGTACTTAAATACCTCGAAGAGAATAATCTGCTTGATAATACCATGATAGTCTATACTTCCGATCAAGGCTTCTACATGGGCGAACACGGATGGTTTGATAAGCGTTTTATGTACGAAGAGTCATTCCGCACACCGTTGTTGGTTCGTTTGCCGGGAGGTAAGAAAGGCGATATCGACGAGATGGTGCAGAACATCGACTACGGACCAACTATCCTCGATTTAGCTGGTGTAGAAGTTCCTAAGGATATGCACGGAGTATCATTCTTGCCGTTGCTGAAAGGCGAACATCCAGCCGACTGGCGTAAATCGCTCTACTATCATTTCTATGAGTATCCTGCCGAACATGCAGTACGCCGTCATTACGGAGTGCGTACAGACCGTTATAAACTAATTCATTTCTATAACGATATAGATTGCTGGGAACTGTACGACCTGCAAGAAGATCCTGCCGAGATGCATAACATCTTCGGTAAGCCGGGTACCGAAGAAATCACCAAGGACCTGAAAAAAGAAATGTTGCGTTTGCAAGAGCAATACGATGACCCGATACGTAACGTATATAAAGACTAATATAGTTTATTTATTATTCTTTCTGAATACCGTAGGCGTAACCCCTACGGTATTCTTAAATAACGTACTGAAGTTACGCGGGTGCTTAAAGCCCGTTCTTTCTGAAATCTCTATTACAGACAACGAAGTCTGCACAAGTAACTTGCAGGCACAATCTATTCTGCACTTCTGTATATAAGTATTCAAGCTGATATCCATAGTATCCTTCAGCTTGTTGTATAGCGTGCTTCGGCTCATGCCCATTTCCGCGGCTATGAAGTTAGCGTCCATATCCACATCGCTCATGTGCTCGTTTATTATGCGCGTTACGCTTAATAAGAACTGCTCGTTCTTCTCTTGCGCGTTACTCTTGTTTGGCGCTATCTGCAGTACAGCCGGTGCATAACGGTTCTTTATGAGATTATGATTCAACATGATATTCTGCAACTTGGTCAACAGCAAGTTCATGTCGAACGGTTTGGTGGTAAACGCCTCCGCTCCGGCATTATACGCCTGCTCAGCGTTATAGTCGTCTACGCACGATGTTATCAATACTATAGGCAGATGACTCAGTTCAGGCTTCTCCTTTATATATTTACACAGCTCCAGTCCGTTCATGCGCGGCAACTTTATCTCGCTTATAATAAGCTGCGGCACGTGCGTGGTGAGTAGCGGTATTACCTCCATGCCGTCGTGCGCCTCGTATACGTTGTCGAACAGTACTTGCAGGTTCTCTGCCATGTACAGACAGAAATCAGGATCGCTATCTACCAGTAACACAGAGTTGAACCTATGCTCTATGGTGGGCAGATGCGTGTTGGTTTCGTTGCCTCCGGTAATGTCGAGCGATTCATTTATATACGCTTGCGGCACCGACGCTATACTTTCCGCTTTTTGGTTGTATGGAAGCGTAAAGAAGAAAGTAGCTCCTGGACCTTCATTATTATTGTACGCCCCTATGCGTCCTCCTTGCAGATAAATCAGCTGCTTGGCGTACGAGAGTCCTATTCCTGCTCCCTGATTCTGATATCTTCCCTGATAGAATCGGGTGAACAAGTTCGATATGTCATTTTCATCAAGGCCTACACCCTCATCTTTTATGGCGATGCGTAGAAACTTTTCGTCTTCTGTTTTCTCTATCTCCGTGGTTACAGTTACAGTAGTATTTTCTGGGCTGAACTTATAGGCGTTGCTCAGTAAGTTGTGAATGATAATCTCGCATTGTATCTGGTCGAAAAGTAATTCCTCCACATCGGGCGATGGGATGAACTGCAGCGTGATGCCTCGCAGTGAGAATTCATCTCTGAAACTGTCGAGTACGTCTTTCAGCCATTCATTGGGATGTGCGGTCGATAAATGAAGAATATTTTTCCCCATTTCCATCTTTCGCAGATTAAGTATCATATTTACTATGGTCTTCATCTTACGTGCCTGCTGAAAAGCCTTATACACGTTTTCTCGGGTGCCCTGAGGTAATAATTTACTGTCCGCCAGTTGCTTTAGAGGCGTATATATAAGCGTTAGCGGCGTGCGTAGCTCGTGGTTTATATTTATAAGCGCACGTACCTTATCTTTATAAATCTGCCGCTCTTTTTCTTGAAGGTTACGCTTTATGTAGTAGCTATGTAGCTTGAAACAAACTACTATTACCGCTATTGTAAATAGCAGGCACAGCGTGGTAAACCACCCTTGTCTCCACCATGGCGGGCTTACTTCTAACTTCAGCAGTATCTGTTCTTCGCACCACGTGCCGTTTGGTAGCGTGCACTGTGCGGTAAGCATATACTTTCCCGGTGCAAGTGAGTATACGGTAAAATGCGGGTGTGCCGTCTCGGTAACGTTGTTCTCTACACCGTTTATGAAGAACCTGTACATTCTTGGCTGCATTATATTATCGCCTTGTAGCAACGGATGTATCTGTATCGGAGCGAATTGATAAGGCAACTTAATTACATCTCCCGGCTCGGAGTACGATATCTGCTCACCTTGGTGCAGCTCTATTATCGGGAAGCTTACGTGCGCTATCTTTTTGGTATGTACCTGCGCGGTGTTTATGCGTACCAGTCCGCCTGTGCCGCCCATGTACACATTCCCGTTGCCGCTCAATAACGTAGGCTTCGCCAGAAAGTCGTTGGGCATTACTCCGTCCATCTCCGTATATAGCATAAAGTGCTTCAGTTGTGGGTTGTATGCGTAGATGCCGCTCATTGATCCCATCCATATAGTGCCGTCGTTGCCTGCTATAAGCGATGTTATGATGTCATTCTTGTCTGGCAAGAGTATATATTCCATATATCCCTTATTAAGGTTGTGGCACTCCATTCCTTCGGTTGTAGATATCCATAGTTTGCCGTCCTTACCCACCTCTGCCGCCAGCATCTGTTTGGCCTCCATGTGTATAATGCTCTTGAACTCATCTGTTTTAGGGTTATGCATGAATATATTTTCGCGGTCAAAGAGCACGTCATATCCGTTGTATGTTCCTATCGGAGTCCAAGAAGATCTTGTTTCGAAATTGGGCTGTAGGCGCGTAAGTCGTCGGCTTGCGGGCGAGTATCTGTATGTTACCTTTCCCGACATTTCTATATCTCCGTTTTGTGTGGTCCACAGATTAACTGGTACTCCTAAGTCTTTCATTTCTTGTTCGGCTGTAGGGTTTGGCAGAACGAAAGGGGTTAGCGTTCCGCTCTTCTTGTTGAACCGGAAGAGTCCTTTCTGATAGCAAGATACCAGCAGCTCTTGTTCCGATAGCGGACAGAGTGAAACTATCTTTTCATTGAATGTGGCTGGGTAGTGTGTAAATTTCTGTGTTTTCTGGTCGTAGCTGTTTACTCCTCCTCCGTCGGTACCTATCCAGATACGTCCGTCGGTGTCTTCCCATAGGCAAAGCGTACACTTGGCAGATAGTCCGGCAGTCTTTCTCCAGGCGGCTTTCATGTAAGTGGTCATGAATCCGCTTTCTACGTTAAGCACTCCTTCGTGAACTGTTCCTACCCAGATGTTTTCATTGCTTGGACAAAGGCACGCTATCGAGCTTGCCGGAAATTGGTCCGACAGGCGATTAGAAAATACCTGCATACGGTTAGTTTCTGGCCATATTACCTGTAAACCTCCTCCATCCGAAGCGAACCATATAGTATTGTCCCATTCAGCCATCTGTATTACGGCGTCATTGTACATAGCCGAGTTCTTAGAGTTGTATTCATGTAGCAGACGGTAGTTCTGGTCGAAACATTTCACTCCCTTTCCGTAGTGCGACAACCAGAGTCGTCCTTGCGAGTCGCGCAGCATGCAGAATGCTTTTTCGTCTTCGGGTAGTGGCGACTTAATCACCTTGCCTTGCTTTAAGTCTACCAGCTGTATCTTTTGGGCGTTATCGGTAACTAGTATAGAGTCTTTTCCTATTACTATGGCAGCCATAAGTTGGCAGTGCGGCATTACTATGTGGTTTACCTCTTTCAGTCTTTTGCTGTCGTAAACCAGAAGCGTATCATTGGCCGATATCAGCAGGCGGTCGTTATACGGAAGTACGAACCGTGTTTTCAGAGGCTTGCCGTTTCTGTTCATTACTTTAAGCGAGTCCTCTCTCATATCGTAGTGGCAAAGCCCTTCGGTAGTGCATATCCAGATTCGGTTTTGCTGGTCGGCCGATTGAAAAAAGACATATTGTCGGTCGTTGCTCATCGGGGCGGGGAAGTGGTATCTTCTTATTCTCTCTCCGTTGTAGCGGAACAGTCCGGTTGGAGTGCCTATCCATAATGAGCCATAGCTGTCTTTATGTAGAGATGTTATAGATGCGGGTATTCCATCTTCTATCGATAACTGCTTGTATTGATAATACGGATGGTTGTCTATGGCCTGTTCCGATGAGTTGTCGGCCGAGGCGCATATTGGTATTACCGTGCAGATTAGGATTAGAAGTATTATTACACACATGGTTGTTATGACTTTGAGTAGACAAATTTAATTAAAATTATCCGTATCAGTTTACTTATTGCTGGAAATTATTGATGCTGCGCTATAATAATAAATGCGTAGGTTAGCGTTTTTCGTGCTTTTGAAAGATGTTTTATTAGGTGCTAATGCCTATGAAAACAGTGATTCATAGACCAAATTTTATTTTATGTCGATGTATGGCGGTTTGTCGTTTTGTGTTCATGGTTCTATATTGTGTATCAGATGATTACATTGTTTTTATGTCCGATTAGAACAATTACGCACAATGCAAAATGTCCGATTAGAACATATTTCTGTCCGATTAGCACAAGAGGCGAATTAAGTATATGGGTAATTTTGAGACAACAAGAAAACCTAATTGCTATGATGAAAACAGATAATAACATAAGGCATGACGGACAGCGACGCAAGACCGGTGATGCTCAGCAGTTTCTTGAAGACCGCACTGAGCTACTCGATACAATCCGCGAGATGATTAATGTAGAGATGGATAGGCGTGGCGCTTGTATTAGGGGCAGAACGATGTACGGCAAGCCGCCCCCCGAGCCTAAACCACGTAAGCTATCGTTCTTACAGTGGATAAAGAGTTTATTTTGACAAGGTAGACTACATTATAATATAAACAATAAAATTTATAAACTATGAAAACAAGACGAACCAAACCGCTCATTTCGCTATTCAGTGGCAGATGGGCACGGATAGTGCTAGGCGTATTGTTTACAGCGTTTGCCGTGATAGGCGCTAAGGCGCAGACCGTTGGCGATGGCATAGCTGATCCGCCGCGCGATACCAACCAGGAGCTGCGCACACGCACATGGAGCATTTACGCTCAGGGCGGACTGTCGTGGGCTAACGGTGTGTGGTATCAGAATTTCGATTCCAAGAATAGTTACAGGCAGTCGCCCGCTGTAGGCGGTGGCATAGACTTTACCATCCGTCCTTGGGTACGCGTAGGTGCCGACTATATCTGGTCGCGCTATCGCCGCGAACAGCGTTTCTCCGAACTCGATACCAAGTCTGCATTGTCTAAGACCTACGGCAACTATGTAGTCAATACTCACAACGTAAAGCTGGGCGCCCAGTTCAACTTCATGGAGTTCTGGCCCGCGCGTAAGGCTCAGTGGTTTAACGTATGGGTAGGCACAGGGCTTGGCGGCACATTCGCCCGTGGCAACGAGTACGGCATTTGGATAGGAACCACCAAGACCGAGAACGGCACCACGACTCCCATCTTTGGCGATGTAAATATCAGCAACGACGCTACGGTAACCATAACCGGAAACGTGGCAACCGCCAACCGTGACGAAGATTTCGACCGACTCTTTATCCCTGCCACCATTCACATAGAAGCCGATGTAAGTCGCCGCTTCACGGTAGGCTTAAAGGGCGAGTTCGACTGGCTTCTCAACCGTAAGGAAGTTGCCCCCAAGCATCTTATCTACGCCATGG